>VOFJ01002699.1_pt1 | contig 24330 bp, 52 predicted proteins | sample 5384081 | NCBI WGS metagenome assembly VOFJ01 (sample SAMN12384729, study PRJNA508395) | human gut metagenome | isolation source: healthy gut I | host: Homo sapiens | reverse complement strand
TGATCGTAATGATATGGATTTCCACCGTGGTACATTTCGTGCGTGGAGATGTTTGGAAATCATTCCGGCATATGAGAGTGATACAGCGATTCGTGTAGAGTTCTTTGAGACGAGATAGACAGGATTTCAGAGATTGATATTTTGACAGGAGAGGTGGTGTTATGAGCTGAAACATATAGCTATTCCTTCCAGCGTCTCATTACGTGGTTGACCGCGAGAATATTAAGCGTGCAGTTGCGGACGAAGAAGAATTAGAAGAACGTGTCAAAAGATTTAAGAGAAATGATAAGCTTTTAGAGGCACAGCGTATTGAAGGCGAACGAATTTGATATTGAGATGCTTGGGAGACTGGATTTTGTTCCGGAATTGAGAGTATTCAGATGACATCGGCAGGGCTACGACCGACAGGCACCATATACGATTGATTTGCTCTCGATTATTTCCGGACGATTTCATCAGCGATGATTGATGAGTCACATGAGACGATCCCGCAGATTGGTGGAATGTATCATGGAGACCAGTCGAGAAAGCAGACATTGGTAGATTATGGGTTCATCTGCGAAGGACAACCGACATAATTTGATGAGTTTGAAAGTAAGAGATCAATCAGGTGATGTTTGTGTCTGCGACACCGGGAGAATGAGGAAAGATCATGAACTTCTTCAGGCAGAACAGGTAATCCGCCCGACAGGACTTCTTGATCAGGAAGTTGAAGTGCGGCCGGTAGAAGGACAGATTGATGATCTGATCGGAAGTGAATAAAGAGACGGCAAATAAGCACATAAATTTTGATCACAACCCTGACCAAAAGAATGGCTGAAGATCTGACGGACTATATGAAAGAACTCGGTATCCGTGTAAAATATCTGCATTCGGATATTGATACTCTGGAGCGTGCAGAGATTATCCGTGATCTGCGTCTGGATGTGTTTGATGTCCTGGTCGGAATCAACCTGCTCCGGGAAGGCCTGGATATTCCGGAGATCACACTTGTGGCGATTCTGGATGCAGACAAAGAGGGATTCTTACGTTCTGAGACATCCCTGATCCAGACGATTGGACGTGCGGCGCGTAACAGCGAGGACATGTCATCATGTATGCAGATAAGATTACGGATTCCATGCAATGCAATGATCGACGAGACAGAACGACGACGCAGGATTCAGGATGAATATAACAAAGAACATGGAATCACACCTCCAGACGATCAAAAAAGATATCAGGGATCTGATCAAGATATTCTGAAGAACATGAAGAGAAATGGGTGGATGGAAAAAAGATATGGAATCCATGTCAAGAAAGAACTAAAAAGAAGTGATCGAGCGGTTAAGTAAGAAGATGAATCAGGCAGCAGCAGAATTAAACTTCGAATTGGCTGCACAGCTTGCAGAGATAAATTGAAGAATTTAATAAAAATGACGATTAAAAGAAGAAATACTAAAACTGATGATAGATTAGAATATAGGAGCTTATCAATGAACGAAACAGAGATGATCCGCATCAAAGCGCAAATGAGAATAATTTAAAAAACATTGATGTAGATATTCCGATGAAACCAGTTTGTTGTATTGACTGGTTTGAGTGGTTCTGGAAAATCTTCTCTTGCATTTGATACGATTTATGCAGAGGGACAACGAAGATACATGGAATCTTTGTCTTCTTACGCAAGTCAGTTCTTGGGACAGATGGAAAAACCGGATGTAGACAGTATCGAAGGCTTATCCCCCTGCTATTTCAATTGATCAAAAATCTACAAACCATAATCCACGTTCTACAGTTGGAACAGTGACAGAAATTTATGATTATTTTCGACTTTTGTATGCAAGAATCGGGATTCCACATTGTCCAAAATGTGGAAAACCGATAAAAAGCAGTCAGTAGATGAGATGGCAGATCAGATTATGGCGTTGCCGGAGAAAACGAAAATTCAGTTATTGGCACCGGTTGTAAGAGGACGTAAAGGGAACATACAAAATTATTTGAACGTGCAAAAAAAAAGTGGATATGTCCGTGTCCGTGTTGATGGTAATATGTATGAATTATCAGAAGATATAGTCTTAGATAAAAATATAAAACACAATATTGAAATTATAGTAGACCGTCTTGTTGTAAAACCGGGTATTGATGAAAACGGCTGACAGATTCGATTGAAAATGTGTTAAACTTGGCCGAAGGTTTATTGGTTTGTTGTGATATCATTGACGGTGAAACAATGAATTTTAGTCAGAGTTTTCGTGTCCTGATTGTGGGATAAGTATAGAAGAAATCGAGCCAAGAAGTTTTTTTTTTAATAATCCATTTGGGGCATGTCCGGTTGCTTTGGACTTGGATATAAGATGGAGTTTTCGGAAGAATTGATGATTCCTGACCCTTCACTTAATTATTAATGAAGGGGCGATTACAGTAATGGGATGGCAGTCATGCGCAGATAAAATAGTTTACGAATGCAATTCTTGTCGCATTATGTAAAAGAATATGATTTTGATTTAGATACACCATTCGACAAATATCCAAAAGAAGATTCATGATATTCTAATCTACAGCACCAATGGAAAAACTATAAAAGTATACTATAAAAGGTCAGCGAGGAGAGGAATCTATGATGTTGCATTTGAAGGTTTAATAAAGAGTGTTGAGAGAAGATACCCGTGAAACACATTCTGAAAATAAAGTAAAGCAGAATATGAAACATTTATGAATATTACTCCGTGTTCAGAATGTAAGGGCAACGTTTGAAAAAAAAGTGCATTGGCAGTAACTGTGAGGCGATAAAAATATTGCAGAAGTAACATCGTTATCTATTGATTGTCTGCAGGAATTTTTTGAATAATTTAGTCTTAAGCAAGACACAACATATAATCGGGGATCAAATATTAAAAAGAAATCAAAGCTCGCATACAATTTTTAATGGATGTCGGATTAGAGTATTTAACATTGTCAAAACAACAGGAACACTTTCAGGAGGTGAGGCACAGAGAATCCGTCTTGCAACTCAAATTGGCTCGGGCCTTGTAGGAGTTGCATATATTTTGGATGAACCAAGTATAGGTCTGCATCAAAGAGATAATCAAAGACTAATAAACTCTCTATTAGAAATGCGTGACCTAGGTAACTCTCTAATAGTAGTTGAGCATGATACCGACACTATGCTTCAAGCAGACTATCTAATAGACATTGGCCCAGGAGCAGGAGAGCACGGAGGCTATGTCGTAGCTAAAGGTACTCCAGAAGAAGTAATGAATAATCCAGATAGCCTAACCGGAAGATATCTAAAAGGAATAGAAAAAAATAGAAGTGCCATCTAAAAGAAAGAGAAAAGGAAATATAAAAAATATCTAGAAATAAAAGGTGCTAAAGAAAACAATCTAAAAAAAATATCAATGTTAAAAATACCACTAGGCACAATGACTCTCGTAACAGGAGTATCAGGTTCAGGAAAATCAAGTTTAATAAATGAAATACTATATAAGACTCTCGCATCAACTATCTATTCATCAAAAAAAAACCAGGTAAATATAAAAAGAAATAAAAGGCTTAGAGAATGTTGATAAAGTAGTTCAAATATCTCAAGCACCAATTGGAAGAACACCAAGATCTAATCCCGCTACTTATACTGGAGTATTTGATGATATAAGGGATATCTTTGCTGAAACCAAAGAAGCTAAAATAAGAGGTTATGACAAAGGAAGATTTAGTTTCAATGTTAAAGGTGGAAGGTGTGAAGCTTGTTGGGGAGATGGCGTAAAAAAGATAGAAATGCATTTCCTACCAGATGTATATGTACCTTGTGAAGTATGTAATGGAACTAGATACAATAGTGAAACACTAGAAATAAAATATAAAGATAAAAAATATTTATGATGTATTAAATATGACAGTAGAAGAAGCAGTAACATTTTTTGAAAATATTCCTAGTATCTGTAGGAAAATGGAAACTTTGAACGATGTTGGTCTGTCTTATATCAGATTAGGACAGCCTTCTACGGAATTATCCGGAGGAGAAGCACAGAGAATTAAGCTTTGCAACGGAACTAAGTAAGAGAAGTACTGGAAAGACAGTATACATTGTGGATGAACCAACGACAGGGCTTCATTTTGCAGATGTTCATAAATTAACAGAAATATTACAGAGATTGACTGCGGAAGGGAATACAGTTATTGTTATAGAACATAATTTAGATGTGATTAAAACAGCAGATTATATTATTGATATCGGACCAGAAGGTGGAGATAAAGGTGGTACAGTAGTTGCCTGTGGAACTCCGGAAGAAATAGCATTGAATGAGAAAATCATACACAGGAAAATATATAGATGCAATACTTAAGAAAAATAAATAAGAAAGAGCTGTTCTTCTACAGCTAATTACGTTATTATAGAAAGATACGAAAGAATATAAATATTAAATGTTCGAAAGGGAGTTATTGCATGGCTGTAGATATTGGAATTGATTTAGGAACAGCAAGTGTTCTGGTTTATGTAAAAAGGAAAAGGGGTTGTATTAAAAGAGCCTTCTGTTGTAGCCTATGACAGAGAGACAAATGAAGTAAAAAGCAATTGGAGAAGAAGCAAGATTGATGCTTGGTCGTACACCGGGGAATATTATAGCTGTTCGTCCGCTTCGGCATGGTGTGATTTCTGATTATACAATAACAGAAAAGATGATTAAATATTTTATATTAAAAAGCACTGGGACGAAGAACTTTTAAAAAGCCACGAATTTGTATATGTGTTCCAAGTGGAGTTACTGAAGTGGAGAAGAAAGCGGTGGAAGAAGCTACATTTGCAGCCGAGCAAGAGAAGTTCACCTGATAGAAGAACCAGTTGCAGCGGCAATTGAGCAGGGAATTGATATTTCAAGGCATGTGGAAATATGATTGTTGATGTCGGAGGCGGAACATCTGATATTGCTGTTATTTTTTTAGAGTGGAACTGTAGTTAATACTTCTATAAAAAATTTGCAGGGGATGATTTTGATGAAGCTTATTGTGCGTTATATGAGGAAAAACATAATTTACTGATAGGAGATCGTACAGCAGAAGAAATAAAAATCAAAATTGGTTTTCAACGTATCCTCTGGCAGAAATTGAAAAATTGGAAGTAAAAGGAAGAAATCTAGTGACGGGATTGCCAAAAACAGTTTTAGTAACATCTTCTGAAAACAGAAGAAGCCTTAAAAAGAGATAAGCGGGTCAGATTGTAGAAGCTGTTATTTCTGTATTGGAACAGACGCCACCGGAACTATCCGCAGATGTTCTGGACAGAGGGATACTTACCGGAGGTGGCTCTATGTTAAGAGGATTGGAAGAGTTGATTGAAGAAAAAACAGGGATTCATACAATAACAGCTGAAGATCCGTTGAAGGTAGTTGCGGTAGGAACGGGTCAGTATGCTGAATATATTGGTGGAAGCAGAGAATTATAAGAAGAGAGTAACGAAAGAAATGGAAATAGTAACCGGGTATGTGGAGCATATTGTATTTCGCAATAATGAAAATGGATATACGGTATTTAATTTAGAAGGAACAGATGGAGAAGTGACATGCGTTGGTACTTTTTAACTTTATTAATGAAGGCGAGCTGCTGGAAATTGAGGGTGAGTTTGTGACGCATAATGTGTATGGCACACAATTGAAGGTCAGCAGTTATAAAGTAAAAAGAACCAGAGGATTTGATGTCAATCGAAAGATATCTCTTGGTTCAGGAGCAATAAAAGGTCTGGGGGTTGCACTGGCAGGCAGGATTGTTCGAAAATTTAAAGAGGATACATTTCGGATTATAGAGGAAGAACCGGAGCGATTGGCCGAAATCAAAGGAATCAGTGAGCGTAAAAAGCACGAGAAATTGCAATACAAGTAGAAGAAAAAGAAAGATATGCGAAAAGCAATGATATATTTGCAAAATATGGGATTTCAACTACGCTTGCGGTGAAGATATTTAAAAGCATTTTATGGGACAAAAACTCTACCAGGTTTTGGAAGAAAACCCATATCAATTAGCAGACAATATTGAAGGGGTAGGATTTAAAACTGCAGACGAAATCGCAACAAAGTAGGTATTTCGGCAAATTTCAGATTTTCGTATAAGAAGCGGTCTTTATTATGTTTTGCAGCAAGCAACAGCCGAAGGACATATTTATTCTTTGCCAGAAAGAAGTATTGACAAGAAAAGCAATTCAAATTGCTTGGAATTGAAATCGACATGGATTGAGAAATATATTATGGATTTATGTATAGAACATAAGACTGTCATGAAAGAAAAAAAAATGGAGAAATAAGAGTTTATCCGGCACATTATTATTATTTGAATTAAATGTTGCAAAAAATGCTGAATGAGTTAGCAATTGACTGTCCTATGCCGGAAAGTATGATAGAAAAAAGACTTAAGAAGGTGGAAGAACGAGAGAATCTTGTATTAGATACAATGCAGCATCAAGCAGTGATTGAATCAATCAAGCATGGTCTGATTGATCCTAACAGGTGGTCCTGGAACTGGAAAGACAACTACAATCAATACCATGATACAGTTTTTTGAAAGTGAAGGCATGCAGATTTTTTACTTGCGGCTCCAACAGGTCGTGCGGCAAAACGTAAGAATGAAGCAACCGGATATGAGGCACAAACGATTCATCGCTTGTTAGAGGTGAGCGGAAATCCGGAAGAAGAAGGTAATATTAATGGCTTTAGCGAGAAATCAGAGAATCCTTTAGAGGCGGATGTGATTATCATTGATGAGATGTCGATGGTAGATTTACCATTGATGAATGCGTTTGCTATCAGCAATTGTTAAGTAGGAACGCGTTTGGTATTAGTGGGAGATGTGAATCAGTTGCCATCGGTTGGAGCAGGAAGTGTGCTAAAAGATATTATTTTATCTGAACGCTTTCGTGTAGTTACATTGACTAAAATTTTCCGCCAGGCCGGAGAAAGTGATATTGTAGTTAATGCACATAAAATAAACGCAGGACAGCCAGTTGTTCTTGATAATAAAAGTCGCGATTTCTTCTTTTTGAAACGCCAGGACGCAGATACGATAATCCGTGTAATCTTGACATTGATTCAGAAAAATTACCCAAATATGTGAATGCATCACAAAATGATATACAGGGTAATGACACCAACCAGAAAAGGACTTCTTGGGTTGAAAAATTGAATATTATTTTTGCAGAAATATTTAAATCCATCTGAGCCGGGGAAAGCAGAAGAAGAGATTAATGGACGTATTTTCCGTGTGGGAGACAAGGTGATGCAGATAAAGAACAATTACCAACTAGAATGGGAGTACGAACAAAATATGGAATTGCAGTTGATAAAGGGCAAGGCATTTAATGGAGATATGGGAATTGTAACAGAAATCAACACTTTTAACAGAACAGTGGAAGTTGAATATGATGAAACATCGAAGGATAAATTATCCATTTGAGTTAACAGAAGAATTAGAACTTGCATATGCAATCACAGTTCATAAATCACAAGGGAAGCGAATATCCGGCAGTAATTATCCCATTATTGCAAGGACCAAAATTGCTATATAATCGAAATTTATTATACACTGCAGTAACCAGAGCAAAAAAAATGTTTGACGATTGTTGGGAGTGAAGACGTATTTCAATATATGATACAAAAAACAAAAAAGCGAGCAGAATCGCTATACAAGTCTGGCAGAGCATATCCAGGAATTTTAAAATTTCTGGATATCGTCTATCCGCCTAGATGTCCTTTCTGTGGTAATATTACCAATCAAAAAATTTGTGATCTTTGTAAAATGAAAATCCACTATATAAAAAAGAACCAAGATGCATGAAATGTGGCAAGCCTGTTGAAACAATGGAGCAAGAATATTGTCAAGATTGTACAAAACAAAAGCATATATTTGACCAGGGAAGAGATTGTGGATTCAGAAACAACCTGTTTCAAGAGGGATTTATCAATTTAAATTTCATAATAAGAGATATTATGCATAAGTGTCTTTGCAGAAGAGATGATGAAAAGATACGGGGAATGGATATATAGAAATGAAATTGAAGAAATAATCCCAATTCCACTATATAAAGCAAAACAAAAAAAAGAGGATTTAACCAAGCCTTATTGATTGCAAAAAAAAAAGAACTCAGCATTTTATCAGGAATTCCAGTAAATGAAAATGCTGTATTTCGCATTCGCAATACAAAACCGCAAAAAAATATTAAATCCAATGGAGCGAAGTAGAAATCTCAAAGGTGCATTTGGGGTTAAAAAACATGGGAACTAAAAATAAAGTACTATTAATTGACGATATATATACAACCGGAAGTACGATGGATAGGGTTGCAAAGGTATTGAAAAAAGGCCGGAACTCAAAAAGTTTACTTTTTAACGATAAGCATTGGACAAGGACTCTGAGTATATGCTATACTTAAAATGATGTTTTGGAATAGTTTATATCGGAGGGTGTAAAATGCTGGATAAGAAAAAAAGAATACGATTAATGGTTCGTATGGCTTCGTATGAAAAGACAAATGCGAAACAAGATCAGAAAATCAGCAGTTATTATAAAAAAAGACTATATCAGTTTAAATACATTGATTACGATTTTGTGGATAACGATAGGATATGCAATTATTGTTGGTTTGGCTGCTGTATGTGGAATGGATATTCTTTTTGAAAATCTTACTATTGTCAGAATGCTTATTTTAGTCGGTCTTGTTATTGTGGGATATATCATAGTTCTTGTGATTTATGGTGTATGTGCAAGTAGTTATTATAAATCGAAACATAATCGTGCAAAACAACGAGTGAAAAGATATTACAGAGATATGTCCAAATTAGAAAACTATGGAAAAAAAAAGGAGCGTAAGTCCCATGAGTACAGTTTTGGTATGGAGAGAACAATTTCAAAAATTATATGCAAAATATTCTTTTTATATTATCAGAATATTACAATTCGCTTTGGGAATAGCAGTATTTGGGATGATTAATTCAAATATAGGGTTCTTGAAAATAACTTCTACTTCAATTTTGTACAATTGGGTTGGCACTTATATGTGCATTTTTGCCATTGGGAGTGATGACTCTGATAGCTACAATACTTATTTTAGCACATATGTATACTTTGTCATTAGGACTCATGTTAATAACAGGTGTGTTTTTTTTTTTGATGTACATATTTTTATTTGCGGTTTGTTGCCAGACCAGGCTTGGTTAATTTTGTTAACTGCAGTTGGATTTGCATGTAAAATTCCATTTGCAATAGTAATCAGGATTGGATTGTTAGGGGACACCATTGTATTTAATTTCAGCAGTATGTGGAACTTTTTACATTTTTACATGGTTCATATTGTTAAGATCAGTTCAACTTCTTTTTAAAGGGGAAGCGGCACATAATCTGTTAGTAATGGTGATGAAATTTGTTAAACAGTTTTTTCTAACAAAGAAATGATATTAATGATGGTAATAGTTATAGTCTGTGGACTCCTTGTATATGGGCTGAGAACTCGTTCGATTGATCATGCATGGAAAATCGCAACTGTAGCAGGAGTACTTACAGCAGTAGCACTCAGTGTAATTGGAAATGTCGTGTTTAATATCCATATCGCATACCCATCTATGCTGATTGATGGGATACTTGCAATAATAGTAGGGTTGTTGTTTGAAGTTCTATTTTTGTCCGTGGATTATAGCAGAACAGAATACTTGGAATTTGAGGATGATGAGTATCATTATTATGTAAAAGCAGTTCCAAAAGTAGCAGTTACCGCACCAGAAAAAACGTAAAACAAATTACAGGACAGACAAATGATGCAAAAAAATGATGAGATGAAGTCCATAGAGCAGAATGATAAACAGGAAACAACAAATAATTATGGTAGAAATGAACGAGCAGAGGATTTGCTTTTAACAAGAAGTTTAAACAAAGAATTGGGAATTGACGATACTGCCAAAAAAGTAGCTAGTCAAGATAATTCTGGGAGGTGATGTTGTGCAGCGTTGGGTAACCCTTTTTTTGACAAATATATACATGAATCTTATTTCCCTTCCGTTGGCATCACAGATATTGTGGAAATTTTAATTATAGCAGTTGTTGTTTACGAGATTATGCTGTGGATAAAAAAATACAAAGGCATGGATGCTGTTACGTGGAATGCTTATGTTAGGATTTTTTATTCTGTTCGCAGCTAATTTTCAGATGCATACAATTCTATTCCTGGCAAAAGAGTCAATCAATGTACTTGCTATTGCAGCTGTAGTAGTGTTTCAACCAGAGTTAAGAAGAGCGTTAGAAAAGCTTGGTGAGAAAAATCTTCTAAGTAATATTAATTTATTTGATAAGAATAAAAGAAAATCAACGTTTTTCTGATGAAACCGTGAATGGTATTGTAAAAGCTTGTTTTGATATGGGACGCGTTAAAACAGGTGCATTAATCGTAGTAGAGCAGGCAATTCATTTGACAGAATATGAAAAAACAGGAATAGAGTTAGATTGTAAGGTTTCACCGCAAGTTTTAATTAATATTTTTGAACATAATACACCGCTTCATGATGGAGCAGTGATTATCAGAGGAAATCGCATTACATCAGCAACATGTTATTTGCCACTTTCTGATAATATGCAAATAAGTAAAGATTTTGGAACAAGACATCGAGCTGCACTCGGTATGAGTGAAGTGTGTGATGCTCTTGTGATTGTAGTTTCAGAAGAAACAGGACAGGTATCAGTTGCAATGGGAGGACAATTAGTACGCGGAGTCACTCCGGATTACTTAGGGTACTCGACTGTCTCAGATTCAGTACAGAAATGGTGATTCTAAAAAAGTTCTCTCTGCGGAAAGGACGGCGTAAAGATGAAGATGCATAATATGACCAAAAAAATATAGGCTTGAAAATTATGGCGTTTTTATTTGCAGTCTTGTTGTGGGTTATCGTTGTCAATGTAGATGACCCAGTTGTGAGTGCTGTATACAGAGATATTCCAATTACTGTAATAAATGACGATGTTGTTACAAATAAAGGAAAAAGTATATCAAATTGTAGATGATGTTCAAAAAAGTAAATGTAACAGTATATGCAAAACGTTCTTTGATTTCGAAAAATTAGTGGAGAGTCGATTTCAGCGACTGCTGATTTAAGTCAGATGGATGTGAATACTTATATGGTTCCGATAACGGCAACAGTAAAAGGGTATGAAGCAAATATACAATCTGTAGATACGAATCCGAGAAATATAGAAGTTAACATTCAAGATGTTACCGGGAAAAATTCCCTATATCTGTTAGTACAAGTGGAACGCCTAGGGATGGATATGTAGTTGGAGAAATGACAACAAATCCGAAAGAGGTAACATTGCGAGGATCTGAAACTTTAATTGATAGTATTGAAAAGGTAGTTGCCAAGATAGATATATCAGGGATGTCAGACAGCGGTGTTGTAGATGCAGAATTGATATGTTATGATTCAAATGGAAATGTTGTAGATCAGACAAAAACTAAGTAATAATCTTGGAGATAAAGGAATCAGCGTAAATGTTCAGATGCTGAATACCAAAAATGTCGGATTGAACTTTGCAGTGTCAGGGGGAACCGAAAGCAGGTTATATTTATACCGGAATGACTGTAGAACCGGAAAGTGTACAGATTTGTGGGACAGAAGATGTTTTGGCTGAGATAGATAGTATTAATATTCCGGCAGATCAGATAGATATAACAAATGAACATGGTAAAAAAGAATATACAATTGACATTACTCCATTTCTTCCAAAAGAAGTATCTTTGGTTGATGAAACAGCTAATAATGTAGTTGTAACAATTTTAATTGAACAAGAAGGAACAAAAACTATAGAATTACCAGTAGAATCAATACAAGTTAAAAATTTATCTGATAAATTTAAGGTTTCTTTTTGAAGCGGAGAAGGATTTGGTACTTACCTTTACTGGTTTAGAGCAGGAACTTGCAACATTAGATATAAAAAATGCAGCATCGATTGATTTAAAAATTATACAGCTGAAGGAGAGTACGATGTTCCCGTGACAATAGAAACTGCTACGGGAGTAACTTTGACAGAGCAACCGAGTGTAAGGATTATGTTAAAAGAAAAGACGGATGTATCTGAGCAAAATGGAGCTGAGAAATCAAGCAGTATAGAAAATAAGACGACAGATAGTTCAAACAAAGATTGAGAATAAGACAAAAAGAGGAAAATAGGGAGGCAAAAAATGGTAAGCGGAAAAGTGATAATTAAAAATCCAACAGGATTGCATTTACGCCCCGCTGGTTTATTTTGCAAAACAGCCATGCAATTTGGCGCAAAAATTACAATTGAAAAAACGACTAGGACTGGTGAACTGACAGCAAATGCAAAAAGTGTATTGAGCATATTAGGAGCCTGTATTAAAAGTGGAGATGAAATTACAATTGTTTGTGATGGAGAAGATGAAGAAAAAGCATTAGATGAAATGATAGCAATTGTGCAGGCTGGCTTGGGAGAATGATAAGCTTGTCAAATTAAAAATCATAAAAGGAAGTAGGAGGAAGAAGACAAATGTGTAAAGCAACATTAGTAATTATGGCTGCAGGAATTGGGGAGCAGATTTGGCGGAGGAATTAAACAGTTAGAGCCGGTGGGACCAAATGGTGAAATTATTATGGATTATTCTATCTATGATGCAATGGAAGCCGGCTTTGATAAGGTTGTATTTGTAATTAGAAAAAAATCTTGAAAAAGATTTTAAAGAAGTTATTGAAATCGTATTGAAAAAGTCATTGATGTTGACTATGCATATCAAGAATTAGACGATATTCCGGAGAAATATCAAGAAACATTTGCAGAAAGAACAAAACCATGGGGAACAGGACAGGCGATTTTGTGTTGTAAAGATGTTGTGGATTCACCGTTTTTGGTAATCAATGCGGATGATTATTATGGAAAACAGGCATTTAAAGAAGCATATGATTATTTAACAAAAAGAGAGCGTGAAAGATGAAATCTGCATGGTGGGCTTCGTACTGAAAAAATACATTGAGTGACAATGGAACTGTAACAAGAGGAGTGTGCAAAGTTAATGAATCTAATATGTTGGTAGAAATTAATGAAACGCACGATATAGAGAAAACAGAAGATGGAGCTGTTGCTAAATGTGAAAGCGGAGATAAAAAAATAGATGTAGACTCTCCGGTATCTATGAATATGTGGGGATTACGTCCAGATTTCTTTTTACTATTTTAGAAAATGGATTTGTAGAGTTTTTTAGAAAATATGGATGCAACAGATTTGAAATCTGAATACTTACTTCCAACAATTATAGGGGGCTTTTGGAAGAAAAAGAAGTTATCGGTTTCGTGTGCTGCAATCTAAAGATAAGTGGTTTGGAGTGACATACAAAAGAAGATAAAGTGGATGTAGTTAATGCAATTAATAATTTAATTGAAACAGGAGTATATCCTAATAAATTATTTTTAATCATAGTTAAGGGGCGATAAATAGTGAAAAAAGGGAAACTTTATAATTATAGGTCTTGTTGTGATGGCATTAATTTCAGGATGTGGAAAAACAGCAGATTCAAAAAGGAAATAAAGCCAATTCAACAGAACAGACAAAAAGATATCAAAAACAGCTAATGAAACAGAGCAAAATAAAGACGTGCAGACGGAAGAAAATGCTGATAAACAAGAGGGAGAGGAACAGCAAATTCCAGATGAAGAAAAAAATGTTTCTGTTCAAACAGGTGACAATATAAAAAGTATATTATAGTAATGCTGATGCTTCTGGATTTGAAAGTGAAGAGGTGGCAGTGGAATCATTATCGTCAAATGAAGTGTTAAAAGCATTGGTCGATAAGGGGAGTGCTTCCTGTAGATGTTTCGCTTTTAAGCTTTAAAGAATTTGAAAAAGATAATGAAAAATTATTAGAGTTAGATTTTTTTTCTGATAAATTTAATACTTATATTAAAACGTTAGGTACTTCAGCAGAATACTATATTGTAGGAAGTATTTGTAATACATTTTTGGATGCATATGGAAGTGATAAAATCCATATTACAGTAAATGGAGATGTCTTTACAACCGGACATGCGGAATATCCGGGATTTATGGGAAAATTTAATTAATAAATAAAAAATCAGTACACGGAATATTTGATTCGTGTACTGATTTTTTGTTTTGCCCTGGAGGGAATATATAAAACCAAATTTGCGTTAGTTAGTTTTTTAATAGTTTCCTTTGAATCCAGTCAGAAATATAAGAAAAAGTATTTTTTTTTATAAGCTCCAGTTCGATTCTTATATAATTGCCAAGATGTCTCATGCGGAAAGGAACTTTATTGCAAGATTTACGTTTTTTCCCAACCTTCTTTTAATCCTTCTTTATAGTCGTTGCCGAAATTGATTTTGCAGAAAAATAAATATTTAACAAAATAACCGACAACAAGAGGTATAAAATTTAGTAAGAGCTGAAAGAATGGCATATTTTTTATAATTTAGCCAAATACTATTTCTTGCAGATAACTTCACTTTAAATGTATTGTATTTAGAACCGCTTGTTCCGCTTCCAACATGATATACAAAAGAGCTGTAGGGCAATAAGTGTTTTGATAGCCATATATTTTTCGCGCGATATCCCCCATCAATATCTTCTAAGTAAGCGAAATGTGACTCATCAAAATAACCAATCTTTTCAAAAAACTTTCTTGCGGTAAATGGCAGCTCCGGCGCAAGCTGAAAAAATCTTGTCTATATTCTGGTAATTCTGAACAGAACGACCTGCACCTCTACATACGCCCCAACCAAGAACGGTATACAAATCGCCTGCACTGTCAATAAGATCAAGGATGATACATTTGAATCATCTTACTACTAACAGAAAAAAAATAGAAGGAGATTCTTCTATGGCCTGAATCATAGCTTCTATATAATGGGTGTCAACAGTAGTGTCGTTATTTAAAAAGAATCACGTAAGGCGTTTGTGCATGACGTATACCTGTATTGACAGCAGTACTGAATCCATAGTTTTCCTTTAAAAAGCAATCACTTCAATATCAGGATAATATTGTTGCCATATATTCAAGACTGTCATCTGTTGAATGATTATCAACAACAAGAATTTTAAAATCTTTACATGTTTGTACTTCTAAAGATTTTAAACAAGGCTCCATAAAATGTTTTCCATTATAATTTGGAATAATTATTGTGACTTTCATAATATCCTCACTTTTAAGCATAATCTTATTGCATTATAACAAATCTCTTTTTAGAATCTATAAAAAAAGCAAAATTATTTATAAAAATATATTTTTTACATAAATGTTACAAAATAATGAAGAAATGTGTGTAAAAATTAGTGTTTTTTACTTGTTCAATAGAGTAAAATGTTGTATTATATAGCAGATAATGTAATTAAAAAATTGAGTGAATGCTTTATTGAATTATATATTATGCAAAAAATAAGAGGTTAAAAATAAAATGATTAAAGAAAATCAAAAATTACTGAATCAAATTCAGGTTGTGCTAGATGGAATTGTAATCATATTAGCTTATGCGTTGTCATGGTATATCCGTTTTCGAAGTGGTATATTTGAGTTAGATGAATGGTATCTGTCTTTGCAGGAATATATGAAATGGTTATGGGGATTGTTCTGGCTTCCTGATGCTATATTATATTTTTAAACTGTATGTTCCTAAGCGAGTCCTTGGAAGACGGCTGGAAGCATGGAGAATTCTGCAAGCAAATATAATTGGTGTTATGGCATTGATTGTTGTATTATACGTTATAAAACAGCCTAATATATCTCGAACAATGCTTTTTGTATTCGGTGTAGTTGATGTATTCGGAGAAGTTCTGGAAAGAAATCTGGTTCGTATAATATATTACGTAAAATACGAAAAAATGGATATAATCTAAAACATATTATTTTAGTAGGATATAGTAATGCGGCAGAAGAATATATAGATCGAATCAAAGCAAACCCTGAATGGGGGATATCAAATAAGAGGTATTTTGGATGACAGTATTGAAATAGGTTCAGAATACAAAGGAATTAATGTAATTGGCTGTACAGACGATTTAAAAAATTATCCTTCCTGAAAATAAACTTGATGAGATTGTAATTACATTAGGATTGGACGAATATAACAAACTAAAAAAATTGTCAATATGTGTGAAAAATCGGGAGTTCATACAAAGTTTATTCCTGATTATAATAATATTATTCCCACAAAACCTTATACAGAAGACATTCAAGGACTTCCGGTTATTAATATCAGACACGTGCCTTTAAATAACTGGATTAATCGTTTTATGAAACGGTCGATGGATATATTTGGAGCGTTAGTTGCAATTATTTTGTTTTCTCCGGTTATGTTAGTTGTATCAATTATTATCAAAGTAACCGATCCAGGTCCATTGATATTTAAACAGGAAACGTATTGGACTAAAGAATAAGCCATTTTATATGTATAAATTTCGTTCTATGGTTGTGCAAAAGGAAAAAGATGAGAAAAAAAGGTTGGACCGTTAAGAATGATCCACGTGTGACACCTATAGGAAAATTTATTCGCAAAACAAGTATTGATGAACTACCACAATTGTTCAATATATTAAAAGGTGATATGAGTCTTGTCGGACCGCGTCCGGAGAGACCACTATTCGTAGAAAAAATTTAAAGAAGAGATTCCACGATACATGATAAAACATCAAGTCAGACCAGGATTGACAGGCTGGGCACAGGTGAATGGATACCGTGGGGATACATCTATCCGTAAACGTATAGAATATGATTTATATTATATTGAAAAAATTGGACATTGGGATTTGATATTAAGATAATCTTGTTAACGTTTCTTAAAGGATTTATTAATAAGAAATTTTGCATATTGATAAATAAAAATCAATTACACATGAGTAATGTTATAATGTAAGATATTGTGAAAAGGTGCAAAATGAATAAAAGTGTAGATATAATCATTCCGACATATCGACCAGACGAATCAGTTGTCTATTTGATAAAAAATTATTAAAGCAAACTTATCCGATTCATGAAATTCATATTATTGATACAGAAACGGGTATATTCCCTAAGAAATTAAAAAAAAAAAAATTTGAGTGATAAAATCCGAATTTCAAAAAATAAAGCCGGAACAGTTTGATCATGGGGAACCAGACATGAAGGTGCAATGCAATCCCATGCAGATATTATTGTTTATATGACCCAGGATGCTATGCCGGTAAATGAATATTTAGTTGAAGAATTAGTAAAAGCATTTGATAATGAAAAGATTGCAGCTGCTTATGCAAGACAATTACCGAATAGTAAATGTAATGTGATTGAGCGATACACAAGAGCATTTAACTATCCAGAACAGAGCAAGAATAAAAAATCATTGAAAGATTTGGAAACATTAGGGATTAAGACATATTTTTGTTCGGATGTATGTGCAGCATATAGGAAATCGGTTTATGAATCATTGGGAGGATTTGAAGAAAAACAATTTTTAATGAAGATATGATTATGGCTGCAAAAATTATTCAATCCGGTGGGCTAGTAAAATATGTTGCAGAAGCGAAAGTGATTCATTCACATAATTATAATTGTAAACAGCAATTCCAGAGAAATTTCGATCTTGCTGTTTCGCAAGTTGAGCATCCGGAAGTATTTCAAAACATTAAATCTGAGTCAGAAGGAATGCGTCTGGTTAAAATACAATGATTTATTTAATTAAAATTAAAAAAGCCGTGGCTTATTATTAAATTGATTTTGCAGAGCGGATTTAAATATATGGGTTACTGTCTTGGAAAAAAATACGGTCAGTTACCGATGTGGTTGATTAAAAAATGTACAATGAATCAGAGATATTGGGAGAAAATGGATTGATGTTTTTAAATAAAATCATGTATGATATCAATCAGCGGAGTACAAACGGTAAGAAGAAAGGAAAATAGTATGTCAAAGCGAAATAATCGTTCTGTGTCAAATCAGAAAATGAGAAAACAAGCGAATAGAAAAAAAGCTCAAAATGCAAAAAAAGAACTCAAAAGAGAAGGGGCATGACAACCGGTAAGAAAAAATTTTTAGTTGGAATTTGCGTTGTGCTTTTGATTTTTGTTATTGTTGCAATTGTTGGCGTGGCTTATTTTGGAAGCAAGATGGAAAACTCAATGTTGCAAAATTGGATGTTGATGCCCTTAGTATCTCAGATGAATTGTCATATGATGAATCTGGATATTTGAATGTCGCACTGTTTGGTCTGGATAAAAGAGCAAAAAATAATGATGAAATGGGTGAACGAAGTGACACGATTATGGTTGCTAGTTTAAATAGAGAAACAAAAAGAAGTAAAGATTTCATCTGTATATCGAGACACTTTATTACAACAAAAGACGGAACATACAATAAGGGCAAATTCAGCATATTCATTTGGTGGGGGCAGAACAGGCTATCGCTATGTTGAATAAGAATTTGGATTTAGATATACAACATTATGTTACAGTTGATTTTTGCTGCTTTGGTTGATGTGATTGATGCGTTGGGTGGAATTGATATTGATGTAACAGATGAAGAGGTTGAATATTTAAATGGATATATAATGGAAATAATTGAAAATACTGGTGTTAATACAGTTGCAGTAGAACATTCAGGTCTTCAGACTTTAAGTGGAGTACAGGCTACAGCGTATGCTAGAATTCGTTATACCTCAGGGGACGACTTTAAACGTGCAGAGCGTCAAAGATTAGTATTGGCTAAAAATAGCAGAAAAAAGCCCAGAAGGCAGATTTAGCAACAATAAATAAGATTATTGATAAAGTATTTCCTAAAATAGAAACAAACTTCACTTTAAAAAGAGATTTTGGCTTATGCAAAAGATGCCATGAAGTATCAGTTGGCAGATACTACTGGTTTTCCAGAAGTAAAAGATACTATGGATTATGAAGATGCAGGAAATGTTGTTGTTCCTCTAACATTAGAAAGTAATGTTAGAATTTTGCATCAATATTTATTTGGTGAAGATGGATATACACCATCATCTACATTATCAGCTATTAACAGTGAACTTGAAAGTATAAGTCAAAATGGCAGTATGGGTACGACAGATAGTTCGATTCTTATTATAATGACGGATATACTGATTATAGCGGCCAAGGTTATGATGGATCAAATCAAGGTTATGGTGATGGAATTAACTATGATGATAGTACAACATATGATCCGGGCAAACGGATTATAATGATTCAAATAACTATGGTGGTGACTATAATTACGGCGACGATTCTAGCCAAAGTGATACAGGTGCTGGATATTAAATAATCTGTTTAAAATACTTAATGAGAGGATGAAAAGGTGATGAAAAAATTTGTTAGCCGAGTGTATACGACTTTAATAACAGCACTTGCTGTATTTCTTGCATATGGGATTATAAGTTTTGCTGCTGAAGGAACAGTACAAATTACAGATACTACTGGTAAGGTTGGAGAGGAAATTACAATTCCGGTTTCTATTAGCACAGCGGGAGAACCGATAGGAGATGGAAGTCTGACATTGAATTATGATAGTGCTATGTTAGAGTTTGTCGGTGGCGATAATGCAAGCGGTGGAGATGGAGTGGTTTCTTTAAACGCATCAGGAACAGGTACAGAAACAAGTTTAAATTACACAATAGTATTTAAAATGTATAAGTGAAGGAAATACCGTGCTTCAAAGTACTGGATCTACGGCATATCTATTTTCAGATGAGACGTTATATTTACCGGATGTTTCAACTAATATTACAATTGCAGCTGCAGGAACATCGGAACAAGTACTGGCAAGCGGTGGAGATGGACTACTTGAAATCTCAGGAGTGCAGTATACAATTTATAATGATTTTACAGATGCTTTAATCCCTGTAGGATTTTCTAGAACGACTGTGAATTATAATGGCGCAGATTATAATGCAGTTGTGCAGGATGCATCAGGAGTTAAATTTGTCTTTGTGAAATCTGGTGACAGTGATCCGATTTATGCAATGTATAATGAATCAGATAATCATTTTGTACTGGCTAAACAGGTACAGTTAAAAATGATCAGTATATTTATGTTTTAGGAGAAGCTTCTAATACAGATGAAATTGCCCAAAACATTTGGAGAAACAACATTAGATATGAACGGACTTGTTTTTCCAGTTTGGCAGGATAGCGAAAATAAAGAATTTTATCTAGTAAATGCATTAGGACCTTCTGGACAGATTGCTTTTTATCAATACGATACAACTGATAAAACATACCAAAGATATGTAGAGCGTACTTCTGAGAAAGTAGCGGAGACAAAAGAAAAAGGACAGCTACTAGACCAGATTAAGAATGAAGTGTCAGACAATCTATTAAAAATTGCAATTATAATTGTGGCAATTATTATAATTATGTTGATCATAATTATTGTTATAGCATCAAATTAAGAAATGTAACGGATGAACTTAATCAATTATATGATGATTACGATGAAAAAATGATTTGCCAAAGAAGAAAAACGCGCGAACAATTTATACGCAAAGACGACGACTATGAAATAGAATATGATGATTACATGGAAGAAGACCATGATGCTTTTTATGGATGATGAGTATGACGATTATGATGAATTCGATGATTATGATGATGAATCATATGAAACAAAACCATTACCACAAACGAAAAAATAAAAAATCAGCTAATAAAAAATCTTCTAAGAAAAATATGATATAGAGTTTATTGACTTGTAGAAAAAAATAAGAAAGTATAAAAAACTCCTTTTCTAATAACAAGAGTACAATATAGGGTTGTTTCTTGTTGTTGAAAAGGAGTCATTTAGTTAAACAAAAGTTTTTTTATACATTGAACACAAAAATCATCACAAAAGAATGATTATTATATCATTATAAAATACAAGAGAAAGAGGGAACTGATATGGAAAATCAATATAATTATTATAATCCGGATGATAAGCAGTTTCAAAATAATTATTCACAGGGAGAACCTAATCATCAAAAAAATCCGAAAAAAAATAACAAAAAAGTTATAGCAGTGATTGGATTAGCAATTATCTTTGGAATTGTTTCTTCAGGTGTATTCTTATCAACAAGTTATATTGGAACAAATATATTAGGATTAAATAAGAACTCGAATAGTGATGTAAAAGCAACGACAACAGCTGTTACAAAATCATCCAGTGTTGTAACTTCAGATGTTTCTTCAATTGTCAATGATGTAATGCCATCAGTTGTTGCAATTACGAATATGAGCGTTCAGGAAGTACAGAATTTTTGGGGTCAAACATCCCAATACCAGAGTGAAAGTTGCGGAACCGGAATCATTATTGCGAAAAACAGATAATGAGCTTCTTATGGTAACAAACAATCATGTAATTGCAAATAATGAATCTTTTTAACGGTTACATTTGATGATGATACAAGTGTGGATGCAGATGTAAAAGGAACTGATTCAGAGCATGATCTTGCTGTAATTGCTGTTCCATTGGATCAGATTTCTTCGAAAACAATGGAAAAAAATTGCGGTTGCAACATTAGGAGATTCGACAGCTCTTCAGGTTGGTGAGCCAGCTATTGCAATTGGAAATGCTATGGGATATGGACAGTCAGTTACAACAGGTGTTATCAGTGCAGTAAATAGAGAAAAAGTACTACAACTGATGAGCAAACAGGTGAAACTGAAGAAACCGGCGTAAAAAAATTAATTCAGACAGATGCTGCAATCAATCCAGGAAATAGTGGCGGTCCTCTTGTAAATGCAAATGGCGAAGTGATTGGTATTAATTCTTCTAAGTTAGCAAAGGCAAACAGTTGAAGGAATGGGGGTATGCAATACCAATTAGTGATGTTTCTGACATTATTGATAAATCGCGATGAATCAAGAAACAAAACACAAGGTTTCTGAAGAGAAAAAAAGGATACCTTGGTGTAAAAAGGATATGATGTAACAGAAGAAAGTGCTGAAAAATAATATGCCTACAGGTGTTTATGTCGCTGAAATAGTCAAAGGCGGGACAGAAGAAGCTGGTATTACAAAAGGCAATGTTATTACAGCACTGAACGGAACAACAGTTAATAGTATGGAGGAATTACAGAAAAAGAGTTGGGATACTATGAGAGTGGTAAAACGGTATCTGTAACTATTCAAGTTCCTGAAAACAATGGAGAATGGACTGAAAAAGACAGTAGATGTAAAACTTGGAAAATCTTCTAAATAAGAAAAAGTAGCTCTTACAAATGTCGATTTACAGACGACAGAAGTAAGGGCTACTTTTTTAGATTAGAGTTGAAGCATTAATCAAATTCCGGATTAATTGCATAGAAATTTTTTTATATCTAAATTATCCTGCACAATTCTTAAACTTTCACCAAAACGTTGATAATGAACAATTTCGCGCTCTCTTAAGAAGCGTATAGGATCACATACTTCAGAGGGTCTTTCACAAGGCGTAAAATATTTCATCATAAGTAGTACGAGCTTTTTGCTCAGCTGCCATATCTTCGTGCAAATCAGTTATCGGATCTCCTTTAGATTGAAAATAGGTAGCGGTCCATGGGGCTCCGCTGGCAGCTTGTGGGCCAAAGAGCTAATGTGTGATCAACATAATACTTATCAAATCCTGATTCTTTTTTAACTGTTTCTGGAGTTAAATCTCTGGTTTAATTGATGCACTATAGCACAATTTTCCATATGAGCCAGTTCTTCCGTTCCAATATCAGTCAATATGCCTGTTACTTCCTTATACGGCATCGTATATCTTTTTGAGAACAAATATCATAGATGCAGCCAACTCTCCATCTGGGCCACCGAATTGTGATATTATAACTTGTGCGATCTTTGGGTTAGTTTGAGTTATTTTAACAGGATACTGCAATCTTTTTTCATAATTCCACATTTAGCATCCTCCTTCCTGCCATGGCCAAGGTTCATTTATCCAGTTCCATTTTTCACAATCAGATTGTACAGCAGTATCAATTGTTAGTGGTCCATAATATTTGGCATACTCTTTTTAAAGCTTCATTTCGCATATAACTATATTCTCTAAAATAAGACAAAGCTTCTTCATCCCATGGATGTGTATCTAAATATAACTTTACATCATCAACTGCAAAACTGACTTCATAAATTTTATTTAATAAATCTCTTCTACATGGACAGGTTGTCATCGATTACATCCCCCTTTCCCTCGAAAAGGTTTGTCTAATTGTTCAAATATTGTTCCTCGGTGAAATCCTTTTTTGAATATCATATATCTTTTCCCATTTTTGCCAAGGAACATATGCCATCGCAATTGGTAAATCAAATAAAACATCTTGTTCTCTTTGACAAGGACACGCCTGATTTACACAAAAAGTATAATTTGAATTAAAAATATCCTTGACGTTGATAACGCATATTATTGGACTGGTCAGCTGTCCCATTGTATAAACTCTCCTTGGATGCCCGGAAGCGGGCTTCTCGATGGAATGTTTGTGGTTCTCACGGGGACGTTCACTTGATATACGGCTCAGCATCCCCGATTATTGCAGAACAAAACCCGGTTCCTTCCATTTTTTGTGTACCGGACGCACCGGACCGCAAGGCACGTCCACGTTCTCCGACAGAGGTTGGATATCCTGTCGGTTTACCGGTCAGTATACCACGGAATCGCAGAAAGTAAAAGAGGGGAGGGTGCTCCTTCTTTATTTATAGACCCTTTGCAGCAGCGCCAGCCGCTCGGAGAGAAAGGTCTCGGCTTTGGGGTGATGCAGCCAGCATTTGCCGTCGGTGCTGTGCACCAGCTTCTGCGCCAGTGCGGCGGGGGCAGTGTCGATAGCCATCACGTCCTGCATGGTCAATTGCAGGGTGAGCGCCGCCGGAACATCCGGCAGCGGCGGCAGCGGGTCCTCCCACACAAAGGGCGGCAGCAGCTGCACCGCCACGGTCAGGCGGGTGCACTCCTCGGTCAGCAGCAGTGCGGCGGGGGGTGCCATCCTGCTGCACCTGTAGGCTGCTATATAAAAAGCTGCATCCGGGCAGGGGAGAGCAGCCGGGTCAAGCCCTCTGCCGGAGCTGCCGCAAGCTGCAGATACCCGGCAGCTTCCTCCCGGTAGATGCGCCGGGCAGGGGCTTGCAGCCCTGCGTAGAGGGCGGGCAGCATAAAGCTGCCGCTTTTTCCAGCGCCTGCTGCGCCAGCAGATAGAACTCGGTCAGCGGGTACGCCGCATCCGGCTGCGGCATCCCGAAATCCGGCCGCGATACATGACCTCCACCCATGGGAACCTCCTTGACAAAACACGATGGTGCGATTATACTATAAACAGAAGGGCGCTGACTGCAAAGGTCAGCTTTCCATCCAGCATTAGTCAAAAAAGATTGACCGCTAGTTTG
>VOFJ01002252.1_pt1 | contig 24371 bp, 24 predicted proteins | sample 5384081 | NCBI WGS metagenome assembly VOFJ01 (sample SAMN12384729, study PRJNA508395) | human gut metagenome | isolation source: healthy gut I | host: Homo sapiens | reverse complement strand
TCAGTATATGCTTCGTTCAGTTACGCTATTGCTGTAACTATATCAAAAACGACATCCTGCGCAAATACTCTTCCGCGCAGTTACACGCCCCGGCAAATGAAGAAAAAAATCATACAGCTTTTTGGATGCGTGGCAGAAAAAACGTCAGCGTGGCAACGAGCGTTGACGGCGTATACGCCGAGAAGACCCGCTTGGGTCTTTTATTTTTGCAAAAATTTTGGAGACTAACTATTAAAAGTCAAGCCCCAAAATGAAAAAATCCGTCTGCCGACCGCTGCCCCTGACAAACAGCATTCAAATGCCATAATCAATGCAGCGAGGGCGACGGAGAGAATAGCAAAAAGCAAGCCCGGCCAACCCTCGCAGAAACAGAATAGCATTTATTTGAATGCTTCGGTTTGTCAAGGGTTCGCTGCGCCAGCTAAGTTGTTCTTGGATTTGGCTCAGGCTCTGGAGAGAATCAGGCAGCTACAAGATATGCTTTGCCAGATTTCTGCAAGGCATAGATTAGCCGCACAAGTTTCTTCGTGGCATGGGATAAGGCAACATTGTAGTGCTTTCCTTCAGCACGTTTCTTGGCAAGATATTCAGCAAAGACGGGATTCCAGTGGCATCGACGACAGTTTCCAGACGTTACGGGAGAAGCTCCTGCGCGTCACCACCGAGGATCCCCTGCAAAGACTCTACGATGCGGGAGTCGTATACCGCGGGCACGCCAAGGCGTCGCCCGGCATCTACGCCCTGTTGTGGCGATGGCATGCGGGCGAGGCTTCGGAGGCATGCCTCGCCGCCATGACCGAGCTGGTGCGCTACGGGCAGGCCGAGGGAAAGATCCGGAGGGATGACCCGCACCTCATCGCATGGTCCATATGGTCCGCCGTGCACGGATTCGTCAATTCGAGACACGACCCGAACATGATACGCCCGTCGACGATGACGATGCGGCCTATTCCCTTTCTGCTCCGGCTGCTCATTCGAGGGGTCCGCACCCCTCAGACGGTCTCCGAGGGAACGGCGACCATCGCGGATACCAGCCGATCGTAGAATCGCCATTGGCCGCGCAACGCCACATCCCGTCTCACAGCGGCGAACGTTCCATCCGCCTTCAGGCTCACGGATACCTTACGGAAGTCCCCGTCCCGTCCAATGCGGACAACGCCTTCGAGGCGGCCTCCTTCGCGCAGAAGGCCGCCCTACGTTCCACCGAGGAGACCATACGCAATGATGCGAGCTCTTCGGAAGAGAACACGAACCGCATGATCCCGTCGGACAATCCGTCCGAATCGTCCACGTCCACTCCCACGGCACGGATTCTTTCCGCCGACGCCACGGCGGCGACGCACAGCGACGGGCAATGCGACAGCGATCCCACGATGCCGGACGGCCAGAGCGGTTCACCATCCGAACCTTTGAGTATGGGCCCGTCATGGCCGATACGTCGTAAGGCCTCGTGGGCCAAAAGACGCGTCTCCGTGAATTCCCTTCTTCGTTTGGCCGTGGCGTTCCCGACCAAGGCCCGCTCACCGTCGAACAATCGCACGCGGCGCGTCCCCTTCCCCGAGATCAGCACCTCGCAGCCGGAGGCGAGCAGCGGCCCGAACAGGCGAGCCCGTCGCATCATGAGGTCTGCGCACATCATGGAGACTCTATATACCGAAACCCACAAACCCAGCAACGGCAAGGCTTTCTACCAATTCCCAGAATGAGTGTACCACTCTGTTCGCCGCTCAAAGCCCGCCAGAAGGAAATTTGCGCTTTTCCATACCTTCACGCCGACAAGAGGTGTCACGATTACCTATATCTCCCATACTTTCTATGTTTTCTTGTGTAGGAAAATGTAAAAGTGTAAACACCGTCGGAATCGACGGAGACGTTCTCATATGACACGCCGATCGATCATCGAATGTCATGAGTGGCTCCCTTCAGACATAGAGTGGTACACCGATTTGGCCTACCGGATGCACCACGTAACGTGCCACCGATATCGTCGGGCCGAACACCCTCTGAAGACACTACAAGGAAACTATTCCGACAGTCCAAGCCGTTCGGAATCGTTGAAAGGAAACTGTTTTCGGCAAAAGAAAAGGGCTTTCAATTTCTTCGAAAGCCCTGCTAGCGGAGGATACGAGATTCGAACTCGTGAGGCTGTTACACCAACACGCTTTCCAAGCGTGCGCCATAGACCACTAGGCGAATCCTCCATTACGCTGTTTGCCGCGGCCTTTTGGCCTCAACAGACAACTCGAAGAGAATACCACAGACTCGCGGACAAGCAAAACCGTCGCGTGTTGTGCGTGTGTCGCGCTTGGCGGCTCGCGCGTCCGGGATCCCTCCGGCGCTCCGATGCCCGAATTCAGTAATTGTTCGAGCCGGCACCCTCGAAGCGCACGTTGAAGCCGCGCTCGTAGTGCAGGAACATGTCGGCGCCGTAGCGGTCCGCGTCGCGGTGGGTGAACAGCATGCGGATGGCAAATGCGGTCTGCGCGTCGTGCGGCATGGCGCGGAACGCCTTGTGGGCGTTCCATCCCGTCTCGGTGATCGCCTAGTCGGGCACACCTACCAGCTTGTCGGCGTGCAGTCCGGCAAGAACCTGTCCGCCACGGCTTCCGGCGATTCCGCACTGTCCATCGCCGACACGCCCGAGACCCTGACCGACACCAAGAAGCAGGCCTGGAAGTTCACCCAGATCGACCAGTCCGACACCGAGCGCCCCGGCCTCAAGGCCTACGTCATCACCAATACGGACTGCAAGGTGCTCGTCGCCAAGGACGGCACCAACGCCTTCAGCGATGAGTCGGTGGAAGACGCCAAGTCCGACCCCGCGGCCCGGTGGATTTTCGACACGTCCGACGGTGCCACCTACCAGCTGCTCAACGCATCCGCGAAGCAGAACATCAACGTCGACGCGTTCGACCCGAAGGCCGGTGCGGCCGCTTCCGATGAGGAGGACGGCGATCTGACCGACAAGATCCTGGTCGAAGGTTCGGTGAACACCGAGAAGGCCGGTGAATACACGCTGACGTATTCGGTGACCGACTCCGAAGGTGCGTCGTACACGGTCAAGCGTGTCGTGACCGTCAGGGAGAAGTCCGAGCCGATCGAACCGAGCAAGCCGATCGAACCGAGCAAGCCGATCGAACCGACCGAACTGACGAAGCCGACTGAGCCGACGAAACCCGGCGACACGGTGAAGCCGAACAAGCCGGATGCCGGCAACAAGCAGCCCGGCCTGTCGAAGACCGGCGCCTCTGTGAGCGGCGTGTTCGGCGCGTTCGCGGCACTGCTCGCGGTCGGTGTCGGCGCGGCGCTTGCCGCCCGCCGTCGGCGCGAGCCCCGGCGCTGAATCAGCGGATCGGCATATGATGCCGGTCGGTCACCTATTCGGTGGCCGGCCGACTTTTTGTTGACTGCCGGGGCCTCACGCGGGAGGTGAAGTCCACCCATCCCGCCAAAGTCCCATCTGAGTGTCTTCGGATGGGACTTTCGCCGGAACAAGTCGAAAGGAACCGGGGCCGGGACTCATGGGCTGGCGCATTGCCAGTCGGCCCTGTGTTCGTGTCGCGTGGGATGATGGTGGCATGGTGACATCGAACGTTGTGGAGTTTGCGGGGAAAGCGCGCATGCCGCGCCTCGGCATGGGAACGATGGCGCTCTCTATCGAGGGACGCCCGGACCGGGCGACGGCCATCGGCACGATCCATGCCGCGCTTGACGCCGGAGTGCGTTATCTCGACACCGCATGGTCGTATTATCTGCCAAGCGAACCGGGGCCTGACGGTACAGGCGTGCCGCGTGATTTCGGGTACGGCGAGATGCTGGTTCATGCGGCGCTCGCCAGCTGGAGCGGTCCGCGCGATGAGGTTCTGGTCGCCACGAAGACTGGTTATCGCCGAACGCTGGAAGTGACGAACCGCGACGCGGAAGATCCTCAGCAATCCCCGGGCGACGGCGCGAGGGCGCATCCGCATCCGAGCGACAGCACCTGCAGGCGGCCGGCAGCCAGTACGGGTGGATGGCCGACTCGCGCCCGGAGACGATGATTCGTGACGCGAAGGAGTCCGCTCTCCGCCTCGGCGTCGACGCGCTCGATCTGTTGTATTCGCATGGCCCTGACCCCGCGGTTCCGTATGAGGATACGGTCGGCGCGCTGAAAACCTTGCTGGATGAGGGCGTGATTCGGTTCGCCGGCATCTCGCGCGTGGATAATGCGCAGATTGACACCGCCCGTGGGATTCTCGGCGACCGTCTGATTGCGGTGCAGAACCAGTTCTCGCCATCGCATCCCGACCCCGAGCATACGATGGGTCACTGCGCCGATCTCGGTCTTGATTTTGTGTGCTGGTCGCCGCTCGGCGGGTTCCTGGACGCATTCGACAGTCATGCGTATGATCCGTTCCGCACGGTCGCAGCGGCCCGCGGCGTCTCGTACCAGCGTGTGGTGCTCGCGTGGGGAGCTGACCAGATATGACCGTCTGTTCACCATTCCCAGTGCCCGCAACCCGCATGAGGTCCGGGACTCGTTCGCCGCAGTCAATCTCACGCTCGCCCCTGAGGAGCTGTCTTTACTGCCGTGAATCAACGCTATGAGTCACCGTCATAAAATACGGAACAGGCTCGTCGTCAAACGAGCCTGAGATACATGCTGGTGGTTCCGGGAATCGGTTGAAAACCGAAATGCGCATAGAACGCGCGTGCTTTATCGTCGTAAGGTTCCACAATGAGCGCACGTGACCCTAGTGCGCCGCTGACAGATCGTGCTCGCAGTGCCGAATATGCACTCAGCGTGTAGAATCTCGCCGGTTCACCTAACGCAGTGAATGACACGTACGCGACGGCCGTCCCATGCTGGGCCGATGACGGTGCGCGTTGTGCGGCCCACTTGTCGATGAACGGTACTCCACAAGAGAACTTCCCCATTCTCTCTTCCGGGCCGAGCTTGCGCGGACGTTGGAAATGATGGATCATGCCCACTGCGGATCCCTTTCCGTGAGTTTTTCGGCTGCTGGCGGAACCGGCTGATCCAATGCCTGTATGAAATCTTCGAATGCCTGTGATTCCAGATGCAGGACGGTTGCTTCTTCTATATCCTTACGGGCTGATTCCAGGAGATGGCGAGCGGTCCATTGCGTGAGCGTGCTGCCGGTCAGCTCGGCGGCACGCTCGATGAGCTGCCGTTGCGCATCCGTCAGTCGAATGTCAAGCCGGGACGTTTTCTGTTTCGATACCGTTTGCTTCGTTAGTGTCGCCATAGAATGGTTGTACGGAAAAAAAAATGCGTACAGATCAAGTTAGTAGCAGGGGAGTAAGGCGCGGACATATAATCACATACTGTAAATTGTTTACGGTGTGAGATAATATTACAGATGTTTGCACGATGTATATGCCGCTGGAATGTATTGGCGGTACTCCGCGGAGCGCGGTAGTGCGGCAATGGTCGAATCGGAAGGCGGTGCGAAATGGGTTTTGAGCGGGAGGCGCTCAGCGAACTGTACGCCAGCGTGTGGGGCAACCGTTCCAAGATGCAGAAGGAGTTCGCGCGCGGTGCGCATGGCGAGCCATTCATTCTGCACGAGCTCGCACTGCGCGGCACCATGACGCCGTCGCAGCTCGCCAGTTCGCTGAAGGCCAGCTCCGGCCGCATCTCCACAGTGCTTGCCGCTCTGGAGAAAAAAGGGTTGATCACCCGAGACATCGACCCGGACGACCGCCGCATCATCCGCGTGAACCTTACGGATGCCGGGCGAGAGCGGTCCAAGTGCGACTTGGAGGAGATGCGTTCGGCAATCTGTTGGATCTTCTCGCAGATGGGGGAGCGGCGCACGCGCGAGTTCGTTGATCTGCTGTCGGAGTTCTCGACATACATGGCCATCTGCCATCCCGGCGCGCCGCGCCCGACCCCGATGAGGTGCGGGCCGCGTTCGCCGAGCGTGACAGGCGTGTCGCCGATCATATGCGGACCGAGCGCGCGAAGGCCGGCGAGGAGTAGCTTCTTCCGCCGGCTGCGGATGACGTGGGGGACGGCGTGCGTGCCGTGTCTCTCGTGCGCAGCCAGCGCACAAGCGCGCCATTCACAGCGAATACACAGAATAATGCGTAATATCTTACACTGTAAGTAATCTAACAACAGAAACTAATTCGGGCATCGGATATCGATGCCGCGGCAAATAACGTAACCAATCACCAACAAAACACAAGGGGAAAGCCAATGCTTCGCATCCTGAAATACCTCTCCAAAGCGGAGATCGGTCAGATGCTCATCGCCCTGGTGACCATCGTCGGGCAGGTCTTCTTCGACCTCAAACTGCCCGATTACATGTCAGACATCACCACGCTCGTCGAGACGCCGGGCAGCGCGATGAGCGACATCTGGATCGCCGGCGGCAAGATGCTGCTCATCTCCCTCGGCTCCGTCGCCTGTGCCATCGTCACCGGCTACATCTCCGCACGCGTCGGCTCGTCATTCACCCAGCGCCTGCGCTCGCTCGAATTCCGCAAGGTCGAATCCTATGGCCCCGCCGAAATGAGCAAATTCTCCACCGCGAGCCTCATCACCCGCTCCACCAACGACATCACGCAGATCCAGATGTTCATCACCATCGGCCTGCAGCTCATCGTCAAGTCGCCGATCATGGCCGTATGGGCCATATGCAAGATCGCCGGCGAAGGTTTCGAATGGACTCTCGCCACCGGCATCGCCGTCGTCATCCTGCTCGTCGCCGTCGTCATCATGATGGCCATGGTCATGCCCAAGTTAAAGGCCATGCAGAAGCTCACCGACAACATCAACCTCGTGGCCCGCGAAAACCTCACCGGCCTGCGCGTCGTGCGCGCCTACAACGCCGAGGACTACCAGGAGGCCAAGTTCACCAAGGCCAACAAGGACCTCACCGACACGCAGCTGTTCACCAACCGCGTCATGGCGTTCATGATGCCGCTGATGAACACCGTCCTGAACGGCCTGATGCTCGCCGTCTACTGGATCGGTGCCTATCTGATCGACGCCGCCGGCCTGACGGACAAGCTCAACGTGTTCTCCAACATGGTCGTCTTCTCCAACTACTCCGTGCAGGTCATCATGAGCTTCCTGCTGATGAGCATGGTATTCGTGCTCTGGCCGCGCGCCGACGTGTCCGCGCAACGCGTGCTCGAAGTGTTCGACACCGATCCGATCGTCAAAACCGGCACCAAGACCGCCGCCGACGTGGCGCGTCTGGGCGGCGGGAAAACCGGCACCGTCGAGTTCCGCAATGTGAGCTTCACCTACCCCGGCTCACGCGAGGCGACGCTCGAAGGCATCGACTTCACCGCCGAAAAGGGCCAGACCGTCGCGTTCATCGGCTCCACCGGCTCCGGCAAGTCCAGCCTCATCAACCTCGTGCCGCGCTTCTACGACGTGTCGGCCGGGCAGGTGCTCGTCGACGGTGTGGACGTGCGCGAATACGATCTGAAAGCCCTTCGCGACAAGATCGGATACGTACCGCAGCAGTCCGTGCTGTTCAAGGGCACGGTCGCATCCAACGTGAGCTACGGCGACGACGTGAACGGGGCAAGCTCCGCGGACGTCGAAATGGCCGACACCTCCACTCCGGCCGGCCGCAAACGCGAAGCCGAACTCATCGCCGCGGGCAAGAGAGCGGAAGGCGCCGCAATGCCGGCTGAACAGATGAACCGGGTCAAGGCGGCGGCCGGCGTCGCTCAGGCCACCGAGTTCGTCGAGCGCATGGACGGCACATACACCGCCCCGATCGCACAAGGCGGGTCCAACGTCTCCGGCGGCCAGAAGCAGCGCCTGTCAATCGCGCGCGCCGTCTACCGCCACCCCGAAATCCTGATCTTCGACGACTCGTTCTCCGCGCTCGACTTCAAGACCGACCGCGAAGTTCGCGACGCACTCGCCAAAGAAGCCAAGGGATCCACCAAGCTCATCGTCGCCCAGCGCATCGGCACGATCATGAACGCCGACCGCATCATCGTGCTCGATGATGGCAAGGTCGTCGGCCAAGGCACCCATCAGGAACTGCTCGACACCTGCGATGTCTACCGTCAGATCGCCGAATCCCAGCTCAGTCAGTCGGAACTGACCGCGTGAGATCAATACGGACTTTTAAGGAGTAACAAATGCCAGGACCAAGAGGACCAATGGGCGGCGGCCGCACGGTCGAAAAGCCTGCCAATTTCGGCAACGTGATGGGCAAGCTCGTCCACTACTGCCGCAACTACCTGCCCGTCATCATCATTGCGCTCGTGCTGGGCGCGGTCGGCACGATATGCCAGATCATCGGACCGGACAAACTCAAGGACATGACCAACGAGATCGTCAAGGGACTGCCGGCCATCGTGAACGGCAAGCCGGTGATGAACTCGGTCGATTTCAACGCCGTCGGCCGCATCGCCTGGCTGCTCGTCGCACTGTACGTCGGCTACGCGGTGCTCAGCTACGTGCAAAGCTGGATGATGGCGAACGTCACCCAGCGCACCGCCCAGCGCCTGCGCGAATCGATCTCGGTCAAAATCAACAAGCTGCCGCTCAAATACTTCGACAAGGTCAGCTACGGCGACGTACTCTCCCGCATCACCAACGACGTCGACGCCATCGGCCAGACGCTCGGCCAGTCCCTCGGCTCGCTCATCACCTCGGCGACGCTGTTCGTTGGCGCGCTCGTCATGATGTTCTACAACAACGTCATCATGACCCTGTGCGCGATCGGCGCGAGCATACTGGGACTCATCATCATGATGGTCATCATGAAATCCTCGCAGAAATACTTCGCCCGCCAGCAGATGGCGCTCGGCGACGTCAACGGCCACATCGAGGAGATGTACGCCGGCCACCTCATCGTCAAGGCGTACAACGGCGAGGCCGACTCAATCCGCCGCTTCGAGAAGTACAACGCCGACCTGTACGAATCCGGCTGGAAATCGCAGTTCCTGTCAGGCCTGATGATGCCGCTGATGAACTTCGTCGGCAACTTCGGCTACGTGATCGTGTGCGTGGTCGGTGCGGCGCTCGCCATGGACGGACAGATCGAATTCGGCGTGATCGTCGCGTTCATGATGTACATCCGCCTGTTTACCCAGCCGTTGAGCCAGTTCGCGCAGGCGTTCCAGAACCTGCAGCGATGCGCGGCCGCCGCCGAGCGCGTGTTCGGCTTCCTCGAAGAGCCGGAGATGGATGCGGAACCGACCAAGGCCGAACTCGGCGTGGCTGATGCCGCTGCGAGCACGGCACGGACGGACAGCGGCAAGCTGGCGCATCGCGGCACTCGCGCGAATGCCACCGCCGGTATGACGGCTTCGCAGCGTTCGCAGCTGCTCGGCTACGATGCGGCCGGCAACCCCCGGACCGTGCGCGGCGACGTCGAATTCAGTCACGTGCGATTCGGCTATGAGCCCGACAAGCCAATCATCCACGACTTCTCGGCAAGCGTCTCCGCCGGCCAGAAAGTCGCCATCGTCGGTCCGACCGGCGCCGGCAAAACCACCATGGTCAACCTGCTGATGCGCTTCTACGAGATCTCCGGCGGCTCCATCTCCATCGACGGCATCGACACCACTTCCGTGCCGCGCTGGAACGTACACGACCAGTTCTCCATGGTCCTGCAGGATACATGGGTGTTCCGTGGCACCGTGCGCGAAAACGATCGCCTACTCCAAGCCCGGCGTCACCGACGAGCAGATCGTCTCCGCATGCAAGGCCGTCGGACTCCGACCACTTCGTGCGCTCTCTGCCGCAGGGCTACGACACCGTGCTCGACGACAACACCTCGCTCTCCCAAGGACAGCGCCAGCTGCTCACCGTCGCCCGCGCCATGGTGCAGGACGCCCGATCCTCATCCTTGACGAAGCCACCTCCTCCGTCGACACCCGCACCGAAGAACTCATCCAAAAGGCCATGGATGCGTTGACCGTGGGGCGCACGAGCTTCGTCATCGCGCACCGCCTCTCCACCATCCGCGACGCCGACATGATTCTCGTCATGAACCACGGCGACGTGATCGAGCGCGGTACCCACGAGGAACTGCTCGCGGCGGGAGGGTTTTACGCCGACCCTCTACAACAGCCAATTCACACTCACCGATTGATGGAGCGCCCGTTGCGCTCGCTGGATTGATGAGGCTGACAGCCCGGTGAACTTACGCATGGCAGTGCGCCGTGCGTGGGCTCGCCGGGCTGTTTGCTATGTAGGCGAGTGATGGGCGGAGAATTTCCTATATATGGTGCGCGACGGGTTCGGGGACTGTGGTTCGCGTCCCTATGTGCGCACGGTCGTCGTTTCGGCGCGCACATAGCGACGCAAACGGGAGAAGGATTGTTGAGAGCGGATGCGCTGGTGCGGCAGATGGCCGGTGTGCTTCCATAGAACATGATTGTGACGAGAGCAGAGGGGCGTCCGGCGCGTATCACCCTCCTCGGTCTGCCACGCAATGCGTTTTTCGGTGGTTTTTGGGCTGGTGTGGTACGCGGGCATCGGAGGAGTCGTTTCGGGCCGTTGAAAAATGGCGGTTTTGCGGTGCATGTTGTGCCACACCACGTGATGTGAGGGTTCACATTTCATTGTGAGGCAGACTGGCTGGCCACACAATGCGATTTTGATGTGATTTTGCGCTGGTGTGGTACGCGACCGGCTGCGCTGACGACTTGGCCGGCCGATGGCGCGGATGGTGTGCTCCCCGCTGTCAGGAGCTGCCGAGCGTAGCGATGCTGGAGATCGTTCTTCCCGGCGGCCCTGCACCCTGTGATAATAATGCCAAGAATGTTACGTAATTCTGGGAACGGCGGTATCCAGGGGCTCTCTGAGAGCTGTGATTCCAATTGAAGACACAAGTCGCCGACGGACTTGATTCTTTTTAGTAAACAATGTATATATTAACATAAACCGGCAAAGCTGCTGGCTACCCTATAGGAGAAAGAACCAAATATGAAACATAGAGCGATGTCATCGCGTCTGATGCCACTGGTGGCGTCCTGCGCGACGGTCGGCATGCTGCTGGCCGGACTACCTGCGTCGGCCGTCGCGGTCGGCACGACGAGCGGCAGCGTCCGACGCCTCGTCCTCCACCACAGCAACCATCACCCCCTCCGCCGATACCACGTTGCAGACATGGACGAGCGAGAAGAATTCCTCAATGGCGTCCAAGCCGTACATCGGCACACTGCAAGGGGCCTCGCAAGGCGTGTTCGGCGAGAAGTTCGAGTCCACGGATGCCGCGGACACCACCGATCTGAAGACCGGCCTGCTGACGTTCGACCTGAGCGCCTACGACCATGCCCCCCCTGATTCCGCAACGTTCGAGATGACGTACCTCGGCTACCGCGGCAACCCGACGGCCACCGACACCGACACCATCAAGGTGACCCCCGTCGACACCACCGTGTGCACCAATAACGCCACAGACTGCGGCGCGAATGTCGCGACCGGCGCGACCAAGCCGAAGTTCAGCATCAACGACTCCTCATTCGTCGCCGAGTCCAAGCCGTTCGAGTACGGTACGACGGTTTACGCGGGCGACGCCATCACCGTGGTTCCCCGCCAATACCAAGAAGGTCACCGTAGATGTGACCGAAATCGTGCGCCAGCAGTTCGCCGAAAGGCAAGAAGGTCATCACCCTGGCCGTGGGCGAGACCAAGAAGACCGAGGTTCGTTTCGCCAGTTCCGAAGGCACGACGTCCCTGAACGGCGCGACCGCAGACATGGCTCCGAAGCTGACCGTTTCCGTGTCCACCAAGGACGATCTCAAGCCCTCCGCCGACACCACGTTGCAGGCATGGGCCAGCGAGAAGAACGAGAAGAAGAACACTGCGGCCTATGTCGGCGCGCTGCAACCGGAAGGCGATTACGGCGACTTCGGTGAGAAGTTCAAGTCCACCGACGTCCACGATGTCACAGACGCCAAGATGGGTCTGATGACGTTCGACCTGTCCGATTACACCGCGGCGCCCGAGCACTCCATCCTCACCTTGACGTATCTGGGCTACGCCGGTGCAGACAAGACCGCCACGGCCACCGATAAGGTCAAGGTGGTCGCTGTTGACACGTCGCGGTGCACCGGCACCGCTCCCTGCGACACCAACAATGCCACGTGGGCGAACCGCCCGGACTTCGAGGTGACCGATACCACGAAGACCGCGACGTCCCATGCGTTCGCTTATGGATCTAAGAAGTATTCCGATGGCATGACCGTCGAATCGGGCAACGCCAAGAAGGTTCTGCTCGACGTGACCGACATCATCAAGGCAGAGTTCGCCAAGTTCAGCGCCGGCGCCACCGAGAAGAAGATCACGCTGGCCCTGGGCGAGCTCAACAAGTCCGACATGCGTTTCGGCAGCAAGGAAGTCACCTCGCTGACCGGCGCCACCGAGGCCATGCAGCCGACCTTGTCCGTCACCAAGAAGCCGAAGGCATACACGCTGAGCATCGAAGGCCCGACCAAGGTCAAGTACCAGAAGGGCGAGGCGTTCGACAAGGCCGGACTCGTGGTCAAGGCCACCAGCACGGCTGACGGCACGGTCAAGACGCTGACCGAAGGCAACGGTGAGGATAACTACACCATCGACACCAGCGCTTTCGATAGTGCCAGCATCGGCGTATACCCTATTACCGTGAAGTACAACAAGGACCCCGAAATCGCCGCTTCGTTCAACGCCTATGTCATCGCCAGTGTTGAGGACGGCGGAGACGGCGACACCAGCAAAGACGACTGGCTGTGGTACAAGCAGCCCGCGTCGCGGACCGACGCCACCGCCACCGCCGGCGGCAATTACGGCAACCCCGACAACAACCGTTGGCAGCAGACCACCTTGCCGTTCGGCAACGGCAAGATCGGCGGCACCGTCTGGGGCGAGGTCAGCCGTGAACGCGTCACCTTCAACGAGGAGACGCTGTGGACCGGCGGCCCCGGATCCTCGACCAGCTACAACGGCGGCAACAACGAGACCAAGGGTCAGAACGGCGCCACGCTGCGCGCGCTCAACAAGCAGCTCGCGAACGGCGCCGAGACGGTCAATCCCGGCAACCTGACCGGCGGCGAGAACGCGGCCGAGCAGGGCAACTACCTGAACTGGGGCGACATCTTCCTCGACTACGGGTTCAACGACGCGACCGTCACCGAATACCGCCGCGACCTGAACCTGAGCAAGGGCAAGGCCGACGTCACGTTCAAGCATGACGGCGTCACCTACACGCGCGAATACTTCGCGTCGAACCCCGACAATGTCATGGTCGCCCGCCTCACGGCCAGCAAAGCCGGCAAGCTGAACTTCAACGTCAGCATGCCGACCAACACGAACTACTCCAAGACCAGCGAAACCACGACGGTCAAGGGTGACACGCTCACCGTCAAGGGCGCTCTCGGCAACAACGGCCTGCTGTACAACTCGCAGATCAAGGTCGTCCTCGACAACGGTGAGGGCACGCTCTCCGAAGGCGCCGACGGCGCTTCGCTGAAGGTCTCCGACGCGAAGGCGGTCACGCTGTACATCGCCGCCGCGACGGACTACAAGCAGAAGTATCCGTCCTACCGCACCGGCGAAACCGCCGCCGAGGTGAACACCCGCGTCGCCAAGGTCGTGCAGGACGCCGCCAACAAGGGCTACACCGCCGTCAAGAAAGCGCACATCGCCGATCATTCCGCCATCTACGACCGCGTGAAGATCGATTTGGGCCAGTCCGACCACAGCTCCGACGGCGCCGTCGCCACCGACGCGCTGCTCAAGGCGTACCAGAGGGGCTCCGCAACCACCGCGCAGAAGCGCGAGCTGGAAACGCTGGTGTACAAGTACGGCCGCTACCTGACCATCGGCTCCTCCCGTGAGAACAGCCAGCTGCCCAGCAACCTGCAGGGCATCTGGTCGGTCACCGCGGGCGACAACGCCCACGGCAACACGCCTTGGGGCTCCGACTTCCACATGAACGTGAACCTCCAGATGAACTACTGGCCGACCTATTCGGCCAACATGGGAGAGCTCGCCGAGCCGCTCATCGAGTATGTGGAGGGTCTGGTCAAGCCCGGCCGTGTGACCGCCAAGGTCTACGCGGGCGCGGAGACGACGAACCCCGAGACCACGCCGATCGGCGAGGGCGAGGGCTACATGGCCCACACCGAGAACACCGCCTACGGCTGGACCGCACCCGGTCAATCGTTCTCGTGGGGTTGGAGCCCGGCCGCCGTGCCGTGGATCCTGCAGAACGTGTACGAGGCGTACGAGTACTCCGGCGACCCTGCCCTGCTTGATCGCGTGTACGCGCTGCTCAAGGAGGAATCGCACTTCTACGTCAACTACATGCTGCACAAGGCCGGCTCCAGCTCCGGTGACCGCCTGACCACCGGCGTCGCGTACTCGCCCGAACAGGGCCCGCTGGGCACCGACGGCAACACGTACGAGAGCTCGCTCGTGTGGCAGATGCTCAACGACGCCATCGAGGCGGCCAAGGCCAAGGGAGATCCGGACGGTCTGGTCGGCGATACCACCGACTGCTCGACCGACAACTGGGCCAAGGGCGACAACGGCAATTTCGCCGATGCGAACGCCAACCGTTCCTGGAGCTGCGCCAAGAGCCTGCTCAAGCCGATCGAGGTCGGCAACCCGGCCAGATCAAAGGAATGGTACTTCGAAGGTGCGCTCGGCAAGAAGAAGGATGGATCCGCCATCAGCGGCTACCAGGCGGACAACCAGCACCGTCACATGTCCCACCTGCTTGGACTGTTCCCCCGGTGATTTGATCACCATCGACAACTCCGAGTACATGGAGGCGGCCAAGACCTCGCTGAGGTACCGCTGCTTCAAGGGCAACGTGCTGCAGTCCAACACCGGCTGGGCCATTGGCCAGCGCATCAATTCGTGGGCTCGCACCGGCGACGGCAACACCACGTACCAGCTGGTCGAGCTGCAGCTCAAGAACGCGATGTATGCAAACCTGTTCGATTACCATGCGCCGTTCCAGATCGACGGCAACTTCGGCAACACCTCCGGTGTCGACGAAATGCTGCTGCAGTCCAACTCCACCTTCACCGACACCGACGGCAAGAAGTACGTGAACTACACGAACATCCTGCCCGCCCTGCCCGACGCCTGGGCGGACGGCTCGGTGAGCGGCCTCGTGGCCCGCGGCAACTTCACCGTCGGCACGACCTGGAAGAACGGCAAGGCCACCGAAGTCAAGCTGACCTCCAACAAGGGCAAGCAGGCGGCCGTCAAGACTCACCGCCGGCGGCGCCCAGAACTACGAGGTCAAGAACGGTGACACCGCCGTGAACGCCAAGGTCGTGACCAACGCGGACGGCGCCTCGCTGCTCGTGTTCGATACCACCGCAGGCACCACGTACACGATCACGAAGAAGGCGAGCGCCAACGTGCCCGTCACCGGCGTGACCGTGACCGGCGCCAACACCGCCACCGCAGGCGACACCGTCACTCTGACGGCGACCGTCGCCCCGGCCAATGCGACCGACAAGTCCGTCACCTGGTCGACCTCCGACGCCGCCGTAGCTACGGTCAACGCCAACGGCGTGGTGACCACGAAGAAGGCCGGCAAGGTGACCATCACCGCCACGTCGAACGGCGACAAGACGAAGTTCGGTTCCATCGAGATCACCGTCTCCGCCGCGACCGTGCCCGTCACCAGCGTCACCGTTGCCGGCGACGCCGCGATGACCGTCGATGGAGAGCAGACCCTGACGGCGACCGTCGCCCCGGCCAATGCGACCGACAAGACGGTCACGTGGAAGTCCTCCGACGCCACTGTGGCGACGGTTGACGCCAACGGCAAGGTCGTCGCGAAGAAGGCCGGCGAAGTGACGATCACCGCCACGGCCGGTGGCGTGTCCGGCACGCTGAAGATCACGGTGAGCGACAAGGCCCCGACCGTCATCCCGGTCCAGTCCGTGACCGTGACAGGCAAGCAGGAGCTCGTCGAAGGCGCCTCCACGACCCTGACGGCGACCGTCGCCCCCGGCTGACGCGACCGACAAGACGGTCACGTGGAAGTCGAGCGACGAGTCCGTCGCCACGGTCGACAAGGACGGCGTCGTGACCGCCAAGAAGGCCGGCACGGTGACCATCACCGCCACGGCCGGTGGCGTGTCCGGCACGCTCCACATCACCGTGACGGCCAAGCCCGTCGAGACCGTCCCCGTCACCAGCGTGGAGGTCACCGTCGAGGCCGGCACCACCGTCTCCGTCGGCAAGACACTCCAGGCCACCGCGACCGTCAAGCCCGGCAACGCCACCAACAAGAAGGTGACGTGAAGTCGAGCGACGAATCCATCGCGACGGTCGACGCCAACGGCGTCATCACCGCGAAGAAGGCCGGCAAGGTCGTCATCACGGCCACCTCGACCGACGGCACGGACAAGTCCGGCAGCGTCGAGATCACCGTCGCGGATGAGACCAAGCCGACGCCCGACCACAAGTCCGTCAAAGGCCGATACCGGCGACGTGACCGCCGGCAAGACCGGTACGGTCACCGAGCCGAAGGACGTGGCGGGCTGGAAGAGCCGCTCCATCATCAAGCAAGGCAAGCTCGGCAAGAGCCGAAATCGCCGACGGCACGCTCGTGTATGCGGCCGGCGACAAGACCGGTGACGACAGCTTCGTCGTGCAGTACACGATGGCCGACGACACGGTCATCGACGTGACCTACAGCGTCACGGTCAAGGCCGCCGAAACCGGCAAGAACGACGGCGACGGCAAGGGGGCGACGGTGTCGCGAAGACCGGCGCCGCCGTCGGCGCGCTCGCCGGCCTCGGCTTGATGCTGCTCGCCGTCGGAGTGAGCGTGGTGATGATTCGCCGCAAGCACTCCGCCTGATCCCCAGTCAGACCGGCCAGTCGTGACCGGTCGGCCTGACTGATCCCACCGTCCCCGTCGGATAAACCCCCCGGCGGGGACGGTCTTGTTGCCCGGTCTGCCGTCGCGCGCGGTGTGGCCTGCAGCCGGGTGCCGCACGTCACGCTCATGCGCGATACTGGAGACATGAAGATTTCCGCTGACTTCACGGTGATGCCCGACGACTTCGCCAAAGCCGCCGCGCCCGAATACCGCACCGACGGCGTGCCCGTCATCTCCTTCCCGTTCTATATCGACGAGATCGATCCCGCCGCCCGGTACCTGCACTGGGCGTTCACCGACCCCTGACTCCATCCCGGTCTGCGGATTCGAATGGATTCACTGGACGGTCGCCAATCTACCCATCGACGCGCTGATGTACGACTTCAACGATTCCCATGCACTGCAGATTCCGCCGGACTTCTCCCGGCAGCTGCCCTCCATGATTCCCGAGACCGTGCAGGGCTGCACGTCGGCCGCGAGCAAGCTGGTCGGCAGCACGAATCCGCAGGTGACGATGCGCTACAACGGGCCCCAGCCGCCCGACAAGGACCACGACTATTCGCTGCACGTGTGGGGCACCGCGAAGCCGTTGCCGGGTCTGAACCAAGGATTCTGGCTCAACGAGCTGTTCCACGCGCTGCGTGACGTCGACCACGTCACCGATCAGGGTGTGATGTTCATCACCGGAAAAGCCTGAGGGCTGATGCCGTATACTCCCGTACGGAGTCATACACTCATGTGACAGGAGGCGCGCCGCGGATGCGCGCCGCAACGTGCACGCGACAGCGTGTGCACAGCAAGAAAGGACAGTACCGAATACTATGGCATGCACCACGATTCTGGTCGGCAAGGACGCCAGCTATGACGGTTCGACCATCATCGCCCGCAACGAGGATTCCGCCAACGGCGAATTCAACCCGAAGCGGTTCGTCGTCGTCAAGCCCGATGAACAGCCGCGCGAATACCGCAGCGTCATCAGCCACCTGACCATTGACCTGCCCGACGATCCGCTCCAGTACACCGCAGTGCCGAACGCCGACCTGAAGGAAGGCATCTGGGGCGAGGCCGGCGTCAACGAGGCGAACGTGGCCATGAGCGCCACCGAAACGCTGACCACCAACGAGCGCGTGCTCGGCGCCGACCCGTTTGTGGAATACCGGGCGGCACGCGGGCAGGAAGGTGACTCCGGATTACGAGCCGGCCGTGCCCGGCGGCATCGGCGAGGAGGACTTCCTGACCATCGTGCTGCCGTACGTCACCACCGCGCGTGAGGGCGTGCGGCGGCGCGACCTTCTTAAGGAATACGGCACCTATGAGATGAACGGTGTCGCGTTCTCGGACGCCGACGAGATTTGGTGGATGGAAACCGTCGGTGGCCATCACTGGATCGCCAAGCGCGTGCCCGACGAAGCGTATGTGACGATGCCGAACCAGCTCGGCATCGACGAATTCGACCTCGATGACGCCCTCGGTGAGCAGGAGAACCACATGTGCTCCGAGGATCTGGTCGAATTCATCGAGCGCAATCACCTTGATCTGGCCGTCGAATCGACGTCGCCGTTCAACCCGCGTGATGCCTTCGGCTCGCACTCCGACTCTGATCACGTGTACAACACGCCGCGCGCATGGGTCATGCAGCGGTTCCTCAACCCGTACGACGAGATGTGGGACGGCCCCGAGGCCGACCACCGCCCGGACAGTGACGACATCCCGTGGGCCCGTCAGCCCGAGCGCAAGGTGACGATCGAGGACGTAAAGTACGTGCTCAGCTCGCACTATCAGGGCACGCCGTTCGACCCGTACGGCCACCTCGGCGACGAGCACACACGCCACATGTACCGCCCGATCGGCATCAACCGCCAGAGCCAGCTGGCCGTCATGCAGATTCGCCCGTACCGTCCGCAGTCGGACCGCGCGATCCAGTGGATCGCCTACGGCTCCAACCCGTTCAACACGCTGGTGCCGTTCTACCCGAACGTCAACGAAACGCCGAAGTATCTGGAAGACACGACCACGCGCGTGACTTCCGAGAACTTCTACTGGGAGAACCGCATCATCGCCGCGCTGTGCGACGCGGCGTTCGCGGAGACCTCCAACGCCATCGAGCGCTATCAGGAGAAGACCGGCGCGATGGGCCACCGTTTGATCGCCGCCACCGACGAGCAGGTCGCGCGTCTGGGCGGTGCCGACGAGGCCGCGGCCGCCTTGGCCGACGCGGAGTTGGAGGCGGCGAACGCGGACGGCGACGTCGAGCCGATGGATCCCGAGGACATCATCGACGCGACCCGTAACGACGAGGTGCGCGACATCCTCGCCGCCGCCAACCAGACCATGGCCGACCAGCTCAAGACCGAGACCGACCAGCTGCTCGACACCGTGCTCTACACCGTGAGCATGAAGATGAAGAACGGTTTCAACCGCTCCGACAACTGATGCGCTGAGAGGCTCCCGGCCAAGCGTTTTCGGCCGCCAGCCGCTTCGACGGTAAGCAAGCGTCATACATCTACAGAAAGGTTCACCTACTGATGACTACTATCGAGGAGTTCACCAGCCAGTACGGGCTGGTCAAGAAGATCGACGCCTTCGGGTTTATGAAGTACCTGCACGACAATCCCGACGCGCCGCGCAAGCACGGCAAGGTCGTGCTCGTCACCGCCGATACGCCGCTCAAGGCGTCGCGCGGCGAGGGCAAGACCACGACGACGATCGCGCTGATCGATGCGCTGCGGGATCGCGGCATCGACGCGACCGCCGTGCTGCGCCAGCCGAGCATGGGCATCACCGCCGCCGGTTCCAAAGGCGGTGCCTCGGGCGGCGGCAAGGCTTCGCTGACCCACCCCGAGCTCATCGACTGGGGCCTGTGCGGTGAGATGGCCGCCATCGCCGCCGCGCAGAACCTGCTCGTCTCCTTCGCCGAGAAGGCTGTGGACGAGGGACGTATCGACACGATCCTCGTGCCGCGCGTCTCCGAAGTGCCGTCCCGCTCGCTGCGTTCCATCACCGTGGACGCGGGCAAGAACAACGTCGCCGAGAAGGTCGTGCTCACCCCGACGTCCGAGCTGATGCAGATCGTCGTGCTGTCCCGTTCGATGGATGAGATCGGCGAGCGCGTGGCCGCGATGATCGCCGGCACGAAGGACGGCGAACCAGTCAAGTTCGGCGACTTCATCGACCTGTGGCGCATCACCGATATGCTCGCCGATGCGGTCAAGCCGGCGCTCACCGAGACGGTGAACGGCTCGCCGGTGTATGTGCATGGCGGCCCGTTCGCCAACGTGTCGATCGGCATCCCGACGCTGGTCTCCGTGGAGATGGCGTGCGCCCTGCACGATGTGGTCATCGTCGAAGCCGGCTACGGCACCGATGCCGGAGCGCAGAAGTGGCTCGACATCGCCTGCCGCGAGTATGGCGCGCAGTGGCCGTCCGCGGCGGTCGTCGTGACCCGCGCCTCGACGTGGCGTGATGACCCGGAGCTGGCGTGGCGCTACCCGTTCCACGTGGATCGCTTGGAGAAGCTCGACATTCCGGCGTTCCCGCTGGTGAACCTGTGGGACGGCGAGGACGATCAGATTCCCGAACTGCGCGAGACCGCGGCCCGTCTGGAGCTGCGCGACCCCATCATCGGCAACCTGTATCGCGACGGCGGCGAGGGCCTGAGCGACCAGATCGACGCATTCGTCGATGTGCTGTCCAACGCGTCGATGCCGTCCAAGCACGACAGCCACAAGGGCATGGCCCTGCTGGAGAACGTGAAGTGGGTGGCCGAGAACGCCTACGGCGTGCCGGCCAGCCGTGTGCTGCTCAAGGACGGTTTCCTGGATTCCCTGGGTGCTGCGGATGATCTGTGCAAGGCCGCCGGCATGTCGCTGGACGATCTGGCGCTGGTCGCCGTCAAGTCCCCGGCCACGATGACCGACAACGACCGCGCTCCGGGAAGACGAGCGTACGGTCACCCTGAAGAAGGTCGAAGTGCACGCAGGCGCCGGGCTGGTTCACGTGAACCTCACCACGTCCCTGACCACCCCGATGCCCAAGATCGTCTGATTGCGGCAGAGGCGTGCCGCCGGGGTGCCGGGGTACGCGTGCTGTGAGAGTGTGCGGCGGCGTGGCATGCGGAATCATGCCGCACTCGCGCTGGCCGCACACCGTGACTGCATCATCACAACCCCTTTCGGATTGTCGGCCGATCATACGGGCCGACTGGCCGCAAGGGGCTCTTTCATTTATATATCGGCAACCTGTGTGCCGCGCAGAAAAGGCGTCACTGTGTGGGGTTACGTCACTGTGTGCGTCCTCACACTCCGTGACGCACCCCCGCAACCCTTGCAAAATAAGGGTTTTGCGATTTACGTCACTGTGTGAGGGCTCGCAGCGTGACGGTGGTGGTCGCGCACAGTGACGCCAGGCGCGACAATATAGCGGCGGATACCATCACACCTGAGCTCAGAAGTTACCGTCGTTCCAGCCCCAGTCGGTGGTGGCGGTGTAGCGGATGTAGGTGCGGTCCTCGGGGATGCCGGAGCTCGCTGTTGAGCGCGGCCATGATCGACTTGGTCAGCTTCTCCCACGCAGAACCGGGCACGGAACGGCCGAACACATTGACCTCGACGTATGCGGCCGGGGCATCGTCGCTGCCGCCGAAGTAGATCGGCATATCATCCTCGAATGGGCACATCAGCCAGCCCTCGGACTTGCCGGGGACGGCCGTGATCGCCTTGCCGTAGGCGGCCTTCAGCGCCTCGCGCTGCTCAGGGAGTGGTCTTGACGGATACGTGAGTGTGGATAACGGGCATGATTCCTCCTTGATTGGGTTCGTTCCCTATCCTAATCGGTTCCGCGGCGGGCGCGGGCTGTGCGGCCATGTGTGAAATCAGTGGCGGTTCAGGAAAACCGCGGTGTGAAGTCAGTGATATGTATTAGACAATCAATGTGAGGAAATTGATTGAACAGCTGATGAAGTTCGGTATTGTCGGTGTGGTCGCGTTCATCATCGACTGGGGGTCTGATGAACATTCTGCTGATGACGCATATGCATAACGTGCTGGCCACGTCAATCTCGTTCTTCGTCTCGCTGATATTCAATTACCTGGCGAGCATGAAATTCGTGTTCAAGCACCGGCCGGACATGGCGCGCTGGATGGAGATCGCGATTTTCTTCGTGGCGGCGCTTATCGGCTGGTTCATGAACGAGGCGATCGTGTGGACCAGCACGTCGTGGATGCCGCATGATTCCATGTATTCCATGCACACGAAGTACGTGCTGTGGACGAATGTCGGCAAGCTGGTAGCCACGGTAGTGGTGATGATCTGGAACTTCGTGATCCGCAAGTGGCTGCTTGACGATACGCATACCAATGCGATGAACCGTTTGAGGAAGTCCGAGAACCGTTTGAGTCAGGAAGAGCTCGAAGCGAAGTGGGAGAACAGCTTCTCGCATCGGCTTGGCCTGTGGTCGCTCGCGCATACGCCGGAGGGCTGGCCGAAGTAGCGCGGTATGCGCTCTCAAAACTCGCAGATAGAGTGTGTTTTCCTTCAAAAAATGCCTTTGTATCCGCGAGTTTTGAGAGCGCATCCGGCGTATCACACGCTGACTTCGGTCAGAGTCGGGGTTTCGGTGCTGGATTTGATCTGCCGGAAGCCGACGAAGGCGATGGCAAAAGCGAGGTGATCGCCAGCACGGTCGCCATCAGGAAGCCTCCATGCGATCCCATGTGATCGATGAAGACACCCGCGATGGCTGAGCCGGCTGACGAGCCGATCGAGTTCATTGCGCCCATCCACGCCACGCCTTCGGTGAATCGCGTGGGAGGCACCAGATGCAGCATCAGCTGATTGCCGTTGATCCACGTGGGTGCTTGGCAGACGCCGATCAGCAGGTAGATGATCATGATCACCCACAGATGCTTGGCGAACATGAACGTGCCCACGCCGAGATTCACCACGATGAGGCAGAAGTAGAAGCGCTTCCACAGCGGGATGGTCCAGTTCTTCGCGCCGTACACCAGTGCGCCGCATAGCGAGCTGAACGAGAAGCATGCGAACACGAAAAACCGGTGTATTGCTTCATGTTCGCTTCGGTGGCGAACGCGATGATCGAGATGTTCGACGCCGACTGGAATGCGCCAAGACTGAACCAGGTCACGCACACGGCGATCAGGCCCGGCCCCCAGATCGACTCCTTCTTGCCGGCGCGGGAATCGGCGATGGCTCGGTCGACGGCGGCCTGCACGGCCTGCTCGTCGTCGCCGCGGGCCTCGGCCTCTCGGCGGGCGCGGTCGGCGGCGTCCCTCTCGCGCATCCTCTGCGCCTTGGCGGCCTCGCGCTTGCGGTACTCCTCGCGGGTCAGACCGGCCTCTCGGGCCAGCTGGGTCTGTGATTTCGGCTCGGTCGTCAGCTCGGTCAGGAACATCAGCGCGCCGATGACGACGCACACGCCGGTGAACGAGAACGCCAGCAGGCCAGAAATCACCGCCAGCGTAGAAGCCAGCGGATTGCCGATGATCCACATGCATTCATCGAACACACCGGACAGCGAGAGTGCGCGGTCGGTGCGCTCCCGGTCTCCCTTGAGCATGGTCGTCCAGCGGGCGCGGCTCATCGCGCCCCACGGCGGAATCGCGGCGAGGAACGGCGTCAGGCAGTACAGCACCCATACCGGGGCGCGGTTGGTGATGCTGGTGGTCAGGGCGATGGCGGCGACGATCCAGACCAGGATCGTCGGAATCGACACCTGCCGCTGGCCGAACTTGTCGACCAGCTTGCCGAGCAGCGGGCTGGAGACCGCCAGCGCGATCGCCTGGATGGCGGTGAGCACGCCGGCCAGCGAGTAGTTGCCGTAGTAATGCTGTACGGAGATGGTGATGGTCATGCCGACCATGGGGAACGGCATGCAGGCGATCACCGAGCCGATGGAGAACCTTGCGGTGTGCGGCATACGCAGCAGTTCCGCGTATCCGCCGAATACCTTATGGGCGACTTCCTTGATTGCAGCCGCGACATTGGCGTTATTGGACATGACAGCATCTCCTTTCCGCTCCCGATTGGATGTCCCCCGTCGGCGTGGCGTTGCCGGCGGAGCCCTCATCGTATTGATGTGTTGTCCTGTTGGTCGCGCAAAGGATGCTTTGCATGTTTGCGTCACGGCAACTTTAATCGCGCGTCGGGGCGCGACACGCGGTGTTGATATCACGAACGCATCAATTTTCATAACGTTCATAAACGACGGTGATATATCGGTGTATCAGGTGGGGTGACGAGCCGGAGTCGGGTGGGTGGAGTCAGGACGATATCGGGTGGGGCTGGGCCGTGCCGGGGCGGGGCGATGTTCGTCGGGCAAACGCCGCCGCGGACGCGGCATCGCCGGCCGGCCGGTGAATGTGGGACAATGAAAGACAGACATCACGAGTCCCGCAGGAAGGCCGCATATGCCGACAACCACCATACATTTTCGTCCGCCACGGCAAGGTATACAATCCCGACCATCTGTTGTACGAGCGGCTGCCCGGATTCCACCTGTCGGCATACTGTAGCGCAGGCGACAGCT
>VOFJ01003286.1_pt1 | contig 24391 bp, 41 predicted proteins | sample 5384081 | NCBI WGS metagenome assembly VOFJ01 (sample SAMN12384729, study PRJNA508395) | human gut metagenome | isolation source: healthy gut I | host: Homo sapiens | reverse complement strand
CAGGTGACAAAAATCAAAAACCATTTTTCCGACAGATGATGCACTGTTTAAGATGCTGTATCTTGCTATGACAGATGCGACTAAAAAATGGACTGGAAAATCATGGGATTGGGGCCTTACCCTTGATCAGTTATGTATCTATTTTGGAGATAGAATCCAGCCGATAGACATTGAATAAGCACAAATACAGAAACCTGTAAAGGGAAAAAAATACACCCAATTTTATTGGGTGCCCTTGACATGTCTCTGTATTCATGCTAATAAATAGACAAAGAGCTGAATAGCAAATGCTGCCATTCAGCCCAGTCACATAATAAATTTAATATCTTAAATCAATGATTTTTTTTCATCAATTCAAGAGGTTTACACAAAATAATTTACACTACCCAATGTCCATTCTGTGGCAGATCGTAATAGCTGAAACATTCGGGTTTACGGATGCTTCGTATTCTCGTGTGATCTTTTCAAATTCTCGAATAAATGATTTAATCTCAGTTTTAGAAACTTTCAGTAATTTCAAGTAATAACAAATGAGAATAATATAGTCACCAATAGTTTTGAAATTTATGTAAGGCATTCCCATTTCTAAAATCAGACACTGCTTCATTGGTCTGGATGGATCCATTTTTTTGAAACGGGTATCGTATACTACATCATTATGGGCAATAGCATTTCTCAGATCCTTTAAGGCATATACATATTTATAAAGCAATTCCCGATAGGTATCACTGGATAGATTTATGCCGATTGAACGGGATACTCTTTCACGCATATCAATAGTCAGACAGGAAAGTAGATAACCAAAATCGCCCATAGTAAGAATTTCGAAAATTGCCCAAATTGGAACCTCATTATAGTTGACATTATTATAAAAATGGGTGATTTTAGGGTTCTCTTTGCGGTATGCAGCGGCTATGGCATTTTGTATGGAACCTTGAAGATTCAGTTTGTTATTTTGGTATTTCTTTTTTTTTATATCTTCGCGAGTTCCAGCCGGAGCATTTTTGTAACTGCTGATTGCTTTATCATACATATCATAGACACTGCTTGAATCTATTTCTGTCATAATTGTGTTTAATGCAATATTTTTAAGGGCAGTTTCAATAAACATCATTTTTCCATATAAAAGAGACTTTAGTTTTGTGTCATTGAAGTGCTATACTAACATAGATAACATGATGGCAATGATAATGCTAAGGTGTTCCGACATAAAGGTTCAACTGTCATGGGAAACGGATGAATGGTCTTCCTTCTTCTGCTTGGGCTAGGATATCCGGTATATAAATCAGCCGCAAGGGTGCATGCACCACTCCGTGGAAACCCTTGCCCCTGATTTATATACCAGATGAAAAGTAGTCAAGCAGAATAAAGAGGCTAAGTATGTTGCCAGAGGCAGCTACCTGCTCACACATTCTGATGATGCCTCCGGTATGAGAGAGATTTCGGAGAAGGAGGCTGCTGAGCTTGGTATAGATCTTACAATGATAAAGGTCTGTAGAAGATTTAGGCATCTTGCGAAATTAGACAGGCTACGAATTGATATGACTGAGCATCGTAGTGGTTTAAATAAGCACTTGTTTGGATATATTGAGTACTGCGGTATGACATCTTTGGATTTTGTACGGCAGTATCAATAAAGAAAATGGTAATGTTTCGTTGAATGTTTTTGTGCAACGAGGGATGAGAGTGCTACCGTTGTCGATGATTGGATTTTGCTGTAAGGATATATTTTCGTCTATCTCGCTATTGATTGATTCACTTGTTATTCAGACAGATGCTAACAGTAAGCAGGTAGCGGATTTTGCATTAATCACTTTTGTACAGTCGCTAAATCTGACAGATAATCAAAGGCATGAATTAATTAGCCTGTTAGATGATAAGCACAGAGTCTCAAGTATAATGGCTATTGCAGCTGGAAATTTAAGTATCTAAACAGGTGAAAAATAATCGTGTAGAATGGAGTAAGGTATGGTTTTAGATCACACAAAAGTTGTTTATACGGCAGAAGATGAGCAGGGATTCACATTTCGACAAATCAATGATGAGGATGCAGCCGTGGAGCTTAGGGCACGGAGAAAAAAGAAGGGAACAGGTGGGTTTTGATAGCATTTGTGGCATTGCTCATAGGTATGGTTGTCAGCACTTTTTTCAATTTTGATGGGAGTGATATCTTTGTTTGTCTGTATTATGTTATAGTAATATTTATAGCTGGAGCATGCGTTCTGACAGAGAATGAAAATATAAGACAACTGAGAAAAAAGAGCAGGTGTTACAGCATGATGTTGTACTTGTGCAAAAGCAACCAGTGATTGAGACGGAGTCTTATGGCGCTGAAAATATCCGGGATACGAAGCGGTTTTTACCCAATATTGGGAAGGGATGTACATTCGGGATATGAGAGTACGTGTTTCCTTTCAGAAGAAGACTATAAGAAAAAGAGAAATTGGTGACACGATAACAATGACACGATTTATATGGAAGTAGGGAATGATTGCTGATGTATCCGTTGCATTTTCTGGGGTAGTAGCATCAAGTGTATTGATTACAAAACGTAGATCGCATTCTAAATGAGATTTTCTTATATGATCTCTCGGAAGGGAAATATAAAAAAAGATCTGGCGATTATGTTTAACCACGGAGATATCGGCGAAATTGTCTGCAGAGGATACGAAGATGATGAACGGAGATTCCGCTCGTTATTTTTAAATACAGGAGCATAATGTGATGAAAAAAGATGTATTTCCTTAAAGATAGAAAAGAGGCGGTTATCGATCGACTGACCTATATGAGTAAACATAGACAGGAGTATCTGCAGGATAAGGAACATGGCATGATAACGCTTCAGTTCAAGCAAGGCATGCCGGTGATTCGTTTCTCATCAGGCAGGGTAACGTCCATATTGGGATTTTTTTTTCTTTTGATGGGAAAAAAGATGACCGTGCAGCGAAGGTGTTCTTTATCTGATAAAATTATCTGGGTAACATTTTTTTTGATTATAGATTTGTTTATTTTATATTTGTTCAGACAGTCGATATGGCTGGGGCTGGCATGGTTTTGTGCGTTGCTGTTACTGGAAGTATTACCGTTCTATGCGCTGGAATCTTGTGTTACTTTTAGACATGTGAAAATGTTTGTGACTCATTATCTGGCTGATTATATAGGAGAAAGCGAGGAAATCTACGAAATGTAAAAGTTAATGAAAGGTTTGTGCCTGATTCTGGCACTGTTCATACTAGTGTGTGATTGCGGAATAGAGACCTATGCCGATGCGTGGGATGGGAGGAGCGAGACAACATTATGTGGAGTACGATTTTAAAGAGAATGTGCTGGCTCCATTAGACGAAGTAAAAGTGGTTGATGGGAAGGTTGTTCCTAAAAAAAAGAGTATACAATGATGGAGAAATAGAAAATGATTATTGCGATTGTAATAGGCGTCTCATGTCTGTTCTGGATCATAGCTGCCATATTGTTTGTATGTGCAAAAGGTGTGGATCGCAGGATTAGTAAGTCGAAGAAAGACTGCGTGGAGAAGACGACTGCGACAGTTGTGGATGTTGAAGAAGTCTACAAGAGAAATGTGGATACCTATAATTACACATGGTATCCCGCATACGAATTTTATGTAAATGGCGAACGGGTAGTACAAAAAGAGTGTGATTGGAACAGGAAAAAATTCTGTTCAAACAGGGCAGCAGACAATCTTATATTATAATCCGGAGAATCCACATATGACATATGTTCCGGCAGAAAATCAGACGTCTGTATCGACGATCCTGAAAATAATAGGGATTGCTTTTGTGATTTGCGGATGTTTAGCGGGAATCATTGGTTTCGTTGTGTCTAAGAATATGTAAACATATAGCGTGAGATATTTACGGACAGATGATACAGGTTCTGATAATATAATTGAGATTAAGGGGGCAATGATTGTATAATTTAATTTATCAAAAAGCAAGGAGGGATTTGATATGACATTGTACTACAAGAACTGAGATCGTATTACAACAAAGATTGACGTTGATTATAAGACCAATACAGTTACAAAATCTGTAAAAAGACGCATGGGCGCTTGGAGGGTGATTATTACTCCATTGAATTTGCATAATTCGGAAAGTTTGGTGATCATTTATGGAAATGAACAAAGATTACGATGGCGGAAGGCTTTCCGCATCAAAAGGCAATCATGGTGTAGCTGGTAAGTCAAGCGTGTTCTGAATGTAAGTTAGTTTTGGGGTGTGAAAATTTCCGCACCCTTTTTGCGTTCTGTAGAATTAGATTTTGCGTATGATTGAGTATTGTTGAATGCATGAATAAAAAAATGTTTATTGAAAACCGCTAATGTTTTACTTTGACTGTAAACGCTGAACTTAAATAAAATTCAGTATAGGGATATAGATATTATTCATTATACAACCAATTTTTATGGATGGACACGCCCAGTAAAAGCTAAGATGGCAAGAGACACTTGTGATACATTGCATTTATCAGAAGAGTATCCAAGTTTTGAAAGTTTTTCAAATGCTGAGGGAATATTTATAAAACGATATGTGAGTTTGAGATGTCACTAAGAAGAATGAAAGATGAGTAATTCCATCAACTTTTTCCACCATTTACCAGACTATAGAAACATGCTACAATGTCAATAAATAAAAGAGCGGTGTTTGCATTATGACCAAAGAATTACGCGGAATTATTGAAAAGATGGTATCTGAGAATCCTGATATCATGCAGATTGCAACGGATTGGAGCCCAAGTAATATTGGTACAACGATCTGGGTTCAATTTCCTAGTATAGAAGATCAGGAGTTAGCTAATCAGTTTATGGAGAAATACACTGATTATGTAAACGATTTGTTTACACCAGATTACATGTATGATGATAGCCATACTCTAGTATTCCCTCAGTTAGAAAGATTTGATGATGATCCGAATACACCATTAGTTTATGATAAGAAAAGAGGAATTATAGATGCTGTATAACTGTACGTTGACAAATGACAATCAATATATTTGCAAGGAGTGACCTATAAAGTAGCAGAGGTATTCCTATTTGGAGCAGATCCATACTTGGAATATTTGCTCATCATCATTTCATCTGTGTAGTAAAGATCGAGATTCCCAAAACGATCGATAATATCCCAAGTGTCACGGGAAATGGCATCAGGATTCGGATAATATTTGCGAAGATTTTCAACAACAAAGTTTGGTAGTCGGAATGACTGCCGCAGTTAACAGGTAACAAAAAATTGCCTTCAATAAAAAACTTACCGGCTGTGCCGGAACAATATGCTTCTTGATTAAATAGGCGCGAAGCGCCACATTTTGGAGACATATGTCAAGTGTTTTTGGTGAAAAAAGTGGGGGATTTTAATAAAAATGGAATCTGAAAAGCCTTATATTTACTGGCTTAGAGATTCAGAGAGAGTATTTATATGAAACGGGGGGTACACATTGAGAAAAAATAAATTGGGTAATACCTGGTGGCAGAAGCAAGCGCATGTTTCTTATGCTAGGATGTGTGTCATGGATACTTATGCTTCTGTGTAGTTGCGGAAGAAATCTGCCTGATTCAGAACAGGTGATTAAACGATATTTGAAGGAAAAATACAATCAGGAGTTTCAGATTGTACATACTGAGAGAAAAAAAATATTGGTCAGAATTTTGGTGAGTTCATAAATACTGGGGAGGCAGTATCACTAAATGAATCAGATGATGCTTTTTCATTTACGATTTATGAAGATGGAAGAATCACAGATAATTATCCCAAGGTGATACCTGGGAATCAGATCAAACAGGATATTTATTCAATATTAGATCACGGGAAACTAGAATACACGAATGTTGATATTCGTTTCATAGAGAGTGATCAGGAATATGTTACTTTTTGAGGATTATAAAAGCAACCATAATTGTGAACTCTTCATAAAAGTTACACTAAAACCATTCTGACCACATGATTATAGCTCATGGAGTCAGGAAGGTCATCACCTCATCGAGGCTTTTACCACTCTTGATGAAGGCATCCATGATCTGCTTTGCTTCGTATGAACGTTTCTGTTCTTGTAGCTGTTCTAGCTTGGAGGCAGTTTTATCGTATCTTTCCTTGAGCTTGGCTAATTCTTCCTGGGTTTTAGCTATTTCGGCATCGATGGATGATACTGATTTGACTCTTGCCATGGCTTTAAGCCTCCTTCCGTTTGCTGTTTATCAGCGACTGATTGCCTGCAAGACAGCTGGCGATCTCAGCCGCATTGGTCTGGACGGTGTCTTCATCTAAACCAAAAGCTGCAAGAATGTTTTTCTGCTTGCGGGTTACTGCATGGTCCAGGATATAGTTGCCATTGTTTCTCCGTACCATCTCGATCTTTTCCAGTTCACGGAGCGCGGCTGGAACAGTCAGATAGTTCGGATTACCATCGAGTTTCTGCATCGTTTCCTTCAGGAGATTATAGATCCTGTTCCGAACGATCAATGCTATAAACTCAATAAAAATTTTTGTTGAAACCGCTTCTGAAGACTGAACGCGCATGCTCTGACCGCCAAGGAAGGATTTATCGGCGCTGAACAGCTTTTCCGAAATATCACGGCCTTTGTACTGAATCAACGCCTGCTCTGCAGTCATCTTTTCCGAAGTGATGATGCAGAAGTATCCGCAGAGATTCAGCTCACGCTGTACTACATCGGACCGTTCCTGTACGCCGACAAGCTTTTTCCCCTTGTAGTACAGGTTGAAATAATCCTGATAGGTTTTTCCGAGCTGCGTATCGCTTCCGATATGCTGATCAAGAAATTCGTGATAACGTTCTATCTTCTGCTCAAGCTTTTCTCTCTCGGCAGCCTGCCGGGATGGATTGTAAAATATATGGAAATACCGATTATCGGTATCATCCTCATAAAGTCTGGAGGTGATCGTCGTGCCATAGACCTTATAGGTCCGTATAAGACACTTGCGGTCTGTTTCAAACGTATTTCTGATGCTGTTAACCATCGATGTTACAAGAGATTTGCATCCCTTGGCCATGATGATGAATGAGTACTGGTTTTCATCCATGTACTGGATGTTTTCCCTGCTGAAGTATCCACGGTCGAGGATAAAGCCTATCTTTTTTATAGCCGTACTCGATGACTTTGTCGACCATGCACCGAAACTGCGAAACATCTGTGATGGATCCCGGATACTCTTCGTAAAAAGAGAGGTACACGGTTGGTCTTGTCAAAGGCAATCGATACATTGAATACAGGAATTCCTTTTATCATCCTTTGCTTTTCCGAATTCGACCAGGTCGATATCACCTGCCTGACAATTCTTGTTGGTAGAGTCGTAGGATACATAAATTCTCTGTTTCTTATCTCTGCCGGCATTCCAGTCATCCAGAAAGGTGATGAATCTGATCGCAGCTCACTGTGCTGAGCAGTCTGCTCACCGTCACATCGCTGTAGATCTTCATCTGATCAGTGAAAAGCGGATGGCAGAACGCAAAATCCGGATAGTACTGACCGGCGTTATCCTGATCGATGATTGAGAACGACACAAGATCCAGAAACAGCCCTGTATTTTTGCCAAGTGGCTTATACAGCATTTCAGACAAATGGTATTCATCAAGCACATGCCTAATGACAATCCAGGAACCTATGCGAAGACAGCAGCTGCGGTCGGCATCATTTCGTTCTCCCGGAAGGACAGCATCAGGAAAATATCCCTGATACTGCTCATTCGGAAACATCATCGAAGAATTTTCTGAAGAAACTTTTCCGATGATGGCTCTTTTCGGAATAGCATATCTCTTTTCGCTCTTGTATTCCTGACCGTATTGGTATAGGACATAGGTGACAGAACCTTTTTTCTTGGTGATGATCTTGCCCTTTGCCTCAGGAATTTCAACCTGAAAATCGTAGTACATGGAGTTCCTCCGTTCAGTGTAACCGTTACACTAAATATACTACAATTTCGGGAGAATGGCAAGCCCGAAAAGCTAGAAAATAGGCAGGTTTCAAGGATTTTTAGTGTGATTTGAACTCTTTTAGTGTAACTTCTTTGAAGAGTTCACAATAATGTTTTAATATTCAGTGACTTGAAAGGTTTGGAGACCAATGTCGATAAGAATATTGAAAATGCATATGACCTTTTATGTGCACTGAGAGACCAAGGCTATTATTTTTTGTTTGACAATAGATATTGATAAAGCCAGTAAAACGATTATTTATGATCAAGACAATGAAATGATTTCCAAAGATTCATTCATTCAAAAGTTCAGTTAACCGGAATGTATGCAAGGTGGATTGCTATGCCGAAAAATAGTAATAGTGGAAGTGATCTGGCAACATATATTGCAAGCAATGCGGAACTATTGACAGAGCAAAATTATACAGATATTGATGCGTTGGTCTTTGCAGAAATTATTCATAGGGGGTTTTTACGGATGAGGAAGGTGAAGTTTTTACGAATAAATATTATTAATTTCTTATTGTAAGAAGAGATGATAGCCTACAAAAAGTAGGAATGAGAAATCGTACGTGACTATCTGAAAAGATATGAAGGAATGAATCATGAGTACATTATTTGTAGATGCAGATAAGCTGGAGGCACAATCAGAGAATATAAATTTGTGCAAAACTGCAATAAAAATGTAAATATAACGCTTCATGAAATCATAGATGAGATACAACTGGGAGAGAGTACGGTTGAAATTAGAAATGCAATAGAAATTATCAAATTTATACTGGGTTTTATTCCAGTGATCAACTGTATTACGGATATATATCAGTTGGTTGATGATGTGACTCAGGCATTGAGCGATGATGGAAAAATAAGTAGTGGTGAGTGGTTGGCACTAGGTGCCGATGTAATATTTTTAGGACTGGATGTTGTGGCGGCTGGTGATATTATTATAAAAGCAGTTAAGGTAGCGAAGGTTGCAAACACAGAGGCAAAAGCCGCCAAAAAGGTGGCGGAGCAGGCAGCAAAGACTGCAGAAAAAAGGCAGCAAAGCGTGCTGGATCGGTACCAACGACAAAAGCTGCGCAAAAGGCAACAAAAGCGGCAAAAAATGCAGTTCGAAAAGCAGCTCAGGCAGATGAAGCAAAACAAATTGCAACGGGGGCAGCCAAAGATGTTATCAAGAAGGTGACAGAGGGTGCCGCGAATAATGTGATGGATGAGTATGTGTCTACACCGGAAAATGCAGGTATGCCAAATGCAGTAAAGAGAGAATCAAGAGATAACTTGATATTATCTTATTGATCAGACGATGGGAAGGAATACAAAAAAAGGGAATGTATCGATTGAAAGTGCAGCATATATTGTATTTGATAGCAGTAGTGTTTGGTGTAATTGGCTTTTTGAATTTTCAGAGCTCTATGCGTACATCATCCTATGAGAAAGTATCTGGCTACATAACGGATGTAGAGGAAACATCAGAATTGACGAAGGCAGGATATAAGCCAAGATATAATTATATTATTCATTGGTTCCGTGATGGTGAGGAATATCAACGAGCTGTATATGAAGCATTATCGGAGCCGGATGAGTCCGCAACAGAGTTTTGGGCAAGCCTGGATAATACAGACGCTATAGCTTCTGAACCGGCGGGTATTCGGACAGAGGCTTATCTGAACTGGCTGGTTGCCGCTTTGAGTGCGATCCTGGGGGGGATGATAGATGCCAGAAATACCAGGAAAACGGGAAAAAACAGAAGCAGACGTAGAGATGAAAGGAAAATGCGCAGATTCTATGGTCAGTTGTTGCATTTTGCATGGCTATTGGTGTTGCTATTACAGGATTTTCACTATGGATTTCGTATAGAGACGGTTATTACATAAATTCGGTTATGAAGGATTTACTTCTTGTTTTTGCCATTGGATTCATTGGCTGTCTGATCGGAGTGAAAAAAGAACAAGACAAAAATAGGGGCTAGTGATTCATATTGGGAAAGATAATCATGAGAATCATGGAACGGGCTTGTGTTTTGAGTATCATGGGTTTATAGTTCAAAAGAATACAGGAAACGTGAATTGGAATAAGCACTGAGGGGAAATGGCTAATTTAAAAAATGTGATTTTATGGTTCATCCTAATGAACTACGGAAATGCATAATAGAGATTGATGAGGTATGGCATGAGTTGTCACAGCAACAGCGCTATTTAGCCGAGATTACAAATCAGATTCATGGACATGCCCATGCCCATATGTCTATAGATATTATAGAACAGCAGAACGAGCGGCTTAGGCAGGAGTGTGCTGATGTGAGAGAACTGATGGCTGGTTTGCGTGCCATTCATACCTTTTACGAGAAAAAATGAGGGTATGATTACGGGTAACTGAAGCGGTGAATGTGTGGCTGGTTGAAAATGGGGATGGATATCATGGCAGGATAAAAAGTACTTCTGGAACAAACGCTTAGGGAAAATATACTGGCTATTGTAGATAGTATCGAAGACTGTAAAGCAAGGACAACGGTATTGTCAATCATTAATTATTTAATACAATTATATAAAACAGCATCAGATGCGGGAAGCCCAAATGCATTTGGAACAGCAATCGGTGTAGGAGGATTGATTACAGGTGTCGTAGCAGATATTATGGGTGGAATGAATAGTGGTTTGTCGCAAAATGCTATAATTGCTGATGTCATTGTTGATGTGGCGCTGTGGGGAGTGGCCGAATATGGTGATGATGTGGGGCAGGCAGTAGGCGCTATGGTTGGTTCCGGAGGAGACCCGGCAGGAACAGCTATTGGAAAAATTGTTGGTTCTGCGGTTGGTGGAGTGGTAGGAAACGGTGTTTCTATAGCTATGAATGTGAATTTAGATGGTGACGGAGAAACTGGAAAAGAGTTATGATTTATGGGAGAAAACAGAAACATTTGGAGTCGAACAAAGAGTACGACTATATTGCATGTTTATATCCGGAGGGCAATCTGAGAGCGGATAAATGTGTTTTTTTCAATAATGAGGATATTGCAGAAATTATTCATAGGGGTTTTACGGATGAGGAAGGAGAAGTTTTTACGAATAAATATTTGACTGCTGGGGTGAGACAATGAAAAAAAATCCAAACCAATCAGACGAAAGAGAAATTCTATGAAAAATTGAATATGGAATATCAAAAAAGAGCGTAACCATGACAAATGGCATCCGTGTACACATCTGATAAAAAAAAGATGGGAAGTATTATGTATATTATCGTTCAGGAAAAAATGTCTATAAATGGTCTGTGCAATACCTTGAGGATCAACAGATCATTGAACTGCAACATGTGTGGAATATAGCGGATTATGTGATGTGGATTCCGTTAGCGGCAATGGATGTATTTTTTGCGTGCTTTTGTGTGTTCAATAAACTATGGCAGTATATACCTGTATTATGCATGGTAATTGCAGTACTTGAATTTCTGCCCTATTATGTGTTTGTGGCTCGTTTAGGAGAAAATGTAGTGACGAAGTATATAATAAGCTGTTTGGAAGACAAGGATCTATAGAACAGATACTAGGATGAATGATATGCTGAAAGCAAGGAAATCTACGAAATGTAAAAGTTAATGAAATGTTTGTGCCTGATTCTGGGCAGCAGACAATCTTATATTATAATCCGGAGAATCCACATATGATATATGTTCCGGCAGAAAATCAGACGTCTGTATCGACGATCCTGAAAATAATAGGGATTGCTTTTTGTGATTTGCGGATGTTTAGTGGGAATCATTGGTTTCGTTGTGTCTAAGAATATGTAAACATATAGTGTGAGATATTTACGGACAGATGATACAGGTTCTGATAATATAATGAATGAATATTACGGTACGGCAGAGCCACCTGTCCGGACTAACGGAGCCACTCCATTTTGTTTATTAAGTTTACTTTGCCATTGCTGGATCCAGTCCATATATTTCTCTCATAGAGAGGTCTTTAGACGGGTCAACACTTTCAATATCGATCTTATAGGAATCATACGATATACGATCCATGATAGCATCGGCAAGAGTACTTTCACCATCACAGATTTGCTGGTACCATTCACTTTCACGGAACTGAGAACAAAAAAAAGATCGTTGAAGATTTTTTACGTCTTTTATGTATCAGTTCAAAAAAAGATTTCTGGCTTCAGCTTCTGTCAGTTTAAGAAGCAGCCACTCATCAATGATCAATACTATTGGCTTGGTATATTTCTTCAGGACAGTTGCGAAAGTCCCATTGTCCCTGGCAGTCTGTAAGTCCAATAATAGATCGGGAAGTCGTACATACCGTACTGAGTAATAGCGCTTGCATGCTTCCATACCAAAAGCACAGGCCATATAAGTTTTACCACTCCCAGTTGCTCCAGTAATAAAGATGTTCCGGTATTCTGTAATGTATTCACAGGTTGCCAGACGGTTGATCAGTGCTTTGTTCAGCTTTCGTCCAGAATGGTAATCGATCGCTGCGATGCTGGCATCTGGCTGTTCAAACTCAGCCTGACGGATCAGTCTTTTCAGACGATTGTTTTTTACGGTTGCTGTATTCGACATCAATAAGCATGCCGAACCGATCTTCGAATGGAACTTCCTTCATTGCAGGATCATCTATCTGGATGCGGAATGCATCTGCCATAGCAGTCAGACGCATTTCAATAAGTTTATCGATTGTACTTTGATTTGTCATGCTTGTTTACCTCCATAGTATCTGGCTCCTCTGGTTATGCCGTGTGGTTTTTCTGCCTGAGATGATTCTGATTTGGTATCAGGTGCATCCTTTGTTACAACCAATAGATTTTTGATACTTTTATAGCTGGGTTTACCGGAATAAGAGAGCGCCGTGGCGCAGACCTGTTCCAGTTTTTCTGGCGAATGTTTTTCTGCCAGTTTCAATAATCCCATGCAGCTTCTGTAGGATTGCTGTTCAATCCTGCCGGGAGGTAAGTATTGCATCGACAACCTTACTTGTGTTAATTCCAATCGAATCAGCCCACTTACGGAACCGTTCACCGTTCCATTCCAGATATTTCTGGTGTTCCGGTGGCATATGTTCTGTCACTGTAGAATACTGACCGCTTCTTCCATAGAGCCGTCTGTGAGAGGCAATACGATTGTGATTATAAAATATTTCAACCGTTGTATCTGTTATACGCACATCAACCTTATTTTTGATATACTGATAAGGCACGGAGTAGAACATTCTGTCTACTGCGATGTGATAGTTAAACTGGACGGTGGCTTGTTTCCATTCAACCAGTTCAAAAGGTGTAGCAGGCAACGGAGCCAGTAATGGCATTTCTTCCCCAAGAAATAAACTGAGTCTGCTACATTCCTTTTTTTTCTGGAATTTACGGGCATTGTAGGCATCCAGTTTTTCACGGATTGAAGCATTCAATTCTGCAAGAGAGAAAAAACTGCTCATTGCGAAGGGCTGCTGTTTATCCATGTGGATATCTTTCCTACCGATCCCTCTACATTCGGTTTATCCCTAGGTTTCCGGACTCTGGCCGGAAGCATGGCAAGATTATAATGTTCTGCCATCTCATGATAAGTTGTGTTTAAGGCAGTGTTGTACCAGTCACTCTTTTTTATGATTCACTGCGGTTGTACAGTTATCAGAAACGAGCATAGGTGTGACACCGCCAAAGAAATCAAACATCTGGACATGAGCTTTGATCCAGTTGTCGGTTTTCTCATTCATATATGCTTTTACAAAAAGCATACTGACTGTAAGTTAATACACCTACAAATATCCACGCATCCGTGATTTCCCCGGTGTCCGGATCAATGATGTGGGCAGGGTCACCGGCCCAGTCAACTTCAATATGTTCACCTGGTTTTCTGGGGATATGCATGGTAGCCCTGCGTTTTTCTTCATCCTTCTGGATGTAGTAGTAGAATTGAGAATACATTAGAGGCTCTTCGCTGCTCATGCGGCACTCCTCGCAGTATTCTACCCAGAGAAGCTTTTTGTTTACGCCGTTCCGCAGAAGTTCTTTGCGGATGTAGTCAAAGTTTGGCATGCGTTTATTCGTTGCCGATTTATCCTTAGGAAACATCAGCTCCTCTAGTGCGCTGTCGGTCATGTCGAAATCCAGCGGCCATGAAAGATTGATTTCCGCTGCCTTTTTCAAAACTTTAGCGACTGTGTTTCTGGATACACCGCAACTCTGTGCGATGTTCCTTCACTGAATCCTAAGCTTTTCAAGCGTAGGATTTCACGATACTTGGTCATAACTTTACGACCTCCTTTATCTGTATTCACACCAAAGGTGTGTATTTACAGTATAAAGGAAATATATGTAATAGAGCCCAATAAGGCGGCTCTGAATTACCGGAATATATGGCGCTCATTCTCCGGAATGGTGGCTCTCAAAGTCCGGACAGGTGGCTCAGAGATCCCCGGAATAATCAAATGAATAATATCTATATCCCCCATTTGAAATGGGGGCCGAGGCAAAGCCGGAGCGTTACCTAGAGTATTAAAAAACTCCTATGCTATAATGATGTTGTTTGACAGACATCCTGAGTATCGGACAAAATGGGGAGACAGACATTTTTTTGGGCAAGAGGATATTTTGTTTCTACAGTAGGTAATGTGAATGAAGAAACGGTAAGAAAATATATTCAAGAACAAGAAGAAAATGATAAGTTAGAGGATGGAAGAAAGTAGCAGGCCTGATTTAGCGGGCGACTAGTACAACATTAAATAATAAAAACTGGTAGCTTTCTTTTTATCTCCAAGATGAGAAAAGTTCTGGCGATAGTAACGTTTAATCATCGATATTCTTATTTTATTCTTTACTTTACCAACTAATCTGGCGGTGCAGTTTACGATATTGTCCAGGGGTTATACCAGTGTATCGCTTAAAAATAGAAATAAAATAACTTTGAGATGAAAAATTCAAGTAAGTACTGATTTCGCCCAGACTGTAGTCAGAATGTGCCAGCAAATTCTTTGCCTTTTCGATAAGAACTTTATGGATAAAAACAGTAAGCGTCTGTCCGGTTTCTTTATGGAACAGGGCAGACAGATATTTAGGTGTTAAATTAACTAAAGATGCCAGTTGATTTAAGGTAGGTTAAGGTTTTATTTTTTCCATGATAGATATAATCAATGACGCGAGAAATAGCTGGTGAATAGTAGTTTTTTGGCGTCTTTTTTGTTCCTCAGCAACACGAAGCGTAAATTCAATAGCCATCTGTTCATTTAATTTCATTAAAGCGTCAACATCGGTACATTGTTCCATTTTTCGTATATATACATCACTTAAGGAAAAAGCAGTTTCCTCATTAAGTCCTCCTTCGATGGCATATCTGGTAACTAAAGTTGTATTAGCAATACTTGCATAAAAAAAGTAATTTTAATTTGGAATTGGAAGAGGTCATCTTTCCGTAAACAGTTGTTGGGAGTGAATAATAGGTATTCTCCAATGCAGGAATATCTCCGTTTGAAACACATTCGAGAATTGCCTTTTCCTGTGCATAAGATGTATGTATCCGTTCATTTTCTGCATTTTCTAACATTTCATGTGTGAGTGAAAAATTGATGTCTGACTTCATTTTATACATGGGTAATTCCTCCTGTCAAAAACACGATAAATTGACATAAAACACGATAAATCAATATAATTATATGCCGGAAATAGATAAAATGCAATTAAGAGATTAAAAGAGAGGAGATAGATGCTATAAACCGAAAAGAAGTATTTTTTTTTTACTGGCAATGTTTGTTAGTTGGAACTTCTGTTGGTGGTTTTGTATATCCAAGTAAGAATGACATTCTACTTTAAAGCATCTGACTTGGGAGAATATATTCTTTTTGATCAGGATAGCAAGTATCTCACATATAACACTTTTAATGCAATTGTTCGAAATACGACATTGTCAGATAGGACACGATTTAAAGTAGAGCAGTATGAAGATAATTCCTTTTCTTTTTTATTCTTATGTAAAAAAAAAAATATGTTGGAATTAAAGGGAACTTCACTGGTTTGGAAAGATAATGTGGATGATACATGCCGGTTTGAACTGGAACTTACAGAAGGAAATAATCCGTTCCCGGAAGCAGATGTAAATATTGATTTTTATGACGAGGATGGGAATCCAATAACGACATCGAACGTGATGGCGAGACCGTCAAGTGGTGAAAACATTATCGGAACAGCAGATACTCATGCACCTTTGTGTCATAACGAAGGATCCGGAGAGGTTGTATTTAATGGAGATGCATTTAGTCCCCTGGGAATTGCAGATGCACTCAATGATTGTACGGATCTGCATGGAGTAAATGGAGCGTATGATATTTGGGGAAAAGCAGTAGATGGTGCAACGACACATAATACATCGGGATATGTTACCAATGCACTTCCGCCTTATAAAAATGGCGTAACAAATGATATGGACGCAATTCGACAGAATATTGGCATTAGAATATGGACTTTGAAAGAGGGGATAAGCCATGAACATTGATAAAATATGTGAACAGTTAACAATAAATGAAAAAAAAATCCGGCTTTTAGGTGGTGTTGGTGACTGGCATACTTATGACTGTAATGGAAAAATCCCTCTATTATGATGACTGACGGACCACATGGGATTCGAAAACTGGAGCAGGAAAAGGTTGGGGATATTGAAACCAGTAAGCCAGCAACCTGTTTTCCAACTGCAAGTGCAATAGCCTGCAGTTGGAATCCTGCTATTGTTAAAAAAGATGGGTGAAGCGATTGCGAAAGAAGCAAAAAAAGAGCAGATATCCATTGTGCTAGGCTGCGGAATCAATATCAAGCGTTCTCCTTTATGCGGAAGAAATTTTGAATATTTCAGTGAAGATCCGTATTTGACAGGAAAGCTGGCAACGGGATATATCGAAGGTGTACAGAGTCTTGGAATAGGTACGAGCTTAAAGCAGTATGCTGTTAATTCACAGGAAAACAAGACGAATGACATCCAATGGCCAGATTGATGAAAAGAACTCTTAGGGAAATATATCTGTCGGCTTTTGAAGAAGTTGTGAAAAAAGCAAAACCGACTTCTGTAATGGCTTCATACAACAGGATTAATGGCGAATTTGGAGCAAGAAATAAATACTTACTGACAGATGTTCTGAGAAAAGAATGGAAATATCAAGGTGGTGTGGTGTCGGATTGGGGAGCAGCAAATGATATTGTAAGCTGTATGAAAAATGGTCTGACACTGGAAATGCCAGATCCGAAAGGCTTCCACACAGATGTGTTAAAAGAAGCGTATAAGGATGGCCGGATTACGGGTCAGGAACTGGATAACTGGACTAAGACTGTTCTGCGGAATTTTGTATCACTTCATAAAAATATAGAAGAAAATTATAAGGTAGATATGGAAGAACAGAATCAGGTGGCACGTAAACTAGAAAATGAAAGTGCAGTGCTTTTGAAAAATAATAGTGTTTTGCCAATTGGAAAAGAGAAGAAGGTAATCATTATTGGAGAGCTTGCCAGGCAGATGCGATTTCAGGGAGGTGGGAGCAGTCATATCCAGCCGACGAAGATGACAAATGCGATTGAAGCAATACGTGAAAAAAGGATATCAGGTAACTTATATACAGGGATATCAGAATGAAAAGGAAGAATTAGGAGAAAAGCAACTACAGGATACGATAGAAAAACTGAAACAGGAATATAGAAAAAAGGATTGTGTGATTCTATATTTTATCGGTCTTACCGAATCTTACGAAGGAGAAGGATACGACAGGAAAAAAATCTTAAAATCCCTCAAAATCAGGAAGAACTGTTGGCTGAAATTGCAGAAACTGTCGGAAAAGATCATATTGCAGCAATTAGTTTCGGTGGTGCGCCTATGGATTTTAGTTTTGAAAAGAATGTAGGAGCAATTCTTCACATGTACCTCGGCGGACAGGCTGTAGGGGGAATCTGTTGCTGACTTAATCAGTGGAGAGGTAACAAATCCATCCGGTAAATTGGCAGAGACAATTCCGTTTTCAGAAAAAGATACTCCGGCATGGAGATATTTTGCACCTCCGAATGATGATGTAGAATACAGGGAAAGCATTTTTGTAGGTTATCGTTACTATGAGACATTCCATGTTCCGGTAAAATATCCGTTTGGTTATGGACTTTCCTATACTTCCTTTTCCTATTCGGAATTGAATGTACCGGAAGTATATAGTGGTGGAAAGATACAAATTCGTTTTAAAATTAAAAATATCGGAAAAGTGAGTGGAGCAGAAATAGCACAGTTATATATCTGCCCGATTGAATCAGATGTTATCAGAAGCCATATAGAACTAAAGGGATTTCAAAAATATATATCTGCATCCGGGAGAAGAAAAAGAAGTTATACTGGAGCTGGATGAAAGAAGTTTTTCCGTCTATGATGTAGAGAAAAAAGCCTTTTCCATGTTAAGCGGCAAATATCAGATCTGTATCGGAGCATCGGTACATGATTTGCAATTAAAGGCGAATATGGAAGTAGTAGGAAATAGTTATTTTAGAAATGAAAGAGAACTGTTTCCGGATTATTTTAGAGAGCAGCCACATGGAATGGAAATTAGTGCAGAACAATTTTATCAGCTATTAGGCGGTGAACCGAAACATGACAAAGAAAAAAAGCGTGGAGAGTATACGGTTTACGATTCCTATCAGGATGTGGTAAATGTCTCCATGTTTGGAAAATTTGTTCGTGGAGTCGTACATATCGGACTTAAGATTATACTTCGGGGAAAATCAGAGCGGGACCCGGCCTTTAAAATGGTAAAAATGGGAGTCGAAGAAGGAAATCTGGAAGGACTGATTGCAACCAGTGGTGGAATTGCAACTCCGAAGTTAATCGATATGTTAGTTTACAATGCTAATAAAAAATATTTGCAAGCTTTTAAAAGACTGCTGAAGAAATAGGGAGAGGGGGAGTCGTATATGGAAAACAATAAATTGGATAAACGCACAAAATGGAACTATTGTATAGGAGCAACCGGAAGAGATATGGCGTATGCACTTGTCTCTATGTTTCTTCTTACATATATTCAATATACGATGAAACTGACAGTTGCCCAATATGCAGTAATATCAGCAATTATGGTCGTGTGTCTGCTGTGGGATGCCATTAATGATCCAATGATGGGAATTATTATTGAAAATTCGCATTTGAAAGCCGGAAAATTTAAACCTTGGATTTTTATAGGAGTAATTTTAAACAGCCTGATAATTATCTGCTTGTTTACAGTAAGGCCGGAAGGATGGGGATTTGTTGCATTTTTTGGAGTGGGATATCTTTTATGGGGAATGACTTACACAATGAATGATATTGCCTATTGGGGAATGCTGCCGAGTCTTACATCAGATCCGGGAGAACGGAACTGGCTGGTAACCGTACAGGGAATTTTTATCTGTATCGGACAGTTTTCTGTTGCAGGTCTGCTCCCTGATATGGTAGCTGGAAATGCGATTATGGCATATCGGACGGCTGCGATTGTGATTGCTTTTTGTTTTATTGGTTTCCAGCTGCTTACAGTGTTTGGAGTAAAAAGAGAGAAAACGACCGGAAAAGAAGAGAACACTGTCATTAAAAATATGTTTCATATATTCCTGAGAAATGATCAGTTGATAGTGATTGAATTGCATGTTTATTATTCCAAATCGGAAATGGTCTTCTGATTATGATTGGAATGAATTTCTTTTATTTTGAATTTGGATATTCTGTAGGTGGCAGTCTTGTATTTTGGTTTACAATTATGTATGGATTAGAACGCTGATATCAGAGGCATCTTTTGCGTGGCTTTCCTCAAAATTCACACGAAATCAGATTATAACTGCAGCTACCATCATTACAGTCATTGGGTATATGCTTTTTATGAGTGTAGGCTACATTTTACCAAAAAGTGTTGTTTTACTGAATATCATCGGTTTTCTAATCTTCTTTTCGCAGGGGGCATTCAATATGACGATGATTGTCATGTTAAATAATACCATAGAGTATGATGAAGTCCGGTTTCATGAACGACATGACAGTATTATCTCAGCAGTAAAGATCTTTTTGCAACAAAGCTGGCCAGTGCAGTTGATCAGGCGGTTGTTGCGTTAATACTGATTATAAGCAATATTTATGCAATCAGTCAGAAAATATCCGGATTAGAAATAAAAAGCTGGTACAGGAGAACTTACTTCGGAAAATGTAATTGTACAGGCAGATAAATTTATTCAGACAGCAGATGCCGGACAAAGATTTATATTGCGTCTTGGAATTGTAGCTGTTCCGGTAATTTCTATAGGAGCTGCTTATATACTGATTAAACGGAAATATATTATTGACGAACGTAAGTATGAAGAACTGGTAGCGGAAATAAAAAGCACAAATAAAAAATGATTCAATTAGTTGTGATGACCTTATAATTGATGAGTTTAGAAAAAGTGATATGAATGACAATTGATGATTTTATATATGAAAATAGTATTGTACGTGATAATGGTTCTGAATATACAGCAGATTATATAGATAGGGTGATAGAATCTGTTTGTAATAATTATGGATTAACTATAAAAATGATTTCTACAAATTATGCTTTTTCCACGTATTATAAAAAGCGAGTGAAGAAAAGGCTTTGATTTGGGATCAAAACATATTGGGAATTGTTCAGTCTGTATTTAGCGTATTTCACAGATTTAAATGCTATTCAAAAGAAGATAATTGGGTATGATGAGAGTTCTGTACAGCAGAAAATATTGATTCCATTTGCATATTATTTAGCATTAATTGTTGAAGATAAAGGAGAAGAAAAATGTACTTGATCAAGACGATAAAAGGTGATATTACGAAAATAACAGATGTGCAGGCAATCGTGAATGCAGCAAACAGCTCTCTTCTTGGAGGAGGCGGAGTAGATGGTGCTATTCACAGAGCCGCAGGACCGGAACTTCTGGTGGAGTGCAGGACACTTCATGTGGATGTGATACGGGAGAGGCTAAAATCACTAAGGCATATAATCTGCCATGTGATGATGTTATACATACTGTCGGACCGATATGGAATGGTGGAAGGAATAGAGAAGAGGAGCTTCTTGCTAACTGCTATTTTAATTCCATGAAGCTGGCAATGGATAATGGAATAAGGTCTATTGCATTTCCTTCCATATCAACGGGAGCATATGGTTTTCCGGTTGAGTTGGCAGCAAATATTGCAGTACATACAGTAAACAGGTTCTTGCAGGATAATCTGAACAGCTTCGATTTGGTGGAATGGGTGCTGTTTGATACTCAGACTGAATCGGTGTATGAAGCCGAGGTTGATAAATTATACGACAAATAATTGTATTAATTATAGCAGACTTTATATATGACAGATATTTGAGACACATACACCATTAAAAATAGAATATAAGGATGCGTAAGGAACGATAAAATGAATTCATGCGGGAAAGGCATGGATTCTTTTTTAACTTCGAACGGAAGTCCTATCTGTAAAAAAATATTTAAGTATATTAGAAGCAAATGCAAATGTCGTGTTAACACGACAAAATTGTCGCGTAAACACGGTCGGTAATTCATCCATGACAATATACAATAAACATGTGCTTGAGAGAGCACGTCACGAGAGTGAAGGCGCAGGAGCTCTCCAATACGAAATCGTAAAGGAGATAATTTATTATGAGTAAGAGAAAAAATATCACATGCAGAGGAGTATGGATGTTAATTGATGGAGGTGGCAGAAGTGAGCAGAACTAAATTTGATCCATATGTGATTGGAAATAATATAAGAGATTTACGTGAAAAAGAAAAAATGACACAGATGAAGGCGGCTGAGGAAAATGGATATGAGTTTATGTCATTATGCACGAATTGAGGAAGGCTCAAAGGGAATGAGTATTCAGATGCTTTTTAGATTTATTAATTTTTACAAAACTGATGCAAATACGATTTTAGGAACATATTTAGGAGGGATGGTGTAAAATGGATAAAAAGGATTTAAAAAGACGAAAAGCTTTTGTACAATGTGCGTGAGACGGCAGCAGTATTAGGGGTGAATGTGCATCTGGTATATGAGCTGATTAACAGAAAACTATTACCTGCACTTCGGTTAGGTAGTCTAAGGGTTCGTAAAATCAACATTGATAGATTTTGTTGAGAGATATGAAGGAATGGATTTGCCTGATTTGGACAACATAAAAGAATTGCAACAGAATATGGATTAGTGACATTAAGGTCAGTCTTGGAATCATCATGGTGTGGAAAGACTGACCTTGTTTTATTAGTATATTTCATAAGCGTTAGTATTGTAAAAAAAAAGATGGTGATGATATAATAAAAACGTGTTAGACACTTGATGTTATGTGTAGTGTGATAATGTCAGAATCAGGCAAAGTCAACGACAGGACAACATTGTAGAAAATAACATATTTCAAAAAAAAAATATATTGGTAGCTCCCTTTTTGATATGACAAAATAACAACAGGCAACTAAACCATTCACCGTTTAGCTGCCTATTATTGTTTAAAGAATTCATTAAAATCACAATTAAAAAATCTTGGTCAATCCAATCAGCATATCTACCGTTGGGTTATTATAACCATTTTCCACCTTGCTGAATATGCCGGTAGTTACATTGATGCCATCACATTGGAGCTTCGCAATGACTTCGGTGGCTTTCAAACCCTGTTCTTTTCCGCAGTTCGGATGTTAGAACCTACCAGTGGATGCAGGTGTTGATTAATTCTTTTCTGACATAGGTATCACCCTCGTTGAGAAAAATAATATCCAAAAAATGGAAGAAAAAAGTATCCAAAATGGAAGTTTTGTAGTATAATCGAGAAAGGAGTTTATATAAATTTACGGAAGGAGAAAGTTTGATGGCTATTCAGGAAGCGATCAAATATGAAGGGGATAATTCAACTCTTATTTATAAGCATCCCGCAGAAGACTTTTAATACGCTGTCACAATTGATTGTGCATGAGTCGCAGGAGGCAGTATTTTTCAGTGACGGACAGGCACTGGATTCTTTTTAAAGCAGGTCGTTATACCTTAGAAACGAAAAACATTCCACTTATTTCCAAAATAAGAAATCTGGTTTTCGGGCGGAGTAAGTCCGTTCCATGTGGAGGTTTATTTTATTAACCTTTGCGACCATGATGGATATCGCATGGGGAACACCAAGTCAGGTGACAGTTCGTGACCCGAATTACGGCTATAGTTACAGTGCCGGTGCCAGTGGTTCTTTCGGACTGAAAATAGAGGATGGAAGAAAGCTTCTGATTAATCTGGTTGGTACCGAAAAAGCAATGACCACCAAAGATATTCAGAAATTTTTTAAAGACCTTTTAGTTACAAGAGTAAAAAATTGCATTGCAGTAGAACTCAGCAAATATAGCTACAATGTTTTCAACCAGCATTTGAATGAAATTTCCGAGAACGTTGCCGGTCAGGTGGAAAGCGACCTTGAAAGCTACGGTATCCGGATTTTTAAATTTCTTTTGTGTCTGCAGTTACCATTAAGCCGGACGATTTGGAAGAGCTTAAAAAATTAGATAACAGCATGGCACAGAAGCGGTTTGAAGCAATGGGAAATCGTGATGCTACCGTAATTGAAGCAGAAGGACTTGCCAAAGCGAGAGAACTGCAGGGATATACCTGGCAACAGGAGCAGCAGTTTGATGTAAAGCAGAACATTTTTGCACAGAATGAAGGCTTTGCAGCGAATCCGGCGAATATGATGGCACAGATTCCACTGGCGTTTTCCATGGGTGACATGATGAAAAACAATATGGATGCAGCAGTTCAGGCACAGCCGGTAACAGCAGCGCAGACAGGGACAGCAGCAATGCGGCCAGATATTGCAGCAACACAGTCGCAGCCAGCAGTGCAGCAGGCGCAAAGGTGGAAATATTACCTGTGTCAAGTGTGGAACGAGTCTGTCGAAGGATGCTAAATTCTGTTTCCAGTGTGGTGAAAAAGTGGTGATTCCACAGAAGATTTTCTGCGCAAACTGTGGAAATGAAATGCCGCCGGAAGCTAATTTCTGTACGAAATGCGGAACGAGGAGGGAGAAATAATGTTCAAGTACATATTTTGCCTGATTGCAATATTGATGCAGCCAATTTTTGCATTTCTGGTATTTCATAAACAGGAAAAAACAAAAGGCAGCATTAAAGATGCCGCTTGTATATCTGAGCGGAGTCTATCTTGTAATTCAGATTTTTGTTTTTTTTTAAGGTCTGCCTGAAAATTCCGAAGGATTATCAGGTGTATTCCTATTTGTTACAGAGTGCGATTTTAGCAGTTTTCATTATCATTGAGATTGCTATGGCAGCAAGTAATAAATATATTACAAAGGTTCAGACACAGGAACAGAGTTCCATCGAAGTGTTTAAAGGACTTATTCAGCAGCTTGAAATTTGCAGAGTGCAGATTACAGATGAGGTCAACCGCAAAAGAAATTGACAAAGTGCTGGAAAAGATGC
>VOFJ01003349.1_pt1 | contig 24473 bp, 47 predicted proteins | sample 5384081 | NCBI WGS metagenome assembly VOFJ01 (sample SAMN12384729, study PRJNA508395) | human gut metagenome | isolation source: healthy gut I | host: Homo sapiens | reverse complement strand
TTGCTCACATACCCAGTCTCAGTAACATTAGCGGGCTTCAGCCTTTGGTTTATGTTAGTTTACTTTTGCGTAATCTACAGCTCTTGATTCTCTGACAATACTAACCTTGATCTGAAAGGGATATTCCATCTGATCCTCAATCTGCTTAGAAATGTCACGAGCCATGATTACCATATCTGAATCACTAACGACTTCAGGAACTACCATAACACGAACCTCTCTACCTGCTTGAATGGCAAGGATTTCTCAACTCCCTTGAAGGAGTTGGTAATATCTTCTAACTGTTTCAATCTGTTTGTATATGTTTCTAACGTTTCTCTTCTTGCACCCGGTCTTGCGGCTGAAATTGCATCAGCAGCCTGTACAAGACATGCTATCAAGTTTCTGGTTCAACGTCACCATGGTGCGCTTCCACCGCATTCACTAACAATTGGCGACTCTTTTGTATTTTCTACATAAATCTGCACCAATCTGTACATGGGACCCTTCCATATCATGGTCTACCGATTTTCCGATGTCATGTAATAATCCGGCACGTTTAGCCATCTTAACATCAAGTCCTATTTCTCCAGCCAATAAACCTGTAAATGAGCTACTTCAATGGAATGTTTCAAACATTCTGACCGTAGCTTGTTCTGAATCTTAACTTACCTAAGAAGTCTTACAAGCTCAGGATGAATGCCATGTATTCCGACCTCAAGGGTGGCAGCTTCACCTTCTTCACGCATCATGGTTTCTACTTCCTTCTGCGCTTTTTCAACCATTTCCTTCGATTCTTGCAGGATGAATTCTTCCATCTACAATAAGCTTTTCCAGTGCAATTCTTGCAATTTCCCTTCTTACTGGGTCAAAGCTTGACAGAACTACAGCCTCAGGTGTATCATCAATGATCAAGTTCAACACCTGTAAGTGTTTCAAGAGTTCTGAATATTTCTACCCTCTCTACCAATAATCGGCCTTTCATTTCGTCATTAGGTAAGCTGAACTACTGATATTGTTGTCTCAGCCACATGGTCTGCGGCGCATCTCTGAATTGCATTAACAACATTTCCTTTTCGCCTTCTTATCTTTGCTTCTTCTTTCGCTCTGGTTTCTAATTCGCCTTGACCATGACTGCTGTTTCATGTTTTTACTTCATCTTCAACAGTCTTTAATAAGTATTCCTTTGCTTGTTCAGAGGTTAAACCTGAAATTCTTTCCAGTTCCTGTAAACGTTTTGCCTGAAGCTCTTCTACTTTTGCCTTCTGCTTCTCAAGCTGATTTTCCTTGATGCAAGACTTGCTTCCTTCTTCTCTACAGCCTCAATCTTTCTGTCGAGTGTCTTTCTTTTGAAAGAACTCTTTTCATCCTTGCTTATCTCAGCTCGTCTTTCCTTAGTTTCCTTCTCAAGTTCGTTCTTTGTCTTGATGGACTCTTCCTTGACTTCCAAAAAGAGCTTTCACCTTTTTTCTTGGTTTCAGCTGTCTTAAGAGCTTCATCTATTATTTCTTGCTTTCTCATTGGCATTACCGATTGTTGCATCGTTACGCAATGTTTTTGCATTAGACGAGATAAACCAAGTAATAGGCAGCGACTATCACTAAAGTAGCAAATAAAATGATTACCCATTGAATCAACGCAGGAGCACCTCCTTATTTAGTTTTCATTGTACAAAAATACAACTATTTTAGTTTAATATTTTTGTCGATTATGTCAAGGAAAAAACCCTTTAGAATCCAATGTTTTGTTAATAATATCCATACGGTATCCATTTTACTGCTGAAATGATCTTCTTTCTACGTTGATAAATCATGTTCTCAAAATCGACATGTTTTACTTTTCAAAAATGCATCTCCTGAATAATTTATAAACTATTATCTTCATAGATATCACAAACCCTGCAGATAATATCTGCATCAACCTTTTCTTTTTTTCTGTCCAGTTCTGTCAACGGCTTTTTGGAAATAAAATTAATATAACTTCCTTTTCTTCCTCATCATTGATTTTCTTCAAAAGCCTCCTGAATCATATCGTCTGCAATCCCTTTTGAAGATAAAAAAGCAACATATTTCCATTTCTAAGCTTTGTTTCGGTTGATATGGCTTCTGATATAAACAGATGCATACCTCGCATCATCCATGCCCCATATTCTTTTAAACGATTGCATCGCGTCAATAATTGCATCATCTAACAGATATCCTTCAGTTTTCCTGGCGGATATCCGCTTCGCAAACTTTTTCTGAATATTGAATCGATGCAACTGCCTTATTCATCGCACGCTTATAAAAAACATCGTTTCTGAATGCCTGAAGTTTCTTTCTGCTTCTTCTCCAACTGTCAGTTTTAATTTTACGGATATCTGACAAATATAGTTCCAAATTCATAATCCAAATACAGACAAAATTACTCTTCTTCATCTATTTTCTTTTATATCTGTTATCAACATATCGTATCATCCTATGACTCTGTCATATCGGTTTTGTCTTCTTCCGCTCCATTCAGGCCAAGTGTTCTCGTATCTTCTGTCAACTTCTTCTCTTTATCTGCCGGATTTTCTAGCAAGAAACAGCTTTGCATTCTCACGTCCCTGTCCGATTTTATTGCCCTCATATGAGAACCATGCTCCACTCTTCTGGATAATACTGCATTAGAAGCAAGATCAACAAGATCTCCTTCTCTAGATATACCCTTACCAAACATAATATCAAATTCCGCTTCTTTAAATGGCGGCGCAACCTTGTTTTAACAATCTTTACTCTGGTTCTGTTACCAATAACCTCACCATTCTTTAAGTGTCTCAATCTTTCTTTACATCAAGTCTTACAGAAGAATAGAACTTGAGTGCCCGTCCACCGGTCGTTGTTCCGGATTTCCAAAAACAACACCGACTTTTTTTCACGAAGCTGGTTGATAAATATAACAACACAGTTTGTCTTGCTGACAACTGCAGTCAGTTTTCTAAGCGCCTGTGACATCAGACGGGCATGAAGAAGTCCCATATGAGAATCTCCCATCTCGCCATCAATCTCTGCCTTTGGAACAAGGGCTGCAACGGAGTCAACAATAATAACATCCACTGCACCCGAACGTACCATTGTTTCTGTAATCTCAACGCCTGTTCTCCGCAATCCGGCTGTGAAATATAGAGGTCGTCAATATTCACGCCAATGTTCTTAGCATATACAGGGTCAAGCGCGTGCTCGGCATCAATAAAACCTGCGATACCGCCTCTCTTCTGTACTTCAGCAACCATATGAAGTGCAACTGTTGTCTTACCACTTGATTCAGGTCCATATATCTCTACAACTCTTCCTTTGGAACTCCACCGATTCCCAAAGCGATATCTAGACTTAAAGAACCTGTAGGAATACATTCAACATTAAGATTAGCTGTTGATTCCCCAAGCTTCATTACAGAGCCCTTACCAAACTGTTTCTCAATATTAGAAATTGCCGCATCAAGGGCTTTCATCTTATCTTCATTAACCATACCTTAAACTCTCCTTTTGAACATGTGTTCGTTTTCTAAATAATATCTTATTATGTCTGCATTGTCAAGAACCTTTCGAACATTTATTCGTTATGTTTGTTTGTATACTGGAATAGTAAAAATATATCATATTATATATATTTTGTAAACGCCTATTTTATATTATTATATCTTAATATAATATTTTATGCATAAAAGCAAAATCTTTTTTTTACTTGCACAACCTCTCGAATGATACCTGTATCAATTCATTGTAATATTGAATCCGATGATCGTTATAAAACTCACTAAAAAAGCAATATTCTCTTTGTTTTGTAGGTCTTTTTTACATTTTAAACAATGTGTCTATGCTTGATGACCCACTAAATCTTTGGAATTGCATGATGTAGTAGGTCTTTTTTATATTTCTGCTTGGTAAAAGATAATTCTGAAGGATAAAGACCTACTCAATGCCCACTTTTTCTTTCATCTAGTAGGTCTTCTCGCCCATTCACGCCTCCTATACGGCTCTAAAGACCTACTCAACACTCACATCTCACTCACTTAGTAGGTCTTCACATTCCAGCTCGCCCCAGCCCACTCTAATCCCCAGCAAAAAAGACCTACTCAAGCCATCTTTCAAGCTTAATAGTAGGTCTTCAACGCCATAGCAAATAATATAGTAAATAATATAATAAAACTAATAATTACAATAATCTCTACCTGTTAGTCTTAATTATATCAAGAACAAACTTAAGTGCTTCCTTCGTAGACTGACACCTTATCGTGTGCCTGTCGCCTGACAAATCACATTCTTTAACATGTGTCTCACCCCTTATAGCAGCATCCAATATACACAAGTCCAACAGGCTTTTGTCATCTTCTTGAAGGTCCTGCAACACCTGTTACGGAAACACTGATATCTGCCTTAGATATTCTTACTGCTCCTTCTGCCATCTGAGCAGCAGTTTCAGCACTTACAGCTTTATACTTCTCAAGAGTCTCATGCTTAACTCCAAGAATACGTTCCTTCGCCTCATTACTATATGTAATATAGCCCTCTTTAAAAAAATGTCTGAAGCACCGCTTATATTAACTATAGACGAAGCAAACATGCCGCCTGTGCATGACTCAGCTGTAGTTATAGTCAGGATTTGTTCTTTAATGTCTCAACAAGAGCCTTATCAAGACAGCCGAGATAATCAACCATTATTATTTTACCCGAACCTTCCAGAAAACTTATAATTTTTGCAATATAATCAATAAGAGAAAATCACTGTCAATCCTAATGATATATATATGAGAACAGTATTAATAATATTCATAAATGGTACATTAAGATTAAGAACAAGCATAATAATTGTAATCATCTGAAATGCTGTCTTGAACTTGCCCCAGTAGCTTGCAGCTATAACAACACCATTATCTGATGCAATAAGTCTGAATCCGCTAATAATAAATTCTCTTGCAATTATAATAATAACAATCCATGCTGCAATTCTGTTAAGGTCAACAAGTGCAATAAGTGCAGAGCATACTAAAAGCTTATCTACCAAGTGGATCCATAAATTTCCCAAGTTAGTAACAAGATTATATACTTTCTTGCAATCTTACCATCTAAAAGGTCTGTTAAGCTTGCAAGAATAAATATTCCTACTGCAATATATTTGCCACATCCAATGTTAAGATACAGACATATCAGAAACAAAGGAATCATAATAACTCTTGCAATTGTAAGTTTGTTAGGTAAAATTCATTTAAACATTTTCCTCCATTATTCCCATTAAATCATATTCAGTTGAACCGGTAATCTTTACAGATACGAAATCTCCTGACATAAGTTCCCTGTCACATTCAAAGAACACCATTCCATCAACATTAGGGTGCATCCTTGTACGAACGTCCGACATAAGTATTGTCCTCTGCAATATAGCCTTCAACCATAACATCAATAGTCTTTCCAACCATCTGTGCTGACTTGTCAATGGATATTTCCTGCTGCAGAGCCATAAGCTCGTCTCTCCACATATCCATTATATCCTTTTCAATCTGGTCCGGCATTGTTGCAGCCGGGGGTATCCTCTTCCCTTGAATAAGTGAATACTCAAGTCTGTCGAACTCAACTTCATCAATAAATTCCATAACCTCTTCATGGTCAGCCTGTGTCTCCTCCTGGAAGCCGGCAATAAGAGTTGTTCTTAATGCAATGTCCGGAATCTCTTTTCTCAGCTTCACAACTATATCAAGAAGCTCCTGCTTATCTGTCTTTCTTCCCATACGCTTTAATACATTATCACTTGCATGCTGGATTGGCATATCAAGATAATGACAGATCTTTTGGCTCATTCTTAATTGCCTCAATAAGTTCATCATTAATCTCTTCCGGATAACAGTACTGAATTCTTATCCATTTGAGGTCTTCAATCTTGGCAAGCTCATGTATAAGCATTGGAAGTGACTTCTTTCCATAGAGGTCTGTTCCATAAAGAGTTGTCTCCTGCGCTACAAGTATAAGCTCCCTTTTGCCCCATTATATACAAGGTGCTTTTGCCTGCTCCACAAGATACTCAACAGGATAACTTCTGAAATTGCCACGAACCTTAGGAATTATGCAGTATGTACAATGCTTATCGCATCCTTCCGCTATCTTAAGGTACTCAAAATATCCAGGTGTAGTAATAATTCTCTTTTTCTTTAACAATAGGAAGTCTGTTGGCATCATCAACGACATTAAAGCCCTTACCTTCAAGCACTGAAGTAACAACCTCCGCAATCTTGTCATAAGAAGTTGTTCCTAAAAATGCATCAACCTCCGGAATCTCTTTGATAATCTCATCCTTATATCTGAGCAAGGCATCCTGTAACAATAAGTGCCTTACACACAGCATCTTCCCTTTGTGCTGTGCCATCTCAAGTATCGTGTTGATACTCTCCTGTTTGGCATCACCAATAAAAAACAGCATGTATTGACAACAATAACATCTGCCTGTGTTTCATCATCTGTAAACTCAAAACCCTTATCGTTAAAGATTCCAAGCATATTCTCTGTATCTACAAGGTTTTTATCACAACCTAAAGATGCAAACATAATCTTCATATACTGCATTACCTCCCGTGCATAGTACTCCTCATTGTAACACATTTTTTGCAAATGTAAACATATCCCTTACATAATCTGACCATATAAAACATTATCAAATTGGCACTTTTAATAAGACCTGAATTGTACTATTCTTTGTTGCAAATATGAATCAAAGGAGAAAAAAGATAATTATGAAAGACAAAAAACAGGTTTAATCCAGACATTAATTGGTGCTATTATTCTTGTTATCGGTATCGTGTTATGTGTCAACACATACATAGTAAAAGGTAATAAAGCATACGCATTTTCACTTCTTGTAACAATCCTTGGCATTGTTATTCTTATTGCCGGATTATACAGAACATTTTCAAAGAAAGAGAGAAAGCCTGTAGACGCAAAGGTTATTGCACAGGCTGCTTTGTGTGCCGCACTCTGCTATGTTGGTGCAACATTTATAAAGATAGACATTCCTGTTGGAACAGAAAGAACCATGTTCCACTTTGGTAATGTATTCTGCGTTCTTGCAGCTTTACTTATCGGTGGCGAATGGGGTGGTCTTGCCAGAGCAATCGGCATGACAATAAGTGATTTGTCAACAGCCTATGTAACAAGCGCTCCTAAGACATTTATTCTTAAATTATGCATCGGTCTTATCGTTGGTTTTGTAGCACATAAGCTCTTCCACCTTTCTAAGGAACATTCTGCAAAATATGTTACTGTTGCTACTGTTGTATCAAGCATATGCGGTATGGCATTCAATATTGTTGCTGACCCTGTAGTCGGATATTTCTATAAGACATACCTTCTTGGTGTGCCTCAGGACCTTGCCAAAACACTTGCTAAAATAGGTGCGATAACCACATCTGTTAATGCAGTTATCGCCGTTATAGTTAAGCTTCAATCATATATCTTGCATTAAGACCAGCTATGAAAAAGCTGAATATGTTGAGAGATTTATAAAATATTTTTTTCGCCGCTTTGCTTTTCCTGCAGGGCGGCGGTTTTTATTGTGCTGGCAGTATCAATTCTTGCCATACTTTCAAGAACAATATCTATATCTGTTCCATTTTTCAATAACTACAGGCTCATGAGTTACGCAGTCTGCCGCATTACATATTATAGAAACATATTCTCCTGCTGCCATAAGGCTTTTATATATCGAACATACTACTGTTATCATCTTCTCTGCAATAGCGTCACAATCCATCACATACCTGTCAGGAAATTCACATACAAGCTGTACCCGATACATTCTCCTATCCTCATATATGCTGCTCATCATTCTTCCCATCGCAGCCGTTGCATTCCAGTTTATCTTAGAAAATGTATCATTATCATCATAATCACGCACACCCATAAAATAATACAGATTTTCTAATAATCTTGTATCTGCGCAGCACTCTCCTGCAATTACATCAACTGGAATTTCATCCATGCTTATATCATCAACCTTTGGGAAAACTGTTGTCCAAGCCTTACATTCGCTTACCACACGGTACTCATTCTTAAGAAACAGCCCTTTGGAAATAATTCTTATATTCCCTAATTTCATAAAGTCCTCTCATCAAATCCGTAATAACATGCTTTCTTACAACTTTCTGTTTACTCTTAAGCGAAATCCGTTCTTTTTCTGTAATGTAACACTCTGCCGTTACGCCATATTTCATATGTAATAATCAGAACCGGCAGATATATTCTGCTGTTATTGCCAGCTTCAATTATCATTGTAACCGGCTCTCCATATTTCATATATTCTTTTTCAAATGCGATATCAGTATATACATTTTTATACCAATTTCTTTCATACAAAGCCTCTGCTGCCATGTACAAGCCCAAAAACAATAAAACTTGCAATAATTAATTCCATACAATATTATTAATCACCTCTTCACTGCTAAGCTGTCCTGTAAGATTCTTTTGGTTTCAATTTAATTCTGTGTGCAAGTACCGAACTGCTATATTTTTCACATCATCAATACTGCATGAAGTTTTCCCGTTAATATATGCATTTGCTTTGGCAGCAGACAATAATGCAAGCGTTGCCCTCGGACTTGCCCCGATTGCTATATTGCTGTTATTTCTTGTTTCATTAACAAGCTTCACTATATATCTTCTTACTTCATCATCTGCCGTAACCAGACCTGCCTCGTTAATCATGCAGATAATATCCTGCCTTGCGCACACAGGTTCAAGCTCATCTAACGGGTCACTATTATAATATTTATTAATAATCTCCATTTCATCATCAGGTGACGGATAACCCATATTAATCTTTAACATAAATCTATCTAACTGTGCCTCTGGAAGCACGAAAGTTCCGGCAGTTCTATCTGATTCTGCGTTGCAATAACCATAAACGGCTTCTCCAACACGAAAGAATTGCCGTCAATCGTAACCTGTCCTTCCTCCATACATTCAAGCAACGCCGACTGCGCCTTAGGTGTTGCACGGTTTATCTCATCTGCAAGAACAATGTTTGAAAAAATCGGACCTTTTCTAATTCTGAAATCCGCCTCTTTAGAATTATAAAATCTGAGTCCTGTAATATCAGCAGGCAGCATATCAGCGGTAAACTGTATTTCTTCTTGAGAAGTCCATCCCCATGCTCATTGCAAATGCTTTGGATAATTTAGTCTTTCCTGTTCCGGGAACATCTTCCACCAGAATATGTCCCTGTGCCAGCAGTGCAGTCAGATAATAATCAATCACATTTTCCTTGCCGACAATAACCTTTGCTATATTTTTGACGGATTCTTTCAATAATTTCATTATTCATTACTGCCTCCCCCTCCTGCCTTCTCTTGAGTAATTTCAGGCTGTCTGTCAGCATCTTCCTCATTATCAGCCTGTATTATATCTTCGTATGAATCATGTTCAAGAATATAACTTCCTTTAAGTGCAAACAGCCGCTTCTTAATGCTTTCAATTCCAATAATTACTGCCAGCACAACAATTACCACACTGCCGCTATATATTTTGCATATTTATTAAAATGTATCTTCTCCCTGCCTGTCTCCTTCGAAACAATTACAACTTCTTCATCTCCGGTAACATTATCCGATGCTTCATAATGAACAGTTTTCTTTTCCTCATCAACCGAATCGTCTATTATTTCATAATCTTCGATTAATGTGTCATGTATGCCAGTATTACTGTTTCTTATATAAGTTCTAAGATTCCCCGTAACATTCATCAGTGGTACAAGTATAATCATCAGAATTACAAATGTAGTTACACATATACCGTCTTTAACAAGTGATACTGTTAAATCCGCCTGCCTGTATGGAAAGCCGTCATCGTATTCATCCGAAAAAAAGCCTGCACAGCCTGTCCTCAAAATGGTAATTAATAAACAAGACAAATGTAACAACAGATAATGCAAGCCACATAATCCGTACACTGTTAAGCCCCTGCCATGATGAATATATATACATAACCGCAGGAACAGCAATTATAACCGCACTGGAATATGTTCGCCATCAATGTCCGATTTCTTCAATCTTCTATCTGTAATATATACAGCAAATGCAAAACAGATTGCTGATGATACATATATATTTCTGTTAAAAGAATCTGACACGAAAAAGCTTAATATTCCAATAATGCACATGCTATATACAATAATTTCCATAAACTGCATCAGCAGTACTGATACATTAGATTTGATCATTTTTTTGTCATTTTCAGAAATACAATAAGCGGAATATACAATGCATTTATATAGGAAATACGCAATAATGTATTTCCATTCCAGATAAGTTGTCCTACTCCTGTGGCTATCACATAAAAAGCTAATTATCTGCAAAAAAGATGCTGTCCAGTCTCTTCTCCTCAATGCCAATGCGTATCACTCTCCTTAACCAGAACGCACAATATATAAGAACAACAATCGTATAAACAATATATCTTATTATTTTTTCCGGCACTCTCAGTGACTTAATACTCTCGCCCTTTTGCTGCAGATAATAATATATATCAACTGATTGTCCGCGCTTTAATTCATATTTACCGGATATATCGCCATTAACGGAAGCCACAATCTCTGCCGGCTCAAAGCCTTTCTGCATAAGTGTATCAACATACGAATCATTAACCGTAATGTTCAGCCTGCTTATCTCTGCATAATCTTTCCTCGAATACATATAAAACAGACTTACTTCACCGTATGTCTTGGCATAAATCATCACCGTGTCATAAACATTTTCACTGTGCCATATAACAGAAGCGTACCCGTCATAGCTGTTAAGTCCTGTCTTTTTCATCTGTACGCCTGCAGTATTCCGATTCATCTACATAATCAAGCGTGAATTTCTGCCCCGCATTTTTCAGGTAAATATTACTTGCTATACGGAATACAAAAACTGCCGTCATAACAATTCCAAGTACAAGCATTGCAAATGATAATATAAGCTTTCTCATATTCTCATGTTTTAACATCTGCCTGTCATACATGCAGTCATTAACATCTGCTCCCGCCATTGTATCTATAGCTTCATTGTTCATTATCCGTTCTTTATAAATGTAGTCTATATGCTGTGCATCCTTTGCATACGAGCCATTTGATGGCACATTTATCTTATCCAGCGCAGCAACATACATTTCTTTATTAAACTTCACTCTTCTTCGCATTTTCCGCTCCACCTCCTGTTACCATTCAGATAAGATTCGTCCCATCTTTTTTTCTGCCTCTGCTAAGACGCATATATACTGATGTTTCTTTCAATTTAGTCATAATTGATATTTCTTTCACAGAATAACCTTCATAATAATACATCTGCATAATCAGTCTGGTGTCATCATCAAGCTGCATGAGCGCATCCATAACAGTATCGTCCTGACTTATCTCTCGCGATTCCGTATTATCAGCAAGTATCTGCGACCATGAATCATCATTAACCGTAACATTATGCCTCTGCCATGCACTTGTCTTAAAAGATTTGCACACATTAATCGTAACCGCCACAAACCAGTTCTTCTCATGCTCGCAATTCTCAAAATGCGGTCTGTACTTAAGGTATCTTAACAAAACCTCCTGATACACATCATCCGCATCAAACCTGTTCTTCATATAGACAAATGCTATCTTATAAATGCTTTTCCCATTCCGCTCAATTATCTTTTCAAAGCCTTTATCCTCTGCCAATTTCGTCCTGTCCCTTTCAATTAATTTAGAAGCCTCTACATATAATACTTTATAAAATGCATTTATTTAACAGAATAATAAAAAACTCTGCAACTGGTTCTTTATTCCAGTTGCAGAGCTGTTATTCCGCTAATTCTTAACGAAGAACTGTTGCAAGCATATAAATTCCTTACTCTGTAAATGCGTATGGTAAATATCTGCGCCCGCCTTCCTGACAAAATATATTATATCCCCCCTTTGAACGCTTGAAGAGCATTTTTTACCCCGTAAAAGTATGAACGTTTCAATATTCTCAGTATGTGCAAATGTTTTCGATTATTCGGATTGACAAACATCATTTCTTATTGTACCATAGCATCATAAAAAAGAAATGGGTTTTCACCGGGTAGGGATTATTCCTGACAGGACTTGCTCGTTTCTTTTTTTTATTTCCAAGACATCATACAAGTACATTTTTCCTGAAGATGCATGTCTAATTAATAGTCTCGCACTGAATACATTGTATCGCTCAACATCTCCATTTTCATCATATACTGGCAATGCAAATCTTGTGTCATAACGGTACCATCCATTTTTTGCATGTCTGCTGTGCTTATTTTTCTTATTGTCTTCAAAGGTCTTTGATGTTGCGATTTCTATCATCTCTGGGATAGCCTGCACAGCATTGGCTTTTTTGCGCTTTAGCAATAGTTCCCTTTATATGTTTTGTGTAATTTGAGCCAGAATATTCATCAGGAAGATGCGTACCGATATAAATAATATCTTCTGTTTCAGCTATTCGATAAATGTCTCCCACATACTGCCTAAGATATTTTTCAAACATCACTCCACTCTACAGAACGTTTTCCTTTAAATGCAATATCGTTAATCATAACAATATTGTTGCCGTCAATGTCCTGAATAACTGAAACATTTCGCTTAATATTTTTTGACTCATTTTTTCTGATTGATTTCTCTACAAATTTCAATCAATTCAAAATATCTTAATAATCTTCTTTTTCGTTTCTAAATCTGAGTTCTTAAATAATTCAATAATATTTTGACCATCAGACACAAAGTCTGTTTCGATTGATTGCTCTACTACTTCCTCATCACAAAGTAACTCCGCAAGAGACATATCAAGTGCCTTACAAATAGACATAAGCTTGTCAGCCTGTGGATTAATCTTTTTCTTACGCCAGTCACTAATCGTACTGGTTGCAATATCGGTTCTTCGTGATAATTCAATCTGGCTCATATGTAATTCCGCAAATCTTGCAAAGATTTTTTCATAAATATTCATACTATAATACCCTTTTATATTTTCCGTATTCTCGGATATCATATCATAGAACTATAATCGAATCAAGAGATTCCAATCAAATCCCAAAACCATGTGGCAATGGTCGGAAACCTCATAACAAAGCAGATGCGAAAACAGTAATTAATGCATCATATACACCATGTCCAATGATCGAGGATAAAGTAGAACTATTTTTAATCTGCAAAAAGGCGGCTGCGAATTTTTTCTACCTTGAAATTCTGGGTTCTATATACATTTTTTCCTGCTAAAAACACAGGTACATATTCGCAGTAAAAGCCCTGAAGCCCACTTAAACTGTGACTTTACGCGATAGCAAGCAGATGTTTTCATCTGTACTTTCGTTGTCCCAATCCACGCCCAATACATTTCTGCCATTCATATATATCGGAAATTTAAACCGGAGACCTTTTTAATATTCTGCCATCCTTTTGCTCTTCCTCATAGATAAACACATCCGACAGGAAGCTCTTCAAAAATGTCTTCTTTTCCAGATCTGTAAATTTATCATACAGCTTTATCAAAGAATAAAAGGAACTGGTAAACATTATCTTCTGAAATTTTGTCCTGCCTGATATTATATAGTCTTGTTTCGACTTCTTCTATGGCATTCTCAATATCGGTGATTTCATCATACAGCTTATCAAGTCGTTCCTGCATGTCATTGTATTTTTATCATAATTCTTATCGGATACAGATAAATGATCCATCTGGTCAGCAAGCCTGTTTTTTTTGCCCCTGGTTGTCTGGTTCAGTCTGTCTTTTTTAATCCATCATATTCCCGTCAAGCTCCGAAGTATCAATGCTGCTTCCTATCTGCTTACGGATTTCCTGCTCAAACTTTGGATTCTTCACAAATTTGCGGATAATTTCCTCAACTGCCGCATTAATCCTGTCCTCATTCCACTGTCTTTTTATAAGTACAGCGGTGTCCGTCCATAAGCTTCCTGTGTTTGCAGGCATAATAGAAATAATCCCTTATAATAGCCTCCATCCGGATGCTTCTTGCGATTTACATTGCCATACATACCGCTTCCACAGACAGGGCACTTAACAATCCCTGATAAAATATGTTCATGCTCAAGACTATGTGTTTTTACCTGTAAAACGCCTGTCTCCTGACGCTTTCTGTGTGCCTGATTCCACATTTCTTCTGATATGATTGCCTCATGAATTCCATCATTTAACATATATTCCTTTTGTTTTTTTACGATATGATATTCATTCCTTGTTCCCGGAATCTTCTCATTTTTTTCTTCTTCCAAATGCAAGCTTACCGCAATATATCGGATTGTCCAGCACACCCTTGACGAATGATGTAGAAAAACCTTCAATTGTGTTATTCTGGCGAAGCTTTTTCTTATAACCACTGTTATTTAAAAATACGGCTATCGCAGCCATTCCCATCGTTGTATTGACAAATTTGTCATATATTATGCGAATAATCTCTGCTTCATCTTCTGCAATGATAAGTTCACCATTTACCAGTTGATAACCATATGGAGCAAAACCTCCATTCCATCTGCCTTCTCTCGCTTTCTGCCTGCGGCCTTCCATTGTCTGGACAAGAATATTCTCACGTTCTATCTCTGCAACCGCAGATAAAACAGATATCATCAACTTTCCGGCATCCTTGGAGCTGTCAATTCCATCCTCTACACAGATAAGATTAACCCCATAATCCTGCATTTTCTGCAATGACGATAAAACATCTGCAGCATTTCTTCCAAATCGTGACAGCTTAAATACCAACACATAATCAACATTGTCTTTGCTACTTTCTATATCCGCAAGCATCTGCTTAAACTGTGGTCTGCCTTCCACGCTTTTGCCAGATTTACCCCTCATCAGAATATTCACCGACGATAGACATTTCCTGATACTCTGCGTATTTTCTAAGCTTGTCCTTCTGTGCCTCAAGACTGTAGCCTTCTACCTGCATGGAAGTTGATACTCTTGTGTATATATAGCATTTCTGCTGTTTTTTTCATACAAATCACAACCTTTCTGTATATCAAAACAATTCTAATACATCATTAAAGTGAAGTGTTCATATTATGTTTTTCAATTATTTTACATGTATCATTTATTACGTCACTATTGAGTGATAGGTACATTTCTTTATCACCAATTATATAAAACTCTTCTTTTGCTCGTGTTACTGCAACATTCATAATATTAGGATTATCTGTTCCAACTGCCCAATTTGCTGCTCCTATACATTTTTTTATCTGCACCCAACACAAAAAATACAATAGGTGCTTCTTTTCCTTGAAAAGTATGTACAGTTCCTATATTAGTAGGCTTTCCTTTTTTATCATATCTTGTAAATTCTATTTTATTTAATTCTTTCGATAATTGATATGCAACATTCTTAAACGGGCTAATCACATAGATGATATCTTTCTTTTGTTTATTAATAATATCCGGATTTTCAACTATCATATTTTTAATTTTTATTTGTTAAAAACTCTCCTTGTTCTGCAACATATTTATCTAATGCATATCCCTCAATATCATACCACTCACAAACCCCATCTTTTTTTTCCCCCTGTACCATATTACCACCATATGAAATTTTATTTGCTATATCAAACATAGGATTTTTTACATCTTCTATGCACCCATAATGGTATTCCTATCCATTTTTTCTTTGCTATTATCTTTATAAAATCCATATTGACTTATTTCATCTATCAATGTTTGCGTAGATGCTGATTCGGACAAATATTTCTGTGACACTCCATAATATTTTCCAAGCATATTAAGAATGTTAGCATCTAATGTAAGAACAGGCTTTATCTGTGATGGATCTCCTACTGCCATAACATATTTACTTCTAAAAATAGCACCTACACTCGCCTGTGGAAGTGCCTGCCCTGCTTCATCAATAAATAAATGACCTATTGTTTCTTTCCCCATATTTGCACACATTCTTGAGAAACTTGCAAAAAGTAGAGCCTATAACTGGTATAGTAAGATTTATCCAATTCCACGCTTCGGCTATTATATTTTTTGCGTTCCTATATAATCTTTTTTGTTTACTCCATATAATATAAGCGGCTTTTTATATTTTTCACATTTTCATACAAAAATTGTTTCCTAACTTCCATTGCTTTAACAAATAGTTGTGATTGTAACCTTCTGTATTCTATATCAAACCATGGATTGCTCAATTGTAATGTTTCATAATCCGATTCTAGTTGAAGGTTATTTATTTCAATACCACTAAGTTTTTCTTGTATCTTTTTCTACTTTAGTTTCCAAACACTCAATTTCAAGACTTTCATTTTGCTTCCATTTTGTAAACGCGACCTGTTCATCTTTTGACTTACTAATAATCTTCTCAATTTCTACTTGAAAACATTGTATTTGTCTTTCTACTTCAATCAGCTTACCATTAATCAAACTTTCGTTGGTAATACTACTTTGTAATTGTTCAGAATACATCTTATTCTTTTCTCTATACTCTTTCTTACTTTTTCGTAGTGAAAAAAAAATCCCGGTTTCTGAATTTTTAATGCCTCAATGCACTGTAAAAAATCCTATTATTTTCAATTTTAGCAACCTGTAACTGCATACCCAAATTAATTCTATCGTTTTCTAAATCTTTTATTTTTTTCTTTTATATCTTCTATCTTTTTTTTTTTTTCTGACACAAGTTGTTCTAAATCATTCTTTTTCTAATTAGATTACTTTCAAATTTTTTGAAGTTTTTCTTTGATTTCTAATTGTATTTTTCTAATACTAATTATTTTTTCTGCGACATTTTGAATCTTATTTCGATAATTATTTACTTTGTCATATAGTGTAATAAAGCCCAAATATATATCATTATTCGGTGTATATTCTTGTTCAAGGTGGTAAACAATATGCTTCAACACAGTAACTATATATTCCATATTGTCTTTTTTCCACCCTCAATTGAAAAAACACCCCAAAATTTATCCATATCTTCTTTCTTGGTTATTTTTAATCTTTCATATGTTCCTTTTTTCATCTGTAATCCATTCTGTTTCTACATATGAATTTGCTATTTCTTTAAAATAATCTACACTAACAATAGCATCTATAAACTCCTTGTCTATTTTTTTTTCGACAAAGGCAACTCATCAACAATATTTTGAACCGCACCATGATTCGAACTAGCAACTACTATACCTTTTCTCAGCTATTGTTTTCGGAACACTACCAATAGATGCATTATCCCAATATTTTGTCAAATCAGTTCCTCTTATATATTTTGAAGACATAGATGCCATTTCATATGCTTGTTCTACAATAAGTTCAGCAAATATATCTTTTAGTAAAGTTGTTTTTCCCGTCCTGGCGGTCCATTTACACTTCTAATCTGCTCATTATCATATCCTATTGATAAATTGACTGCCACCTGCTGCATCAAAGCTAATGAAAATTCAGGATTATCAGGAAACCTTGCAATAGGATAATTTTTGGGTTTAAAATTCTACAAAATATTTCAGGATTATACATTTCACTCTCTTTTACGGCAATTTAAATTATTACGTTCTGTTATAACTCCGGTAATATATTTATCTAGATTATGCGATTGTATCTTTTTTGCTTTTTCCAAATCCGTTATAAAAAAAGAATGTAAATTCGTAGATTCTGAATCAATATTTGTTAAAAGTTGCATTCGACAATTATCAATTAAAATATTATTTTCTTTTAAAATTGATGATATAGCATTATTAAAATGTATTCTATAATTCATATCATTCGAACATACAAACATTTCTCCAAATTTCTTAACTTTTTCTACCTCAAATGCATTAAAATCTTGTTGTTTTGGTATTCGTCTTTTATTTCTTATATAGTAGCTTTCTGTCAAAAAATGTCATTTCATTAATAAAATTAAGTTTTTTATCAAAATATAATGCAAAAGAAAAAATTTCTTTCCTAATGTAATTTCTTGTTCTGTTGGTTTTAATTTATATTGTTCTCTCAAAAAAAAATCTACTACTTCCTGAAATGGAAAAATATCAAAGTAAAGAACAACCCCACTATGCTTATATTTTCCAAACTCTCTCTTATGCATTTCATTTACCAGCATAGAATAGTAATCACTATTCTGCAAACTTCTAAATGTCAAAATATTTTTGTCCTTTAAATTAATGTCACCTTCTGATAAATGTTCTACCATTATCCAAGACTCTAATATATCATTTTTTTTTTATTCATACATGCCCTCCAATTCATTATATAAGCTATTTTTCTTTTTTACTTCCTTGAAAACCACTTTAATGCTTTCAAGATATGCTTTTTCGACTGGCGTCAAAGTAATCTCCTGATATTTTCTATATTCCGTTTTCGCTTTCTCCAATGCCTGTTTATGACTTACAGAACCAGCTCCGGTTAAAAGTTTTCTATTTCCTGATGACAACACACTATCCAGCTGCTTTTTACATAATCATCCATATACATTGGCTTATGCTCAATTGCATTAATTTCAGCCAGATCAAAATAACCAGAAACAAGATTATTTAATACCTTGAGTTCACTCTCTTCCAGATAATTTTTGCAATTCCTATATCCTTTAATGCTGGTAATTCTCCGGCAAATGAAGTAAGTCCCATAAATGGCTTTTCTGCATCTGCCCGCTGATATATAACCTCTGCCGCAGTATGACCATGTGCTGCATAGTGAAGTTTATTCTGAACAATTTTAAAGAATCTAACAGACTCTTTCGCTATGAGGATTGTAATCTACACTCGTAGCATATAAATCAAGAACCTGACGATACAAGACCTTTTCTGAAGATCTGATATCCCTGATTCTATCCAGTAACTCTTTCCAGTAATTTCCACCATTACCTTTCAGTCGCTCATCATCTATCGTAAATCCCTTAATCATGTATTCTTTTAATCTCTGTGTCGCCCACTGCCTGAATCTTGTTGCAATCACTGATTTAATTCGGTATCCAAGAGAAATAATCATATCTAAATTGTAATAATAAGCAACATTATATATTTTTTCCATCATCTGCAGTTGTTCGGAATTTCCGAACAACTGAATCCTTATCCAATTCCCCTTCTTCGAATATATGCTTTTATATGTTCACTTATATTTGATTTACTGCATTGATATAATTCAGTAAGCTGCTGTTGTGTCAGCCACACTGTATCATCTTCTATTTTAACTTCTATATTTGTCTGCCCATCATCAGTCTGATATATAAGTATTTCCCCATATTCATCGGTTCCAATTTTATCTGCCATAAGCACCTCTCTAATCCATTACTTCTTAGTTATGAAATGTGAACACATGTGTTCACTATTGTCCCAACAAAATTTTATCATCATTCCAACCTCTGTTCAACCATAACTTTTTCCATTATACAATGCAAAATAAAAAGAGACTCCACTCGCCATGAATGAAGCCTCCTGATATATGTATGCATCCTACAGCATATTATCTGCAGGATGCCGGCTGCCTACGCAGCCTTTTTTCCAGAAGCTGTTTTACTCCACCTAAGTAATAACAGAATCTGTCAAATTGTTTTCTGCCTGCTTACTTTCTCGTCATCAATTGAATCCTTGATCATCATGCACATCCTCTACTTCATCTTTTTATCTGTGGTGCGTATTTAATAATCATGTCTGCAAGAAAGCTGCAGCAGCGTTCAAAATCCTTGTTCATTGCCAAGCCTCCTCAAAATATAATCCTGTGAATGATTCACAGAACATATTTTATCGCAAGACTTTTAAAAATGGAATAGATTTTACCAAACGGCAGTTTTCAAAAAAACTTATCTGTCAAAGATTAATTTTTCCCACGGTTCATATCCTGTCATGTAGCCGAATTCTTCCTCATTCCTGAATCCTTCAAGAAGTTTTTCTTTTACACTATCTAATATAGCTTCATCAATATCTCTGAATTTCATATGCCTATATAAACTAGACTTTCTAAAATCATACATAGTACCCACATTATCAAGAAGATGTTTTACTACCTTATATGTTCCCTCTACATCTTTCCCTGCACATACAATATCAAAAGCATTGGCGAATACTCATTATATTTTCCCATTTCCAATGTATGAGCAACTGCCTGTACTTTCCCTGACAGAAATCTCGCATAACCGATATCATTTTTCCCGCAATGCCAGTCCAGCCATTGTGGAAAGCACAAAATTAAGTGTACTAAAACCGGAAAAATAACATTTTCATATTTCTCATATGCTTCTTTGATTTTTCCCCTGCTCTTGGAGTAATCTTCCCTGATAATAACTCTTCATAGGATCGTGTTCTGAAAAATAGTTTAGATATTTTTCTGCCTTGGTGTAATCCTTCTTACGTAAATAAAATTCAAATAAGGAATCTGCTGCATGATGCTGTATCTCTTCATTCTCATCATGTAGTGCCAGCTCATACCATGCGTTAATCTGCTTATCATATTTTTCCGGATTCGTGCATTTATCCGTTATTCTTCTTGCATCAAGCATTACCGCAGCCTGCCAGATAAGCATGTTACAATTCGGATATTCTTTTATAAGTTTCAATGCCCATTCATAAGTCTTTTCATAGCCTTCTTCTGAAAACATCCTGTCCATCTTCCTGATAATTTCTTCGATTTCAGTATCTGAAAGATATTCATGATAAGAAAGTAATGTATCAAGCGAAATATCAAGCAGTCTCGCAATTGGTGCCAGCAGTTCAATATCCGGCTTGGAATTACTATTCTCCCATTTGTTTACAGCCGGTGTCGTCACACCTAATCTGTTTGCCATCTCCTCCTGCGTCATACCAACTTCTTTTCTATATTTTTTTTTTTATAACAACGCCTATATCCATTTGCTTCATCTCCTAAAAAATTCAAAAAGCTTTTGTATACTCAGCATATCAGATTCATATAGATTGCACAATTGAACAGTGTTAAATTTTTATTCAATTTAATTAACCAGCAGGAAATGTTGCATGATTAATCTGCTGTTTTGGTTGCTTTGATATTTCTTAGGTTGACGGCTAAATACGCATTAGAGATGTCTCCATCCAAATGCTGTTCTAGCAAGGGATTTTTCCCTTGAACCCTTTGTTTATTATATGTGGTGGCGCTTTTTTTGCCCCCACTTTTTGATTTTCTGATTTCATTGTAATCTTGTTTAGATTCCAGATTTCAAAAACGGGGGCGCAAAATGGAGCCATTTTTGAATTCCGGTGAAGTTTAGATTTACCATACATACAAATTATAAGTTATTTACTTCTCTTCATACTTTTTAACGATAACTAAACTATAAGCAGCCATAATTACAATTGTTTCCACCATCACACCAATAACCGACAACAGAACGTATGGTGTATTTTGACCATCTAACAGCGGAATTCCTAATATAACAAAAATGATTCCATAGATTATAAACAATAGTCCGCTCGCACGATTGTAACCTTTAACATCTTTTACTTTTATTGTTTCGGTATTAGCCCAGAATCCAACGGGATTCTTAGAAAACATATCTTTTTATTCCTAATCCAATTATAAACACTCCAAAAAAGTGACCATATAACAAACCCAATCATATTGTTTCTCCTTACAAACCGCATTAAAACCATAATGAAACACCTTCTTTTTTTTCCCAAAAATCGAGATTTACTAATTCTACAAATTCCGATTGAGATTTCACCTATTCTAAGGAATTTAATAACTGTTATATTTTGTTATTAAATTCTCTGCAAACCCTTGAAAACACTGGATTTATCGCAGGTGAGCTTTCCCTTATTGTTTCCCTTGTGTTATATCGTCCCGTCAGCGTTTACGAACTCTGATAAGGGCAAATACAAGGGCAAGAAAAATCTATAAAAAAACAGTATAACACAAAATAAAAGTGACATGGTGAACTGATTGAAATGCTTCTGATTTTTGTAACAAATGACTAATTGAATGATAAGGAGATTCTATACGATGAGAACAATATTTGCAGAATACAATCCACACAGGAACAGCATTGATATTTATACTTCTGCTGGTTATATGCTCCGCATTGACTGTCGGGAACCGAAAAGGATTTAAAAACCACACCCGGATCAGACTGTGCATTGAACGCACTTGCCATTGATAAACCGCTTGAATATGCAAAATTATATCTTGATGAAACAATGCAGATATGGGTAGATGCAGAAGATTCATTAGAACTATGGTGATTTTTTCAACAGCACTAAGGTTACTTTTTCCCAATCTCATTTATTGAGAATCGTCTTTTTACCGTGCATATATATTCAATATCTTTTTATCTATTATAATGAAATCAAGGGCTGGTCTAATGCCAGCCCTACAAAAATGAAAATTCACATAGAAAATAAATTTACAATTTTTCCGATATAAACCTGTTATCAACAAATACAAACATAATTTATATTATCGTATCTATTGATATGATATGTATTTCAAAGAGTTACCAGAAGTTTTTGAAAACTTTTCCCTTGTGATATTATCTAAAGCTCCTAATTTTATACTTTTCCCATGATGGAGCAGCTTATTTGACCGTATCTCTAGCACCAAAGATGTTGTATTCTATACTGATACATCAATAGAATTGCGAACTAACCTATTACCATTTTTGACAAGCGTAGATTCCACTGATTCTCTTGTAACGTTATCAAGAATGCTTGTATCAAACTTTTGTCCCGGTTTCCAATTTGGATTAGCCGATTTCACTGCTGCATACATAGCGGCTCTATACTGTCCTTCGTATTGCTCTAAAGTCCATGTACCACTTAAACGTTTGTCTTTACTTACGCTTAACTGATAATCCTTAAAAATATCTGAACGCTTAGTTGTATCACCATTTGAAAGACCATTTTCCTGAATAAATTCCTTCTTCACATTATCAAACATCTTTTTGACGATATTCCTCGGATACACTCGTGAGCTGCTGCCATGATGTACCTTTTCCGGTAACATCCATTCCTGCTACTCCATTTGCATTCAGCAAATCACCTTCTGAATCAAATTGCTTCATCAGATTATTAATAATGGTATCTCTTCCACCGAATGTTTTCATATATCATTCTTTCTTCTGATGACATCATGGCTTCATTTTGCATAATACCTGATAACCAGCCCTTTTTCTTTCAAAGCCTTATATTGTTTACTATTTGTGTTGATGCCATTATAGGTATTGCCTAATCCGCTGATATTCATTGACATATAAAACCTCCGTGTAAATACATTCTAAATCCGTTTGAATTAACTCTATGCTATATAGTATAGATCGTCATAAATCTCCAAAAAATAAAGGAACCCACTTTATTAAGTATTTTTGTTTTTAGCATATTTCTAAAGCACAGAATACCATTGTCTGTTCATACGATCAGCTTCATACTGGTATGTAATCAACTGGTTCATGTCCTTTAAGCCGCTCTTTCCATATAAAAATGCTTAAAGTCATATCTGGCACATTGTTCCATCCTCTGGTTGAAATAGTTGAAACCAGGTCATGTATCCAATTATTCATTTGCTGCTTAAACTCTTTCGGAACTTTTCCGGAACTTTCAACTGCACTATCCACTAAGTCTAATATATTCTCTCCCGACTCCGTATAATATGTCCCATTTTTTTCCTCAAGTTTGTCTAATTCATATCCTGTATAACTATAAACCTGATGATATGCTTCGTATTTCATCTTTGATTCCTCTGTTACTTGAGAACTCTCACAGCCATCTTGTGTTGAGCAATAATAGATATGCTTATAGAGATTTTTCCCCATTATTACCTACATTTAAAGCATTCTGCATCAACACCTTTGTTTCTTCATCCACGCCATCTACCGTTATCTCGTAACTGTATGGATCGACAGTAAAAAGTACAATCTTCCGTAATAGAAGATGTGTCTACACCAGCCTGCTTTAAAATATTTGAAATCTGCGAATTTACCAATGCTCTTTCAAATTGGATTTTATCCGAATCTACACTGTCACCGTCCACTTCAATTCCCTGAACAAAGAATCCTGATAATTTACACCATTTATTTTTCCTGTCCGGCACATCTGCATCTCATAATTATATGCAATCCTACGTTCTGTATCAGTCAAATTAGTCTCGTAATACTCTGAACTCTTATCAAAATACTTGAATGAATATAATTTTCAGGGTTAGAATGTGTTTTTGCTTCTGCGGCAAGTTTAGAATACTTTTCCGTTAATGCCTCCCTAAATGCTTTACCTGTACTCATATATTCACTTGTTTTCGCATTAATCTGTGTTCCTGCATTCTCAATGATCTCCTGATTCGTTTTTTTGGCTGAAGCTATATAGGACTTTAAGTCAATGCTGCTGTCAATACTTGTATTATGTGTTCTTCCACTTGTACTTTTTGTCAGTTTTTCCTTTCCTGATGCACTTATCGTTAAAGTATTCTTTGTGCCTCTACAACCAGTGTTTTGACTGTTGCCGTGCAGCACCAAACAGAAACATAAGCAACGACCGATTAGCATGGTCGCTGTTAAAAATATAAGTCTGCAATATCCCCAAACCTTCTTAGTATATATC
>VOFJ01000326.1_pt1 | contig 24486 bp, 25 predicted proteins | sample 5384081 | NCBI WGS metagenome assembly VOFJ01 (sample SAMN12384729, study PRJNA508395) | human gut metagenome | isolation source: healthy gut I | host: Homo sapiens | reverse complement strand
TCGGTGGAACAATTGATGTATGTCTTGATGATACGTTACATAATTGGGAACTCCTGTATGGGCGTTCGGAAACGGAGAAGACACCTGAACTTCGTTTTAAGGAATTGTTCGCCGTGCATATGAAAAGACGGGTCGTCGTGTGGTCATTCTGGTGGATGAATATGATAAGCCATTGTTGCAGGCGATTGGCGATGAAGTGCTCCAGGAAGAGTTCCGAAATATGCTGAAAACCTTCTATGGGGTGTTGAAGACGATGGACGGTGCGATCCGCTTTGCCTTGCTGACCGGTGTTACGAAGTTTGGCAAAGTAAGTGTGTTCAGCGATTTGAACAACTTGGACGATTTGTCCATGCGTGATCCGTATGTAACCCTTTGCGGCATATCGGAAGAAGAGTTGCATGCCTATTTTGATGACGATATCCATGCATTGGGTGTTTCGTTGAACCTCACGTTTGAAGGGACTTGTTCTTTGCTGAAGAAGCAGTATGACGGCTATCATTTCACGGCAGGCAGTCCGGGTGTTTATAATCCGTTCAGCCTTTTTGAATGCCTTTAAATATAAGCAGTTGGGTAGTTATTGGTTTGAGACGGAACCCCCACTTATTTGGTAGAATTGTTGAAGCGCACGGATTATGATTTGTATCGCATGGCGCATACGGAAACGGATGTGGACGTGTTGAACAGCATTGATGCCGTTTCATACAATCCCATACCGGTCATTTACCAAAGCGGTTATCTGACGATCAAGGATTATGATCCGGAGTTTAAGATGTACACGCTTGGTTTTTCCAAACGAGGAAGTCGCAGAAGGTTTTACCCGTTATCTGTTGCCTTTTTATACATCCGTAAAAGCGGGTGACACCGCATTCCAAGTTCAACATTTTGTTAGAGATATCCGTAAGGGGATGTGGATGCGTTCTTAGTTCGTCTTCAAAGTTTCTTTTCCGATACGCCTTACGAGTTGATCCGCAATTTGGAGGTACATTACCAGAATGTCTTGTTTATAGTTTTCAAGCTGGTCGGTTTTTATGCCCAAGTGGAGTATCGTACATCACGTGGTCGTATAGATTTGGTGTTACAGACCGACCGTTACATTTATGTCATGGAGTTCAAGTTGAATGGAACGGCAGAAGAGGCCTTGCAACAGATCGAAGACAGGCAATACGCCTTGCCGTTCGCATCCGACCCGCGGACTCTGTTCAAAAATCGGTGTGAGTTTCGATAATGAAACGCGGAATATTGCGGAGTGGATCGTCCGGTCGTAAGATTCTCTTTCTCAGAAAAAAGTTTTTCGAAAATAATCCTTCATTTCTTCATCTGTAAAAAACTTGTTGTTTATTATCAATGCTTTTCAGATGAAGGCAATGAATAAACCCTAGTGCTTCGATACCCATTTTTCTCCAATTTACCTTCATCGATTAGCTTTTTCAGGTCTTCTAAAGCACGATACTTGGAGCAACCCGTCAGTTGACCCTAATCGCTGCAAGTGATATAGTGATGTTTTTCCAGATATTCCATCAGCCTGCGGACCCGTTCCCCGAAAGGGGGTAACACTCCTTTTCCTTCCGGCATGCGTTCCAGATCCATTGTTTTTAATTTACTTTTCAGGTATTTTCCGCAGCGGAAGTTGACATTCTTGAAATGAATCGATTCGCTACGGATTTCCTTCTTATCCATGACCGGGCGTGAAGAAAGCGAAACGCTGAGGAAGCCGAAATTCTCTACTTCGACATTGTAGCCTTGTTCCAATCTGTCGGCTACCACATCTGCAAGGACCCGTAAAGCCCCTTTGATGTCTGCTCCCGAAATTCCCGAACGGTTTTCGACTTCTTCGATTAAATCGTCGGTATGGAGTGTCCCCGAGAGGTACTACACGCGGATGCAACGCTTGTTTTTTCTTCTCTCTCCAGTAGGGTTCGGAGTGCGAACCATTCGATATCTTGCACACATATCAGTTATTGTTTAAGGTGTAACCAGGCATCCGGTAATGCCGGAGTGCTTTCTTTTAATTTATCTGCCAACTGTCATACGCTTGTTTGAAAGCTGACAAACGCTTGTAAGACTACTGTTGAATAAGCGTTTGACAATTGACAAACAAGAAAGAATAACGCACTAAAGATATAAATAATAATCGATAGAAACCTTGTTGTCCATAGCTTTTTTTTCTTATCTTTAAACAGAAAATACACCTTAAATTACAAGCAAATGAATATAACACAGTATAAAGACGGAAGTAAGTCCGTTAAAACCTTTCGCTTAGTGAATTAGTCGATACGATGAAGGGACCGTGCGTCCGGTCGTGCAGTAGAAGAATTCCGGGACAACCCGGAGGATACTCTCCGGGTTGTCCTTGTCCGGCGGCAAGTAAACTGCCCCGGATTGTTTTTGGTGCCGAATACCGGAAGAAGAACGGAGAGATGAAAATGGCAGCCTACAATGGTCTTGTCCTTCTCGAAGTCGGTAATCTGTCCGGGTATACGGAGGCGACGGAGGTGCGACGGAAGGCAGCCGGTTCGCTGCAAACACTGCTTGCTTTTATCGGCTCAAGCCGTAAAAGTGTGAAGATTGTTGTACCTTTTACATTGCCGGACGGTTCTTTTGCCTCGTAATGTGAACTGGCGGGGTGGTTTCATGCATGCTTACCAATTGGCACTCAATTATTACCGGATGCAATTGCAGCGGGATATCGCTTTCCGGCAACCGGTTATAGAGCAGTCTTGCCGTATCTCCTATGATCCCGATCTTTATTATAATCCGGCGGCTGTTCCGGCAACACTCGAACAGCCTTTGCAAATGCCTGGCGAACCGACTTTTCGCGACGTGAAACAGCAAGAACCGTTGCCGCTTCAGCGGATGGAGGCGGGGGCACGAACGTAGTAGTTCTGTTTATCTGCTCTATCAGGTAGCTCTGAAAAAGGCGATAGAGGAGGTGAAAAAAGGAACTGGGGGATGCGGAAGAGGACACGTTGTTGGTCCGTTTGGCAGAGAATTGCCTGCGGGCAGGCATACCGGAGGAAGATGTGCTGAAATGGTCGTATGCGAACATGCACTTCCGGCGTAGTGAAACGGAATTGCGGGCGGCTGTGCATAATGCCTATCTGCTGGATAAATATTATGGTGTTGGTCCGGTGATGCCGGCTTGCCAGAATCTGGTGCTCGGATGGAAGAGTTTATGAAACGACGGTATGAATTGCGACGGAATGGAGTTGAAAGGGGAGGTGGAGTATCGCGAGCGGCGTTCCTATTATTATGATTTTTTCCCGGTCACAGAGGAGGTGCTCAATACGATCTCTTTGCATGCACAAGCCGAAGGACTTGATTTATGGGATCGCGATGTGAAACGCTATATCTATTCAATAAGATACCGCTGTTCAATCCGCTGGATGATTATTTGGATCATTTGCCCGAATGGGATGGGAAAGATCATATCCGTGCATTGGCGGATACCGTGCCGACATCGTCGAAACTGTGGCGCAATCATTTTTATCGCTGGTTTTTGGGGCTGGTTGCCCAATGGAAACAGATGAGTAGCGTGTATGCCAACAGTGTCTTGCCTTTGCTGGTGGGTGAGCAGGGATGTGGAAAGTCTACCTGGTGCCGTAATCTGTTGCCGCCTGTTCTGCGCGACTTTTATACGGATAGCATTGATTTTGGGAATCGCCGTGACGCCGAACTGATGCTGCATCGATTTGCCCTGATCAATATCGATGAGTTCGATTCGGTGGGGGCTTCCCGCCAGTCTTTCCTGAAACATCTGCTTCAGAAGCCGGAGGTGAATACCCGCAAGCCTTATAAATCGAGTGTTCGGGTGTTGAAACGGTATGCCGGATTTGTCGGGACTTGTAATAATATGGACCTGTTATCCGATCCGACCGGTAGCCGTCGTTTCCTTTGTGTTGAAATTAAAGGGGAGATCGACCGCCGCTATTTGGTTGACCATGACCAGCTATATGCTCAGGCCATTTATTTGTTGCGGGCAGGCGAACGTTATTGGTTTACGCATGAAGAGGAACTGGCTGTTACTCGGCAGAATGAGGCATTTGAGCAAGTGCCGGTGGAAGAGCAGTTGTTGTTGCAGTATTTTCGTGCCGTTCCTGTTGGGGAAGATGGAGGCGATTGGTTATCAGTAGCTGAGATCATGCAACATATCCGTAAGCGTAGCCGCCTTAGTTTCAGTAACACAACGATCAATGGCTTTGGCCGCGTTTGCTGCGCCGAAATAACTATCCTTCTCGCCACGCTTTGCGTGAAATTTGTATCATGTAGAGGAGATCGGATGATATTCTTCATTTTGTTCATCTGCAAGGCGTTTATTCTTAGTGTTATAGCTTTGCGGATGAATAAATGAAGAAGAAAAAATTGGAAAACTTTTGAGTAAGAGTTACGGCAATAGTTACTTTATTAAAGACTGCTTATGTGGATACCGGTACAATCCGCAGAAGATTAAGGAGTATGCGGAGAAAGTTTTGTGAAACTTGTCAGAAATCCGCGTCGCCGCAATCAAACGGTTTTATCTTTTCTAATTCTTCCAACTTTGCTAATTTCATGTTCACATCATAAAGGTTGCTATTTTCTTTATATTCTCGTAAGCTTCCTTTATACGTCTTTTTTCATCGTCAGAAGCTGGTTTCACATCCTTAATGGATTGATTAAAATGCTTTTGCGTCTTCTCCAAATATGATTGGAGTCTCTTTTATCGGTTTGGCCATCGTAATAATTGTTTATAGTTTATAAATCCGATACAAAGATAAATATTATTCTTGATCTTTCTCTATTTAGTTTAGGAAAGGTCAAAATATACGAATGAATTAAGACTATGTTTTTGTTAAACATACAATTTTTTGAAAGGGAGATTACTTAGCTTTGTAAAATCCAATCAGGTTCTACAATTTCTTTATTGCCTAATTAGAATTAAATCACTACCTTTGCGGCAATTTTAGAAGATAGATAAATATAACGCGATATGAGTAAGAAATTTGCCGAATACTCGAAACTTGACTTGTCGAACGTCAATAAAGAGGTGCTGAAGAAATGGCAGGATGGCGACATCTTCCATAAGAGTCTTGAAATCCGCGAAGGACATCCCTCGTTTGTCTTTTATGAAGGTCCTCCTTCTGCAAACGGTATGCCTGGTATTCACCATGTGATTGCCCGTTCGATTAAGGATATTTTCTGCCGTTATAAGACCATGAAAGGATATCTTACTTGGTCAACCGTAAGGCGGGATGGGATACACACGGCCTGCCGGTTGAGTTGGGCGTGGAGAAATCCATGGGTATAACCAAGGAAAGATATCGGCAAGAAGATTTCTGTCGCTGACTATAATGCCGCTTGCCGCCGCGATGTGATGAAGTTTACCAAAGAATGGGAAGACCTCACTAACAAGATGGGCTATTGGGTGGATATGGAAAATCCGTATATCACCTACGATAACCGTTACATCGAAACGCTGTGGTATCTGCTGAAAGAATTATATAAAAAGGTTTGCTGTACAAAGGATATACGATCCAACCGTATTCGCCGGCAGCCGGAACAGGTCTTAGTTCACACGAGTTGAACCAGCCGGGATGCTATAAAGATGTGAAAGATACGACTTGTACGGCACAATTCCATATCCTCGATCCGAAGCCCGAAATGGCACAGTTCGGTGATGCATTCTTCCTGGCATGGACGACTACTCCGTGGACTTTGCCTTCCAACACGGCTCTTTGTGTGGGTCCAAATTTCACTTATGTGGCTGTTCAGACCTATAATCCATATACAGGTATGCCGATGACTGTCGTGTTGGCAAAGGATTTGATGGATGCACATTTCAATCCGAAAGCTGCCGGTCTGGAACTGTCTGATTATAAGATAGGAGATAAGCTGATACCGTTTAAGGTGGTCGGCGAATGGAAAGGACCGGAACTGGCCGGCATGCATTACGAGCAGCTGATCCCGTGGGTCAATCCGGGAGAAGGTGCTTTCCGGGTAATCACCGGCGACTATGTGACGGTGGAAGATGGTACGGGTATCGTACATATCGCTCCGACTTTCGGTGCGGATGACGACCGTGTGGCAAAAGCAAGCGGCGTACCTCCTTTGATGATGATCGACAAAGATGGGAACCGCCGTCCGATGGTCGATATGACAGGTAAATTCTATCTGCTGGAAGACCTCGATCCTGAATTCGTACAGACCCGTATGAATGCGGCTGACTATGATTCCGTTCCAGGGTAAGTTCGTAAAGAATGCGTACGATCCGGAGAAAACCGATAAAGACGAAACGCTGGATATCGAAATCTGCATGATGCTGAAAGCACAGAACCGTGTGTTCCGCATAGAGAAGCACGTGCACAACTATCCGCATTGTTGGCGTACGGACAAGCCTGTGTTGTACTATCCGCTGGATAGCTGGTTTATCCGCACGACCGCTTGCCGCGAACGGATGATTGAACTGAACAATACGATCAACTGGAAACCGCAGAGCACCGGCACGGGACGTTTCGGCAAATGGTTGGAAAACCTTCAGGACTGGAACTTGAGCCGTAGTCGCTACTGGGGAACGCCGTTGCCTATCTGGCGTACCGAAGACGGGGCGGAAGAAATCTGCATCGGTTCGGTTGAAGAACTGTACAATGAAATAGAAAAGGCTGTTAAAGCCGGATTCATGGAAAGCAATCCTTATAAGGATAAAGGCTTCAATCCGGGTGAATATACGAAGGAGAACTACGAAAAGATCGACCTTCACCGTCCGTATGTGGATGATGTGATTCTGGTTTCCGAAAGCGGTAAGCCGATGAAGCGCGAGACCGACCTGATCGACGTATGGTTCGACTCCGGTGCGATGCCTTATGCTCAGATTCATTATCCGTTCGAGAACAAGGAAATCTTCGACGACCGCAAGGTTTATCCGGCCGATTTCATCGCCGAAGGCGTCGACCAGACCCGCGGATGGTTCTTTACTTTGCATGCGATTGCTACGATGGTATTCGATAGCGTGTCGTATAAAGCCGTCGTTTCGAACGGCTTGGTGTTGGACAAGAATGGCAACAAAATGTCCAAACGTCTGGGTAATGCCGTCGATCCGTTCGCCACGATTGAGCAGTACGGTTCCGATCCTTTGCGCTGGTACATGATTACGAATGCCTCTCCGTGGGATAACATCAAGTTTGATATCGACGGTATCGAAGAAGTTCGCCGCAAGTTCTTCGGTACATTATATAATACATATTCGTTCTTCGCCTTGTATGCGAATGTGGACGGTTTCGATTATTCCGAACCGGATGTTCCTCTGAACGAACGCCCGGAGATCGACCGCTGGATTCTTTCTTTGCTGAATACATTGGTGAAAGATGTGGACGGTTTCTATGATACATACGAACCGACCCGTGCCGGACGTGCGATCTCTGATTTCGTAAACGATAACCTGAGTAACTGGTATGTGCGCCTGAACCGCCGCCGTTTCTGGGGTGGAGGTATGACGACCGACAAGTTGTCCGCTTACCAGACTTTATATACTTGCCTGAAACGATAGCCAAGTTGATGGCTCCGATTGCTCCGTTCTATGCAGACCGGTTGTTCTGTGACCTGATTGCTGTAACCGGACGTGAGACGGTTGAGTCTGTCCACTTATCCGATTTCCCGAAATATGATGAAGCATTGATCGATAAAGATCTGGAAGAACGTATGCAGATGGCTCAGGATGTGTCTTCTATGGTGCTGGCTTTGCGCCGTAAGGTGAACATCAAGGTGCGTCAGCCGCTTCAAACCATCATGGTCCCGGTTGTGGATGCTCACCAGCAGGAAAGCATCGAAGCCGTGAAAGCGCTGATCTTGAACGAGGTCAATGTGAAGGAACTGAAGTTTGTCGATAATGCCGCCGGTATTTTGGTGAAGAAGTATCAAGCCGGACTTCAAGAAGCTGGGCCCGCGTTACGGCAAGATCATGAAGAGCCTGGCTGCCGCTATCCAAAGCATGAGTCAGGAGGATATCCTTGCATTCGAAGCTGCCGGAACATTTACGTTGAAAGTGGAAGGACAGGATGCAACCGTTGAACGTACGGATGTTGAAATTATCTCGGAAGATATCCCGGGCTGGCTGGTTGCCAATGAAGGCCGTCTGACTGTAGCTCTTGATATTACAGTTACCGAAAGCCTGCGTAAGGAAGGTTTGGCACGCGAATTGGTAAACCGTATCCAGAACCTGCGTAAGAGCAACGGTTACGATATAACGGATAAAATCAATGTGACTATTCTTTCGACCGATGAAATGGATGACGCAATTAAGGAATTTAATGAGTACATTGCGAAACCAAGTGCTGGCTGTATCTGTTGAAATAACGGAACATGCCATCAGCGACGCGACTGTCCTTGGATTTCGAAGACTTCAAGCTTTCGGTCCGGATCGAAAAAGCATAAATATTCAATGAATAATGAATAATTAATAATGAACAATGGAAGAATTGCTTATATTTGTGGGCAAGAGAAAAGGAAATCTTTCTCATTGTTGAATTATTCATTATTCATTCTTGATTGTTAATTATTAATTTAAATGAACCATGGCAGAAAAGACAAGATATTCGGATGCCGAACTCGAGGAGTTCCGCGCCATAATATTGGAAAAGCTGGAAAAGGCGAAAAAAGATTATGACCTGTTGAGATCCGGTGTCACCAATTCTGACGGCAATGATGTCGCCGATACATCTCCTACGTTTAAAGTATTGGAGGAAGGTGCCGCAACTTTATCGAAGGAAGAGGCCGGTCGTTTGGCACAACGCCAGATGAAGTTTATCCAGAACTTGCAGGCGGCATTGATCCGGATTGAGAATAAGACATACGGTATTTGCCGCGAGACCGGTAAATTGATCCCGAAAGAAAGATTACGTGCAGTACCTCACGCTACGTTGAGTATCGAAGCTAAACAGGGAGGTGCCAAGTAAATGAGATATTCCAAAGGTTGGGGAGCAGCGTTGATTGTGATGCTGCTCCTTATTCTTGACCAGGCTCTTAAAATATGGATTAAAACTCACATGCAGCTGCATGAGAGTATCGAAATTACTCCGTGGTTTTATTTGTACTTCACCGAGAATCCGGGAATGGCTTTCGGGATAGAAGTGATCGGTAAGTTGTTTTTATCGGCATTCCGTATTATAGCTGTCGGCTTTATCGGTTATTACCTGTATAAGCTGGTGAAACAGAATTATGCCTTTGGCTTTATCGCCTGTATCTCGTTGATCTTTGCAGGGGCTATTGGGAACATCATCGACTCTATATTCTATGGGGTGGTGTTCGATCATAGTTTTGGACAGGTAGCCTCATTTATGCCGGAGGGTGGAGGCTATGCCAGTTGGTTGCACGGGAAAGTGGTCGATATGTTCTATTTTCCTTTGATACAGACGGTGTTGCCCGAATGGATTCCGGTGTGGGGAGGAGAGGAGTTCATCTTTTTCCGTCCGATCTTTAACTTGGCCGATTCGGCGATTTGCGTAGGCGTCTTTTTTGTTGTTGCTGTTCTACCGTCATACATTGTCGACAAGTCTCTCAAAAGAAAAATAAAAAGAATTGATGCGGAACAGGCTGCATAGATATAGATATAATGTCGTTTTTGTTGCTGGCAACCTGGTTGGTTGCCTGTAGCAAAGTACCGGATGACATTCTTTCGGAAAAAAAAAATGCAAGCTGTACAGGTGGATATGCAATTGGCAGAAGCTATGATTAACCTGGACAGCAAGGCGTTTTCCGATAATGCCCGTAAGGAGGCTCTATATCAGTCCATCTTCCGCAAATACGATATCACACAAGCCGAGTACGACAGTTCGCTCATTTGGTATGGACGGCATCTGGATATTTATATGAAGGTGTATGACCGTGTGCTGGCCGATTTGAATAAACGGCAGAAAGCGTTAGGCGACGTACAGGCTTTGGCTGCACCTGTTTCCAAACAGGATTCGGTGGATATCTGGCCTCGTCGCACCTCTTTAAGGTTGGAGCCCGATGCTCTGTTTAACGGTGTGACGTTCGACATCAAACCGGAAACGAACTATTCGTCCGGCAGCACGTTTGTGTTGGGGATGAATGTCTGGGGTATCAATAAAGGGATGGTCTATAAACCGGAAATACGCATAAGTGCTGATCAGGGCGATACGATCGTGACTGTCAATGACAAGGTGCTTCGTGATGGTTATCATGAAACCGTTTTGAAGACAGTTCCGACTAAACAGGTCAAACGTGTGTACGGTTATATCTTTATGAACAATGCCGATTCTTCCTACTACAAAGTTTATTTGGACAGCCTGAACCTTATGAAATATAATTACGGTCGTCTGACCGATATGGCAAAAAGATTCGTCTGCCGTAAAAAATATCCACAGCGGAATAAAAAGTGTTATGCGCCGGATCGCTTCCCCATTATATCTATTGGAGACAGTTCTACCGGCTGCACTATGTCGAGTTGAATGATAACGGCGTATTGGCCGGAATTTTCCCTTTGGAAGGGGAAATTGCGGGTACGGAGTTCTATGACGGCATCTTGATCCTTGTACCTATTCCCGCGCTTGACGCAGGGGTGCAGGAGAACAAGCGGTGTCATCAGGATTCTTATTCTGACACATCTTTTGTAATTCCGAGTCAAGCGCGGGAACAGGGCACTTTTGACATGCTGCCGGGAGAACAGTTGGCAGATGCCTTGGAACGTCAAGGTTTTACAGGTATTGCTGAAGCGGGTTCGCCTGTTTGTGTGCTGTTATTGGGCGGCATTCCCCTGGCAACGGCGAAATTCGGCGCAGATGACAGCCGTAGCGATGGCTACATTCAAAGACTCTGATGTTTCTCTTTCGGGTGGAAAGCTTGGAATATAAAGTTTTTGATTAATCAACTTTTCTATTTGCGGACGTATTCCGTTCCCTTCGTTCCCCCATCACGATGATTCCGTTTGCCGACAATTCCTTTGTGTACATGTTTTCTCCGTCGAGGAATGTACCGAACAACGGAATTTGTCTTGCCGCCTGGGCTTTCAGGTAGTCTTCCAGTTCCGTGTAATGGACTTTTACATGTGCCAGTGCGCCCATTGTGGCCTGCACAGTCTTCGGACTGAAGACATCTGCGGTGTCGGGGCTGCAAACGATATGTTCGATGCCGAACCAGTCGGCAAGGCGTATGATGGTTCCGAGATTTCCAGGGTCCTGTATGCCGTCTAAAGCTAAAACGAGCGAGGTAGAAGGATCGGCTTCGTCGAGCGACCAGTCCGGGCGCTTGAACACGGCAAGTACATCCTGCGGGTTTTTCAAGAAACTGGCTTTACGGATGTCATCCCCTTCCGCTTCCAATAGTTCTTTCGCCGGGATGTTTCCCTGCATCGCCATCCAGGATGGTTTGGCGAGAATCAGTTCGCATTCGAAAGCAAACATCATGTCGGCAACCAGTTTGTTTCCTTCGGCAACGAATGCATTCAGTTCGTTCCGATATTTCTTCATTTCCAATGAATGGATGTACTTTACTTTCCCCTTGCTTAGCATCTTTACTCTTTTTATGCGGCAAAGGTAATTGGTTTTTACGATTTATGATTTATGATTTGTGATTTATGTGTCGTTGATAAATCATAAATCATAAATCATAAACCACATTTTATTTTTACATTTGCGTGCGTAAAAACTTGAATGATGAAGGGAATCCAAACACTATATTTCATTTGTTTCCTATTGTTGTTAATCTCCTGTAGCTCGACAAAATATGTAGGCGAAGGAGAATACCTGTTGGACAAAGTGGAGATTGTGTCGGATGGCAAGACTTATAAAAACAGCGATTTGAAGCCTTATTTGCGCCAGCAACCCAACTTTAAAGCATTCGGGCTGATGAAATGGCAGTTGTTCGTGTATGATTGGTCGGGCCGGAACGAGAAGAAATGGATCAATAAACAGCTTCGCCGGATGGGAGAGGCTCCCGTCATTCTGGATACGACGCTGGTAACGCAGTCGGTTGACGAGTTGAAACGTTTCTTTATCAATAAAGGATATATGAATGCCGAAGTCTCGGCTTCTATTGATACTTCACGAGTCAAAAAGGCTGTCGTGACCTATAGGATCGTCCCTAACACTCCTTACCGGATTCATAATTATTCGATGGATTTGAGCGATCCTAAGATCGATAGCATTGCTAAGCTCAAACCGCCTCACCGTTCCGTGCTGGCTTCGGCTTTTCGTACTTATTCCGACGATTATACTTCTCTGATAAAAGACAGTGCCTTGTTTGACCGCGATGTGCTGGACAAGGAGAGGCAACGCATTACGACTTTGCTTCGTCGGCGTGGTTATTATGCTTTCAACCGGGATTACCTGTCTTATATTGCCGATAGCTCTTTGAATCGGAATATCGTAGATTTGGATATGCTTCTGAAACCGTACCGTTTGCAGAAGCCTGACGGGACGGTGGTCGACACGTTACATCGTCAGTATTACATTAAAGACGTTTCGATTGTGACCGATTATGACCCGTTGACGTTAGAGGAAAACAACGCTATGCCTTACGATACGGTTCGAACTGACGGTATTGATATCCTATACGGCAAGAACGGCAGAAGTATCCGTCCGGGAGTCTTGCGCAAGAGCAATTATATCATGCCGGGACGCTTGTATAACGAGCGGACGGTGGAGCAGACCTATTCTTCGTTTGCCACGCTGCGTGCTTTGCGTAATGTAAATATCCGTTTTTCGGAGGTCGAAGAGAACGACACGATGAAGCTTAATTGTACGATCTTGACTTCTCCCGCAAAACTGCAAGGTTTTGGGGTCGATCTGGAAGGGACGAATTCGGCAGGGGATTTTGGATTTGCTTCCAGTTTGAGTTATCAGCACCGAAACTTGTTCAAGGGCTCGGAGGTTTTTTCTGCTAAAGTACGCGGTGCATACGAGGCGTTGACCGGCAGCCAGTCGGAAGGAAACAACTTTTGGGAATTCGGTGCGGAAGCATCTGTTTTGTTTCCCCGTTTCCTGTTCCCCTTCTTGCATGAAAATTTCCGTCGTAAGATTCGTGCAACGACCGAACTGAAGGTGAACTACAGCATACAAACACGTCCGGAATTCAAAAGAGCCATCGTCTCTGCAGGATGGAATTATATCTGGCAGGAGCGGAGCAATATGCAGGCGCGCCATGTGTTCAAGTTGTTGGACATTGACTATGTGCACTTGCCGAAGATAAGTCAGTCGTTTAAAGATTCGTTGCCTGAATCTACTTTGCTTTACAATTTTACCGACCAGTTTATTGTCGGTTCCGGTTATACCTATTCTTTTAATAATTATGATCCTCAGAATCGTTTGAGGAATACGCATTCCGTTCGCTTCTCCTTCGAGATGGCAGGCAACTTGCTGTATGGGCTTTCCCGTCTGACTGGTGCGGATAAGGATGACGAAGGGCGCTATAAATTGTTTGGGATTAATTATGCCCAGTTTGTGAAAGGGGATATAGATTTCAGTAAAAGTATCGTGTTGGACAATCGTAACAAGTTGGCTTTCCACATTGGTATCGGAGTCGGTTATCCGTATGGTAACTCGAAGATGCTACCGTTCGAACGCAGCTATTTCTCTGGAGGTGCAAATAGTGTCCGCGGTTGGTCCGTACGTTCGCTCGGTCCCGGTAGCATGCCGCTCGATTCGGTCAAGTCCTTTGCCCAGCAGATCGGTGATATCCGTCTGGATCTGAATTTGGAATACCGAACGAAACTATTTTGGAAATTCGAGATGGCGGCCTTTATTGATGCCGGTAATATCTGGACTTTCCATAAGGATGAGAGCCGTCCGAACGGTAACTTCGATTTTTCCCGTTTCTACAAAGAGATTGCCGTCTCTTATGGATTAGGTCTCCGCCTCGATTTCGATTTCTTCCTGATCCGTTTCGATACCGGTATGAAAGCCTATAACCCGCAGGAAAGTGGCAGAAGGAAATGGGCTATCCTGCATCCGAACTTTGGCAGTAACTTCGCGTGGCATTTTGCGGTGGGATATCCGTTCTGATTTTATTTCCTTCTTTATGTAGTTCGACTACATATGAATTTAGGAGGAAAAATAACAAAAATATTTGCTTGTTAAAATAATATTACTACCTTTGCACCGCAAATAAGGATGGTTCCGTAGCTCAGCTGGATAGAGCAACGCCCTTCTAAGGCGTGGGTCGAGCGTTCGAATCGCTCCGGAATCACATGATTTGAAAAAAATACCTGGTAGATTAAACATTTACCGGGTATTTTTTTGTATACTCAGTTGTGTTTTGTATGGATTACTTTTTACCGGACATATGTCTCGCACAGGCAATGGCAGTGAAAACTGTTTCGTAGAGATTTAAGTTATTGAACAATCGGTCAGGTCGATACCTAGTCAAATAAGGTGATAGAAAATAGCCGTTTGCGGGTTGAAACGGAACGATTATCCCTGTTAAGATGTTTTTCTTGATCAAATCTGCTATAATTATATATCTATTGCTTATATTTACAACCTTTTTGATAGATAAGCTTGTCGATAAATATATTGACTTGTAACGTCTGAACGATATCTATTTATTTATTCCAAATACAAAAATGTATTTTTTGCACTGAAGAAGAAATGAGAAAATGGCGTATTGAAGACTCAGAAGAACTCTACAACATCACAGGTTGGGGGACTTCGTACTTTGGTATCAATGACAAAGGTCATGTAGTGGTAACTCCTCGTAAAGACGGCGCCGGTGTAGATCTGAGAGAGCTGGTCGACGAACTGCAATTACGGGATGTGGAGGCTCCTGTACTGATCCGTTTCCCGATATTCGATAACCGTATTGAAAAGATCGCGAACTGTTTCAAGCAGGCTTCTGATGAATATGGTTATAAGGCGCAGAATTTCATTATCTATCCGATTAAAGTAAATCAGATGCGTCCGGTAGTGGAAGAGATTATCGGTCATGGCAAGAAGTTCAACTTAGGGTTGGAAGCCGGTTCAAAGCCGGAACTCCATGCGGTGATTGCGGTCAATACAGATTCGGATTCTTTGATTATCTGCAACGGTTACAAGGATGAGAGTTATATCGAACTAGCTTTGCTGGCACAGAAAATGGGTAAACGCATTTTTCTGGTTGTCGAAAAGATCAACGAACTGACTTTGATCGCCAAGATGGCCAAGCAGTTGAATGTCCGTCCGAATATCGGCATCCGTATTAAACTGGCATCTTCCGGCAGTGGTAAATGGGAAGAGAGCGGTGGCGATGCCAGCAAGTTCGGCTTGACGTCCAGCGAATTGCTGGAAGCACTTGATTTTCTGGAAAAGAAAGATTTGACAGATTGTCTGAAGCTGATTCATTTCCACATTGGCAGTCAGGTGACCAAGATACGCCGTATTAAAACGGCTTTGCGCGAAGCATCACAATTTTATGTACAACTGCATGCGATGGGCTTCAATATCGAGTTTGTGGATATTGGTGGCGGACTGGGAGTCGATTATGATGGTACTCGTTCTTCCAATAGCGAGAGCAGCGTCAATTATTCCATCCAGGAATATGTAAACGACTCTATTTCTACAATGGTCGATGCCAGTGACAAGAACGGTATCCCGCATCCGAACATCATAACGGAAAGCGGGCGTTCGTTGACTGCCCATCATTCCGTTTTGATATTTGAAGTGCTGGAAACAGCTACGCTTCCCGAAATGGATGAAGACTTCGAGGTGAGCGAATCTGATCACGAGCTTGTGCATGAACTGTATGAGATTTGGGATAAGCTGAACCAAAGCCGTATGCTGGAAGCCTGGCACGATGCGCAGCAGATACGCGAGGAAGCGTTGGATTTGTTCAGTCATGGTATTGTCGATTTGAAGACCCGTGCCCAAATCGAACGCTTGTATTGGTCTGTGACGCGCGAAATCAGCCAAATTGCTTCTGGGTTGAAACATGCACCGGATGAGTTTAGAAAACTGGACAAACTATTGGCTGATAAGTATTTCTGTAATTTCTCGCTTTTCCAGTCCTTGCCTGACTCTTGGGCGATCGATCAGATTTTCCCGATCATGCCTATCCAGCGGTTGGATGAACGTCCGGACCGGACGGCGACTTTGCAGGACATAACCTGCGACTCGGATGGCAAGATTGCCAACTTTATTTCGACACGCAATGTTTCCCATGATCTGCCGGTACATTCGCTGAAAGGAAAAGATGCTTATTATATCGGTGTCTTTCTGGTTGGGGCCTATCAGGAAATTCTGGGAGATATGCACAATCTTTTCGGTGATACGAATGCAGTGCATGTAACGGTAGATGAAAAAGGTTACAATATCGAGCAAGTCATCGACGGGGAAACGGTTGCCGAAGTGCTTGATTATGTCCAGTATAATCCTAAAAAGTTGGTGAGGACACTGGAAACTTGGGTGACTAAGTCTGTAAAGGAAGGTAAGATTTCGGTTGAAGAAGGTAAAGAGTTCCTTTCCAACTATCGTTCCGGCTTGTATGGATATACTTATTTAGAGTAATCCCAGTCGCTGAATTCAAAACTTAGTTGTTCCCAGCGGGCTTTCTCTTCGTTCTTCTCGTAAGGATTGGAGACCGAAAGCCCGATCAGGCGAATCGGGTGAGTCGTATATTCGATGTCTTTCAACAGTCCTTTGGCTAAAGGTAGTATTTCGGCTAAAGTCGTCAGTTCGTGGCTTTGGGTGATGCTTCTTGTCTTTTGGTTGAAATCATGGAATTTAATTTTTAAAGTAAGGGTATTTCCTTTGAAACCGGTTCGTTGCAGCCGTTCGATCAGTTCGGTCGCAACATGATATAATTCGATGATAACGGACGATTGCTGCGAAATGTCTTTTTTTCAAGCGTATGTTCACAGCCTACGGATTTGCGGATTCGGACGGCTTCGACAGGGCGTAAGTCTATCCCTCTTGAAAATTCATAATATAAAATTCCTGCTTTTCCGAATTGTCGGGTGAGCATTTCTTGTGAACAAGCTCTCAACTGTTCTCCGTTATGGATGCCTAATGAGTGCATTCGTTGGGCGGTGACCGGACCGATCCCCCAGAAGGATTCGATCGGCAGACGTTTGATGAATTCTTCCGCCTGGGACGGATGGATGGTGCACAGTCCGTCCGGCTTGCGGTAGTCAGAGGCGATTTTAGCCAAAAACTTATTATACGATACCCCAGCCGAGGCAATCAGATGCAGCTCCTCCCGGATTTTTGCTTGATTGCTTTGGCTATGTCGACGGCAAGCGGGATGTTTTGTTTATTCTCGGTAACATCCAGAAACGCCTCGTCCAGTGAAAGTGGCTCGACAATGTCCGTATATTCGTGGAAGATTTCGTGTATCTGGCGGGACACCGCTTTATAGACATCCATCCGTCCGGAAACAAATGTGAGCTGAGGGCATAGGCGTTTAGCCCTTTGTGACGACATGGCGGAGCGTACGCCGAACTTCCGGGCTTCGTAGCTTGCTGCCGCTACGACACCCCGTTCCTCCGCGTGGCCGACTGCAAGCGGAATTCCGCGAAGTTCCGGATTATCCCGCTGTTCCACAGAAGCGTAGAATGCGTCCATGTCGATATGTATGATCTTCCGTTCCATTAAAATCCGTTCATCGGAACCAATACTGTCGGTATGAGTAACAGGAATCCGACTATTACCAGAAGCAATATGAATTTCCATGCCCAGCGAAACCATTTATCGTAGGGGATACGGCTGACACCTAGAACGGCGATCAACACTCCCGATGTCGGGGTGATCATATTGGTGAATCCGTCTCCGAACTGGAAGGCCATCACAGTCGCTTGCTTTGACAATCCGATCAAGTCGGAGAAAGGAGCCATGATCGGCATGGTCAGGGCTGCTTTGGCACTTCCGGAAGGAATGATCAGGTTGATCAAGGTCTGGATCACGTACATCATGCCGACGGTCGCCACTTGTCCGAGCCCTTCCATCCCTTTCGCCAAGTTGTAGAGAATGGTGTCGATGACAAGCCCTTCTTTCAGTATCACGATAATACCGCCTGCAAGGCCGACTACCAAAGCTGCGCTCATAATGTCCTTGCATCCGTCCAGAAACAGTTTGACCAGTTCGTTGGGAGTCCGGTTGTTGGCGATGCCGGCTGCCAGTCCGAGGGCGAAGAACAGGGTGGCTATCTCCATGATATACCACAGCCATATCCCATCACTCCCGTTATCAGATAAAAAATCGTGAAGAAGAGGAGGTTCAGGATATAAAGATGGACTGTCTTGCGTAGGGCGAACAGGGAAGTCAAGATAAAAGCAGCTGTTAGAATGGGGAGGAGAGGCAGTCCTTTGATAACGCTGTTCCCGATTTGTAAAGTTGTTGCAGGATAATAAGCTGCGAAAAATGATTTGTATGACTACCAATATACCGAAACTGACCCAAGCGGCACGTGGCGTATGATAGCTTACATCCAGCGAGTTGTTATTGTGTAGGTCCCGCCAATACTGATCTTCTTCGTAGACTAACGAAGCTTTCGGGTTTTTCTTTACTTTAGCAGCATAACGCAGTATCCAGGAGAAACCGATCATATTGATGACAATCCAGCAAAATATCCGGTATTCGATTCCGGAAAAGAGCGGAATACCGGCCAGCCCTTGCGCAATGCCGATTGTAAATGGGTTCAGTATCGCACCGGCAAATCCTAATCCGGCGGCGACAAAGACCATGCAAACGCCTGTAATGGAGTCATACCCCATCGAGATAGCCATCGGGACAAGCACCAGGCAAAATGCGATGGTCTCTTCACTCATCCCGAAGACGGCCCCGAATATGCTGAATAGTAGCATGATGGATGTCAGTAAGAAATTCTCCACTCCGATCTTGCGCAGGAAACGGTTGTTCTCCATTTTACGGGCGCGGCCGAGGAAACTGACGGTTCCGATATCGAAAGCCTTACTGTCGTTGACGATCCAGAACGCCCCTCCGATAATCAGGATGAAGACGATGATATCTGCCTTGTCGACAAATCCTTTGTAAAAAGCCGAGAACACCTGCCAAGTTTGCGGAACATGTTCTACCGCTTCGTAGACAACCGTTTTTTCTCCGGCGGCATTGATACTCTCTTTTTGTATTGTCCGCCCGGAATGATCCAGGTGAGGGCTGCACAGAAAAAAGAATGATATAAAATATGATGGCGTATGTATGTGGAATCTGTCTCTTTTTCATAATCCGTTTTCGTTTTCTTCATCCGTTAATGGACCTATTTCGGGAAAGGATGGCACGTGCCTCCCCTGTCGCTGAGGGTGTCTACATCTTTCAGTTTGCGCTGGATCACGCGTGTGCGTGTCCCTAATACCTCTTCGATCTGTCCGCTGGCCGTCTGCAAGTTCTTCTGTGCTTTTTCCAGCATGCCGCCTACCTTCTCGAATTCTTTCTTTACCGCCCCCAAGATGGTCCATACCTCGCCGGAGTGTTTCTGGATAGCGAGCGTGCGGAATCCCATTTGCAGGCTGTTCAGGATGGCGGCAAGCGTTGTCGGACCGGTGACGACTACTTTATAGTTGCGCTGTAGTTCTTCCAGCAGGGAAGAACGGCGTACGACCTCCGCATAGATTCCTTCGAAAGGCAGGAACATGATGCCGAAGTCGGTGGTGGCGGGGGAGCCAGATACTTGTCGGAAATATCCTTTGCCATCTTTTTTGATAGTTGTTTCCAATAGCTTTCCGGCTGCTTCTATAGCCTGTGTGTCGGCATGATCGTATGCATCGAGCAGCGCTGTTCGTAGACGTCTTTGGGAAATTTTGCATCTATCGGCAGATAGACAAATTCGCGGACATCGTCACGCCCCGGAAGTTTGACGGCAAACTCCACGACGGCATCCGGATCCCTTTGCGGGTGTGCACATTCGCCTCGTATTGCTCCGGCGCCAGGATTTGTTCGAGAAGCATGCTTAATTGGATTTCCCCGATGTTGCCGCGTGTCTTCACATTGCTGAGGACACGTTTCAAACCACCTACGTCTTGTGCCAGCGTTTGCATTTCTCCAAGTCCTTTCTGTACGCTTTCCAGTTGTTCCGTCACAAGCCGGAATGATTGGCCGATCCGGTCATTCAGTGTCTTTTGCAATTTCTCGTCTACGGTCAGGCGGATTTCTTCCAACCGTTTTTCCGTGTTGGCGACAAGCAGGCGTTGCTGTTCGTCCAGATTGGCAAACTTTTCCCGTTGCAGGGCATTGAAGGAAGTGATCCCCCGGTCGAAAGCATCCCGGAATTCGTTCATGGAGCGCGTCAGTTCTTCCCGGTTATCCCTGGCGACGATGCGGCCTTCTTCCCGGTTCAGACGAAAATCTTCCCGAAAGTTTTTTTTCGATACGTTCAAATGAACGTTGCATTTCGTCGAGCAGCCGTTTCAATTCGCCTGCGATGTCCGAATGGTCTTTCCGGGGGCGGAAAAAGACCTGTAAAGCAATGATTACAACAAGTAAGCAAATAATCAACCCATCCATTTCTTTCTATTTTGGGTCAAAGATAGAAAAAGAGTTATCGAGAGCAGTAATTAAAAAGAGTTAAAAGGAAAAACATTATTCAGATTCCTTTGTTTAAGTTATACAAAGCAGCTTATATTTGTAAGCCGCTTTTGATAAAGAACATAAAATACAACAAAAGATGGCAAAGATAACATTTAAAGGTAATGAAGTCAATACGAACGGTTCATTGCCCGCAGTTGGAGCAGAGGCTCCTGATTTTAAGGGTGTAAAGAGCGATTTATCCGAATTGCATCTGAAAGATTTAAAAGGAAAGAAAGTCGTGATTAACGTGTTCCCAAGTTTGGACACTGCCGTGTGTGCCGCATCGGTAAGACGTTTTAATAAAGAAGCCGCTTCTCTTCCTAATACTGTGGTGCTTGCCGTATCAAAAGACTTGCCTTTTGCGCAAGGACGTTTCTGTACCACGGAAGGTATCGATAAAGTGATCCCACTTTCTGCATTCCGTTGTTCTTGTTTTGAAAACGGGTACGGGATGCTGATGGTCGATGGTCCGCTGAAGGGTTTGTTAGCCCGTGGCGTGATAGTTGTCGACGAAGCCGGTAAAGTTGTTTATGAGGAACTGGTTTCCGAAATAACGAACGAACCGAATTACGAAGCCGCAATCGCTTCATTAAAAAACTAATAAAGTAGATTATTGTTTTTCATTGGTTAAAGTTAAGGGTTAGTGTAGAAGGCCGCCGGATGTGAATCCCGCGGCCTTCGTTTTGTTATATGAATGAAAGAAGTTATGAATAATTATTGTTTATGCCATTATATTTTATACCTTTAGCGCTGACTTGCTAATGCTATCCTGTACCTCTTAGTTAGTTATCCTGTACACCCTGGTAAACCATCCTGTACACCTTGACCGATTATCCTGTACAGGCTGTTGTTACTGAGTGGTTACTAATAAGATAGAGGATGGTAACCTTTGAGATAAATCGTGTTAATGTTAAATCTAATAGAAAGATAATAGTATGGCGGTAAGATACAAGCTGACAAAAATCAATGACAATATTACTGATAATAAGACGGTAAAGTATTCGGTAACGACGGTAAGCTATGACAATGTGAATTTGGATGCTTTAGCCGAGCAAATAGCCGGATTCAGTACATTTTCCTACGGCGAAGTGAAAGGACTTGTGGAAAATCTGACTATTCTGATTGCGGAAGCTCTGGAAGGCGGCAATACCGTGACGATCGACGGTTTGGGAACATTTTCCGTAACTGCCCGACCCAACCGTGAAGTGGAAGATCCGTTGAAAATCCGTGCCGAGTCTATTAAGCTGAAAGGAATTGGCTTCAAACCCAGCCCGAAACTGAAGGAGAGGCTGAGAAGTATTGAGTTTACGAGGATGAAATAGGTTTTATACATAAAGTTTACGGGAAGTATTTGCCATTTGCAATCTTACCAGGTAATAATTTGTATAATAGTTTGTTATTCCATTGCAAATATCTTTTTGAGTTTGCAATGGAGTTTGTCATTAGTCATAAAACAAAAGTTGCACAAATGAGTCCGGATATGAAAATAACACAAGTGAAGAGTAATGGTAAGTCTTTGAAAAATATAGAGTTGCCAGATGTGATGACTGCGATAAGATCCGGCGAACAAGCCAGGGTGGTGAATGAACATCGGGGGATATTATCCTCTTCAATGCCTGGCGATCGGAACATTCATGCGACGGATATTCCTGTTTTGCTTTTTGCCGCCCGGTTCAGGAAGAAAGAAAGCAGGATAGAGTATCAGGCGTATAACGGGCTGGTGCTGATGGATGTCGGCAATCTGGCGGATAGGGAAGAGGCCGTGGAGGTGAAGCGACTCGCTTCCTTAGCCCCGCAGACAGTGGCAGCCTTTGTCGGTTCGAGCGGGAAGAGCGTGAAAATACTGGTTCCTTTTGTGTTGCCCGATGGTTCCCTTCCGGAAAAGAGGGAGTTGGCCGAGTTGTTTCATGCGGTGGCCTACAGGCGTGCAGTGGCCTTTTATCAGGCTCATCTGCAACGTCATATAGAGATGGGGGAGGAGGCATCGTTGGAAAGAGGATGCCGCCATTCTTTTGATCCTGGTTTATATTATAATCCGTCGGCCACACCGTTGATTCAGGAGCAACCGATGCAGATGCCTGCCGAACCGACCTATCGGGAGGTGGTGGCCAAAGAGGAAGATCCGCTTTTGCGCATGATGCCCGGATATGACCGCAGTCGTATCGTTTCCCGTTTTTATAATGCCTGTATGCTGGATGCATTGGAGAAGACGGGAGGTTTGGATGACGGAAAAGAGGTCAGGCCTTTCCTGACAAGGTTGGCTGAAAATTGTTTTCGCTCCGGTATTCCGGAAGAGGATGTGGTTCGCTGGACAAAGATTAGCCGGAATCTCGAACTGTTTGAAGAGGAGATCCGGGAGACGATTCACATGGTGTACCAACTGTCGAAGTGTTTCGGGAAGAAGCCGGTGATGCCTGCCGAGCAACTGCTTTCGATAAAGACGGACGAGTTTATGAAACGGCGGTATGAGTTCCGGCGGAATATGCTGGCAGGCGAAGTGGAGTTCCGGGCAAGAGGTTCGTACTATATCCATTTTGCCCCGGTTACCGAAACGGTTCTAAATAGCATCGGTCTGAATGCGCAGGCCGAAGGGCTGGCTCTTTGGGATCGCGATGTGAAGCGGTATGTCTATTCCGACAGGGTTCCGGTCTTTTATCCGTTGGAAGATTATCTGGAATATTTGCCGGAGTGGGACGGTAAGGATCATATACGTGCACTGGCCGATACGCTGCCGACCGCTAATGCCCAGTGGCGCAATCTGTTTTATATCTGGTTCCTGAGCATGGTCGCCCATTGGTACAGGCGCGAGCATTTGTATGCGAACAGCTCGTTGCCTTTGCTGGTCGGCCCGCAGGGATGTGGCAAGTCCACCTGGTGTCGGAATTTGTTGCCGCCTTCGCTTCGTATGTATTATACCGATAGCATTGATTTCAGTAACAAACGGGATGCCGAGCTGTTGCTTACCCGTTTTGCGTTGATCAATATCGATGAGTTCGATTCGGTCAGTTCCGCTTACCGAGCTTTTTAAAGAATGTCCTGCAAAAAGCCGGTTGTCAACGCCCGCCAGCCTTATAAGCGAAGTATTCAGGCATTGCACCGGTATGCCTCTTTATCGCGACCTGCAACAATTCCGATCTGTTGACCGATCCGACCGGAAGCCGGCGTTTTATCTGTATCGAGATCTCCCCGGTACGATAGATAATTCAACATCGATAGACTATGAACAGTTGTATGCCCAGGCAGTGGCTGCTTTAAAGAATGGCGAACGTTATTGGTTTACTTCCGAAGAGGAGTTCTCGACAACTCGTAACAATGAAGTATTCCAGCAACTGCCTGTCGAAGAACAGTTGTTTCTTCAGTACTTTCGTGCCGCCCGGCCAGGAGAGGAGAGAGTCTGGAATTATCCGCCATTGAAATTCTCCAGTATCTGCAAAGTGAAAGTGGCATTAAGTTGGGCAATAAACGGTTGACCTACTTCGGCCGCCTGCTCCGAGAAGAACAAGATCCCTTCACGCCGCACGATGAAAGGAACTTGCTATTCGGTGGTGAAGGTGGGATAATGTAGGGTGAATAACAAATGTTATTGCAAATGAAAAAGAGTTTGCAATGAAGTAATGGGTTATTATATAGTTACTTATAGGTCGCTATTGCAAATGGCGAATGGATAGCGGAAAATTGTTGTATGATTGAAGCATAAGCGTAATCATGTTGTTTATAAAGTAATCTGTAACTTTGTCGCCAAAGTTAGAATAAGCTTTTTAATATAGATGATGAATAATGAATAAAAAGATACTTCAGTTAGCGCTTCCTTCTATTGTTTCCAATATAACGGTTCCTTTGTTGGGATTGGTCGATGTGGCGATTGTCGGACATTTGGGGGCCGCTTCCTATATCGGGGCGATTGCGGTAGGGGGGATGCTGTTCAATATTATTTACTGGTTGTTCGGTTTCTTGCGGATGGGAACGAGTGGGATGACTTCACAGGCTCGGGAGACGGGATCTCCTGGAAGTA
>VOFJ01002782.1_pt1 | contig 24503 bp, 39 predicted proteins | sample 5384081 | NCBI WGS metagenome assembly VOFJ01 (sample SAMN12384729, study PRJNA508395) | human gut metagenome | isolation source: healthy gut I | host: Homo sapiens | reverse complement strand
CTCCGGTACTTCGTTCAGTTACGTATTGCCGGAAGAGCCGGCGGCTTATCCCCATCCGATCCATACCGTCCATCCGGTTCCTTCTATTCAGGAAGCCGAAGCAGTGGAAGAGGAGGAGAGCCTGTCGCTGGAAGAAGTCGAGAAAGAGATGATCCGAAAGGCCTTGGAGAAACATAACGGTCGCCGTAAGAATGCCGCTGCCGACCTGAAGATATCGGAACGGACACTTTACAGAAAAATTAAAAAAGAATATAATCTGGAATAAAAGATGTTGAAGATTAATAAGATATGGCCTTTTCTGTCTGATCGGGCTGATTGTGACGGCTTGTTCGATCTCCTATAAGTTTAATGGAGCTTCTATTGATTATACGAAGGTCAAGACGATCACGATCAAGGATTTCCCGAACCAGGCTCCGTTAGTCTATCCGCCCCTTTCGCAAAAGTTTACGGAAGCATTGAAGGATATTTATATCCGTCAGACCCGTCTGCCCCGCAGTTGGTGGGGAGCAACGGCGACTTGGACCTGGAGGGTGAAATTACGGGCTATGACCTGACTCCTATGGCTGTAAAAGAAGATGCTTATGCCTCACAGACCAAGTTGACGATTACGGTTCGGGTTCGTTATGCTAACCGGGTAAATCCGGATGAGGATTTTGAGCAGAGCTTTTCGGCATACCGTGAATTCGATGCGACTCAGATGTTGCAACAGGTACAGGACCAGTTATCGGAAGAGATTATTGACGAGCTTGTCGATCAAATTTATAATGCAACGGTTGCCAACTGGTAAAAATGAAAGCTGCTGATCTATATCGACTAATGGAGAGCCCGGCCCTGCTGACTGAGGATACACTTCAGCAGTTAAAGCAGATCGTCGATGAATTCCCATATTTCCAGATTGCCCGGATGCTTTACCTGAAGAACCTGGCGGTCTTGAACGATATACGTTTTGGCGCAGAATTGAAGAAGATGGCAATCTATGTCCCTGACCGTAGGAAGTTGTTCACCCTGATAGAAGGTGAACGGTTCGGTTTGCAGCTCCAGTCAAAGCGAAAGAGGAAAATCCAACCCGTGAAGATGCTTTTTTCACTGATCGATGCTTTCCTGTCCAATCGTGAGGAGGAAGAACCGAAGACGGATGCGTCTCTTCTGTTCCAGCCGTCCGTTTCGTCGGATTACATCTATTGGTCATTGACGAAGGAAAACGGGCAGGTGGAGGAAAAAAGAAGAGGAAGAAGAAGTCCGTTTGCAGCATCACAATCTGATCGATTCTTTTTAAAAAATGAAGAACAGCGGACTCCCGGCAGTGGTCTGAACCTGGATATGGAGACAACCGGAGCACCTGTTCCCGGAAATCGGCGGAGTTGGAGGAAAACCAGCATAAACCGCTGGATGACTCCTATTTTACCGAGACATTGGCTCATATTTATGTTAAACAGAAACGGTATGAGAAGGCATTGCAAATTATTAAAAACTTATATTTGAATTATCCGAGAAAAAAATGTTTACTTTGCAGACCAAATTAGATTTCTGAAAAGTTGATTATTAACACTAAAAAATAAAACAAAGATGTACGTATTTATTTCTATCTTAATCCTGATCGCATCTATACTATTGATCTTGATTGTATTGATTCAGAACTCGAAAGGTGGAGGTCTGGCTTCAGGATTCTCTTCTTCCAACCAAATTATGGGGGTACGCAAAACCACAGACTTTCTTGAAAAAGCAACCTGGACTCTTGCCGGCACTGTTGTTGTTTTAAGTATTGTGATTACTGCTTTTATTCCGAGAGCTCAGCACGCGAATCAGTCTGAAATCAAAGAACAGATAAATAATGCCGTAACAATCGATCCGAATACGGTTGCTCCTGACTTTGGCACTGCCCAGCAACCTGCGACAGCTCCCGTTTCTTCTTCTGAAGAAGAAGCTCCGGCTAACTAATAGAAAACGGATTTTCGATATAATGAAGAGGTTTCCTGCAACAAGGATGCCTCTTTTTTTGTTTTGTTTGATAGAATTATCGATAAGTGGATAGAAATAATTTATCATGAACGATACATATTTCTTCGTATCTTTGTCGTTACAGGCAGATAGGCCTGTCTTAAATCGTAAACAAATATGGACATGATTAACTTTGATGGATTGTTGATAGGTATTGCTACCTTTTTGATTATTGGGCTTTTTCATCCGGTTGTGGTGAAAGCGGAATATTATTGGGGCACGAAATGCTGGTGGATCTTTCTTGTTTTGGGAATAGCGGGAACTGTCGCTTCCCTGCTGGTTGAAAGCGTTTTCGTCTCGGCTATCTGCGGCGTCTTTGCCTTTTCCTCTTTCTGGACGATAAAGGAAGTTTTCGAGCAGGAAGAGCGCGTCTTGAAAGGCTGGTTTCCAAAGAATCCTAAACGTACTTATCCGAGCAAAAGCCTTAATCAGGCTTTTCAAGCAGAAGAACTGGTTACGATATCTTACCGACACCGCCTAAAACCAATCCTCAGGTAACCGGTAGACTAAGCCGTTTCATGCCATCAACTAAGTCAAAACACCCCAGAAACTAAATGATAACATATCGTAAAGTATCTGTTGGTAGTTACTATTTATAGACGATACGTAGTACTACCAATAGACGATATGTGGTACTACGTATCGTCTATTGGTAGTACTACATATGAATAATATGAAGTATGTCTTGAATTAGTTTACTATGACTTTTGAGATAGTTTACGGTATGTTACGGATCAGTTGCTCCATGAGAACAGGCGATAGTGTCGGGGCTTTTTATGTATTTCCGTACATTTCAGGAAAGACTGAACCAACTTCAGATATTATCCGTATCTTTGTCACGTTAAATATTATTCGTATGAAAACAAAGAAAAAAGATTCATTTATGGATTACATCAAAGCGAACCGAAAAGGAAGTAGGGAAGCGGAGATTGAGAATCACGGTCATCCGGTCAGTTTCAACCGGGTACATGTATCGAAAAAAAGGTTTATAACCGTAAAGAGATAAGGCAGATGCCTCCGGGCATCTGCCTTATTTGTACATTGTCGTTTGCGACAATTAGTGCTGGTGGTTGTGTACCGGATATTTTTCCTTAAACCACTCAACCAATTTTCCGTCTTTGAAACTTAACAGGTAATACCCTTCCGTATTTTCAGTCATGGAAGCCGTCTTGTAGCTGATGGTTTCGATCGAACCTTCGGAGGTCATGCGGGCACCTGCCGATTCGAAATCTTTTTCCCAATATGGAGATCACTTTCTTTTTGGTCATGCCTAATTCGATGTCTTTCATCTTACTATCCATTTGATAGGGTTGCATGAGCGTTCCGCAACTTGTCAGCAGGAATGTGGCCAGTAGTACATACAGCCATTTCATCTTTTTCATATATCCTTGTTTTTGTAGTTAGTAAACACAATGACAAAAGTAGTGATATTCATTGAAGAAAGGAGTGTTTTTACTTCAATATCTTTAGAAAATGAAAGATGAAACCAATCAAGGGGGTGGGCAAGTCATATACATATATGGCATCTTCAGTGTCTCCGTCTACGGCATATAGTTTTTTTTCTTTTCTTTTTCGGATATCGCCCCAATAGATGATGGATGGATCCTTCCAAAGGAATGTAAATAAATGCAGACTGCCAAATAAAAAAAGAGGAAAACCTTTCGATTTTTCCTCTTCTTGAGAGCGGGAAGACGGGGCTCAAACCCGCGACCCTCAGCTTGAAGGCTAATGCTCTATCAACTGAGCTACTTCCGCAATTAATTTGTGGGCAGTGATGGATTCGAACCACCGAAGGCGAAAGCCAGCTGAGTTACAGTCAGCCCCATTTGGCCACTCTGGTAACTGCCCCCGTTATTTTCAATTGCAGTGCAAAGGTACGATTATTTTTGAAACCTGCAAGCGTTTAGTCAGAAAAATGAACCATTTTTAATGCAGTCACTGCTGCTTCATCCCCTTTGTTTCCGTACTTACCGCCTGCACGATCTTCGGACTGTTGCATAGTGTCTGTCGTTAACAAGCCGAAAATGAACGGAATATCGTACATAAGATTTAATTCTGTAATGCCCCTGCGTAACGCCTGAACAAACATAATCAAAATGTGGAGTATCTCCTCTTACGACGCAGCCCAAAACGATAACGGCGTTTACATCTTTTGTTTCAGCCATGCGTTTTGCACCAAAAGTCAGTTCGAAGCTACCCGGTACTCGTTTCACATATATATTTTCCGGTTTTACACCATGTTTTTCCAGAGTGTTGCAGGCACCTTCCAATAGCTTTCTCGGTGATGTGCTTGTTCCATTCCGCTACGACGATTCCGACAGTCACTTCCTGAACCGTCAGGAACACTGTTGAAGTCGTACTCGATAAATTCTGATAAGCTGTAGCCATAACTTTCGTTTTAAAATAAAAGAGGATGCCTTGTTTGACGGACATCCTCTTATATGATTATAATAATGTGTATACTTATTTGTTTGCAATGCCGAAGCACGGGCGATATATTTGTCAATATCGGCAGCTTCCATTGAGTTGAAATATTTTTCTTTGATCGTCGTGTATGCTTTAACAGCATCACCATATTGTTTCAGGCTTTCATAAGCGATACCGGCTTTCTTCAGGTAAGTCGGGCTGATCACTTCGTTGCTTGCCTGCTTGGCTGCTTTTTTCGAAATAGCTGATACCTTCTTTTTACGTTGCCCATATTTACATAGCAGTCACCGATCAGGCCGATGATAGCCGGAGAAATCATGTCGTCGTCTCCGCTGAATGATTTCAGTTGATCAAATGCTTTTTCATTGTCGCCCATCTTGAAATAACAGATACCTGCATAAGCCTTTGCCAAGTTACCGGCCGATGTGCTTCCGTATTGGTCGATGATAGCTTCGAATCCTTCATAATCCGCACCGTTTCCGTTCAGTGCCAGGTTGAAAGAGTCTTTTGCAAAATATTGTTCGCCTTTGAACATAGCTGCTGCGGCTTTTTTTCTCCTGCGGAATCAAATATCCGTGCTTGAATACCCAAAACAGCTCCAACAACGAGAGCGAGTAGCTATAATACCATAAATGATTTTTTTTTGAATTGTTTTCAATGAACTGCTCCGATCTCGAAACAATTTCTTCGACCTCTAACTCTTTGTTGGTGTCTTTTTCCTTAGTAGCCATAATGTTTTATAGTTGTTATTATTTTTTTATCATTGTTTTATGCCTGTGGCAATTCAAGTCGCAAAAGTAGTTTTTTTTACTGAGAAAATCTATACTTAGAAGTATATTTTTTAATTTTGTGCAACTAATATAGCGTGGATGATACTTAAAAAGCTTTCTATACTCAATTATAAAAACATTCTTCAGGCAGAAGTTTTTTCTCTCCCGAAATAAATTGTTTTTTCGTGGAATAACGGAATGGGAAAGACCAATCTGTTGGATGCCGTTCATTATCTCTCTTTTGCAAAAGCCATATCAATACGCCCGATTCCCAGCTGATCAACAACGGTCAGGATATGTGCGTGTTGCAAGGTAATATGACTATGAGGGGCGTGAAGAGGAGGATATTTTTGTGCTATCCGTCGCCGGCAACGGAAACAGTTCAAGCGGAATAAAAAAGAGTACGACAAACTGTCGGAGCATATCGGTCTGTTGCCATTAGTGATGGTTTCGCCAGCCGATTCGGAACTGATACAAGGCGGGAGCGAAGAACGTCGACGCTTTCTCGATGTGATTATTTCGCAGCAGGACAAGCCTTATCTGCATGCGTTGATACAATATAATAAAGCCTTGCTTCAGCGGAATATTCTTTGAAGAATCAAAGTATGGACACTTCTTTGTATGAAGTGCTGGAAATGCAATTGGATATGTATGGACGGATGGTGTTCGAGAAACGCCAGCTACTGGTGGAAAGTTTTATTCCTATTTTTTAACGAATACTATCAAACTATCTGCCGTTCTACCGAACAGGTCGGATTGGAGGTATATATCCCAACTGGCAGACCGGAATCTGGCTGAGTCGCTGGCGGTCAACAGGGAGCGTGACCGTATTTTGGGATATACTTCCAACGGTGTTCATAAGGATGAACTGGAAATGACATTGAACGAACAATTAATCCGTAGGGTCGGTTCGCAAGGACAAAATAAAACTTATCTGATTGCACTGAAGTTGGCTCAGTTTGCTTTTCTGACCCGAAAAGGGCAGACAACTCCCATTTTGCTTCTGGATGATATATTTGATAAACTGGATGCGGCACGAGTGGCTGAGATCATCAAGCTGGTCAGTGGAGATAGCTTCGGGCAGATATTTATTACCGATACCAACCGGAAATACCTGGATGAAATCCTGCAGGCAATGAATCATGATTATGCTTTGTTCAGAGTAGAACAGGGTGAAGTTCAACCGATGGAGGATCAGCCATGAAGCGAAAGAATACACAAGCGATTGGTGAAGTCCTGAGAGATTTCTTTTGAAGACAATACGGAACTTTATGAAAAAAGATTCTGGAAATTCGTGTGGAACGTGCCTGGAAAGAAGTGCTTTGACCGATGGTTATGCAATATACCCATAATATATATATGTACGCGATCATATATTATATGTATCGTTGACTTCTGCTGTCTTGAGAAGTGAGCTGACTTTATGCCGTGAACGGTTGGTGAAGAGTCTGAATGAGTATGCCGGGGCAACTGTTATACACGATATTATTATCCGTTGATAATCTCTTTTTTCCGTAATGATCATATCCATTTTCTTATCGAAAGATTCGGTAGGGACTGTGTCTTGTAGCTGAAAATCGAAACATATACCGATTTTGGGTGCTTGCAATGTGGATAACAGTCTGTCGTAATATCCTTTACCGCGTCCCATGCGGTTCAGTTGCCGGTCGAAAGCGACACCCGGAACAATGATCAGGTCTATTTCCGATTCATCGACAGTTGTTTCCTGTTCAATGGGTTCCATAATGCCGAAGATGCCCGGCTTAAGGCTGTCAGTACCGTTATAGGGTAACAGGCGGAGATCATCGCCTACAATCAACGGCAGGAGAAGTCGTTTTTTTTTTTTCAAACCATTTTTCAAGAAAACCGGCCGTTTGGACTTCGCCGGTATCGCGTTGTATAGAGCGATACAGGAAGCCTGCCGGAAGAGTTCAGTTTCTTCCAGCCGCTTCATTATTTCTTCGGAAAGATCAAGCAATGTAGTCTTCTTGTACGATTTCTTTAGCGAGGCTATGTATTTTCGGAGTTGTTGCTTGATTCCTGCAATTCCTTTGTCTGCATCTTTTTTCTAATGTAGGGACAGATTTACCTTCGTTTATGATCTGGATAGCGCGTAATAACGTAGGATCGTCTTTCAGGAAGATCGGATAGAATCCGGCTTCGTCGAAAAAGTTACGTACGATATATGCCTGCAACTGGCTTTCGATCAGCTTTCCTGATATATTGATCAGGTTCGGGCGTTTCTTGATCCCTTTGGTTGCAGCAAAGTTAGTGAAGTCATATAGCAATGGCTGCGATTGCAGGTACTTGTACAGATCCTGGTAAGTCGTGAACGAAGATAATTTTTTCACGATTCTGGTCTGAATATTCAAGTGCATACAGATAAAGTGTGCCACTTGATGACGATACTTGTGAAATACGTTGTAATTCCGCTTGTATCGCGTGGAATAAATATATCCGGCATGATACCGCCACCACCGTAGACCGTACGTCCCATCATGGTGTTATATTTTTCCGTATGCGTATTCTTGATACTGTCGGCTGAATCGAATTCACCATGGATGAATCGGTTGTATATATCCTGATCATAATCGGTGGAATTACCCATTTCATAATCTTTTTGGATACTTCTTCCGGAAGGAGTATAATAGCGGGCGATTGTCAGGCGGATTTCAGAACCGTCGCTCAGTTTGATCGGTGACTGAACCAATCCTTTTCCATACGTACGGCGTCCGATGATCAATCCACGGTCGTTATCCCTGGATCGCTCCGGAGAAAATCTCGCTGGCAGAAGCCGAGAACTCATCTGTCAGGACAACGATCGGCGCCTCTTTGCAAGTGCCGGTTCCGTTTGTATAGACATCGTTACGGGGAAGGCTTTTCCTTCCGTGTATACGATCAGGCGGCCTTCCGGCATGAATTCGTTGACCATATTGATGGCGGCATCCATATAACCTCCCGTATTTCCACGCAGGTCGATAACGAAAGAACTGCATCCTGCTTCTTTCAGTTTGGCGATAGCTGTAATGAATTCGTTATAAGTTGTCCGGCCGAACTTGCTTGACTTTGATATAACCAATGCCTTTACTAACCTCGTAGGAAACATCCACAGAGTTGACCGGACATCACCGCGTGTAACATCGAAATAAAGCAGTTCCGGTTCACCTCCGCGTTTTACTCCCAGTTTAACGGTGCTGTTTTTGGCTCCGCGCAGCGTACGCATAATTTTTGCCTGGCTGGTGTTATTTCCTGAATAGATCGAGTCGTTGATCGTAATGATACGGTCGAATGGCAATAAACCAGCTTTTTCAGCTGGACCTCCGGAGATAACACTGATCACCAGGATCGTGTCTGTCTGCATATTGAATGATACACCGATACCGCTGAACGACCCTTCGAGGTCTTCATTCACTATCGTTGCGTCTTCGGCAGATATGAAACGGAGTGCGGATCCAGTTCGCTGAATATTTTAGGTATGGTGCCTTCCACCAGCTTCGCCATATTAACGGTATCGACATATTGTTCGTCGATAATATCGAGTATGGCATTTATTTTATTCCCGCTGGAGAACATACGGCGCTTGCCATGTTGTGTAAGAGAAAGATAATTGTTCCCGATAAAAATTCCGAGAGCAATACTTGCTGCAATGATAACAGGTAACCAGATGGTCAACCTTCTGTTTTTGTCCATAAAAACGTATATTTATTCGTTTATATCAATATAATCTATACTAATACCGGCGCGTTGCAATAAATTGCATCCGTCTTCCATCCGGTACTTTTCTGAATATACAACACGCTTAATGCCCGATTGGATGATCAGCTTGGCACATTCGATGCAAGGGGCCGAAGTAACATAGATCGTCGCTCCTTTTACTGCTGTTTGAAGATGCCGCCACTTTTGTTATTGCATTCGCTTCGGCATGTAACACATAGGGCTTGGTCACATTATTTTCATCTTCACAGACATTCTCAAAACCGGCAGGTGTCCCGTTGTATCCATCGGAAATGATCATTTGGTCCTTAACTATCAGTGCACCGACCTGACGTCGTTTGCAATATGAATTTTTCAGCCCAAACGGCAGCCATCCGCAGATAACGTTTATCTAATTCATATTGTTTCTCTGTTTTTTCGCACATTGTTTACCTGATTTTGTACTTATTACTTTAGCTGGCAAAGGTAAATATAATTGATTTAACTATTGTATGTTTAGCTATTTTTTATATCAATTGCTATTTGCTTTCGGTTCAGCCTGTTTTATGCCGTTTCTTATGAGCAGGGCGTCGATAGTCGGCTCCTGTCCGCGGAAGCGTTTATACAGGATTGCCGGGTCTTCGGTTCCTCCTTTTTGAAAGGACATTTTCACGGAACGAGCGAGCTGTTTCCCTGTTGAATATGCCTGTGGCTTTGAAGACAGAAAATGCATCAGCATCCAATACTTCCGCCCATTTGTATCCGTAATATCCGGCGGCATAGCCTCCGGAAAAGATATGTCCGAAGCTACTGCTCATGAGTGTGCCCGGAACTTCCGGCACGATAACGGTCCGTGCCCAAGCCTGTTTTTCGAAGGCGATGACATCTCCTCAAACGGTTCGGTCTGTGTATGCCATGCCATATCGAGCATGCCGAAACTTAACTGGCGACAGCAGAAATAGCCGGTGTTAAAGTTGGATGCATCGACCAGCTTCCGGATCAGTTCCTGCGGGATTTTTTCGCCTGTTTCATAATGTACGGCGATCAGGTCGAGAAATTCTTTTTCCGTCAGCCAGTTTTCCATTAGTTGTGAAGGCAGTTCGACAAAGTCGCGATATACATTTGTACCGGACAGGCTGGCGTACTTTCCTTCGGCAAACATTCCGTGCAAGGCATGTCCGAATTCATGCAGAAGCGTATTTACTTCGTCGAAAGTCAGTAAAGAAGGTTTTGTCTCCGTTGGACGTGTGAAATTCATGACGATGATAATCTGTGGACGACTGTCGCTTCCGTCAGCTTCGTGATACTGCTCTTTGATACTGTTCATCCATGCTCCCGATTGTTTTCCGTCACGCGGATGAAAATCAGTATACAGGATGGAAAGGAATTTGCCATCGGCGTCATATACTTCATAAGCATCTACTTCCGGATGATAAACCGGAATTTCTTTATTCTCTTTGAATGTGATGCCGTATAGCTGTGTGGCAAGTCCGAATACGCCGTTTTTGACATTGTTCAGTTCGAAATAGGGACGCGTCATTTCATCATTCACGTTGAAACGGATGTCTTTCAGTTTTTCGGAATAATAGCTCCAATCCCAAGGCATGACCGTTATGTTTTCTGTTTCCATCCCCATGGCAAAACCCTGTACTGCATTATATTCGTTGATGGCGACCGGCTTATAAGCATCGAGCAATTGATTCAGCAGGTTATAAACAGTAGCCGGATTTTTGGCCATCGTATGCTTAAGCGAATATTCTGCATAGGTGTTGTAACCCATCAATCTGGCTATCTCCAGGCGAATATTGATGATCTGGCGGATGATCTCTTTATTGTCATATTCGTCTCCCTTGTTCCCTACGCTCATATATTCCCGGTACATTGTTTCACGCAATTTGCGTGAATCGGCATATCGCATGAATGGGATATAACTCGGTGCAGTCAGGTTAAATAACCAGCCCTTTTTCCCTTTTTTTTGGCACGGAGAGCTGCGGCTTCACAAATACTTTCGGGAAGGCCCGACAAATCTTTCTCATCGGTAAGAAGCAGTTCGTACCTGTTTTTGTCCTTCAATGCATTCTGGTCGAATCTCAGAGATAGTACACTCAGGTCTGTGCTTAATTTGCGGTATTTCTCTTTGTCTTCCGGATTCAGGTTGGCACCACGAACGGAGAACGATTCAAATGTTTCTTCCAGCAGCTTGGTATTTTCTGTAGAAAGGTTGAGCCTGTCTTTTTTGTTCATACACATTCTTTACACGTGCAAATAGCTTTTTCATTCAGAAAGATATTATTAGAACTTTCCGACAACTTGGGGGAGATTCTTTGTGAGATCTCCATCATTTCGTCGTCGGCTTCCGCATTCAATATATTGAAGAAGGCTGAACTGACTTTGTTCAGCAGTCTACCGCTACGTTCCAGAGCGATGATTGTATTTTCGAAGGTTGCCGGCTGTGTATCGTTGGCAATGGCCTGCACTTCACTATCGAGTCGCTTTATTCCCTCGTCGAAAGCCGGTTCGAAATGTTCGTTTTTATCTCGTTGAAAGGAGGGGTTTCGAAAGGGGTGTTATAACTAAAGAAAAACGGATTATGAGTTGTTTGTGTCATATCTCTTATACATTATATATTTATTATAGTCCATATATTGCCGGAAACAACCTGTTTATTTCCGGCACAAAGATGGAAAAAATAGCTGTGCTACTGAATAAATTCCTCTATATTTCTTAATTATGTTGCCGATCCAATTGTTTGCCGATAGTTATAAGCATAATTGCCGATAATTATCGACAATTATACCGACAGATGTAAAGCAAGCTTACCGATAGCTATCGGCAAACAATTGGATCGGCAACAAATCCTTATTGCATCGGCAATAAAGTCTGTCTGTATCGGTATTTGCCAGCAATTGGTATACTATTGTTTCCCGCTTGTGTTTTTATAACTTTCTGCAGAGGTTTTTTGTTTTCTTCTTACTGTGTGTATTTTTTCAAAAAGTATGCAGATCTGTTTTTTTTGGGGGTAGTCTAAGATATTCATAAAGTAGCTTGTTTTGAGTTTTTTAACAACTGTTCATGTGTTTGACAACACATGAACGGAAGTCTCTAATTTTCTAAGGAGTTATTTATCAAACGTTTTGGTGTTGTAAAAAAAAAATAGTTTCTAAATAAATATGAAAGCTGATTTGTTTTTTTGTTTTTAAGTGATACTTTTGGTCTGTATATCATATCATTTTTCATTATATAAGCATAAACTTAAAAACCAAATATAAAAATATGAGTTATCTTAAATTTGACAAGACTCTTATGACGAACCTGGAAGAAGCGCTGCCAAGAGAGAATTCTTCGTACGAATCGTTCGGGAGCCTATCATTGTACAACTATCGTTGATTGCAACACAAGAAAATATCACGGATTACTTGTAATTCCGGTTCCGGAGCTGGATGATGAGAATCACGTATTGTTGTCGTCATTGGATGAAACTGTGATACAACACGGCGCCGAATTTAACCTGGGGCTTCATAAGTATCAGGGGGATAATTACAGTCCGAACGGGCATAAAATACATCCGTGAATTTGAATGTGAGAAAGTACCGACAACAATCTACAGAGTAGGTGGAGTTGTTTTGAAAAAAAGAAAAGCTTTTTTGTTCATCATGAAAACCGGATTTTGATTCCGTTATACATTGTTGGATGCGCATTCTGCTACAACCTTGCGTTTGCGTCCGTTTTTAGCTTTTCGTAGTGTACGTGAATATACCCATGAGAATTCACAGGCTAGTCGTGAGTATCAGGTTGTCACAAACGGTATTAAGACATGCATGTATCCGGGCTATCCCGAATTATATATGCAATTGAACAAGAAGAACGAATTCCACTATCAGCCGGATTGGTATCGGGGAATTGAGTATCCCAAAGAGCAGGAGAGAGGATATGATTTTAATGAAGATTTGTATGTTCCGGGTATTTTGAAGTGGACATCAAAAGAAAGGTGAAAGCATTGTCTTCTCAGGAGGTGTTTCCGAGGCCGGTACACGTGCGTTGAAAAAGACGTTTGAAGAAGAAATGGAAGAGCGTACTCCGCGTGATACATTTAAACATTGTCTGATCAATGCTGCTCATCAATTTCTGAATAAGCAGGGCGACGAGTTTTTATATTCTGGCCGGTTATCCCTGGTTTAAGTGCCGTGCCCGCGACATGTTTATATCCTTGCCGGGACTGACGCTGGCTATCAACGAAAAGTCCAAATTTGAGCTTGTGATGGAAACAGCCCGTAAAGCTTTGTATGACTTTCATGAATAATGAACCGAGCCACCTACGGGTTTATGAAATGGATCATCCCGATATTTTACTTTGGGCAGTGTGGTGTATCCAGCAGTATGCTAAGATGGTGTCACGCGTGCATGTCGTGAGAAATATGGTGTATTGTTGGAGGATATCATGGCATTTATTTGCCGGGATAAACATCCTAATCTGTCTTTTCTTGCATTCAAACGGTCTGCTATATGCCAACGGAACAGAAAAGGCTGTTACATGGATGAACTCTACAGCTAATGGGCGACCGGTAATACCTCGGACTGGTTTTGTTGTAGAAATTAATACTTTGTGGTATAATGCCTTACGTTTTACAGGCGAATTGCTAGGTGAGGCAGGAAATGAACAATTAAGTACTGAATTATCTGTTTTGGCTGAAAAAGACGGGAAAGTCGTTTCTCGAAACATTTTTTGAATGAGTATGGTTATTTACTGGATTATGTAGATGGAAATATGATGGACTGGAGTGTCCGTCCGAACATGATATTTACTGTGGCTTTCGACTATTCTCCGCTTGATTCCCGTCAGAAGAAAGGTGTGTTCGACATTGTGACGAAAGAGTTGCTTACTCCTAAAGGACTCCGTTCCTTCAGCCCGAAGAGCGGTGGTTACAACCCGAACTATGTGGGTCCTCAGATGCAGCGTGATTATGCTTATCATCAAGGTACCGCATGGCCCTGGCTTGGCTGGCTTCTATTTTGAAGCTTACCTTCGTATTTATAAGATGAGTGGCATAGGATTTGTGGAGCGTCAGCTGATAGGCTACGAAGACGAAATGACTTCTCATTGTATTGGCTCTATACCTGAACTGTTTGATGGTAACCCGCCTTTCAAAGGTCGTGGAGCTGTATCATTCGCTATGAATGTGGCAGAGATATTACGAGTATTATATTTATTGAGTAAATACAATTATTGAAAGGAGGGCCTGTATGAAAGTGTTAATGTTTGGATGGGAATTTCCTCCCAAAATATATGGTGGTCTTGCGGTTGCCTCTTATGGTATTACTAAAGGTTTGAGCCTGCAAGGTGATGTGGAAACGACCTTCTGTTTGCCCAAACCTTGCGGCGACGAAGAAAAAAAGTTTTCCTGAACATTATAGGCATGAACCAAGTGCCCATTGTGTGGCGTGATGTGGATTATGATTACTTAAAGTCACGTCTTTCGACTTCGACTCCGGAACAGTATTATGCTTTCCGTGACCATATCTATGCCGATTTCTCATATCTGAATGTAAATGATTTGGGGTGTATGGAGTTTGCCGGAGGGTATCCTGCTAACCTGCATGACGAGATCAATAATTTTTCTATTATAGCAGGGGTGGTTGCGCGCCAGCAAGAATTTGATATTATCCATGCGCACGACTGGCTGACTTATCCGGCTGGTGTGCATGCCAAGCTGGTAAGTGGCAAACCATTGTGTATCCATGTTCATGCTACTGATTTTGACCGTTCGCGCGGTAAGGTGAATCCTACGGTATATGCTATGGAAAAGAATGGCATGGATCATGCCGACTGTATTATGTGTGTGTCCGAGCTGACCCGTCAGACAGTTATTCACCAATATCATCAAGACCCGCGCAAATGTTTTGCCATGCACAATGCCGTTTATCCGCTTTCGCAAGATTTGCTGGACATTCCTCGTCCTGATCACTCGAAAGAAAAAGTGGTGACTTTCCTGGGGCGTATCACGATGCAGAAAGGACCCGAGTATTTTGTGGAAGCCGCCGCATTGGTCTTGAAGCGTACCCGTAACATCCGTTTTGTAATGGCAGGATCGGGAGACATGCTGGACGCCATGATCAATCTGGCTGCGGAACGAGGTATTGCAGACCGTTTTCATTTCCCGGGGTTCCAGCGTGGGCGTCAGGTTTATGAAGCATATAAAAACAGTGATGTATTCGTAATGCCTTCCGTGTCAGAACCTTTTGGTATTGCTCCTTTAGAGGCTATGCAGTGCGGAACTCCTTCTATCATCTCAAAGCAATCGGGTTGCGGTGAAATTTTGGATAAAGTAATCAAGACAGATTATTGGGATATCAACGCTATGGCCGATGCCATCTATTCTATTTGTACGAATCCTTCTCTTTTCCAATATCTGCAGGAAGAAGGAAAGAAAGAGGTGGATGGCATTACATGGGAGAAAGTCGGCTTGAGAATCCGTGCCCTCTATGAGCAGGTGTTAAAAAACTATGGTAAATAATAAAACAATAACTAGGATATGAAAACAATATGTCTTTATTTTGAAATACATCAAATTATCCATCTGAAACGCTATCGCTGTTTTGATATAGGCCGTGACCATTATTATTATGATGATTATGAAAATGAGCGCGGCATCAGTGATATAGCCGAACGCTCGTATATTCCTGCGCTGAGTGCGTTGATTGAAATGGCAAAGAATCACGGTGATACTTTCAAGGTGGCTTTGTCTATCTCGGGTGTGGCGCTGGAACAGTTGGAAGTGCATGCGCCCGGTGTAATCGAGTTGTTGCATCAGTTGAATGATACCGGCTGTTGCGAATTCTTGTGTGAACCTTATTCTCACGGTCTTTCTTCATTGGCTAATGAAGATTGTTTCCGCGAAGAAGTGGAACGTATGCGTACCAAGATTAAACAAATATTTGGCAAGGAGCCGAAGGTATTCCGTAACTCCAGCTTGATTTATTCGAATGATATTGGCGCTACGATAGCCGATATGGGCTTTAAAGGTATGTTGACTGAAGGCGCGAAGCATATTTTGTAGGTTGGAAGAGCGCTCATTATTTATATCATTGTGCATATAACCCGAATCTGAAGTTGTTGCTTCGTGATTTCAAAATTGTCGGATGATATTAGTTTGCGTTTCTCTAATTCAAGTTGGAGTGAATATCCATTGTTTGCCGACAAATATATAGATTGGATTGCAGCTTTTCCTGAAGAAGAGCAGGTTATCAATATATTTATGGAACTTGGGGCTTTGGGAATTGCCCAACCGTTATCTTCTAATATCTTGAGTTTTATCAAAGCATTGCCTGCTTGTGCAAAAAAGAAAGAGGTATTACTTTCTCTACACCGACGGATATTGTGACTAAATTGAAATCGGTGGATCAGGTTGATGTTCCTTATCCGATGTCGTGGATAGATGAAGAAAGAGATACTAGTTGTTGGTTGGGGAACGTGATGCAGCGGGAAGCATTCAATAAGCTTTATAGTGTAGCAGAACGTGTTCATTTGTCTGACGACCGTCGTATCAAGCAGGACTGGGACTATCTGCAAGCAAGTAATAATTTCCGTTTCATGACTACAAAGAATACGGGCATTTTGGTTGAATCGCGGTATTTATGATTCTCCTTATGATGCGTTTACGAATTATATGAATATCCTGGGGGGATTTCATCAGTCGTGTGAATGCTTTGTACCCAATTGATGTGGATAATGAAGAATTAAACTCATTGTTGATAACTATTAAGAATCAGGGCATTGAGATCGAGACACTTCAGAAAGAAGTCGATAAGTTGAAAAAAAAGAAAGCTGCAAAAAGAAATAATAGTTTTTTAATAATAAAAAAGCGGATAATCAGAAGAAATTATCCGCTTTTTTTATGAATTTAAAATTATTACTTGTATTCCGTTGTCGTTATGACAATATTTGTCGCTTCTTTTGTTTTAAGCAACTTGACTCCGGAAGGTAGTAAATAGTTGTTTATTGCAGTTGTATATGGCTGGGTATTGTAATAGTTGTTTGATTGAGCTGTAAGACGTTCAACCGGAACCAAAAGCAATACCATATCCTTGTCAGGATTATTCTTTATATGTTCCTGCATCAAGTTGGAGATATTATCCATACGAATAAGATCGACTACTAGTGCTGTAACTGGCGAGGAATGATGTTCTTTTTTATCTTCTATCTTGTTATTAACAAAGAAAGTAGCCAAAAGAATCTTTAGGCAGCAACAGTAAATTTGAAGGAGCGGAAAGAGCCCATTGCCAGTTTTCCTGCGGCAGTGCTTTTATTGTCAGAGGTATATTGTTGATAACACGGTTCTCCGATTCTTTCAACTATATCCTGAGCTGGAATTGTTAATTGAGTATATACACCTGCCGGTGTTTTCAGATAAGCAATTGAATCATTTTCTTCTAACAACGGAGTCAAATCTGTATTTTTGAAACGGTTCAACTGCAATACTTCTTTGGTTACATTGAACGTTTCACTGGAATATGCGGTGGAATCCTGACCCTGGCTGCCTTTCAAACTATACTTATAGTAGATCGAGAAAGTTGAATAGGTAATTTGCAGAATATTACCGCTACCATATGTATTTGTTATATACAATCCGGGAAGAATTTATTAAAGTTCTCCTGGCTGCTGAAAGTACTTGGATTTTTGATTGATTCATCATAGAACTTCTGACCAAACTCCTTAGGCATCCGGATTGTAACGGTCGGAATAAAAGTGCGATCACCATTAGAATCAGTGGCATTACGAATACTGTCAGGTACAGAATTATCATATGCAGTATATGTTTGCATGCCCAATGAATTCTGCATGTCACAATACTCCAGCGGATCGAAGTTCGTATAAAAATCTCTTTCCAGTTCTTTGTCTACCAAATATATCTGAGCACGCATAGGTGCTAAAGAGTCACCTACCCAAGCGCCGTTCTGATACATGATTTTAAAATCGATAGAGTCAATCTGTCCATTAATAGGTTCATGCTTAAATTTGAAGTCATCCGGGCAGTAAAACTGGCAGATGTAATCAGATTTCACGTTACCATACAACGGATCATAGAACTCCCCGAGAAGTCCATTAGTAGTTCTTGCATATACCGAATCCATTAGCAAAGTTGTCGCTTGCATCTGGAAAGTATCTACATATACGGGCATTTTGTCTCCGTCAGGCTGAATTGTCGAGCCAACCAGATTCAAATCATCACTACACCCACTCAGGATTGTTACTCTAAGCCCAGGCCAATTAATAAAGGCTTGATCTTCATCATTTTTCTCTCACTTATTTAGAATCTAATACGACATCGTAAAATTCGTTGAATGCATCCATATAAGTTTCCGGCGACTGATAAGGAAGGAACGGAGTATCTTTCTTGGTTGCAATATAGTCCAGTACATCCTGGTTGATCGTTTCACTACCCTTGTATCACACCGTCAGCCATAATCGATAGCCAGTTTCGTCAAGCCCGACAAAGCTGGTATCAGCCTTGATACCTTTCAGGTCGCTGTCCTTGGCTCCGTCTGTTTTCACTTCTGAGCCAGTTCTTTTCTTAACGGTGTTTTAAAAATCATCATTATAAATAGAATAGACTAGTTTTGCATTTTTTAAGACAATGGATCGTCTGCATACATTCTTTTTTTGATGTATAATGCAGTCAGTGCAGATATCCATCCGTGGCAGTGGATGACATCCGGTATCCAACGGAGTTTTTTCACTGTTTCCAGTACTCCACGTACGTAGAAGATCGAACGGTCGTCGTTATCCTCGTATTCGTTTCCCTCTTCATCGCTGATAGTATGTTTACTGGAAGAAGTCTTCATTATCAATGAAGTACACCTGCATGCGTGCTGCCTGAATGGATGCTACCTTAATGATCAGCGGGTGATCGGTATCATCAATGATGAGATTCATACCCGAAAGCCGGATTACTTCGTGCAACTGGTTGCGGCGTTCGTTAATGCTACCGAACTTGGGCATGAAAGTCCTAATTTCGCGACCACGCTCCTGTATGCCTTGTGGCAGGTTTCTGCATATCGTTGCAATCTCTGATTCGGGAAGGTAGGGTGTTATTTCTTGAGCTATAAACAAGATTTTTTTGCATCCATTCTTGTAAACTAGTTTTATAAAGACGGCTACAAAGATACAAAAATTCTTTCATTTACCGCAATTATTTATTTGCTTTGCACCGTCAATAAGCATCTAAAGGATGAAAATAGTAAACAGTATTAAAGAATTGAAGAGTTATCTCGCTGAAGAAAAGCGTAATAACAAACAAATTGGCTTTGTTCCCACTATGGGAGCATTACACAACGGACACCTGAGCCTGGTTAAGCGTTGCGTGGAAGAAAAACGATGATGTGCGTTGTCAGCGTTTTCGTAAATCCGACCCAGTTTAACGACAAAATGATTTGGCGACTTATCCCCGCACGTTGGATAAGGACTGTGCATTATTGGAGCCGGCCGGTTGTGATTATGTTTTTTTGCTCCGACAGAGGCGGAGATGTATCCTGAACCGGATACCCGCACATTTGATTTCGGAACAGTATCGGCCGTGATGGAAGGGGCACGCCGTCCGGGACATTTTAACGGGGGTGGCCCAGATTGTCAGCAAGCTGTTTTATGCCGTAGAGCCGGATAATGCCTACTTCGGAGAAAAAAGACTTCCAGCAGATCGCAGTGATCCGTGCCATGGTAAAACAGTTGAATATCCCTGTAAAAATTAACGCCTGCCCGATTTTGCGTGAGGACGACGGGCTGGCTTTAAGCAGTCGTAACGTTCGTTTAACACCGGAACAACGTCAAAAAGCACCGTTAATAGCACGTACGTTAAAAGAAAGTGCTAACTTTGCAGCCGAAAAGAGCGTGCAGGAGGTGATCGACTATGTAATCAACACGATAAATGCCGACCCTGTTATGCGTGTGGAATACTATGAAATCGTAGACGGAAACACCATGGAGTCGATCAAAAACTGGTCGGATACCGATTATGCAGTCGGCTGTATCACGGTCTATTGCGGTGAAGTTCGCCTGATTGATAATATAAAGTATAAGTAGCTGATAAATAAGGTGATTACCTTTTTAAAAAAAGTCAGACTTTTGATTTGTTTAAAAGTCCCTTATTTTGAAAAATCAAAAGTCCCTTTATTTTAAATGCAAAAACCCTACTTTCGTTTGAGGGACATTTAATGGTAATCAAATTATACAGAAAACGATGTTTATAGAAGTAGTTAAATCAAAGATTCACCGGGTAACGGTAACGGAAGCCAATCTGAATTATATAGGAAGTATCACTGTTGACGAGGATTTGCTGGATGCCGCCAACCTGATTGCCAATGAGAAGGTGGCTATTGTGAACAACAATAACGGTGAACGTTTTGAAACGTATATCATTAAAGGCGAACGCGGTTCGGGAGTGATTTGTCTGAACGGTGCTGCTGCACGCAAAGCACAGCCTGGCGATATCATCATTATTATGTCGTATGCCTTGATGGATTTTGAGGAGGCGAAAACATTTAAGCCGTCGGTTGTGTTTCCTGATACGGCAACCAATAAACTGATATAGAGCATCGGTAGCAGCATTTAGAATGTTTTTAAACAACAACAATAAAGAAGCTCGCCGGTTGCCGGCGGGCTTTTTTTATGGTCTTGTGTTTCCCCATTTAGAAAATAATAAGAGTAGAATATGTATACGAACAAACAAATCTGGAATGTAAGTTATCCTATTTTTTCTGAGTTTGTTGGCGCAGAACATTATTAATGTGACCGACACGGCTTTCCTGGGAAGGGTAGGGGAAGTTGAATTGGGAGCCTCCGCGATGGGTGGGCTCTATTATATTTGTGTGTTTACGATTGCTTTCGGATTCAGTACGGGGTCTCAGATTGTGATGGCCCGCAGAAACGGTGAACGGCGGTACAGTGATGTAGGACCGGTCATGATACAGGGAGTGTTTTTTTCTGTTGGCACTGGCGGCTGTGATGTTTACTTTCTCCCGTCTCTTTGCTAAAGATATTATGCGGGTACTGATTTCTTCCGATACGATTCTGAATGCCACGGAAGAATTCTTGGACTGGCGTGTGTTCGGGTTCTTTTTCTCTTTTGTGAATGTGATGTTCCGTGCTTTGTTTATCGGTATTACCCGGACAAAGGTACTGACATTGAACGCTGTTGTGATGGCGTTGACGAATGTGCTGCTGGACTACCTGTTGATATTCGGTAACTGTGGCTTTCCGGAATTGGGTATAAAAGGAGCGGCTATCGCTTCGGTGATGGCGGAGGGGGTGTCGATTGTTTTTCTTTCTGGTTTATACCCGCCTGACGGTGGATATAAAGAAATATGCATTGAATCAATTCCGGTCGTTCGATATCAGGTTGCTGAAACGGGTGTTAAGTATTTCTATATTTACCATGTTACAGTATTTTTTATATCGTTGAGTACTTATTTTATGCTTTTTGTAGCTGTGGAGCATCTGGGGCAACGGGAGTTGGCGATTGCCAATATTGTGCGCAGTGTGTATATCGTTCTGTTGATTCCGGTTAATTCTTTATCCACGGCAACCAACTCTTTTGTCAGTAATAGCATTGGTGCGGGGCATACCGACCAGGTTATCCCGATTATCCGGCGGCTTTCTTATATCTCATTGGGTATTGTGGCTGTATGTGTTTTTTTATCACCTGTCTTTTCCCCATCGGCTATCTTGTCGGTCTATACGAATGACGCCTCTTTGATACATGCTTCGATACCTTCGCTTTCTGTGATTGCCGGAGCCTTGCTGATAGCGGCTGTCGCTAATATCGTATTTAATGGTGTGACAGGTACGGGAAATACCCGTTCTGCCTTTGCGATGGAGTTGGTGACACTTGTCTTTTATACATTGTTTATATATGTGGCGGGGATGCGTTTACATCTTCCGGTTGCTATTTGTTTTTCTGACCGAAGTTGTTTATTACACCGGACTGCTGCTGGCAAAGTGTAATTTATTTGAAAAAAAGCAGCTTGGCAGAATAAAAAAGATTTAGAGGTTTACATCCTTTTTTCTTACCTTTGCCCCTCATTCGTTAGAATTAGAAAAAAAAAAATAAATATACATACGAATATGTTTTGAAAATTTAAGCGAAAGGTTAGACAGATCGTTTAAACTGCTGAAAGGTGAAGGTAAGATCACCGAAATCAATGTGGCTGAAACACTGAAAGATGTGCGCAAAGCTTTACTTGATGCCGACGTAAACTATAAAGTAGCCAAGTCTTTTACCGATACGGTAAAGGAAAAAGCATTAGGACAGAATGTGCTTACTTCCGTTAAGCCCAGTCAGTTGATGGTTAAGATCGTGCATGATGAGCTTGGCAGCCTGATGGGGAGGAACGGCTACCGATATTATCCTGAAGGGTAGTCCGGCAATCATCCTGATGTCCGGTTTGCAGGGTTCCGGTAAGACGACTTTCTCAGGTAAGCTGGCCAATATGTTGAAAAACCAAAAGAAACAAAAGCCGTTGCTGGCTGCCTGCGACGTTTACCGTCCGGCGGCTATCGAGCAGTTGCGTGTGGTCGGCGAACAGGTTGGAGTACCTGTTTATATGGAACTGGAAAACAAGAATCCGGTGGAGATTGCGATGAACGCTATTCGCGAAGCACGTGCGAAAGGCAACGATGTCGTGATTGTCGATACCGCTGGTCGTTTGGCTATTGACGAGCAGATGATGAAAGAGATTGCCGCTATCAAAAGTGCTATCCAGCCGGATGAAACATTGTTCGTTGTCGATTCCATGACCGGACAGGACGCGGTGAACACTGCCAAAGAATTTAACGAACGTCTTGACTTCGATGGTGTAGTTCTGACTAAGTTGGATGGTGATACTCGCGGTGGTGCCGCTCTTTCTATCCGAACGGTGGTCGACAAACCGATTAAGTTTGTCGGAACCGGTGAGAAGATGGATGCATTGGATACTTTCCACCCGGAACGTATGGCCGACCGTATCCTCGGTATGGGTGATATCGTTTCTTTGGTAGAACGTGCGCAGGAGCAGTACGATGAAGAAGAGGCCAAAACGCTTGCAGAAGAAGATTGCCAAGAATCAGTTCGACTTCAACGACTTCATCTCCCAAATCCAGCAGATTAAGAAGATGGGTAACCTGAAAGAACTTGCTTCTATGATTCCGGGAGTTGGTAAAGCCTTGAAAGATATCGATATTGACGATAATGCCTTCAAAGAGTATCGAAGCGATTATCTATTCCATGACGCCGGACGAACGTGTCAATCCGGCTATCCTGAACGGTTCACGCCGTCAGCGTATCGCCAAAGGTAGCGGAACGACTATCCAGGTAAACAAACTAATCAAGCAGTTTGATGAAACCCGTAAGATGATGCGCATGCTTACCGCTGCCAAACCGGGAAGTAAGAAATTCCCATCGTTTAGAAGATAAAAACTAAAGAGATATATTATGGAAGACAATCATTATCAATTACTGGACGGAAAAGCCGTCTCTGCTCAGATGAAGAAAGAGATGGCGGAAGAAGTCGCCCAGATCAAAGCCGCAGGAGGTAAGATTCCCCCACTTGGCAGCTATTCTGGTAGGTCATGACGGAGGAAGTGAAACCTACGTGGCCAGTAAAGTGAAAACTTGCGAAGAAATCGGTTTCAAATCGACGCTGATTCGCTATGAGGACGATGTAACCGAAGAAGAGTTGCTTCGCCGGGTAGACGAACTGAACAACGATCCGGACGTGGATGGTTTTATCGTACAGCTCCCGCTTCCGAAACATATCTCTGAACAGAAGATTATCGAAGCGATCGACTACCGTAAGGATGTAGATGGATTCCATCCGATCAACGTGGGACGTATGTCGATCGGTCTTCCTTGTTTTGTTTCTGCCACTCCGGCCGGTATCCTAATTGCTGAAACGTTATGAAATCGAAACGAGTGGTAAACATTGTGTGGTTTTGGGACGCAGCAATATCGTTGGCAAACCGATGGCAATGCTGATGATGCAGAAAAGTTATCCGGGAAACTGTACGGTAACTGTTTGTCACAGCCGTTCAAAGAACCTGAAAGAAATGTGCCTGAACGCTGACATCATCATCGTTGCTTTGGGCGTTCCCGAATTCCTGAAAGCCGATATGGTGAAAGACGGTGCCGTGATTGTTGATGTTGGCACTACCCGTATGCCGAGTAGTGTTACTAAGAGCGGTTATAAGCTGACCGGCGATGTAAAATTCGACGAAGTTGCCCCTAAATGTTCTTATATTACGCCGGTTCCGGGAGGTGTTGGTCCTATGACAATTATTTCTTTGATGCGTAACACGCTGTTAGCCGGGAAGAAAAGCGATTTACAAGTAAAAATATTTGTATAATTTTTCTTTGAAAACGCTTGCGGAATCAGAAAAAACATCTATCTTTGCACCGTCTTAAAGAGAAATACTCAACAAGACTGAAATGGTGAGCGTAGCTCAGTTGGTTAGAGCATCGGATTGGGGTTCCGAGGGTCGTGGGTTCGAGTCCCATCGTTCACCCCAAGATAGAAAAAAAGCCATCCTGTTACAGGGTGGCTTTTTTATGTCCATTTAGTAAAAAAACTTACCCAGTATCCTATTATTTC
>VOFJ01002616.1_pt1 | contig 24526 bp, 51 predicted proteins | sample 5384081 | NCBI WGS metagenome assembly VOFJ01 (sample SAMN12384729, study PRJNA508395) | human gut metagenome | isolation source: healthy gut I | host: Homo sapiens | reverse complement strand
CCGGTAGCACTTCGTTCAGTTACGTATTGCTGGAATAACTTCCTTCCCGCCGGGGCAGGAAAATCAGTTCCCACAGGGAGCGCCCTTCGCACCCCTCCGGTCGGTTCTGCCGGAAAAGCTCCGAAAAAAACAAATACACAGCCAAATCCTTCTGCACCAGAAAGCCCTGTTTTTTGATGGCGCAGGGGGAATCGACATGTACCATTTTTTCATGCGTTCCCTGCGGGTCAAGTCATATTCTGTCCCACAACTAAGTATAAACGAAAGGGTTTCCAAAAATCAAGTCACATCCTCCACACAGTTGTACTAATTTTGTATACAATTTTTGTTATTTTTGAACAATCTGCACAAGCAGGCTGTTTTTCCGCCCGTACAATCCAAAAAAAACTCTCCCCAAATAACCAGAGAGAGTTCTTTTTTTCCTATTATTTATTTTCATATCCGTGCAAGCCGAAGTCCTGCTTTCGCCCCACTCCTTATTGACACAGGAACTGCGCCACCAGCGGCAGTGTGATAACAGAAAAGAATTGTGGAAACAAAGGCATATTCCGATGCTCTCTTCTCATCATTGCCATAAAGATCGGCAAAGGAGGGCAACGCCGCCGCCGCAGGTGTCCCCATCAGCACCACCAGTACGCTCAGTGCCATGCCGCTCATGAAGGTTCCGCAGATGAGCTTCGTAATGATGGGCATAATAATCAGCGTAAGGAAGCTGAAAATATAAACCTTTTTTATCCTTGAAGATTTCGCGCACATTCGCCGCCGCCAGCAAAGACCCAATGTAAATCATGGAAAGGCAGACAGTTGTATTTGCGGAATACTGCAGCACATCAAAAATAGGCTGCGGCAGAGAAATCGAGTTCACAAAGCAGAATACGCCGATAATCGCGGAAAGGCAGATTAGGTTGATAAACGCATCCTTGAGCATCTGCAATGCGGATTTTTTTTCAAATCACTGCCCATTGCAAACAGCACAGAGCAGACGGTAAACAGGAATACGTTGCAGGTAAACATGACAGCTACGCAGAAAATCAGTCCCTCTACGCCGTACATTGCCATAATCAACGGCTGCCCCATAAAAATAACGTTGCTGTAAACGCCGCCGCCGCTGAATAGCCCCAGCTCCTTCGGCTGCATTTTCATCGCCTTGCCGACAATAAAGAACAGCAGCGCACCAATGCAGCACATCAGATACGTCGCACCGCAGGTCACCAGAAAGCCCTTGAAAATCTCAGGAGAGTATTCCCTCTGCAGCAGAACTACCATGTTACAGGGAACCGCCACGCGCGTCAGCACGATAGAAAGCCCCTTCGCATTCGTCAGTGACAGAAAATTCTTCTTGTGCAGCACCACGCCGATAATCATCAAAATGACCATCGTAATGAGCTGATAAATTACAGGTATCGCCATTGCTCTAAACTTCCTTCCTCTTATCTTCTATCTCCCATATTTTTATAGCGACTTCCATTTTTATCTTAAAATAAGCCGGTTTTTGCAATATTTTTTTCCATTTTTTGCAATATTTTTCAATCTTTTATCAAAAGATAACCAGTTTAAATTTAAAAAAATAAGATATCTTATTTATTGAAATGCATTTTTTCTCCAAAAGACACTGCGCCGCCTTTGCCGCCAGAATCCTACAACCGCCCCTGCCAGAACGTCCGTCGGAAAGTGTACCCCCAAATACAGACGGGAAAATCCAATCAGTGCCGCCAGCACATACGCCGCCGCTCCCCATCTGCGGTCAATGGCATAAATCGCCGTTGCCGCCGCAAAGGATGCCGAGGTGTGTCCGGAAGGAAAGGAATAATCCCCCAGCCTGCGCACCAGAATCTCGTACCCCAGCAGGTCATACGGTCGCGTGCGCGCCACCAAGGGCTTCAGCAGAAGATTGCAGATAACCGCATTGAATGCCAGAGAAAGCAGCACCAACAATCCGCGATTGCTCCATTTTCGTCCCTTTACGCCAAGCAGCAGAAGCACCACGCCAATCCCAATCCAGAGCATCCCCTTGTTCGCCAGAGAGAGGAAATAAAAATCATAATTTTATCCATAACAGGGCTTGCAAAAACCTCCCCGTATCCAAAGCAAAAGCTGCCCGTCCATCTCAAAAAGCCGTTCCATCTCAAAACCTCCTTTCCCGTCATCGTATCACATCGTTACTCTCTCGGTCAACGGTGCAAAGAAAAACCGAAGGAGGAGCTCCTTCGGTCTTTTCTAAGTACGCATCAAATATTCATTTTATATTTTCTTTTATTGTTGTTCTGAAACTATCTTATAAATGTTTGCCTTGTGGAACGCTGCGCCTACCACAAAGAAAATCACTGCACCTGCTACACCCCTGTACAATGTTTTCGGGAATAGAGGTTGCCGCTACCGCAAAGCTGCTCTTCAAAATACCGCCGCCGATAAAGTAGCCGAATACCATCCATGCAACGCCAACAACAGCCGCCAGCAGGTTACGCCCTGTGTAGAATTTCGCTCTGCTGCCTGCGCCGGATGCAATCTTACCAATCAGCCAGCCCATCAGACCCTTGATAATCAGCGTAAAGGGGGTGCCCAATGGCTGTAGCCGCTCAGAACATCCGCCAGTGCGGAGCCAATGCCGCCGGCAACCATGCCGTATCTTGCCCCGAAGAATACCCCGACCAGAAGAATCATGCTGTCCCCCAGGTGTACATAGCCCTGTGTTGCGGAAACAGGAATCTGGAATACCATCGTGCAGACTGTCACCAAAGCAATCAGCAAGCCGTGAATACAAAAAGCTCTTTCGTTTTCATTTTTGCATCTCCCACCTTACTTGTTTTTTCGTTATCGTAAGGATATCATATCCAACGTCTGTCCGCCAGTAGCAGCACAGTAAAACAAATAATTGTATCGGTGCAATCCATCATTTTGTACCCATACGCTTACTACAACTCCTCTTTTTAGCCGCTCCATCACTCGCTCCAGTGTAAACGAAGCCATCAGCCGCCGATTCTCTCTATCCAGTAAGCGAAAATGCCCCGAAACCACATTCTGCTGTATCCGATACCCCTTCTCCTTCCATATCTCTCTCCACCAGACCCTTCCGCCCATTGTTTTTCGGGTACTGCGGCTCTGCCTCCGCAAAGGCAAGCGCCTCCACCAAATCATCCAAATCTCCGCCGAACTGCGCCTGCAAAATGCAGCTTTCGCGGAAAATTGCCGCAAAATGCCGCCGCACCCGTCCATCCCAGAGAGCTGCGCCCCTTCTCAATCTCCACAAGGGTCTTTTTTGGAAATTCCAAGCACCGCCGCCATTTTTTCCTGCGTAAATCCATATTCCTTCCGCACCGCCTTCAATGCACTGTCCAGTGCCGCGGCAAATTCCTTCTTCGTCATGCTCCTTCTTCCCTTCTTATAGCGGCGACAGATACATCAGGTATGGTGCCGTCAGTATCGCCATCCCCAGTGCGATTTTCTTTTTCTTTCCTTCCTCTAATAGAATTCCCTTCCAGACGAACCTTATATGGAAGAAATAAATCAGTACCCCTGCCAGAACTACTGCCAACCGTTGCAAATAAAAAATGCCCCTACAGAGGAAAACGGCGCATATATATGAAATGGCAGCGAAACCGCACTGCTAAGGATGACCAGAACCCCTGCCGCCAGAAAATCCGCCAGAAATCCAAAACCCCATGCTTTCCAAATGCCCTTCCGGTAAAGCTCCTTTTTCTCCGGCACCTTGAACAGGAAAAACAGAAGCAGCAGCATTACCGTATCCACAATAAAATTCGCCGGCAGCAAAGCACAAAAAAACGGAAACAAAATGGCATAGAAATATATTCCCCACATCGGGAAAATCAGGTTGTACAGCTTGATGTCTCGTTTCATAAAAGACCTCCTTTTCGGCATAATTGGTGTAAATTTACACTTTTTAACTTGGTGTAATTTTACACTTTTTATCCTCCCCCCCCTGTCAATCCCCCACAGAAAAAGGAGAGCGGTAATTCGCTCTCCTTCTCTTTTTTTCAATTTTCTTGATTAGCTGTTTGCAATATTGCTTACTACGCCGTCTGTGCCAAATGTCAGCTTAACATGATAGCCTCTGTTGTCCGCATCGCCGTCTTTCAAGTTCTTCTGATTCAATCCCTTCACATTACAGCTTTTCAGCTTCGCAGGCAGTGCAAAGGAGAATTTATTGCCGCTTGCAGTTTTGATGCGCACATAGCTTTCATCACAGGAGGTCAGCTCACCTGCCGCCTCTCTCACATAAACCGTCAGCTTTTCCACTCTGTTATCATCATCCAGAGATGCTTCCACATAAACCTTTACCTTATCATCTTCAATCATCTTCTTCACTGTATCCAGAGATTCTGTGGGAGAACCGTAAACGCGCAGGTTTGTTTTCTTGTTGCTGAGCCATGTATAGGTTTTTACTGCTGCCTTCCAGTTTCAAACCATCATCTGCCGCTGTCGCAATGCCTATCACTCTGACAGAGCCGTTTGTACTGTTAGGGGCCATTCTCCAGTGCAATCTCATTTACCACACCGCTGCTGTTAAAAGCCAAGCTTAATTGGCTCGCCTGCATATTTTGCCGTTGCAACATCATCCAGTGTAAAGGTATCGTCATCCTCATCCTTCAGCTTCGGCTTGATGGTTGTTTTCAGCTTATATTCTCCGCCGTCGGGGGTTTCAATCTTGATAATTTTATCCTCTCTGTCGAGTTCCACAAGCTTACCTCTTGCCGCTGTCAGTCTTGCGTCAACCTCCCAGAATCTTGTTGCTGCCGTCCGCAACGATTTCTGCATACAGTTCTATTGCAGGGTCATTTGCGAATCTTGTCAGCAGCTTTTTGGATGCGGTTTCCGTACTGCCAATCTTAATATCCCCCGTCTGCATATCTGGTCTGTAATGTATATGTGTTGGAAGAAGTCTTAAATTTCAACACGTCATTCTGAATGGATGCAACCGTACCCTTTGCGCTCTGTCTTTTCATCGCTGGCAACAGACCACGCTCTTGCATACCCGGAAAGATAAACACCTGTCAGCTTGCCACTACGGTTCAGCACAAACTTGCAGTATACAGTATCATCATCTGCATCCGCATTGTCCACAAAACTTTCCGCCGCAGTTACGTTTTTTCAGTTCTTCCCAGTCGCCATCCTTCGGACTCTGATCAGAATCATACGCAAATTTGTAGAACTGGATATTTTCTACCGGATTTGCAGAGCCAAAATTATATGTAGTTTCCTCCCCGTTCAGTGTCAGAATCATCTTCTTTGTGGTAAAGCTTTTTACCGTATAAACCTTGCTTGTGTCCTTCTTGTTTTTCCGCAAAGGTGTCCTCGGACATAATAATCTTGATACCTTGCCATTTGCATTCTTTATCAGCTTCACATAGGTTGTGCCCTCGTCTGCCATCTTTTTCAGCGCCGCTGCCGTGCTCTTTTGTGTCGCCGATATAAAATACACAGTTATCTGCAAAATAATAATTTTCCTTGCCGCTGCCGTTCAGCTTTACAACCACGCTGTTTGTATTAAAGGTATCCACCTCGCCGGAGGTTTGTGTATTCATCCATAAATGTGATATACATTTCCTGTACATGTGTCACATCCTGATAACTGCCGTTTACCTTTTCCCTCTCGATTGTTGTGTTAATGCCTGCAAAAGCATACTGATTAGGGTGATCCTCCAAGAGCTGTTTCATCTGTGTCCGAGAAACCTTTTCCCCGCCCACATAGATTTTTGCATCGCCTTCCAGCTTCAAACTCAGAGATTCTCCTGTATTTTCATTATCAAAGGAAATCTTTTCATCCTTATATGCCGTCACATAGCCTGTTAGGGTCATATTTTTCCTGATTGGTTGTACCCTTTGTCTGTCTCAGCGCAGTAATCTTGCCGCCGCTGAGTACCATCGAAACCTTATCCCTTCGCTCAGCCTGCTCAGAGAGATGGTTTCTGTCGTATTGCCTACATAAACGGGGAATTCGCCCAGAGTAGCCTGGATGCCTTCTGTGCCGCCCTTATCCAGGCTCACCTGAATGTAATAATATTTCCCTTCATTTACATTGATTTTCGTAATCGTGCCGCTTTCCTCAACGCCCTCTGTCAGGATGCCGTTTGTCTTGTTCAGCATAACAGCCATTTCCGCACGGTTGATGTTCTTCTTGGGGTTGAAGTTATTGTAGTTGTCCCCACTCACAACACCCAGTCTTTTCAGAAGGTCAATCTGCACCAGTCTCTCGCCGGAAATGCTCCAGTAGTCCGCAAACTTCTTTGCCTCTGCCGCATCCTTTTCCTTGTCATAATACATTCCAAGCGCATTGCCGAACAGCAGCGCAACATCCTCTCTCGTTGCCGCTGTGTTGCCGCCTGCAAATTTTGTTGCCACCAGCTGCATGTCAATGATGCCGTTCTTCAACCCATAGGCAACTGCCATCTGCGCCCATTTCGGCACCTGATATGTATCCAGCGTACCCATGTAGGCATACGCCTCCACCGCATCCATGGATTTTGCAACCCCTGTTTTCACCAGCACATTGTAAACCATCTGCATTGCCTCGCAGTAGGTCACGTTGTTTTTTCGCACGGAAGGTACCGTCCTCATAGCCGCTTGCCCCCTCTTTGTCCGCCACACTGTTGATGACTGTTTCCGCCCCTGCCCAGGGCACATCATTGATGTCCTTGAAATTTGCCGCATAGGCTGTCAAGGGCAGGCTGGAAGCTGCCATCACCGCAGACAGGATTAACGCGAACTTGCGCTTCATAACTTTTACCCCCTTTGATTTTCGTTTTCTATTTATTGTTCTTATAAATTTCTTTTCTACTGTTCCATCCGGCACATCTGCCGAAATGTCACTATAAATTATATCATAACTGCGCCCCTCTGCATAGTCCCAAGGTCTTAAGGTTTCTTTAATCTCTCAGGCAAAACCGCCGTTGCTTCCCTCTTTTTTTCCTCCCCTAACGCCTTCCCTCTCCCTTCGCCCCCATTTTATATTCTTTTTTTTTATCAAAACAGGATTTTTCATCCCATCTTTCCAAAAAAGGTGTATACTAAAAAGAAAAACAGAAAACTTTATTTTTTTCATAAAGGAGGTCTTTTTCTTATGCAGGAAAAAGAACCCACACACGCGTTCCGGCAAAAGCAATCCATGAAACTCCGGCAAACGGCGTTTTTTCATCACAAAGAACGATCTGAGAAACTATGGTGCCTTTGCAGGTCTTTTTCTTTCTCCTTCTGTCCGCCTTCGCCGTTCTGGGCAGAAAAATGCAAAAAAGGGCGTAAAAGACAAAAAAGAGAAAAAGGGGAGAAAAGACAAAAAAGACGGGAAATGCTGAGGTTTCGCCTTGCCAAGCCGTTTCCTTTTCGCTATACTATTAGGATAGTATAGGAGGGTTATCCTCCTTTTCAAATGCAGAAAAACCGAAAGGAAGAAAAAAAAACTATGAAATTAGGGTATCGTAGGTCTGCCCAACGTGGGCAAAAGCACCTTATTTAATTCTATGACACTGGGCAAGGCAGAGGCAGCCAATTACCCCTTCTGCACCATCGACCCCAACGTGGGTGTGGTTCCCGTCCCCGATGAACGTCTGGCAAGGCTGACAGAAATGTATGATTCCGCAAAAACAACACCCGCGGTAATCGAATTTGTCGATATCGCAGGTCTGGTACGCGGTGCATCCAAGGGCGAGGGCCTTTGGCAATAAATTCCTCAGCCATATCCGCGAGGTGGATGCCATCTGTCATGTTGTCCGCTGCTTTGAGGACACAAACGTTGTCCATGTGGACGGCTCCATCGACCCCATCCGTGATATTGAAACCATCAATCTGGAATTGATTTTCTCCGATATCGAAATTCTGGAGCGCCGCATTTCCAAAACCGTCAAGCTCGCAAAGCAGGATAAATCCCTGCAAAGAGAACTGGATATCCTCTTGAAGCTGAAGGAAGCGCTGGAGGCAGGCAAGTCCGCAAGAAGCGTGGAATTTGATGCCCCCGAGGATTATGAATTCGTGCAGACCCTGACACTTCTGACCGCAAAGCCCGTGCTGTATGCCGCAAACGTCACAGAGGATGACTTGGCGGATGACGGTGCATCCAACGAATTTGTCGGCAGAGTCAGAGAATATGCCGCAGCAGAGCATAACGAGGTATTCGTGCTGTGCGCAAAAATCGAGGAGGAAATCTCCGATTTGGACGAAGCGGACAAAAAGGAATTCCTTGCCGAGCTGGGCGTGAAACCAGTGGTCTGGATCGCCTGATTGCCGCAAGCTATAAGCTTCTGGGCTTAATCAGCTATCTGACCGCAGTAATACGCAGGAATCCCGCGCGTGGACCATCACCAAGGGCACAAAGGCACCGCAGGCGGCAGGCAAAATCCATTCCGATTTTGAACGTGGCTTCATCCGCGCAGAGGTTGTGCATTATGATGACCTCATGCGTTTGGGCTCCTATAACGCCGCAAAGGAGCAGGGCTTAGTCCGCTCCGAGGGCAAGGAGTACGTCATGAAGGACGGCGATGTAGTGCTGTTCCGCTTCAATGTATAATCCTAAGTCGAAATCAGACATACAACAAAGCCCCCCTATCCTAAGATAGGGGGCTTTTTGATTGCCTTTATTTATTCATCCAGTAAATTTTTAACCAGGAAGGAAACATCCGCCTTTTCCTTCAGAATCCCATTTTCATACATCCAATCCGCATTATTCTGCCATACGGAAACATCCTGAGACAGGAACTTCGCATCCTCTGTTTCCATTACGGGCAGTAGAATCTCCATGCTCTTTGTTTCCACTGTTTTGGAAAGCGGGAAGTTTTCCTCATTCTGGTGGTCAAGCAGAATCTGCAATGCTTCCTCAGGGTTTTCCTTCATGAAGTCAAAGCCCTTGCGGCAGGCACGCAGGAATTTCTCAATTTTTTTCGGGGTTTTTATCCACTGCATCCTTCCCTGCCAAAAATACCAGCTCATAGCTCTGGGGAACGCCGTAATCGGTGGGGTAGAAATAGTTGATATCAAAGCCTTCCTCCTCCAGCTGCGGTACCTCGTGGTTTACCATGTTGCCTGTGGTTGCATCCACCTGTCCGGTTGTGGTTGCTGTCAAAGGTCGAAGCCGACATCTACAAACTGGCAGTCATCCGCAGACAGCCCCTACGTTTTTTCAGCATAGATGCAATCTGTGCCTCAGAAAAAGAGCCGTACCGCTATAGCCGATTTTCTTGCCTGCCAAATCCTCCGCACCCTTGATGCCGCTTTTTTGCAAGGGAAATCACAACATTCAGAGAGCTTTGTGTCACTGCACCGACAGAAACAATCGGAACATTTTCCTCTACTGCCGTCTGGATTGCATCCTGCAAATAGTAAATCCCGATATCCGCCTTGCCTGCCGCCGGCATAGAAATGCCGTCATTTGTGTTGGCAGGGAAGTTGATAACCAGATTCAGTCCCTCGTCCGCAAAATAACCCTTCTCCTGCGCTACATACAGGAAGGAATGAATCGCATTGGGATACCAGTCCAGAACAATGTTAAAATCCTCCAGAGCCGTATCATCCGTTTTTGCATCCGGTTCCGCCGCCGCAGCCTGCCGCACCGAATGCCAGCACCGCCGCTATGCCAAAAAAAGTGCCATCAGTTTCTTTTTCATAGCTTACCTTCTCCCTTCGTTCCGCGAGCCGTTACAGCTCTTTTCTCCATGTGATGATTTTCTTTTCTATCAGGGTAATGATGCCAACTGCCACCATTGCCACAACGGACAGCAATACCACAGGCGCAAAAACCCCTGCACCGTCCAGCTGTGTCATCATTCGTTTGCTGAAATAGCCAAGCCCCTTCTGCGCCCCAAGCCATTCCGCGATTGCCGCCCCGATTACGCTCATCGGCACAGACATCTTAATTGCGGAAAAAAATGCGGCAGAGCCATCGGCAGCTTCAGCTTTAAAAAATATCCCTTTTTTGTTGCACCGTAGGTAAAAAGCAACTCCTCCATTTCCCGCTTCGTCCCCTTCAGACCGTCAAAAACGGTAATCGCAATCGGGAAAAACGTCATCAGAATAGTCACAAGCACCTTACTCCAGATGCCGTAGCCAAACCAGAGGATAAACAGCGGCGCAAGGGGTAGTTGTGGAATCGTCTGGGATGCAATGATAACGGGGTAAAAGCGTTTTTTTTCAGTCTCGGATTCCAGTCCATCGAAATCGCAAGCAAAAGCCCCAGCACCACGGAAATGCAAAGTCCCAGCGCGGTAACGCCCATCGTTGCCGGCAGATGCACCAGAAGCAGCGGCTCTCTCCCAGCTCCCACAGCCGTACCAGAATCTGCGTGGGCGAGGGCAGGATATACGCCGCATTGATGCCCATTGCCGCCCCTACTGCCAGAAAAAAGCAGGAGGATAAATACCAGTATCAAAGAAGAAATGTTTCGTTTCATAAGCGCACACTCCTTCTCAGCTTCCCAATCAGCCGTTCCTTCAAATCGACGATTTCGGGCTTTTCAGATCATTTCTGTCCCGATGGGCAGGCAGAGCACCTCCACCATTTCCATCGAAGAAAACGGTCTGTCCTGTATCACAAAAAATCTTCTTCGACAGGAATACCGCCTCCTCTACGTCATGCGTGATAAAAAGAATCGTCTTATGGTAATGCTCCCATTGCTCCAGCAGCCATTCCTGCATTTCCACCCTCGTCAGGTAGTCCAGTGCGGAAAAACGGCTCATCCAGCAGGAGCATATCCGCCCCCGAAAGCAGCGTGCGCGCAAAGGAAACCCTCTGCTTCATGCCGCCCGATAAATCCTTCGGGTATTTTTTTTTTCATATATTCCAGAAGCCCCACCTGCGTCAGCATCCCTGCACCGCTTCGCCTGTTCCGCCGCAGGCACACCTGCCAGCTCCATCGGCAAACAGATATTTTTTTCTCAATCGTCCGCCATGGAAAAAAGCAAATCCTTCTGCGGCATAAATGCACTGTATTGCTTCTGCTCGCGGATGGGCTTTCCGTTCACCAGAATCTCGCCCCTTCTGCAGCTGCTCCAATCCATTGATTAAACGGAAAATCGTGCTTTTTTTGCCACAGCCGCTCGCCCCGATGATCGAAACGAAATCCCCCTCCTCTACGGAAAAGGAGAGGTTCTCCATCATGGGGAACTCGTCCACCGCATAGCGGAAGGAAACATTTTAAATTCCAACATCATCTGTACACCATTCCTTCTGTCTGCAAAGCTTCTCTTGCAGAGCCCTTTTTATTCAGGGATCTCCTCATACGCCATATCCCAGAACATTGCCTCCTAGCGGCTGCAGTTTTCAAAAATCTCCTTCAGATGCGCTTCTCTTTCCGCAGAAATATCCTTCCCCAGTTCGTTTACCAGATCAATGATTTCCTGTGTAGTTTCGCAGTATTCCTTACTGCAATAGCCACGCACCCATTCGCCGTACAAAGGATGCTCCAATGCCCCCGGTACATGCTGATGGTGCTCCCCAATCATCTGATAGCTCCATGCGCAGGAAAGCACCGCCACTAGAATTTCAGAGGACTGCCCCCTTATATGCCTCATCCAGCATATAGGAGGTATAGGACTGATTCGTCAGTGTGGATTTCGTGGTTGCTACCTCCTGCTCCGTAATCCCCAGACGGGACATATATGCCTTATGGATATTCATTTCGCCATCCAAGGTATCATGCACCATATAGGAAAAAGCGTGTCATCAGTGCCTCGTCCTCTGTTTCACCACGCCCATCGCAAATACCTTCGCATACTGCAAAAAGATAACGATAATCCTGCACCATATAAAAAAACGGAATCTGTCCTCGCGCAGTGTCCCTTCGCCCAGTTCCTTTTTTTTACAAAGGGCTGTTCCAGATACCCGTCCCAGATAGGCTTTGCCAGTGCATATAATCTGTCTGTCAAGCTCATGTTCTTCTTCCTTTCTTTTTTCCTTTCCTCCGCAATAGAAAAGACCTTCTCCCATCGGGAAAAAGGTCTGTTTGCTTTCCTTGTTTCGCTTCCCTCCGTTGGCATTAACCACATCAAGTTCAAAGGGTTGGCATTTCATCCTCTCAGCTGCATCAGCACCCCCAGCTTTTTGCTTTATTTTCTTGATTATAGCATATTTTTTTTAAAATGGCAAATACTTTTTTTCTCAATTAGGGAAATTACGGGGAAAGCGCCTGTCGCTTTTCACAAAAATTTCAAAAAAAACTTAAAATAATTTTACTTTACTTTTTCCGGAAAATGACTACACTAAAGAAGGTACAATTATACTTAAATTGCCAATAAATTGCCAACATAAAAGCGGAAGGGTTCGGGAAACCGTTTCGGTGTCCCGAATGGAATCCGCAGAGCGGGCTTTGCCCACTCGAGGAAAACTGCAAGTTTCTAAGCATTTATGCTGACGGAACTTGTCAGTTTATTCTTCTGTCCAACAAGTCAAAAACCTGTTTTTGACTTAATATTTTTTAGAAAGGAACCCCCGGTTATGGATTATGATACTCAACTGATTAACCTTGCCCTTGATGCAGGCGAAATCATGCTTGCCTCAGGCGCAGAAACCTTCCGTGTGCAGGATACCATGCAACGGATTCTCTCCGTTTCCGGCAAGGAAAAAAATAGAAGCCCTGGCAATGTGTACCCTTCTGATGGTCACCTTGCCACGAGAGGAAAAAGGGCCTCTCTCTCTATGGCGCGCGCGCCGTCAAAAACCGCGATTTGAATTTTTTGAAAAAATCTGCGCCGTCAATGATATGTCCCGCGCCTTTGTCTCCGGCAAAATCAGCGTCACCGAAGCCTTAGACCATTGCCGAAATATTTATCATGCCCCGAATTTCAAGTTCCGCACGCGCGTCTTCGGCTATGCTCTCAGCGGTGCCTGTTTTGCGTTTATGGTCGGCGGCTCTGTGCAGGATTTTCTGGTATCCTTCGTCATTGCCCTTCTCATGGGCTGTACGCTGGTCTATCTGGAACGCAAGAAGATTCCCTTCTTTGTCGCCCCTCTGATGGGCGGTCTGGTCACAGGTCTTGCCGCCTGCATGGCGCATATGCTCCTTCCTGCCACCCGGCTGGATAAGCTGATTATCGGTACCATGAAGGTGCTTCTGCCGGGGCTTGCGCTTTCCAAGGCAATGCGAGATTTGCTTGAGGGCAACCTCATCAGCGGCAATTCAAGGTGGTTGAGGTTCTGCTCATTGCCTGCTCCATCGCCGCAGGGGTTGCTGTTGCCCTGACGCTGTTTCAAATGACTGAATGAACGGAGGAAATCCTATGAATACAACCTTGTTTTTCTATCTTGTGCATCCCTTGGTTGCACTCTTTTTGCAAGCGTAGGCTATGCCATCGTCTGCAATGCCCCCCCGGAAGGAAATCCCCTATTGCGGGCTGACTGCCTTCCTCTGCTGGCTGGTGTATCAGCTTGTCCTTCGGCATGATGGCTCGTCCTTTCTGGCAACGCTTCTGGCAACCTTTGCCGCAACAGGCTTTGCGCGCTTTCTTTCCTACCACCGCATGCTCCCGACGATTGTCTATCATATCCCCGGCATCCTGCCTCTGGTACCCGGTGCGGCGGTCTATCGCTGCATCACCTCTGCCATGGAAAGCCGCGTGCTGGAAACAACCGCAAATATTCTGACTGCGCTAAAGCTGGCAGGTGCCATCGGCATCGGCTCTGTTATCATTCTGGTTCTGCCGCAGGCATGGTTCTCTTTCTTCCCCAGATTAAAGAGAAAAAACAGCTGAGCCGAATTTTATCAAACGAAAGGAGAAACGCCTTATGGATAACGATACGAAGCTTATCAATCTCGCTCTGGATGCAGGCGAAATCATGCTGAAAAACGGCGCAGAAACCTTCCGTGTGCAGGATACCATGAAACGGATTCTCTCCACCACAGGCAGAGAAAAATCGAAGCAACCGCCATCTCCACCGCCCTCATCGTCACCCTCCCGCGCGAGGAAAAATTTTACTTTCCATGATGCGCGGTGTCCGCACCCGTACCATCAATTTTGAAAAGGTCTGCGAGGTCAATGATATGTCCCGCGCCTTTGTTTCGGGCAAAATCTCTCTGGATGAGTAGCCATTGAGCGTCTGAAGGAAATCCATCAGTTTTCCTTCTATCCCCCTCCCGATTCGCGTTTTCGGCTACGGTCTGATTTCGGGCTGCTGCTCCTTTCTGGATACGCCCTTCTTTCTGGATGGCTGCATTGCCTTTGTCATCGGGCTGTTTTTAGGCTGTCTGGATATCTGGCTTGGCAAAAAGAAAATCCCCCTATTTCTTCGGGCGTTTCTGGGTGGTGTTGCGGCAGCATGTCTTGCCTGCCTCATTCAGCCGCGCTTCCCCTCGGCGCATATCGGCACCATCATCATCGGCAGCATCATGACGCTTCTGCCGGTATGACCTTCGCAAAGTCCATGCGTGACCTGCTGGAAGGCAACCTCATCAGCGGCTACACCAAGGCGGTCGAAGCCCTTGTCATTGCCTGCTCTCTGGCAGGCGGTGTCGGTCTGACCCTGTCTATTTCATGTAATGCGCATAAAAAAAAGCGAAGGCTATCATCTTCTGATTTCCTTCGCTTTTTTTATGCTTTTTATAGTTCTCTCCTGCCCTCAAGGCTCTGGAAAGCGTAATCTCGTCCACATATTCCAAATCGCCGCCAACCGGAACACCGTTTGCGATTCTTGTCACCTTCACATCCAAGGGCTTCAGCAGCTTCGCAAGATACATCGCCGTTGCCTCCCCCTCCACATTCGGGTTGGTCGCAAGGATGACCTCCGCAACCGTGCCGTCTATGCGGCTGAGCAGCTCCCGAATATGAATATCCTGCGGGCAATTCCGTCATAGGAGAAATTGCTCCATGCAGCACATGATACACGCCATGGAATTCCTTCGTCCGTTCATACGCCGCCATATCTCTGGGGTCCTCCACCACCATAATCACCGAATGGTCGCGCTTCGGGTTCGCGCAGACGGGGCAGATTTCCTCCTCTGTCAGGTTGCAGCAGACAGAACAGTATTTCACCTCGTCCTTTGCCGCAAGAATGGCTTCCGGAAAGCGCTGCCACCTTCTCTCTCGGCAAATTGATGATGTGAAATGCCAGTCTTTGTGCGGATTTTCCGCCAATCCCCGGCAGTGCCGCCAGTTCCTCAATGAGCCTTGTCATCGGGTTGCCGTAATAATTCATGCTGTCCCTTCTTTATCAGAACATACCGCCTAAGCCGCCGGTCATTCTGCCCATTTCTGCGTTATACATTTCCTCTACCTGACGAATTGCCTCGTTCACAGCGGAAATGATTAAATCCTCCAGCATTTCCACATCATCGGGATCTACCACATCGGGGTTGATTTTCAACTCCTGAATTTCCTTTTTTTCCCTGTGATGACAACCTTCACAGCACCGCCGCCGCTGGTCATTTCCAGTGTCTTTGCCTGCAGCTCCTCCTGCTTTTCCATCATTTGTTTCTGCATTTTCTGCGCCTGCTTCATGAGGTTATTCATATTCATACCACCCATGCCGCCGGGAAAACCGCCTTTTGCCATGTCTGATTCCTCCTTATATTTCATAAACCTAATCTTTTTTATTTTTATCTGAAATTGCGCCGTCTGGCAAGTGTCATTCCACATCCGCATCCGGAAAATACTGCCCCAAAAGGCTTGCAAATTCCGCATCCGCCTCCTCAGAGGGTGTCTCCTCCTCCTTGCCGTATGCCGCTTCTCTCCATTTTTCATATTCATCCTTCGTGGTGGTTCGCAGCTCAAAGCTTTTGCCTGTTTCCTTCTCCAGAACTGCCGCAATCTTGTCCATGCCGCGCTGAATCATATCCGTGAGCGCAGGATATGCGCAGATGAGATAGAGAAATTCGTCCTCCTTTTGAAGCCGATTTCCACCTTGGAAAGCATCCCCTTCAGCACCGCATCCTCCACGTCATTTCGCAGCAACGCCCATTTCTCCTGTACTTCCTTCCTGTCCTCGGGCAGTGCAGGAGGTCTGCGCTTGGGCTTGGGCTTTTCCTTGGGCTTTTTCTGTCGGTGCCGCCTGCGTGATGGCAACCGGCACGCCTTCTTCCATCTTCCGCTCCAGCTCAGCGCCCAGTCTTGCCGCCAGGGCAGTCAAATCCTTCTCCGTCCATGGCGCGCAAAGCTTCATCAGCTCCACCTCCAGCAGAATCCGCTCATTCGTTGCCCATTTCATCTCGCTCTGCAAATCGGAAAATTTCCCGATGAAATAAATCAGCTCCTCCGCAGAAAGCACTCCTGCCGCCTTTTTCAGCCGTTCTCCGTCCTCCGCGGATAAATCCAGAATCCGCGTCACATCGGGCAGCGTTGCCGCCATCAGCAGGTTCCGCAGGTGCTGCAAAAAGCTCCGTCACAAACTGCTTCACGTCTCTCCCGTCCTGCATCATCTGCTCCACCAGAAGCATCGCCTCTTTCGCATCCCGTTTCGCAAGCGCGTCCGTCATTTCAAAGAAAATCGTCTGATCAACCGCGCCCATAATGTCCAGTACCTTTTCCAGCGTAACCTCCTCGCCGCTGAAAAACGCAAGGCACTGGTCTAAAATACTCAGCGAATCACGCATCGAGCCGTCCCCCAGATGTGCCACATAGCGCACCGCCTCAGGGGTCGCCTGCTGTCCCTCCTCCTTCAGATAGCCCATCAGCGTTTGGGCAATCGTCTCCGTGGTAATCCTGCGGAAATCAAACCGCTGTACGCGCGAAAGAATCGTTGCCGGCACCTTCTGTGGGTCTGTTGTCGCCAGAATGAAAATCACATGTGCAGGCGGCTCCTCCAGTGTTTTCAGAAGCGCATTGAACGCCGCCGCCGAAAGCATGTGTACCTCGTCAATGATATAGACCTTATATTTCCCCTGTGTCGGCGGATATTTCACTTCCTCGCGAATCTCGCGGATGTTGTCCACACCGTTGTTGGAGGCCGCGTCAATCTCAATTACATTCACGCTTCTCCCTGCCAGAATATCCTTACAAACGGCACACTCGTTGCAGGGGCTCGCCGTCCGCCGTGGGGTTCGTGCAGTTGATGGCTCTGGCAAAAATCTTCGCCGTAGAGGTTTTCCCTGTGCCCCTTTGTGCCGCAAAAACAGATACGCATGGGACACGCGCCCGTTTTCATCTGATTTTTCAGCGTTCTGACGATATGCTCCTGCCCGATGACGCTCTCAAACGTCTGTGGGCGGAATTTTCGATATAAAGCCGTATAAGCCATAAGCACACTCCTTTTTTTTCCGAATCAAATCGGACATTCTGTTGTTATGATACCACAGTTTTCGGAAAAATGATACTCTCCTTACGCCGCATGCACAGGCAGGGTGACAGCAAAGGTTGTCCCCCTGTGCATCGCTTTTTGCAATGCGGATTGTGCCGCCGTGCAGCTCCACAATCTTCCGCACCAGCGTCAGTCCCAGCCCTACGCCGCCGTATGCCCGACTACGCGATTTATCCACACGGAAGAACGGTTGAAAAACGGTTTCTCTGTCTGCTTCGGGAATCCCGCTTCCCGTATCCTGCACCAGAATCTCCACCGTATCCGCCCGTTCCTCTGCCGAAACGCGCACCGCTCCGCCCCCTTCTTTGTTGTAGCGAATGGCATTTTCCACCAGATTAAACAGCAGACGATACAGCAAAATATCACTTCCCTGCAAAAGCACCTCTCCGTCGCTTCCTGTAAAAAAGCGAAATCTGCCGCTTCTCTGCCATAGGGAAAGGTCTGCCAGCACCTCCTCAATTAACGCCGTCAGCTCTACCGCATCCGCCCGTTCAATCGTGTTCATTTCGCTCATTTCCAGAAGCGTTTTCACCAGTTTTGAAAGCCGCTCCGTCTGCTCCTTCAGCATGGCAAGCAGCTCCGCCGTTTCTGCGTCCATGTCGGGGTGCGCCGTTTCCTCGTATAATTCCAGCTGCGCCTGCATCATTGCCAAAAGGGTGTGCGGAATTCATGCGCCGCATTGCCGTTAAACTCCTGTAAGGAAGAAAAAACGCATCCGAAAAGCCGCCGCACCATGGCCGCTCAAAGGAATGGCTGAGCGCCTGAAATTCGGGAATCTGCTGCTCCTCCGATTGATATTGCATTAAGTTTTCTGCTTGGATTTGCGTAATTCTGTCGGAAAAGCTTCTGAGCGGTCCTAAGGGCATAGCCGCTCACAAAATAAGTAATACAGCCGCTCACCAGCGTAATCAGAAGGGTGATCAGCCAGCTGCTGAGCGTAAAACTTTTCTTGGTATCGTTGATTTGTATTTCAAAATCGGGAGGAAGCTGCTCCACATCCGCGCCGGGAATGGAAATCATAAAATCCGCCGTCGGTGTCTGATGAAAAATTGCCTGTCCCAGCTTATCCATATAAAACATGCCTGCTCTGGAAAGTGCCAGATTCAGAAAAAAATACAGGTAGCGGCAATCAGCACCGCCGTCATCAGCGTCAGTCTCCATTGTAAAGAAAGTCGCTTCATTTCCGCTCTCCCCTATCCGATATCCTTCCCCGACCTTGTTTGTAATCGGGTCATAGTTCAGCTCTGCCTTCAGCTTCTTTCGCAGCGCAGAAATATGCACCCGAATGGAATTGCTGAAGGCATCCACACTGCCGTCCCAGACATGCTCCATCAGCTCCTCCTGGCTGATTGGTCTGCCCTGATGCAAAAGCAGATATTCCAGAATCCCCTTTTTCCTTTCTGGTCAAACGAATCTGCTTCCCATTTACAAGGGCTTCTCTGGTGCGGGTGTCAAAAAATGCCGCCGCAAACCAAGGCTGTGCTTTGCTGAATGAACTGCCTGCGTGTCAGGCTGCGCACCCTTGCCGCCAGCTCCTGCAAATGAAAGGGCTTTTCCAGATAATCGTTCGCCCCTGCATCCAAGCCTCGCAACCTTATCCGCAACCTGACTGCGTGCGGATAAAATCAGCACCTTTGTTTCCGCATCCGTTTGGCGCAGCCGCTCCAAAACCTCCATGCCGTCCATCCCCGGCAAATGCAAATCCAGCACAATCAAGTCATACTGCTCTATCAAAAGCCGCTCCAACGCCTCTGCCCCGTCATAGCAGCAATCCACCTCATAGCCTGCATGGTGCAGGCTTTTTGGCGATGGTATCGCAAAGCATCCGCTCATCCTCAACCACCAAAAAGCTTCATGGCTCTGCCTCCTTTCCGATTTCCTTCACTTTTTTCCTTTTTTTAGTATACCATAAAGAAATAAAATAAAAATTAAGATTTTTTCTTAACAGAGATTTTATTTCGGATGTTGTATACTGGTTTCATCAAAAAAATAAAAACGAAACAGTCCCCCCCTTGAACGAAAGGAAGAAATCCATGAAAAAAGAACTCGCAACGCCGGTTTCTCAGCTTGCCGCTCTTGCACTCGGCATCGGCATGATGGGCTACGGCGCATATCGCGGAGAGGCAGCTGTTGTGCTCTCTAAAGCAATCAAATTATGTTTGGAGTGTGTCGGCATTGGATAAAAAACAAATAAAATCCTATCTTCTGGCAAGAATACGAGGAGGTATTCAGCTTTTTTATGGCAACGCTTTTGAGCAACCTCCATCTGCCAAATTTCCTGAAAGGCACCATCTTTCAGGGCAGCACCAAGCAGGTCTGCGTACCCGGTCTGAATTGCTATTCCTGCCCGGGGGCAGCGGGTGCTTGTCCCATCGGGGCCATGCAGGCAGTGGTCGGCTCCTCAAAGTTCAAGTTTTCCTATTATATCACGGGAATGTTGATTTTCATCGGCGTTCTGCTGGGAAGATTTGTCTGCGGCTTTCTCTGCCCGTTCGGTTGGTTTTCAGGATCTGCTGCATAAAATCCCGACAAAGAAATTTTCAACCAAAAAAAACTCAGTGGCCTTCGCTATCTGAAATATCTCATTTTGGTTGTTATGGTTTTTCTTCTGCCTGCGCTTGTGGTAAAACGTAGTCGGCATGGGAAACCCCTTCTTCTGCAAATATCTTTGTCCGCAGGGGTGTTGGAGGGTGCCATTCCGCTCTCCCTCGCCAGCACGAGCATCCGCTCTGCCCTCGGCTCGCTGTTTGCATGGAAAAGCTGTGTGCTTGCGGCTGTGATTATCCTGAGCATACTGTTCTATCGCCCCTTCTGCAAATGGATTTGCCCCCGCTTGGGTGCGTTTTTACGCATGGTTTAACCGCATTTCCCTTTGCAGCTTCAGGTGGATCAAAACAAATGTATCTCCTGCGGCAAATGCGGCAGGGTGTGCAAAATGGACGTTGCTGTTCCTCAGACACCCAATCATAACGAATGTATCCGCTGCGGTGCCTGCATCACAGCCTGTCCCACACAAAGCAATTCACTATCAATACGGATGTAAAAACAGAAAACGGAGGAAACAAAATGAAAAAAAAGAATTTTACTTTTTCGCAGTCTCTCTTATTTTCGTCCTCGGCTTTACTGCCTGCGGCAAGGCAAAGCAAAGCGCGGAGGAACTGATTCAGCAGGAAAATGAAATCATCGCAGAGCATCAGGATTTATGGGATCTCGCTTTTAATGCGGTAGATAAGGACACTGTCGGCTCTCAAACAGGCGATTATGCCGATTTTTTCTGAAAATGGCACTGGAAAATATAAAGGACCAGCTGAGCAGCGAGGATTTCAAGACCCTGAGTGAGGATGTCAAAAAAATCAAGGCTCTGGAAGAGCAGCTTGCCGCTTTGCCGCAGGAGGACAGCAACCCCATTGCGGTACCTCTCTGGACAGCGCAAAGAGCTTTCCCGCCTTTACCGGCAAGGACTTTGACGGCAATGCCGTAGATGAAAGCCTGTTTACCAACAATAGCGTAACTCTGGTAAATTTCTGGTTCAATGGCTGCAGTCCTTGCGTTGGGGAACTGCCTGCCCTGCAAAAGCTGCATGATTCCCTGCAGGAAAAAAAGGGCGGTGCCGTTGTCGGCATCAACGTGGAAACTCTGGATGAAAACGAGGATACCATTGCTGCCGCAAAGGAAATTATGAAAAAGCAGGGTGCATCCTATCAGAACATCTATTTTGATTCCGATAGCGAGGCAGGTAAGCTGGCACTTTCTGTAATGACCTTCCCCACCTCTGTTCTCATTGACAGCGAAGGCAATATTGTAGGTGGTGATGTCATCGTGGGCGGTCTGGATAACGAAAAGACCATGGCAAGTGTGCAGAAGCAAATTGATGAAATTTTAGCAAAATAAGAAAAAGAGAAGAAAAAGCAGGTGTTGTCGGCGAAAGCCACAGCCCTGCTTTTTTTGCTGTTTTGATTGTTTCAAAAATAAATAAGGTCCGCACACCTGCCTGTTGCCACAGCGCCCCACGCGTTACCTTCTTCCACGGCTCCATTCAGGCACCCTTACTACACACACAAGTAGACTCGCTTAGTGCTGCTGCCTTCCGACCCTGACACGATTCACAGGCTCATGTTGCGTAAGACCCAAACTTCAACACCGCTTTCAAAGGGGCAGACCATCAAGCCCTGCGTCGAAAGCGAGCATCACCCCTCACTATAGCGGGATTGTGAGTACAGGGCACCGCTACCACCCCGGCTAGTGCGGAAATTTATTCACTCCCCAAGCTTCGGGAGGATTTCACAAATATAACTATGTTATTATACACGCTCATTGGTTTTCTGTCAATGGCGCTGCATTGGCATTTTTACGAAAACGCTTAAAAACCGCTTCATAATCTCGCTGCATTGGGGCTGCAAAACGCCCTCCTCCACCACTACCTGATGGTTGAGCCTTGGTTCATTCAGCACATCCAGCACAGGGCCGGCGCAGCCTGCCTTGCTGTTTCTTGTCCCGAAAAATCACCCTTGGGATGCGCGCCTGCACGATTGCCCCCGCGCACATGGGGCAAGGCTCTACGGTAACATAAAGCACACAGTCCTCCAGCCGCCAATCCCCCACGATTTTCGCCGCCGCATCAATCACGTCAATCTCCGCGTGGCGCAGAGGATTTTTGTCGGTATTGCGCAGGTTATGCCCTCTTGCGATAATCTCGCCGTTTCGCACCATCACCGCGCCAATCGGCACCTCGCCTGCCGCAAGCGCCTTCTCCGCCTCCGCCAGTGCTTCTGTCATATATTTCTCGGATTCCGTCATTTTTATTCCTCCGCAGCCAGATAGAGCTGTCCCCTTCTGTCCTCATTATCCGCAACGAACCAGTAGTCCTCCCTGCCGTTTCCGTCAAAATCGCAGGGATAGATGCACTGTCCGTACTGGATATCCTCATTCGCGGTTTTCAGTCCTTTTTCCGTCAGGATATATCGAATCGTGGTAGCCGTGGTGTCGCAGGCATAAATTTCCTGCACGCCGTCCCCATTCAGGTCGCCGCTCATAAGCGGGCCATAGAAGTTTTCCACGCCCACATGCGTACTCCAAAGCTTACGGAAGCTGTCATTCACCGCATGGTAAACATACAACCATCCTGTCCGTCAGAATATATTCCTTTACACCGTCCCCATCCAAATCCGTGATGTGGCACTGCGTCACCTGATGGCGCAGCTTTCTTGTGCCGGTATTCTGCCAGCCGCCGTCCTTTTCCTCATAAATCTCCATATTTTTATCAATAAAAAGATACAGCCTGCCGTTCTCCGCGCCCAGTGCAGTGCAAAGCTCTCCCTCCAGAGGGATTTCCCCTGCCACGTTCAGTCTGGAATCGTAAAGCATCACCCGTTCCGCGCGCGTATAGGTCTTTTCGCTTTCGCCCTCGCCGCTTTCCTCAATACTGGAAACCAGAACCGCCAGTCTTGCGTCATCCTCCTTTAAAAACGCCGCTGAGGTCGCCTCTAAGCCGCGCCCATAGGAAAAGCTGCGGTAACGGCTCAGCCCGTTGGCATAGCGGTAGACCTCTGCCTTGCCGCCACGAATGGAAACCGCCAGCCGCCGTCCCTTCGCATCCTGCCCGACAGAGTAAATCCCTCTGCGGAAAATTCCCCTCTGCCCGTGCGGAAGGAGGTCGGCATCCCTGTCCAGCTTTCATACGCCCGAAAGCCGCCATCCGCCAGAAACGGGTTGCGCTCCTTCAGGCTGTAATAGCCGTTATCATAGCCACCGCCAGGCGCCACCCCTGCCAGAGAGCCGCCTACAAACCAGCATTGCAGTGTCCCTGCCGCATCGCCGTTATAGTGCAGCAGTGCCGCCTGCGCCAGTACGGCATCCTGTCCTGCCTTTCCCTTCAGGTTATATTCGCACGCGGAGGAGGCATCAAACAGCCGTTCATTTTCCTCCGTCGCCTCCGGCACAACTGCCGCCCAAAACTCAGGCTGCTGTGGTCATATTCCCAATAAAAATCCTCTGTCACCTTGTCGATGGATTCCTCATACGCCTCCTGCTCGGCAGCACTGAGACTAAAGGTATCCTCCTTTGCGCCGCAGCCGCTGAGCAGAAGCAGACTTGCCCAGAATCGTCATCCATTTCTTCATAGTATTCCCTCTCTCAAAGAACCGTCCGAAACGCCGCTTTCAGCCGCTCTTTTCGGTTTCCTTCGTTTTCCAGAATGATAAAAACAAGTGCTTCCTTTTGTAAGTATATGCTACGATTATACCCCCTATCCAACCTCAAAAACAAGCCGCACCAGTGCCACAGCCGCAAAGATGCCGACAAGGTTTGCCAGAAGGGCGCAGGGCAGCGTATATCTCGTTTTCCGAATCCCGACAGAAAGAAAAAATACAGGCTCATCGTATAAAACACCGTTTCCGTACAGCTCATCATGACGAAGTAGTTCTGCCCAGAAAGGAATCCGGTAGTACTTCGCAAAAAGGTCGGTCAGAGTCCGGTTGCTGCGGAGGAGGAAACCAGCCGCACCAGACTTAACGGTGCCAGCTCTGCCGGAAAGCCGACTGCCTCTGCCGCCGGACGAATCAGCCGCACCAGAATGTCCAAGAGCCCCCTGCGCGCATCACCTCTACCGCCATCATCAGACCGATTAGGGTCGGCAAAATATCCAGAACCGTCTGCAGGCCTCCTTCGCCCCCTCCAGAAACACCTCATAAATATCCATTCGCTGCAAGCACCCGAATACCACAATACACAGCACCGTAACAGGAATCAGCAGATCGGATATCGTCAGCAGTATCCCCACGCTATCCCCTCCCCCAATGCCTTCGCGCCGCAAAGCGTACCAACCAATGTCGTAAGCATCGTTGCCGCAATCCCCCACTCCGATAATCTCCGCCGGATTCTGCGAGCCGTATTCCATGCGGTACGCCAGAATATTCATCGTAACCAGCTGCAGGGAGGTCATGTTCACCGTCAGAAACATGCACATTGCCCCCGATGCCCGCCCCCTTTCCTCTCGGTTCAGCCTCTGCAGCTCCTTCATCGCCATCAGTCCGGCAGGTGTTGCCGCCCATCCAAGCCCCAGAAAATTCGCCACAAAATTCGTTGCGATATATTTTCTTGCAGGATGCAGCCGCGGCACGGAGGAAAGAAAAATCCATCAGCGGTGTCAGCCTTGCGGCAAGCCGGTCAATCATGCCGCCCCGCTCCGCAATCTTCAGCACCCCCGACCAAACCGAAATTACCCCTGCCATGGCAAACGCCAGCTCCACCGCAGAGCGTCCGCCGCTTAAAATCGCCCCCGTCACCATATCAGCAATACGTAATA
>VOFJ01003302.1_pt1 | contig 24533 bp, 48 predicted proteins | sample 5384081 | NCBI WGS metagenome assembly VOFJ01 (sample SAMN12384729, study PRJNA508395) | human gut metagenome | isolation source: healthy gut I | host: Homo sapiens | reverse complement strand
TCATTGCTTTTCGTTCAGTTACGTGTATGTTCCATCTGCATATCAACCGTGGAGCAGGTGCTTTCGTATGTGGTGAAGGTTCTGCCCTTACTGCATCCATCGAAGGAAACAGAGGTATGCCTCGTGTAAAACCACCTCGTACTGTTGAGAAAAGGTCTGTGGGGCAAGCCAACTGTATTGAATAACGTTGAGACTTACGCAAATGTTCCGAAGATTATCATACAGGGTGCTGACTGGTTCCACACCATCGGAACAGAGGGAAGCCCGGGAACCAAGACCTTCTCCCTGACCGGAGCAATTGAGAATACAGGTCTTATTGAAGTTCCAATGGGAACAACACTTCGTGAGATTATTTATGATATTGGCGGCGGTCTGAAGAGCGGTGCTGCATTTAAAGGCGTTCAGATTGGCGGACCATCTGGCGGATGTCTTGTAGAAGACCAGCTGGATGCTCCTCTTGATTTTGATTCTGTAAAGAAGCTTGATGCTATTATGGGATCGTGGCGGTCTTGTTGTTATGGATGAAGACACCTGTATGGTAGAGGTTGCAAGATTCTTTATGAACTTCACACAGAGAGAAAGCTGCGGTAAATGTGTTCCGTGTAGAGAAGGAACTAAACGTATGCTGGAGATCCTGGAGAAGATTGTTGCAGGCAATGGGGAGATGTCTGATCTTGACGAGCTGGAAGAGCTTGCCAAAATGGTTCAGAGTATGGCTCTGTGCGGACTCGGTAAGAGTGCACCGCTTCCGGTCATCAGTACTATGAAGCGTTTTTCGCGAGGAATACGAAGAGCATATCCGGGACAAGAAGTGCCGGGCAAAGGTCTGCACAGCACTCCGTCAGTTCCACATTAATCCGGAATTCTGTATCGGCTGCGGAAAATGTGCCAAGAACTGTCCTGCCGGGGCAATTTCCGGCAAGATTAAATCACCTTATCATATTAATAATGATGTATGCATCAAGTGCGGCAGCCTGTAAGGATAACTGTAACTTTGATGCAATATATGTGGAAATGTAGAAGGAGGACAGATTATGGGTACAATGACGATTGACGGCAGAAAAGTCGAATTTACAGATGAAAAAAAAAAATGTCCTGACCGTAATCCGCAAGGCAGGCATTAATATTCCTACACTTTGTTATCACTCAGAGGTTTCCACCTTTTGGTGCCTGTCGTCTCTGTACAGTTGAGGATGACAGAGGCAAAACATTCGCCTCCTGTTCTGAGGAGCCAAGGGATGGAATGGTAATTTATACAAACTCAGGTAAGATCAAAAAATACAGGAAACTGATCGTGGAGCTGCTTCTTGCAGCACATTGCCGTGACTGTACAACCTGTGTAAAGAGCGGTGAATGTATTCTGCAGGAGCTGGCGCACCGCCTTGGTGTACGTAACATCCGTTTTGAAAATACGAGAGAACAGCACGAGATCGATGACAGTTCACCGTCCATCATCCGTGATCCGAACAAATGTATCCTCTGCGGCAACTGTGTACGTGCCTGCGAGGAACTTCAGGGAATCGGAGCATTGAACTTTGCATACCGTGGAACAGAGGCTATTGTAATTCCTGCGTTTAATAAGAAAAATAGCAGAAACCCAGTGTGTAAACTGCGGACAGTGCCGTGTATATTGTCCGACAGGTGCCATTTCCATTAAGACGCATATGGATGAAGTCTGGGAAGCTCTTGCAGATCCGGATGTACGTGTAGTAGCACAGATTGCGCCGGCAGTTCGTGTTGCGGTAGGTGATCATTACAGTCTTCCGAAGGGACGGAGCGTAATGGGCAAAATTGTCAATGCACTCCACAGAATGGGATTTGACGAGATTTATGATACTACTTTCAGCGCCGATCTTACTATTATGGAGGAGTCAGCAGAATTTCTAAAAAGAGTTGAGAAGGGGGAGAAACTTCCACTTCTTACCTCCTGTTGCCCTGCATGGGTGAAATTTATTACAGACCAGTATAAGGATTATATCCCGAATTTGTCTACCTGCAGATCCCCACAGGGAATGATGTCCTGCAGTTATTAAAGAATACTTCCGTGATCCGGAGAATGCCAAGGGTAAAAAAGACCGTTATGGTTTCCATTATGCCATGTACAGCCAAGAAGGCAGAGGCAATCCGCCCCAACAGCTTTACCGATGGCGAGCAGGATACCGATATCGTTATCACAACCACAGAGCTTCTCCGCATGATCGATAACTTTGGTCTTGATTTTGCAACACTGGATCCGGAAGCATGTGATATGCCGTTTGGATTTGGTTCCGGCGGTGGCGTTATCTTCGGTGTTACCGGTGGTGTTACAGAGGCGGTTCTACGCCGCTTAAGCCCGGATCATTCCAAGGAGACCATGCGGGAGATTTCTGAGTGTGGTGTCCGTGGAGATGAAGGGAATCAAAGAATTCACAGTTCCATACAAGGGAATGGATATCAATGTATGTGTGGCCAGTGGTCTTGCAAATGCAAGAACCGTTATGGAACGTGTAAAGAACGGCGAAGCAAACTATCATCTCATTGGAAGTAATGGCATGCCGCCGTGGCTGTATTATGGGCGGTGGCCAGCCGGTACGGGCCGGTGACAGAACCAAAGCTGCAAGAGCGAAAGGTTTGTATAATGCTGACAATACTATGCTGATCAAGAAATCCGATGAGAATCCTATGGTTCTGGAACTGTATCGAGGGACTGCTCAAAGGAAAAAGAGCACAAACTGCTCCACAAATGACTTCTATTGATGCTGATGTATAGTAGCTGGACACGCTCCAGAGAATAATTAAGACTGGTATAATAAAAAAAGCCCGACTGCATATTATTTAGAGGAAGAATATAAGCATTACGCTGTAAACAAATCTTGCAGACCTTTAAATAATCGGGCAGGAGGGCTTTTTTGTATGGAAAATTTTCAGGTTTACCGTGATATACAGGCCAGAACCGGAGGCGATATATACATAGGCGTTGTAGGCCCTGTCCGTACAGGAAAATCAACATTTATCCGCAGATTTATGGAACTGGTGGCTTTGCCCGGAATGGATGAAAAAATGCAGAAAGAGGTCGGGGACCAGCTTCCATTAAGTGGTTCCGGAAAAATGATCACAACTGTGGAACCCAAATTTATCCCAAAAAGAAGTTGTATCAGTTGATCTTGGCGAAGACAGGAAGGCGAAAGTGCGGCTTATCGATTGTGTTGGTTTTCTTTGTAAAGGATGCTGGAGGAAACGTTGAGGATGGTAAAGAGAGGATGGTAAAAACGCCCTGGTTTTCCAGGGCAATCCCCTTTCATGAAGCTGCAAAAAGCGGGAACAGAAAAGGTTATCCAGGAACATTCTACGATCGGTCTTGTGATCACCACCGATGGAAGCTTTGGAGAAATAGCAAGGGAAAAATTTTGTTCCGGCCGAGGAACAGACTGTGGCTGAATTGAAAACACAGGGAAAGCCATTTCTCATTGTAGTAAACTCTCAGTTTCCCTATAAAGAAGAAACCACTCAGATGGTTAACGGGCTTCAGAAAGAAGTACCAGGGTACCAGTTGTTGCGGTTAACTGTGAGCAGTTGAAAAAGAAGATGTCGCATTGCTCCTGGAAAAATCCTATATGAATTTCCCATTACCCAGCTGCAGTTTTTTATTCCCAAATGGGTGGAAATGCTGCCTGCAGACAGCGAATTGAAAAGCCAGATCCTTTCCCAGATCAAAGTGTGCATGAAGAAGCTTTTACACATTCGTGATGTTACTAGGGAATCGGTAAAACTGGAAGGTCCTTATGTACAGGATACTCTTCTGGATCACGTAGGTCTTTCTGATGGAACCATTCAGATACGGCTTCAGATAGATGATAAATATTACTATAAGATGCTTAGCGATATGAGTGGAATCCCCATGGAAAGTGAGTATGAGCTGATCCATACGATGAAGGAGCTTGCTGCAATGAAGGAAAAGTATGTAAAGGTTAAAGATGCCCTGGATGCAGTAAATAGCAGCGGTTACGGTGTAGTTGTACCAGAGCTTTCCCAGATTCAGCTGGAAGAGCCGGCTGTGATCCGCCAGGGAAATAAATATGGTGTGAAAATTAAATCAAAGAGTCCGTCTATTCATATGATCAAAGCAAATATTGAAACTGAAATTGCTCCGATCGTAGGTACGGAGCAGCAGGCAAAAAGACTTGATCACTTATATTGGAGAAAGCGATGCAAGAGGAGAGAGCATCTGGGAGACGAATATTTTCGGGAAATCCATTGAACAGCTGGTACAGGATGGCATCCGCAGCAAGCTGACCATGATCAGCGAGGAAAGCCAGGTGAAGCTTCAGGATACCATGCAGAAAATCGTAAATGACAGTAAAGGCGGTCTTGTGTGTATTATCATATAGGGATTTTTATGAAAAAAGGCAGTATTGTTATAAGCACTGCCTTTTTTTCATATATGAAAATACTTTATGGGTACTTACCAATATACGGAAAACTGTGGTGCTTCCCTTTCCTTATCAAAGATTATTTATATCCATGTTCTTTTTCCAGCGCGCCAGATATTCCACCTGTTCCTCGTCTGAAAGAAACTGTGAATAAGGATCATTTCCCGCCGCAACACAACAGAAAAGTACAAGCAGCTGCAACGCAAAAAAAAAAAACAATAAGTAAAATTACAGGCAACATAAAAAACCTCCTTGTAAAGTTTATATAAAAAGTCTTTACAGAAAAAGTTAATTTTATACATTTTACGCAACAAACATGGAAATTTGTATATGACTTTGGTATAATATGGAAAAATGCTTTTACAGTGGAAGAAGAAATGCTGTTATAATGAAACAAGATATGGGAGGAAAGGAATATGAAAAAGAGAAGTCGCATTCTGGTATTGATACTGACAGCCATGCTTTCCACAGAACCAGTCCAAATTGTATATGCGGAAACTGCAGAAGCGACGCATGTGACTTCTGAAAAGTACTTCCGTTAATCCAAAAGAGGAAAATGCAGATAACTCTGCAGTTGTTCCACCGAAAGCTGATCCTGGCTGGGTAGCTGTAGAAAAAAGGGTATCAATGGCGGCAGGAAGATGGTACTTTACTTCAGAAATCGGGTTGGGTAACGATCAACGGCAGGAAATATTATCTCCATAAGAGTGGAATTCGCTATTCAGGGCTGGCAGATATATAAGAACAAAAAACGCTATTATCTGTCGAATGGTGATGCGGCAAGAAACAGATGGATAAAATACAAAAGGAAACTATTATTACATCCGAAAGAACGGAACCAGCGCGCCGAAGAGTAAATGGCTTACTGTGAAAGGTAAGAGATATTACATTGGAAGAAAAGGCTATCGGCTGACCGGTTTACAGACCATTAAGGGGAAGAAATACTATTTTAATTCAAAAGGTGTTCTCATCAAGAAATAAAACCAGCTATAAGATAAAGGGAAAGGAATACGAGATCAATTCAGAAGGAGTTGCCATTCAGGTTTCTGCACTTAAAGCTGAGTGTATGCGAAAAGCAAGGAAATTTGTGGAGAAGCATACTGCTCCGAAAAATATGTCCAACAGCCAGAAATTCAGAACCTGTTTCAATTATCTTATGGGCTATACTGATTTCAAGCCATGGATTTATCCTACTGATGAAGAGTTTAGGACTCAGATCTGGCCTTATCAGTCTGCCATTTACATGTTTGATAATAATCTTTCAGGATGCTGTTACGGTGTTGCAAGTGCAGTTGCTGCATGTGCCAAGGTTTTTAGGATATGAGCCGTATGTAATTGCCACCCACTGGCGACCATGGATTTGTAATGATTGATGGGCTTTATTATGACAATATGGGACCTTTGTTCGGGGCATCTACCCATTTTGCATATTCTGTAAGATCAAGTGTGAAATTTTAAGGCAGAAACTGCTTTAAAAATAAAAAGCGAAGTAACTATTCAGAAGACAGTATTCCGCAAGGTGCGCGAAATCATGCAAATCATGATTCAACTGAGAAGGCACGAAAAAGTTACAAAGCTAAAAATTTTTTAAAAGGAGATTTAGAAAATGAAAAAAGTGGAAAAAATTACTTCTTCCTGCAATGTGTGTATTTATGCTGCAGACACCAGTAATTGCAATGCAGAGGTAGCTGGCAGCAGTGATGGAGCAGCCGTTGTAGTCGAAAATCCGGTTGCAGCTCCCACACCTGCATTATTAAATGGAATTATTAAGAAAGGTTCCAAAACCTATTATTACAAAGACGGCGTAATGCAGAAAACTGCTGGAGCACAGATAAGAAACAGTACTTTGGCAAAAACGGAGTGGCTTATGCAGCGCCGAAGGAGAGCGGTTATAAGAAAAATGTTGTAGTTAAGAAGATTGGCAAAAAGTACTATGGATTTGACCGAAATGGATATAAAGTAAAAAAAGGTGTATATGCAGACCGAAAGGAACCCCTTATTACTTTGATAAGAATGGTGTACGTGTAGCCAAGAAGAGCAGCCAGCTGAAAAAAAGCCAGCAAATATATATGGAAAACGGTGTGAAACTTCTCGCAAACTTCTTGGCAAACCCCTCCAAGACCAGATCCTATTCCAGCTGTATGAATGGTGTAAGCAAAAGATATGAAACTGACATATGCAAATATCTATGTATCACTTGGAAAAAAAAAATCAGCGGTGGTGAAATCATATACGGTATTCAGCCCCGATAGAATATGCAGATTGCAAAAATGATATTTGGAGCCGGATTTTTAGATTAACGGACTCTAAATAATAAAAGAAATATAAGATTGGAGAAAATAAATATGAGAAAGATTACCAAAACATTGGCAGTTGTTCTGTCACTGAGTATGACACTTACAATGGGAACTCCTGTATTTTGCAGAAGGAACCGCGGACAGCAGTACTACTGTGACAACTGTAGTTGAAGCCCGGTTGTTACACCTACACCTGCGCAGGAAAACAAACCACCGAAAACAGGTTTCTACAAAAAGCAGGTAAGACCTATTATTACAAGAATGGAAAACTTGTAAAAAAACAAATATGGCTACAAAATCAAAAAATAAATATTATCATATCAACAAAAAAGGTGTGGTAACCACAGCTTCCACAGCCGAGAAACTGGCAGCAATCCGACTTAAAAAATGCGGTGGAAACCTTAAAAAGCATTTACCTGAGCTCCACAAAATTAAATATTTCGGCGGCGTAAAGAAACCGGGAAAAAGTAAGAATGCAGTTGAATATTATGCAGCGTATGGCTTTAAATCATGGCAAAGGTGACTGCTATGTAATGGCTGCAACTTTTAAGCTATGATGGCGAAAGTAAAAAGGGCTGAATGTTAAATTTGTTATGGGTTCTGTGCCGCAGCGCAACGGCAAAGACGGCGAGCATGCATGGTGCGAGATTAAATCCGGCAAAACCACTTATGTATATGATCCGAACTTTGCATATACATACCGCAATAACCCAAATGTCAACAGTGGATACAAATTCAAATACGGTGCCAAGGGAACTTACAAATATAATGAAAAAAGAACAAAAATCAGCTTCTGATTTTTTTATAACTAAAAAGAATGACATAAGGAGATTGATCATGAAGAAAAATTATTAATGGCATTATTAATTTGGCACATTAGCCATTGCAGCTCCGGTAAGCTGCTTTGCGGCAGAGACAACTGAAGTAGCTGAGGCAGATGCTGCAGAAGACAGCTCTGATGAGGAAGAGGATGCAGATGCAGAAGAGGCAGATGCGGAATCAGCTGATTCTGATGATACAAAAGAAGAAAAAAGACCGCTGCCAAAAGAAAAAGAAGACTTAAAAACAGTTGGCGAAAAGACAGAAGGCTGCATTGCTTTTAAACTGAGAAATGGTACAGGCAAAAAGATTACAGGACTTGCGATCAAGACTGCTTGATGAGACAGAATTTCCGAGAATATGATGGAAGCTGACGACGTATTTGAGTTAAAAGAGAAGAAGAGAGTATATTTTTCCAAAAGAAAACAGTGAAGCAGAGACAGCGGAAGAAACTTCTGAGGATACTGCTCCAACTTATGATATGCAGCTTACCTTTTGAAGACGGAACAACAGCAGATGTTCACGGTATTGTACTTGAGGATCTTGGTACCCTTACTCTTCGCGAGAAGGATGGAATTATTTATGGTACTTATAAACTGAAGAGCACCAAAGAGAAGAAGAGTACATACGATACTGAGAAAGCAATCGCTGACCAGGCAGCTGCTGATGCAGCCGCAGCTCGGGCAGCAGCAGACCAGGCGGCAGCTGCACAGCAGACAGAGAGTTATGATTACTCCTACGACAACAATGATTATTCCTATGATTACGGCGGTGGGGATGATTATAGCGGCGGTGATGACGGCGGAGACGGCTGCCTGGATAATGGTCTTTTAAATTAAAAAGATTTGCTTCCTATAGAGGGGCACACCATATAGGACTTTCAGTTGCTTTGCAACTCAAATACAGGACATGGCTCTTGCACTGTGAGGAGCAGTGCAGAGCCATGTCCGGTTTAGGGAGAAAAATATGTCGTTAGTATCTAATCTGTTTATACTATTTGTGGCGGCAAGTGTACTTATTTACTATCTTGTCCCACGCAGATTTCAGTGGATCGTTCTTCTTGCTTTCAGTTATATCTATTACATAGCAGGCGGTCCCCGTTACGTTGTCTTTATTCTTTTTTCCACCATTGTAACCTGGCTGCTGGCTCTTCTCATTGAAAAAACAGAAGGAAACGGCAATCACAAAGGTGCAAAAAACTTTTAATTCTTGGGCTGATTCTCAATTTCGGGATGCTTGGCGTGGTAAAGTATACCAACTTTACAATAGAGAATATCAACGCCCTGTTTCATTTACATTTAAGAGGAATTGAACTTCTGTTTCCCCCTTGGAATTTCTTTTTTCTACACATTTCAGTCTTCCGGATATCTTCTGGATGTATATTGGAAGAGATGTAAGGCAGAAAGACAGCCGTTTAAGTATGCGCTGTTTGTATCTTATTTTCCCCCAGATTTTACAGGGACCTATTGGTAGATACAGTCGTCTGGCAAACCAAGCTTTATGCAGAGCACAAATTTGAAAGTCAGAATATTGTCAGAGGGTTTGAACGAATTCTCTGGGGGCTTTTTTAAGAAGATGATTCTTGCAGATTGGGCTGCGGTTTTTTTCAGATGCGATTTTTTTGTGATCCGGAGAAATACAATGGAGTTGGTCTGCTTGGAGTATTATTTTATCTGATTCAGATTTATGCAGATTTCTCTGGTGGAATGGATGTTGTGATCGGTATTTCTTCTATGTTTGGAATTGAATTGGATGAGAACTTTAAAAGACCTTATTTTGCAGTATCGACTGCAGATTTCTGGCATCGCTGGCACATCACCCTTGGAACCTGGATGAAGGATTATGTATTCTATCCGGTTACATTATCTCGTTGGATGAGTAAATTCGGTAAAAATGCAAAAAAGTATTTGGTAAGAAAAATCGGCCGTGCTATTCCAATTGGTGCAGCAAATCTGATTGTATTTTTCCTTGTGGGTATCTGGCATGGAGCTGCATGGAAATATATCGTATATGGTATGTATAATGGTATCATTATTGCATTTAGTGGAATTATGGCTGATAACTATCGCAGTTGGAAGAAAAAACTGAATATTTCCGGTAAAGAAACCTGGTATTACGTATTTACAGTAGTCAGAACGTTTATACTGGTTCTTATTGGTAATTATTTTGATCGGGCAGAACAGTGTAGGACAGGCTTTTCATATGATGAAGCAGTCCCCGACAAGTTTTGCTCCATCTCAGCTTCTTATGATTCCGGCAGGTAAACAGGGGACTGCATTTACTCCTTATGCTCTTTTGATCATTGGTGTTTTGTATGTGTGATTCAGTTTATTGTCAGTGTACTTCAGGAAAGTGGCGAAAATTCGAGTCTCTTGCAAAGCTTCCTTTTCCTGTTACAGCTGCCATTTATTTTTGCATGCTGGTATCCATTGGCTTGTTTGGTTCCACTGCAGTAGCGAGAGGTTTTATTTATGCACAATTTTAAGAAAATCGTAAAGACAGTACTGGTACTTGCTGTGTGTATAACACTTCTTGTAGGATTGGATATGGCGCTTTATCCATGTACCTTTATGAGGAATGATATTCATGCAGTGGTAAATAATCAATATGATGACATTATTCTGGGAACTTCTCACGGAATGACAGATATTGATCCGGCAGTAATGGAAGAAATTACAGGAAGAACTGGTCACAATATGTGCGTTGGAGGAGAATATGTAATTGACGCGTATCATATTGCGAAGCTGATTGCAGAGAAGCAGAAGCCTACCAGAATTATTTATGAAGTGGATCCGAATATCTGGTTTCCAAAAAGAAGAAGGAAACAATTATCTTCTGTTTTATCACGAGTTTCCTTTCTCAAAAGCTAAATTGAATATTTCTGGAATTCTATTGCGGACTGCAATTTCAGAACTGTTCTGTTTCCGTGGTATGAATATTCACTTAGCTATGAGCTTGGAAAAGTAAAGGAAACTTTTTTTTTCAAAAATGGAATAAAGATTATGATATTTCCCATTTAAAGAGCGATACCCAGGAATACCATGAAAGTGGCTTATTGAGCGTTATCCGGTTGATACAACCAAGCTGAAAATGCAGTCTATGAAGGATTTTTGACAGAAGCTCAGGTAAACCGCAGAATATGGAATATCTTGGAAAGCTGATTGATTTTTTGCGCGGAAAATAATATTGAATTTGTAGCTGTAACTACTCCGATTCCAATTGATACACTGAAAGTTTACAGTGATAATTTTAATGCGGCTTCAAAATATTTGGGAGAGTATTTTTAATCAAAAAGGAATTACTTACCTGAATTTTAATACACAATACTTTTAAAGGCATTTTCTTCACGACTTAAGCAGTTATACGGACTATAATGGTCATATGAATGGAAATGCTGCAAAAGAGTATTCCAAAGTGTTGGCAAATATTTTAAACCAAATTTAATATATGGAGGTGTCATATGCCAAGAATTATGACAGATTTTCTGGATGATGCTTGTAAAAACACATCCAAATAAAGCTGCTTTTACAGAAGAAGCAAGATCCCTTTTACATATAAAGAGAGCTTCGTGAAGAGGCTTACAGGATTGCAATGCCGATTATAAAGTCGGGATTTCGTGTAAGAAACCAGTAGCCCTTTATTTTGATAAATCCATTTACTGTATTTCATCAATGATGGCAGTCGCTTATAGTGGCAATTTTTATTCTGTAATTGATACGGAAATGCCGGTTGAGCGAATTAATAAAATATTTGAAGTACTTGAGCCAGAACTGGTACTTACAGACAGAAAGCATTTTGAAAAATGCAAAAGAGTTTTTTTGTGAAGACAGGATTATTGTTACAGAGGAATTAAATGATTCTGAAATATTTGAAGAAACAATTGAAGAGAGTAAAGCAAAGATTCTGGAGACGGATGTGCTTTATGTCCTTTTTACTTCTGGATCGACAGGAGTTCCAAAAGGCGTAGTCACACCTCATAAAGCAATCACCAGTTACATAGTTGCATTGGTTTCAGACTATAAAATGGACGATACCTATGTACTGGGTGTTCAAAGTTCCGTTTTACTATGTTATGACAGCTCTTGATATTTATGGAACAATTGCAGCCAAAGCACATGCTTACCCGATTCCCAAAAGCAAATTTCTTTTTCCCAGCTTATCTGGTTCAATATTTGTACGAAAATAAGATTAATTTACTTAGCTGGGTTCCATCTGCACTTTGCATGATAGCTAATACAAATGCATTTTCTGTAGCAGATCTGTCAGCAATCAGACTCATTGTTTTCGGCGGTGAAGTTATGCCAATAAAAAACAGCTGAAGGCATGGCAGCAAGCGGTTCCGGATGCTGTATATATTAATGCATATGGTTCTACTGAGATTACAGATGGATGTACTTACTATATTGTAGACCGGGGAATTTAAAGATGAAGATATCCTTCCAATCGGCATTCCGTACAGCAATTGTGATGTTCTTGTGATTGATGAGCATGGCAATTCCTATAACAGAAGGTGTTGGTGAGTTGGTTGTCAGAGGAAATTCAGTAGGATATGGATATTATAAAGATCCCGAAAAGACCGCGGAAGTATTTATTCAGAATCCACTGAATTCTTGTTATCCGGAAACAGTATATAAAATGGGCGATCTGGTACGTTTCAATGAGTATGGTGAATTGGAGTACTATGGTCGCAAAAGATTTCCAGATTAAATATATGGGAAGAAGAATTGAACTCGGCGAAATTGAGGCAAATGTAAGCAGCATTGATGGAGTAGATGAAAATTGTTGTGTATTTGATTCGGCTAAAAAGAGAATTGTGTTATTCTATTCTGGCGCAATTGACGATAAAACATTGCTAAAAACATTAAGGTCAAAATTACCGGATTATATGCAGCCAAGAAAAATCAATCATTTAGTTGAAATGCCTCATAATCAGAATGGAAAAATTAACAGAAAACTTCTGGCAACACAGATTAGCTGAACAGTAACGTATAAAGAAGTGAAGCTTTCTTCGTATTGAAATGATTTAGGATTTGTGTTATGCTCGTAATTGGAAAATAAATGTATCCTGCTTCAGCAGGTATTTGTGCAAAAACGATAATTGGAAAGCGAGGAAACAAAAATGGACAAATTAATAGAAATTCTTGAGGATATTAAGCCAGGGGTAGATTATGAAACCTGTGATACTCTGATTGATGATGGTTTGCTTGATTCTTTTGCAATTTTGTCAATTGTCAGCGAACTTCAAGATGAGTTTGATATTGCTATTACTCCGGCAGATATTATTCCGGAGAACTTTAACTCTGCAACGGCGCTTTGGGAAATGGTCTGCCGTCTGAAAGACTGATTTGAATGTTGTAGTACATAAGGGGAAGAAAGTATGCAAAGGATAAGAAAAATTCTTGCCATTGCCGCGATATCTGTAATGACTGTTTGCACAGTACCTGTTCAGGCAGAAAATGGCGGTGCTTCTGATACAATTCAGATTCAGCCAGTGACACAGTGAAGAAAAGCGGTTTTATAAAAGAAGATACAAAAATACTTTTTCTATGATAAGAAAGGCAATAAACTGAAAAAGTAAATGGAAAACCATTCAGAAAAGACGTTACTATTTTAAAGCTGATGGAACAGCAGCAGTTGGGGAACAAAAATTGGAAAATACACATATGTTTTTGATCTCCAGGGAAGATTGCTCAAGCCATCAAAGTCGAAAATTGTACAAGTAGGAAAGCAATTATATTATGTAAACAAAAAAAGGACAGGCAATAAAAGGATTTTTCAAAATCGGAAACAAACTCTACAGAGGCGACATTAAAGGACGTCTGACAAAAAACAAAACGGTTGCAAACGTTACCTTTAACAGCAAGGGATATGCCAAAAATGATTTAAATGCCAAACTAAAGATGAAACTTATGACTATAATTTCCAGAATTACGACTACAGAAATGAGTAAATCTGAAAAGCTTTATTCCTGTTGGCGATATCTTACCAGCAGTGGAAATTTCTATTATTCAACATACTGGCCGGATCTGAATAAAAAAAGGATGGCAGCGTGAGGTTGCATATAACATGCTTACTACAGGCGGTGGAGATTGTTATGGGTTTGCCTGCACATTTGCAGCGATGGCACGAGAATTGGGATATAATCCGTATGTAGTTCTTGGTCGCGTTTCTGGTACAAGAGATGGTGCTGCGGATGGTCTTACCAGACATGGATGGGTAATGATTGATGGAGCATATTATGATCCGGAAGCTCAGTTTGCAGGCTGGTATCGTGGCGTGTATGGTAATGGAAGTTATGATATCAATCATACAATCAGCCGCTATATAAGGTATGCTTCATAAAAATCTCTGTAACTGTAACATGATTATGAGATTGATCTTTTAACAGGTGCCAAATTTTATAGATTTTTTTACAATTCCATGGTATCATTATCTTAAATGAAGATAGTGTTTCCATGGGATTTTTTTGAGGTGACGTATCAATGAAACAGCTAAGGGTGAATAAAATTACTGAGTATCTGGAAGCTAAGAAAAATTTTGAAAAGGATTATATTGGAATTGAAGAGCAGGACATAGATGATATAGATACAAATTATTTTATTGCGTATGCAATTTTCTTCGTTTTGTTTTGATGAAGATGAAAATGGGCATAAGAGTGTTATTGACGGTGTGGAAAGATTAACTACAATCCATGAGTTTGTTCAGAACAAATCATGGATGGACAATCGAGGTTGGAGATGGTAAAAAAAAGTACTTGTTGGGAGAATTGGAGGTCATCCATATTAAAGAATGACGGTATAAAATTCTCACAGGATTAAGGAAAGAGAGGATGTTAGTGAGTAATAGAGAGTCAGAATTTAGCAAAGTGCTCAACACGGGTGATGTTTTGGTCGTAGCATTTGGTGCTATGATTGGATGGGGATGGGTTGTGTCCTCTGGTCAGTGGATTACCAGTGGTGGAGTTCTTGAACGGTACTTGGATTTATTATTGGCGGTATTATGATCTACTTTGTAGGTTTGTGTTATGCCGAACTGACTACCGCAATGCCGAAATGTGGTGGTGAACATGTATTTAGCTATAAGGCATTTGGCTCTATTGGAGCCTATATATGTACATGGTCTATTATTTTAAGCTACATTGGCGTTGTATGCTATGAGGCAGTATCATTTCCAACTATCCTTCAATATGTTTTTCCTAAAATAGCCAGAGGATATTTATATTCGGTTGGCGGATTTGATATATATTTTTACATGGCTGCTTATTGCAATTGGAATGGCGCTGTTAATTCTATTCCTCAATATTATTGGAATGAAGAAAGCTGCAAGATTTCAGAAAATATTAACTTGTGTAATTGCGGCAGTAGGAATCGCACTGGTTGCAGGAGCTGCATATTCGGGAAAACGTAAACAATCTTCAGAATCAGTTATTGGTTGGAGACACCAATGGCGAAATTATTCAAAATATTGCAAAGGTCGCTATAATGACGCCTTTTTTTTTTTTTTTTTTGATTTGATGTTATACCACAGGCAGCTGAAGAAATTAATGTTCCTTTGAAAAAATTGGGGAAGATGATGATTCTTTCTATCATTATGGCGGTTTCTTTCTATGTCCTGGTTGTTCTGGCTGTTGGATATGTTATGAATGCAGAACAGATCAAGACATCAATGCTTTCTGCCACCGGCCTTGTAACTGCCGATGCAATGGGTGTTGCATTTAATAATGCTAATATGGCTAAAAGTCCCGATAATTGGTGGTCTTTGCGGTATTGTTACCAGTTGGAATTCGTTCCCGATTGGCGGGAGCAGAGCTTTGTATTCTATGTCTGTTTCCTATATGCTTCCCAGGAAATTTGCTGTACTACATAAGAAATACAATACACCTGTGAATTCATTGCTGTTAATTGGGGCATTATCAGTTATTTCCCCGTTTTTGGCCGGTCAATGCTTGTGTGGATTGTTGATGCAGGAAATTTTGCCTGCTGTTTTGCTTATTGCATTGTATCACTGTCCTTTATAGTTTTAAGAAGGAAAGAAGCTGATATGAGGAGACCATATAAGGTAAAAACACTACAAATTTGTAGGAATAGTTGCAGTTATTATGTCGGGAACCATGTCCGCCATGTATATTATTCCGGAGACGAATTGTACATTGGTCTGGCAGGAATGGATTATTGTCGGTGGATGGATTCTTTTAGGAATTATAATGGCGTATATTAGTAAAAAGAAATATGGCGATAAATTTGCGAATCTTATAAAGTGAGAATAAGTTAAGTTCTATCTCGTTTTTATTTATACAGGGGAAGAAAAATGGGAAAGAGAATGCAGGCTGGATTACCATTAAAGGGAAAAAAGTTGGCATTAAATAAAAATGGAAAATTGTACACAAACCGTTGGTATAAGGGCTATTATCTTACAGCCAACGGAACAATCGCTAAAGTCAGATGGTTTCAGAGAATGTGTATGTAAAAAATGAAGAGGGCAGGAAATGTGCCAAAGAAGAGGGGTACGTCTGGGAAAACTGAAGAAGAAACTCCAGTCCACCGTAAATGGGTACAGCGGCAACTGGTCTGTGTATGTGGAAAATCTGAAAACAGGGGGATATTTTTGTCTATTAATGAAACCAGTATGTATCCAGCCAGTGTAATCAAGCTTTTTGTTATGGAAGCAGTTTATGCCAGCGGCAATAAGAAGCGGATCAACCTTTGAATGGAACAGTGAAAAGTCTTCTGAACAGTATGATCACGGTCAGTGACAATGAGTGCTATAATGAGCTTGTAAGGACACTTGAAATGGCAGTTTTTCATCGGGTGCAATTATATTAACAAGTATTTGAAAAAAGCAGGGGTATACGGGCATAAATGGAATCAAGGAAATTTTCCAGTATAGTGTATAATTACCCGAACTAGAGCGCGTTTGAAACAGGCTTTGGAGCCTGTTATTTCTCGGTTATCAGAATACATCGTGGAAGTGTGACCGGAAAACAAACCACGTACACATCATGAAAAAATATTATCACCTATTTCTCTTGCAATCTCGTTATGGTTAGTTTATACTAATTACAGAGTTAGGGATAGCTAACCTAACGGTGTAAATCATTTGGACTCCTTATTATGACAGAAAGACCGCTGACATAATATGATGCGGATTGCGGCTGGACTTTTCCGGGAAGTAGTTCGCGAAGGAGTTCCTTTGAAAAATGAAAGGAGTATACATACCATGGATTACTTAGAAATTGAGAAAGTCATTGGAAGAGAAATTATTGACTCCAGAGGTAATCCTACCGTAGAAGCAGAGGTTTATCTGTCAGACGGAACCATCGGCAGAGGAGCTGCTCCCAGTGGCGCTTCTACAGGTGAATTTGAGGCTCTGGAGCTTAGAGATAATGATAAGAACAGATACCTTGGAAAAGGTGTTACAAAGGCTGTAGAGAACATTAATACATCCATCAACGACACAATCTCGAAGGTATGGATGCATCCGATATTTATGCAATTGACAAGGCGATGATCAAAGCTGACGGAACCAAAGACAAATCAAACTTTGGTGCAAATGCAATCCTGGCTGTTTCCATCGCATGCTGCCGTGCAGCTGCAACATCCTTGATATCCCGCTTTATCGTTTCCTCGGTGGTATTTCCGGAAACCGTATGCCAGTACCGATGATGAACATTTTAAACGGCGGCTGCCATGCATGCACTTTCCTCCGGACTTGATGTGCAGGAGTTCATGATCATGCCAGTTGGAGCACCAAGCTTCAAAGAGTGCTTAAGATGGTGTGCAGAAGTTTTCCATGCTCTTGCAGCTATTCTGAAATCAAGAGGACTTGCAACATCTGTTGGTGATGAGGGTGGTTTTGCTCCGGCATTGAAGTCTGATGAGGAAGCTATCGAGACCATCTTAGAGGCTGTAAAGAAAGCCGGTTATGAGCCCGGCAAGGATTTCAAGATCGCTATGGATGCTGCATCTTCCGAGTGGAAGACTGGCAAGCTTGGCGAGTACAAGCTTCCGAAAAGTCCGGCACTGTTTTTACATCTGACCAGCTGATCGACCACTGGAAGAAACTGGTAGAGAAATATCCGATCATCTCAATCGAAGATGCACTTGATGAGGAAGACTGGGAAGGCTGGAAGAAGCTTACCAAAGAACTGGGAGATAAAGTGCAGCTGGTAGGTGATGACCTGTTTGTAACAAATACAAAGAGACTTTCCAAAGGTATTTCTCTTGGATGCGGAAATTCTATCCTGATCAAATTGAATCAGATTGGTTCCGTATCTGAGACACTGGAAGCAATCAAGATGGCACATAAAGCAGGTTACACAGCAATTTCTTCCCCATCGTTCAGGTGAGACAGAGGATACTACGATTGCTGACCTTGCAGTAGCATTAAATACCTGCCAGATCAAGACCGGTGCTCCGTCCAGAACAGAGCGTGTTGCAAAAATACAATCAGCTGCTCCGTATCGAGGAAGAGCTTGGAGATGCAGCAGTATATCCGGGAATGAGCGCATTCAATGTAAAACGCTAATGTTCCGCGAAGTGGTTACTGACTGCAAAGTGAGCAGTAACAGATTTACGAGATGATTTCACAGATGTAATCTACCTTATACCCCCCCTTAAGTAGTGTTATAGAAAAATCCCCCTGCCAGGAAAGCGTGGTTCCATGGCAGGGGGGGGATTTTTAGGATTATTTATTGCGATTTACAGGTGATGTTCCGTGAATAATGTTATTGCAAACCGTATAATTATTTCATTCTGTTATTACAGGAATACATATTTCAGAACAAAGATAACAGCCAGAGCATACATAAGCGGGCTGATCTTTTTTGTCTTTAGCTTTTCCGGTACAGACGTTGATGATAACGTAAGAGATAACGCCAAGTGCAATACCTTCGGAAATGCTGTACAGGAACGGCATTGCAATGATTGCGATAAATGCCGGAATCGCTTCTGTAAGGTCGTCAAAGTCGATCTTGGTAACAGAGGTCAGCATAAGGAATCAACCACGATCAAAGCCGGGGCTGTGGCAAAGGAAGGGATCGCCAGGAAGATCGGGGGAAAAGGAACAAAAGGAAAGTGCGAACAAAATAGCGGAAACAAGTGAAGTAAGACCTGTACGTCCGCCCTCTGCAACACCGGAAGCGCTCTCAACAAATGTAGTAACAGTAGAAGTACCGCACATTGCACCTACAGTAGTACCAACAGCATCGGAAAGAAGAGCACCTTTGATTTTTGGAAGCTTACCGTCTTTGTCCAGCATGTCTGCCTTGGAAGCAACACCGATCAGAGTTCCCAGAGTATCAAACATATCTACAAATAAGAATGCAAACATGATAACGATAAAGTCAAGTGAGAAAACTCCTGCGAAAATCCATTTTCATAAAGGTAGGAGCCATACTCGGTACGGAAATTCCATTGGAAAAATCCGGGAGAAGACTGTAGAAACCTGCATCTGGATTTGGAACATAAAGTCCCACAAACTGACAGAGGATTCCAAGCGCCCATGTAATAAGGATGCCCCACAGGATACCGCCTTTTACATTCTTTACAAGAAGAATGCCGGTAACCAGTACGCCAATCAGGGCAAGAAGAACAGTGATTCCAAGATAATTGAAAGAACCATCTGACATGGAGCCCTTTAAAGGAGAACATGCTTACCAGTGTGGAATCATTGTTTACAACGATCTTTGCATTCTGCAGACCAATAAATGCGATGAAAAAGACCGATTCCAACAGAAACTGCGTGTTTCAGTGTCATAGGAATGGAGTTAAAAATTGCTTCACGTACATTAGTAAGGGAAAGCAGGATAAAGATGATACCTTCCACAAATACAGCAACCAGAGCCTGCTGCCAGGAATAACCCATGCCAAGAACTACGGTATATGCAAAGTATGCATTCAGTCCCATACCAGGTGCCAGGACAAACGGGTAATTGGATAACAGTGCCATCAGGCAGGTTGCAATGAAGGATGAAAGTGCAGTAGCAGTAAAGACTGCACCCCGGTCCATTCCGGCAGCGGAAAGGATGTTGGGATTGACAGCGAGGATGTAAGCCATGGTCATGAATGTGGTAATACCGGCCATGATTTCGGTCTTCACGTCAGTGTGGTTTTCCTTCAGGTGAAAAAGTTTTTCAAGGTTCATAAATGTACCCCCTTCTTTTTGCGGCAGCTTAAGTGCCGTTTTTTATAGTTTACAGGAATGTCTTGTCTGTTGCCTGGTTTTAGCCTATTTCGCCCGCAGATAAGTAAATGAAAATAGTTATTTCATGAAAACGACACTCCACGGTAACATGGACTGAAATTTGACAGAGTCTGATATTTTGCAGCTTCGAAAAGAATAATTTTCGTCCAAAATGAACAAAATAAACGTTTCAGCGATTTGTCACATCTTTGTGTGTTTGTTTATATATTTGGCTTTGTATTTAGAATATACAATCGTCTGATCTTTATACAGTCCATAATATCCGGAAGCCGCATAGCTGATAGAAACGGCGATCAGATAGAGAAGGACACTCCCTTAAAAGCCAAACATTTCAAAGGCAATCAGAATAGAAGTAATCGGGCAGTTCGTCACACCACAGAAAACAGCAGCCATTCCGCAGGCTGCGCAAAGGGAGGGAGAAAGCCCTATCAGCTGTCCTGCCATGCATCCGAAAGTGGCGCCTACGCAGAAAGACGGAACGATTTCGCCTCCGCGAAAACCAGCCTTCATAGTCAGTGCGGTAAGGAGCATTTTCCAGAAGAAAAGCCATATAATCGGTGTCTCCGGTCTCCACTGCTTTCTCAATAAGCTCAGCACCGGCTCCCATGTAATCCGTAGTTCCAAGAATCAGTGTAATAAAAATAACCAGAACGGCACCGGCCACTACCCGTGCATATTTATTAGAAAAAAACCGGCCGTAGAATCTGGCTGTCTCATTTAAAATAATACAGAAGACAATACTGATCACTGCACATCCAAGGGCTACAACGCCCATTTTCAGCCCTGTTTCCAGGAAAGTGCAGGGGAATATTTACTACGTGAAAAGCTTCCGGCGTAACGCCCATACCAGCCGCAAAATGGGATGCGATCAAAGATGCAATCATACAGGGCATAAGAGCTGTATAATACATAACCCCTACACTGACCACTTCCAAGGAAAAAAACAGCTGCAGCCATTGGTGTGCCAAATAGTGCAGAGAAAGCAGCACTCATACCACACATAACGATCACATGACGGTCTTCCTCATCAAGATGGATCCATCTGCCAAGAAGATTGGCAATGCTGCCACCCAACTGAATAGCTGCACCCTCACGTCCTGCTGAACCACCGGCAAGATGTGTCAATGCAGTCGAAATAAAAATCAGCGGACCGGATCTCCAGGGCACATCATCCTGGGAACGGACTGTAGAAAGGACTTGATTCGTGCCGCCATCGTCTTTTTCCGAATTTCTCATAAAGAAATACGATGCAAAGTCCGAATAGGGGCAGGAGAAAAAGGTCCACAGATGTGCCTTGCGGTAACCGGTCACTGCCTTCAGCACAAAAAGAAAACAAAGTACTGAAAAGCTCCCGCTATACATCCTACCACCACTGCCAGAAGCAGCCACTTAAGCAGGTTCCCCATGTCACGTCTGATAGCTCCGGAGTAATAGCGAAATTTTTCCTCCGGAGTCTGCCTGTTGTCTTTTTTCCATATTATTTTCGTCCTCTCATGTATAGTTGTGACTTACTCCATTTTGTCACCTGAAATAATTGTTTGATATTACTGGAAAATTCCTTTTTATAAATACGAATTTATGCGTATTTTTCATTATACTATATATGCTCAGAAAAAGCGACAAAAATTTTTTTTGAGAATTTCAAAAATTGTCTATAATTTTAAAGCAGATTGGAAAATGGAAACATAATTTATTATAAGTTTCTTTTTATCGGGGAAAATAATGGAAAAATCTTTTTTATACCGGAAAAGGAATCGGTGTGTGTATTCTGGATACCGGGATTTATGAGCATATAGATTTTACTGGCAGGATCTGGACTTTTTATGATTTCCTGGATTTTAAAAGGAGACCTTATGACGATAATGGACATGGCACCCATGTAGCCGGGCTGGTGGCAGGAGATGGCACTGCTTCCATGGGAAAATACAGAGGCGCAGCACCTGGCTGCGGGAATCATTGCTCTGAAAGTGCTTGACCGTTATGGAAATGGAAGTCGAGGATGACGTGCTTCGGGCTCTTCGGTGGATTCAGGGAATACAGGCAGCAGTACAGGATCCGGGTGGTAAATATTTCTGTGGGAACTACCTGTAACTCAAAAAAAGAAACCATGCCAGGCTTCTGGAAAGTGTGGAGCAGCTGTGGGATGAAGGAGTGGTAGTGGTCACAGCTGCCGGAAACCAGGGACCAAGGCCGGGCAGTATCACAGCTCCGGGAAGCAGCAAAAAAGTGATCACAGTGGGCTCCAGCGATTTGTTGGAAGGGCGCAGTGCTATTTCAGGGGAGAGGACCAACGGCGGAATGCGTGTGCAAGCCGGATATTGTGGCACCTGGAAATAAAATTATGTCTTGCGTGCCTGGAAAACCTTATTCCTATGGTGTGAAAAGCGGCACCTCTATGTCTACGCCTCTGGTGACAGGTGCTATTGCTTGCTTTGGAAAAAAATCCTGCACTTACCAATACGGATATCAAAACTATGCTGATGAATAGTGCAGATGATATGGGACTGCCTCAAAACCTGCAAGGGTGGGGGAAATTTAACCGCAGAAAGTTTCTGAAAATGTAAAAAAGCAGCCAATTGTGTGAAAAGGATTTTCTGCTTAAGTGATTTGAAGAAATGTACGAAAAAAGAATACACAAACTTTGATAAAGAATTATCACTTTACAGTATAAAAGCACTTGACGAAACAGGTTTATTGAGTAAAATGGACAGCAAGAGTTTCAATGAGGAGGAAATATCTATGGAAAACAGACGTGTTTCTATGAATCGCCATACAAACCTGCTTCAGTTAGAGGAGCATATGTATCCGCTTGTGGATGTTGCAACTCCCAATGTATTCCGAAATCTTTTTCCATATTCTGAAGTACCGAAAATTGCATTCAACGACCGGGTTGTTCACCATATGCCAGATGATATCTGGATCACCGACACGACATTCCGTGATGGCCAGCAGTCCAGAGCACCATACAGCACTGAGCAGATCGTAAGGATTTATGATTACCTTCATAAGCTGGGCGGACCGGAAGGAAGGATCCGTGCTTCTGAATTTTTCCTTTACAGTAAGAAAGACCGTGATGCTGTTGAGAAATGTATGGAGAGAGGCTATGAGTTCCCGAGGTTACCAGCTGGATCCGTGCAAATAAAAAGAAGGACTTCCAGCTTGTCCGCGATATGGGTATGAGAGAGACCGGTATCCTGGTAAGCTGTTCCGATTATCATATTTTTTATAAGATGAAAATGACACGTAAACAGGCGATGGAGCATTATTTAAGCATTGTAAAAGAATGTCTGGAAATCGGTGTTTCTGTCCGTTGCCATCTTGAAGACATTACACGAGCTGATATTTATGGCTATGTTATCCCATTCTGCCTTGAGCTGATGAAGCTTCGCCAGCAGTACGGCATTCCGGTTAAGGTTCGCTGCTGTGATACCATGGGCTATGGTGTTAACTATCCTGGTGCCGTGATCCCTCGTTCTGTACCCTGGTATTATTTATGGTATTATGGTTCATGCAGGCGTTCCTTCTGAACTGAGCGAGTGGCATGGACATAACGACTTCTATAAGGCAGTCAGCAACTCCACAACAGCATGGCTGTATGGTGCCTGGTTAATACTTCTTTGTTTGGTATCGGAGAGCGTACCGGAAATACTCCGCTCGAGGCTATGGTATTTGAATATGCACAGCTTCGCGGAAACCTTGGAGGTATGGATACAACTGTTATCACAGAGCTTGCTGAGTACTATGAAAAAGAGATTGGCTACCACATACCGGAAAGAACTCCTTTCGTTGGAAAGAACTTCAATGTTAACAAGAGCTGGTATCCACGCCGACGGACTTCTGAAAAATGAGGAAATCTATAACGTATTTGATACCGAGAAATTCCTGAACCGCCCGGTTGAGGGGTTGCCGTTTCCAATACTTCCGGAGCTGCCGGAATCGCACACTGGATCGACAGCCATTATCGACTGAAGGGTGACCAGAAGGTTGATAAGAACAGTGAGCTTGTAAAGATGATCAAGTCCTGGGTTGACCAGCAGTATGAGGATGGCCGTGTTACTGTGCTTTGCGAAGCAGAACTGGAAGCAATTGTAGCAGAGACTTGCCAGAGACTTGGAATTAAGTTAAAATAGGGTTGCTGCGGACATAGTTCACAGTTACCACAAAACATATACTAGGAGGTAATAATGGGTAAAATTCAAATGCAGACCCCTCTTGTTGAGATGGATGGGGACGAGATGACCAGAATTCTGTGGCAGTTGATCAAGGATGAGCTTCTTCTTCCTTTTATTGATCTGAAGACAGAATACTATGATCTTGGACTGGAATACAGAAATGAGACTGATGACCAGGTAACCATAGATGCAGCGGAAGCCACCAAGAAATACGGAGTTGCTGTTAAATGTGCCACCATTACCCCGAATAAAGCCAGAATGTCTGAGTATAATCTGAAAAAAATGTACAAGAGTCCTAACGGAACGATTCGTGCAATTCTCGATGGAACTGTTTTTCGTGCCCCAATCGTAGTGAAGGGTATTGAACCATGTGTTAAGAATTGGAAGAAACCGATCACCATCGCACGTCATGCCTATGGTGATGTGTATAAGAATACCGAGATGTATATTGACAAACCAGGAGACGCTATGCTGGTATTCAAAGGAGAAGACGGCGAGGAGAGAACGGAGCTGATCCATCACTTTGATACTCAGGCGTGATCCAGGGTGTTCACAACCTGGACAAATCCATTACCAGCTTTGCAAGATGCTGCTTTAATTATGCAGCAATACGTAACTGAACGAAGTACTACCGA
>VOFJ01001539.1_pt1 | contig 24559 bp, 50 predicted proteins | sample 5384081 | NCBI WGS metagenome assembly VOFJ01 (sample SAMN12384729, study PRJNA508395) | human gut metagenome | isolation source: healthy gut I | host: Homo sapiens | reverse complement strand
TATTACGCATTGCTGTTTCAAACTGCAGTGAATTGGCGCCGCTCTGAAATCAATGGATCGAGGGTATCATCACTATTTATATATTTTTCAAGATCAGACATGGCAGTTAACATATCTTCCGGGTTTGGTGGAATATATCTGGCATTCTTAAGAGTACTTCCCTATCCGCCAATCCAGTTTTGCGAATATCGGAATTCCCCTGCGATTTTTTTTCCTGTCCTCGCGCACTTTCCAAAGAACTGCGTGAGTCTCTTTAATTAAACGGTTGCACAGAGGCAATGTTTTTAGTCGCTCAAGTGCAAATTCAGTTGCACGAATATAGTTGACAACATCAGAAACATCTCTATTAGTGTTATTTTCAATAAGAGGATTCAAGATATCCTCAAGAGTACACTGTGTGCCTTCAATCTGCGAAGAAAGAAAAGTGCTTCTTTTCTAACATACATGGAAACGAAAAGCCCCATGTTAGGTATACGAGATGATAATCCTTCAAGTGTTGCTATTTTCTTATTAGCATCAATAAGTTTCGTAAGAAGCTCTCCAGATACCTCAATAGGAGGATTGGGTGGAAGAGGAGCCGGGCGAAAAAAGATTCATAAGCCATTTCGCCTGATAGATTACTTACAAATGTTCCAGCTCTATTTGTCATGATTGTTTCCTTTCCTCCGAAAAACGGAAAATGAAATTTCTAATGTTATTTTAGCATAGAATTTTCACTTTTTCAAATTATAATGAAAATATATTGATATAAATTTCAAAATTGCATTTTTATGAAATTTCATAGATAAAACTTCACTGAAATTTCAAGTTAATCACTTTTTTATTATTAAATCCTATCTGGATTTAACACATGTTCTTATCTATTAATTATAATCTACCATATTGCATTGAAAATACACCTTTATATCCTTAAATGATTACATTGCAAAGTATTTCATTTGATACTGATGAAGTCAAATGTTTCTATCCCCTGTTGGAAAAATACCTAAAGAATGTATTGATTTTACAGTAATTGATGAGGTTCTTATTCCCAAGAGATCATTTGTATATTCAGAATTGATGATACTGTCTTCGTCGTATTAGCGACATTGTCGACCAGATTTTTAGATTTGAATGCGTTTTCAGAACTTTTTAATGCATTTGATTCAATTAATTCACATTAATGGAATTACATATTACATTATCATACCAGAGACAGATTAGATAACAAACTATTCATATACTATATAAGATTATTGATATCAATATTCATATAAATGTGGTAATATAATAGTGTAATTATATTAGTATTATCTAGTAATGATAATAACTCATATTAAGAAGACATATGTTATATTTATATGTCTGAAAGATGTCTTTGGTAAAAATCTTCCAATCTACACATTTAACAATATCTGTGAACAGGACCACTCTTTGACACTTGGTGATGAAGCAACAAAGGTAATTGTAAATGCAGAAGGTTCAAGGGACGATTTATCTGAGAATATGTAGTTTCTTGATTATCTGATTGAAAAAAAGGCAACGAAGGAACAGACAGAGGCAATAACACAGACAGAAGGCAACATAAGGGTTGCGTCAGTTCCTAGTTCGGGAAAACATTTGTACTTACATATAGAATAGCATATCTTATAACAGAACTGTTCGTTGAGCCATCATCTATTGTGGCGCTTACATTTACGAACAAGGCAGCTTCGCAGATGAAGCACAGATTATGGAAGATAAAAAAATATTCACTGGGTGGGTTTACATTTGATACGCAGCAGGAATATGAGCGGGCAAAAAAGTTGAATTGCAGGTTATTCTTAAGATTAAACAAAAATATGATATTAATAATCCAGAGGATGCCAAAAAATGTTTTGGATGCCGTGAATAAAAAAGGAGATGTGTTTAAGTCATCAGTTGGAAAAGCATTTATTAATAAGTTAAAAAGAGTGTCAAAGAATGAAAAATGAAATACATGTACAAAAACCAGTACCAGAACAAAAAAAAAAAGATATAAGCAGGAAGAAAAAAGTTCATGATAGAGTAATTATCCCTATTATTGCAGAAGGAAAGAAAAAAAATCTGATGAGTATATATATAATCATTTAACGGCTGAAGAAAAAGAGGAATTTGAAAACAAGAAAATTAAGGATAAAGAGTTTGCTGATAATTCAAGATTTATAATAAAAAATTTTAATGTTTATTTTAATGATAGTGTGTCCACCATTATTAGTTATATTTATAATTTTATGCTTGTTGCGAGGTCATCATCTAAGATTAAATGGCTAATCCATAACTGGAAATCTGGAGTGATGAATGTAATATACTACGTTGCATTAGCTATGACAGAAGCGATACCAATGGGAGTCAAATTTTATTTTGATATACAGATTCCAATAATTATATTGCTTGTTCCAGTATTATTAATTTCAGTAATAACATATGTTATAATCAGGACAACACATAAGAGTCAGTTTTATCTTGCTATGAGAAATATAGCTATGTATCCAATTGTAATATTACTTACACTATTACCATTTGCATTAACGGGAGCAATGGCTTATAGGATATACAGCGAAACTGCAGTTAATAATGTAAATGGTGTGGTAATCCATATGGCGGAACCGGACCGGATTTTGTATATGACAATCCACCTGTATATCAGGTATCAGGATACAGCTATTACAATAGTCATGGCACATTTGTTGTAGTAGGACCAAGTATGAGAACAATGCCAGATGCATCTGTATATAATAATTTGAGTTATAAAGGATAGATTTTTAAGATAAGGAGACACACAATGAAAAGCACATTAATAAAAGACACAACAAAATCAGAAAGAATCCAGCTTGTGAAGCAGTGGGAAGAGACAGAAGGATGCGAGAGCAGCGGAATAGGTTCTGATGACATATTTTAAAGACTACATTGACGGGGTGAAAGAGATTTCAGAAGTCAATGCAGCCTTTAATGCAAGATATGTCTCAGAAATACCAGACAATGACTCATCAATGAGTTGTGGTATGGGTATGAGAAGATAATATTTGGTTTATTAATAAATTGTAAAATTAGTCAAGATAATCAGAATCATCAAAGTGTGTTGAGTTCTTCATGTTCAAATTGTAACAGACTGGTGAGTTTTTACGGTATTTTAAAGGGGTTACAGTCATTATTTTTTTTAAATATTCTTTCGAAATATGACGCACTTTCAAAACCAAGCTCAGCAGCAACATCTGATATACTGAGATTAGAGGATTCGAGAATCTGGGTGGCTTTCTTAATGCGGAGAGTATTAACATATTCGGTGATAGTAAATCCAGTGTATTCTTTAAATATGCGGCACATATAATATTTGCTCATAAAGAGCTCGTCTGAGATAGTATCAAGGGCGAGCTCTTTTTGTGTAGTTAGCTTCAAGATAGGCACTTATGTTAGAGGCAGATAATTCTTTTGGGCTATTAATTACAGCATGTATCTGCGTACTGTCATGTTTCAGGGAGAGCAGTTTATACAGCCAGTATATAGTTGCAATTTCCACCCTTGACTGATATCCACTGTTCTTTTTGGTTAATTCATGTCTTAAATCCCTGTATAGATTAAGAAATGCTATACGCTGGTCTTCATTGAGGTGGTATATGCCATAATTATTATGAAAGTAATTAACAAGATTAAGACCAAGGATACTTTTTGTCAAAATCACACATCTTTTTCATAATCAATGTAAAGAATAACACGGTTGTAGCCTTTATCCTCATCTGATATTGAGCATGTAGTATGAACCAGATTGGTATCAAGTATTGCAATATCTCCAGCATAAGCATTATAGCTTTTGTTATCGAAGAAAAACTGGCGCTCTCCTTCAATTATGTAGAATATCTCATACTGGTTGTGAAAATGCTTCACATTCATATTGAACCGGCTATAACGGATAAGCTGTTCTACGGATATTCCATCGCATTTGCCAAAAAAAAAAGTGATTTTATTATCTGCCATACAATACCTCACAATTAATTATTATTAATTAAAAAGTATAGAGCAATATATTTAAAAAAATCAAACATATATAGCAATATTGTTCAAGAAAAGTATTATTTTTGCGGTGATATAATCCAGTTACAAGATAAGAAATGGCTTATGAAACAAGCCTTGAAATACGCGCGGATTTCAAAAATAAAAAAAGTAACAACAATAAAGGGGTCTCATAAGAAAGGAGAAGGTTATGAAAGCTTATAAAAAGATAATAGGCACAGCTTTTTGTTGCAGTGTGTCTCATTATTGTAATAGTAACATTTATTAAGGTTAAAGGGATTAATTCATCAGATAAATTAGTTCTTCAGCTGGCACATAATCAGTCAGCGGGTTCAGAAATAGCGGATTCAATTGCTAAGGTATCAGATTTTGCCGCAAAAGAATCTGGTGATGAGGTAAATATTAAGATATTTGCCAGTGGTGTTCTTGGTACAGAAAAAAGAAGAAATAGAAATGGTTAAAGCCGGAATTATTGATATGGCAAAAGTAAGCTCTAACACATTAGGTCAGTTTGATGACAGATATGCAATATTTGCAATTCCTTATCTGTTTAAGAATCAGGAGCATTATTATAATGCGATGGAGAAAAAGTGAAGCAGTTAAAGAATTATTTTGCTGATACAGCAGATGATGGATATATAGCTGTTGGATATTATGCTAATGGTGCAAGAAATTTCTATCTTAAAGATGATGTTCCAGTTACAGATACATCAGTTCTTAGTGGAAAGAAAATTCGTTCAATGCCAAGTTCAACATCAATGGATATGATTGAGAAAATGGGAGGAACACCGGTTCCTATGGCTGCATCAGAGACATATGCGTCATTACAGCAGGGTGTCGTTGATGGAGCAGAGAACACAGAACTTGCTCTTACTGTTGATGGACATGAAGATCTTGTTAAGTCTTATACATATACAGAGCATCAGTTTTCACCAGATATATTCATTATAAGTACTAAGACATGGAACAAGATGTCAGAGAAACAGAGACAGAGTCTTATAAAAGCACTTGAGGAAACAAATGATAACTTTAAGAGTCTTTATAATGGAATGATGGAGGATGCCATTGAACATGCAGAAAGTAAAGGCGTGCATGTATATAAAGGATATAGATAAGACACCATTTATTGAGGCAGTACAGCCAATACATGCCAACTTCTATAACAAAAGGGCGAAGCATATAAGAAGCTATATGATGACATTCAGAAATATGCAGATTAATGCATATAAGCCCATGGTTTTGCAGGAAGAAAGGAGAAAAAGCATGAAGTATTTGAATAAAGTAGTTGAAATAATATTAGAGGTGCTTGTAGCCGGTATGGTACTTGGATGCTGCTGGCAGGTAATTACAAGATTTGTGTTACATAATCCAAGCAAATATACAGAGGAATTATTAAGATATATGCTCATATGGCTGACAATGATGGGCGTTCCTTACGCATATGGACAAAACAGTCATTTGGCTATCAATCTTATAGTTAAGAAGTTCAAGCCAAAGAATGAAACACTTGCTCAGATTGCAATAGATGTGCTTATTATGATTTTAAGTGTTTCAGTAATGATTATTTGGTGGAATTATGGTTACTGCTAATGCAGCAGGACAGCTCTCACCAGCTATGCAGATTCCTATGCAGGTCTATTATGTATGTGTTCCGGTATGTGGAGTTCTCATGGTTATTTACGGAGTGTTTAAGATTGTGTATCATTTTTAAGAAATTAAGACAGAATTAAGATTGAATAATGCATATATATGCAGAAGGAGGCAATATGGAAATACAGGCAGCAATTGTATTGATAATAGTATTCTTTTTATTACTGGCATTTAGTGTTCCGGTATCATTCAGTATTATATCAGCATCACTTGTTACATTAATTATGTTTCTTACACCACATTTTGGTGTGTTTATATCAGCTCAGAAAAATGGTTACAGGTATTGACAGCTTCACATTACTTCTTGCGTATCCACAGCTACAATATGATTACCATCTGTCTTAATGAACTGATTAAATGAATGGCTTACATATCCATATGAACTATTACCTACATTAGTAAATGAATCCGTAATCTTCATAGTGCTCTCATCAAGCTGAATAGTAACATTAGCCTGATGATGATATCCATTATCACTTTTATACATTGTATGTGATGTCCTTATGAACAGATATCCTGATGCTTCTGTCATTCTAAGACTTCCCGCATCAAAAGGAACATATGTGTTGCAATCATACAACCCTGCCGATGTGATTCTGTTCCAGTTCTTATCATATTTAGTTATCCTGAAACATTCAACATCTGCCAACTCATCTGGGTTATTCTGTCCTGACACAATGTAATAAGCATCTTTTCCTGCATAGAATCCACCTAATAAACTCAGTTCCTTATCAATTGTTTTGCTTTCTAACAGATTAAAAATCAGAATCATAATATTCAACATAATAACCTTTGCTTCCTAAGTATACTCTCATCAACCGTCCATCATCACAGCCCACAAGATATGACCTGATAATCGATGCCCATCTGCTGTAATCATGCGAATATGATGTAGATACAAAGTCCGAACTGGTTTACAATTTCAGCATCCGCCATCACCACTGACGACGAAACAATAACAGTTACAACGCTTAATACCATAGCAATTCTGCTCAGTATCTTTTTCATTCTTTTTTGTCTTCATGTATTAATCCTCCTCATCTGTTGTACATTTATATTTATGTAGTTAATTTCATAACCCTTTTTAATTTACGGACAACTTTATGTATAAATATTGTTAGCTTGGATTCTTTTACATATCCTGCTAACTTTGTTATATCATAAGTATCTATGTTATTAAAGAATATTTCTCTTTTTTTATGCATTGATACAGAACGTCTTGAATCAGCCGACGGCGGAAGAGCTGTATCTGTCTCTACCTGCTTTATCTGTGACTCATCTGCTATTTTCTGTATCAATTCCCTGCCTTTATCAGAATGTGTAAAACAACTGATATTCCTCTGTCATCATCAAGCTCTGGCAGTACATTTTCAACTCCCCAGAAATCCCCGATTGTAATATCACTGTTTCTGTTTATATCCTTAAATCTACAGTCATGACATGATGGACGCAGGCATATGTTCTTAAGAAACATCTGCATAAATATATCTTCATTAAGGTCTTTGCAATACTCTTTTCCATTATCGAATTCCAGTTTTACACTAAACAGACGCCAGCCCTTGCTCTTATCTCTGAAGCTTATCTTTCTTACTGCTGCCCCAGCCTGTTTCTCCTGATAATCAAGATATTTCTTCCATAACTTCGGGCTTGGAACCCATGACACAGTATGTCTATTGTAATAAGATTATCATATTCTCTGCCTAGAATATTTTTTAATGCCTCTATCTGACATGCTGTTCCTGAATAAAGCACAAGCCTGCCTTTTTAATTCATTCTGAGCTTCTGTATATGTATTCTCTGTATTACTCTGCAGATATTTGCTGCCTCTGAGCTTTTCAAGTCCTTCACTGCTCTCGACACCAATATGGTGAACCATCATATTCTCGTCAAATGAAGCTCCAAATACAATACCGCCTCCTGCTCTAAAACATGTTGGGCTATAAGGCTGAATACACCGCCCGATGAGCTGTTCTTCCTGATATTATCATCCTTAGCAAGTATTCCAAGAGTCTCTGTCTTTCCTGTCTTAGAAGTCTTATTAAGAATCGGACAGACTTTTTCACACATTCCGCATCGTACACATTCCTGAATCTTGATTTCAGGATACCAGAAGCCTTCATTATCTGCTTTCATCTTAATACAATTAACAGGACACTGCACCTCACATGCTCTGCATCCACAGCAGTCCTTTTATCAATTATATTAATCATATCTTTCCCCGTTCTTTTTTCTTACATTAATTTCTTTTTAAAATGTAACCCACCCTTAAGCATTTTATCTGCAAGTGCCCGCAGTCTGCTTAAATTCATATGTTCTGTAATATACAGCCAGATATATCACATTAGGAACTATAAGACATATAACACCCTTTATAATAATCTGCATTACTGCTCCTACATTAACCAGACTGCATAAACCATATGTTACAACTGCAGCTGCTGCAGTAACGGCAACATATAATAACAATTTCTTTTACATACTGCATCATCTGGTCTTTCGTAAAATATTACTGTAAAGAGGTTATGTAAAAAGCCACGGCATGCCTATAAAAAGCGTAGATATTACTGTCGATATAATTACTCCGTATATACCCCAGAACTGAACCATCAAAAGATTCATAATAAGATTTGCCAGTGCCGTTACGAGCGGTCTGAATCTGTCTTCATGCCACATTCCTGCAGCGTCCTTGTATGTTGTAAATAACTGGTTGACCTCATACACAAAAAATAATATATGCATAAAAAACACTACTGCCAAAAAGTTTAACTTCAACTCACTTCCAACCCATATCTCCATAAACGGCTGATACAGACACAGCAGACATATAGCACAGAATCCTGCTATCCATGTTATTATAAGTGTGAATTTTCTAAGGTCTGCAAAATTCTTTTTTTTAGTTTCAACGATTATGCTGTTTCCAATTCCCGCAGTACATGCTGCAAATATAATTGTCACAATGCTAATTATTGAATTCATTATAAAGAAATAATTCTGATATATTGCAAGCATTGTCAATCCAAGAAATGCTGATATTACTATGGTATCAGCTGAATTAACTATTACCACGCCTAACTTGGAGGTGAATAAATCCCTTTATTCTTCTGTTAATACCTGATATAACTTCTTTTTGAAAGATTTCCATCAGGTCTGTAATCAGGATACATGCGGGTTGCTACAACCGCTGTAAAAGTATATTTGTCAGTGCCTGCGCTGCCAGTGAAACAATTATATAAGCATAATAATTCTTTAAAATGCATAACGTAAAGAACTGCACTATATACTGTAATGTATTGGTAACAAGAGTAACCTTGCTTGCCACATCTGTTCTCTGATGTGCATCAAGCAGGCAGTTCTTATACGCAAACAGCCAGTACGAAAGCACTGTAACCGACAGATTTAATATGTACAAAACATATATATTAATATCCGCTGGAACATCGCTTTTTATTAATTTCGGAATAAAAGGCACAAGGCATAATCCTAAAAAATGCTATTATTATTCCAATTTCTCTGTAATATGTGCGGTACAGCTTCATTAATGCACATATCATTTTCTTATCGTCTACTGCTATCGGCTTGTACATGCTGTACACCATAGCACTTCCAACACCTAATTCAGCCAGATTAAGAACCTGTAGAATAGATGTGAATAAGCTGTTAAGTCCCAGATACTGGATACCCATGTAATATATCATAAGTGTACGCATGATAAACGGCATAACTATCTGATATATCTTAAGCATACAGCCAAACACTATGTTACGACCCGCATTTTTCGTTCTGTCTATTTTCATTTTAATTATTTCCACCCTTACGATTTAAAAAGACTGTCTTTTATAAATGTCATTGATTTCTTTCTCTGCTCATTAATCATATTATCAAATGTGCTAAAATCAATATCATTAACATTACCGTCAAATAGCTGCTCCTGTGCATCTATTAATCTGTCAGGCAATCCATATGTATTAAGTAAATCAACTACTCTGAAATTCATTGACTTAATTCCATCTGCACTCTGCCTTGTCAGTGTATAGAAAGGCCTATGGAATATTAACGAAAATACTGTTGCATGGAAAGAGTCTGTAATTACAAATGATGCGCCTGCAATATAATGTATAAAATCTTTTGGCGAATAATCCATTACTGCTTCATCCGCAAACTCTTTATCCTCATCCCTGAAATAATTGATTGCATGTGCAAAATTAATTATTTTCATAGATGTTTTTTTTTAATTCTTCTGCAAACTCTCTGTTTGCTTTTATCTTGCCCAAGAAAATATGTAAATATATATGGTGTTTTTTTCACTCTTATTATCTTCTTTATGTACTAATGCTTTCCAATCCTCATCTGAAAGCATAAGTGTCGGGTCTAATACAACCTGTGAATCAATTCCTGTATATTGTTTTATTATGTCTGCTGCCGACTTTTCTCTTACTGATACCGAATCAAAATGCTTAAGCCCGCCAAGCATTTCAACAAACCAGTCCTTAAAACCGCTGTTCTTTCCAATACTTGCCGCATATGAAATCTTAGGATAGTCGTCCGGTACAAACTGGAAGCATATTTATCATCATATTATTCTTATCAATATAGTCATCATTCCATACCTGATCACTTCCAACTATATATCCTGAATAGTCTTTAAGGCTTTCCTTTATGTTGTCCGGTGTATATATCTGACTGCTGTGAGGTATCTCCTGCATGAAAACTCTCATAATGCTTCTGACGCTTTTCTATATCAGCTGATATCACATTTTTTACGCCATTCCATCTCCCGGTTATGTTTTGTTGCCTTTATCTCTGCTACCGGATTCTTTATCATGCGGATTGCTTTGCTTGTTAATTTTCTTCTAAAGCTGACAGTCTCTTTCTTATAATGCCACACTGACAGCTGTTCTGACTCAATTCCGTTATCTTCAAGTGTCTTTTTGTAATGCATAGGCCTGAAAAGCCCGCCAATATTATAATTGTTATAATATAAAGTTATAATTCAATCATATATGTCCTCATTTATACACTTAATAAATTACTAATACTCTGTAATAATACCGGAGATATTTTATATATCATTAAATATATTCTATATTTCTTTCTAAGCAGATGTTTCTGTCTATCAAGATACTGTACAGTTTCTTTTTTGCAGATTACGGATTTTTTCTCTTTAGCATAGGCAATTAATGTCTTCATATATAAATCTGCTGTCACAGCATCATACTGAATTTCTTTTTACCCCCATATCTGTTACAATATTTTCTATCTCTTTCGCTGCAAGATTCCACGAATCCATAACCTCTGCTGTCACTTTATGACTCAGGCTCGTTTCATTATCCATATTATAATGATATAATTTATCGCAGTAGTATGTTCCATTCTCAATATGAGCCATATATCTGCAGCAAAAACAGCATGTCCTCCCCACATAATATATGAATTATTAAATGTTATATCGTACTTTTCAATTATTGACTTCTTAAATAACTTATTCCACAAATATCCGTAACACGCTTCTTCTGGTGGATAACTAGGCATAAGCATCCTTTTTAATATATCAGGCCTGTCACATCTGACCGTGCCTTTAGAAACACTGCCTGTTTCTGAGTCATCTGATATGCTGTATCCGCATATTGACACATCTGCGTCAGCAATTCCGCTCACTAATCTTTCAACAAGCACCGGCTCTATCCAGTCATCTGAATCCACAAAGCATATATATTCGCCATCAGCATACTGCAGTCCTGCATTTCTTGCACTTCCTGCACCAAGATTCTGCTGATGAATAACATTTACCTTTTCATATTCTGCTGCATATTCATCGCATAAAGCGGCTGAACCATCTTGTGAACCATCATCTATAAGTATTATCTTAATATTATGATATGTCTGTCCCAATATACTTTTTACACATCTGTCAAGCCAATGCTCACTGTTGTATACAGGAACTATAATTGATACCAGTCCATTCATAATATTATTTTCCACCCTTACTCTTTTTTCTAAAATTCAATACAAATGTTCCATATCTTATTGAAATATGACAGAAGAATATATCAAATATAAAAAATGCCTACAAGATAATATATCATTGCTCTTGCAAATATAAGTTCAAAAATTTATTTGAGAAAAAGCTGAAGATTATTGCAAATCCGACATATGAATATATCAGCAGTCTGTAATCAATATTTCCTCTGCTTTTCTTGTACTTTTTATACTGTCGTATATCTTCTGGCAGAATATGCCTAAAAAGTCCCATAGATATAAATACACCTTATGATACCAAAATCATTGTATAACGGCATGAGCTGTGTATATACATTTCCAAGTATCTTACCATCAATCCATCTATACTTATATACTTTAGGTATGATGAAATGTTCTGAACCAAGCATTTCATTTACCCATGAATATGTATCACGAAATGTTATTAATCCAAACCCATTACCTTTAATTCTTCCGTCCTTAATAAACAATTCAAGGTTCTTGACTGGTGCACCTATATAATTTGCTATAAGATCTTACTACAGTTATATCAGACAATGTTCTTCCCTGAATTGCAAAAGAGCATATTAAATACAATTATAGCAGCCATAATAAACAAAACACCTTTAATAACGCTGGCAATATTAATATTCTTTTTTCCAGCCGTTATATTCTGTTTAAGTACTATATAAATAATCACCGTTGCAATAATATACATAAAAAAATGTAGTCCGTGTTCCGCTGAGAAGCGCACCTGTCATTCCCACAAATATATTAATATATATAAGTATATTATTCTTCTTTCTGCATATTATATTATTTACTGCGATATATATTACATAATAGATACCCGGCATATTGATAATCGTACCAATATTAACCAGACCAGAACTATACACCTGTTTTCCGCTTTTTACCGGCATTATAATAGGCTCCAATAGCGTCAGACATGCCCGATAATGAAAAAACTTCCTGTCGTTTTCATAATCATGATTATATACAATCCATATAAAACAAACTGAAAAACAGATAGATACATAACTTATATCCATTAACCGCTACAGGCTCAAATCTGTATGAAGCAGGCTCTCTGCCGTTCTTATCAAGTATATATGTAATATAACTGAATATATTAAATCCTATCAAACCAGCCAATATGACCAGTATAAGTCTGTAATCATTAAATCCCCATACATCCGCATATATGCAGCAACACAATAGAGATACCGTAAATGCTGCTGTAATCAAAAATGCCGGTGCTGTCATATCTTTATTAAACAACTGCATGGTTATAATTAATAACACTAATACACTAAGCATTAAAATGTATATCATTGTTTAATTGTCCCTTCCAAGCTCAATCCTCTTCATTATTATTCATACGATGCAGCTTCATATATAATCTTAAATATGGAAATGGTATTTTCATTAAACGCTTCTTGAAAAATCCAACTTTCCACTGTGCTTCCTGATAAATCTCTTAAACATTTCTTGGGATTAGGTACATAAGATAATACTTTCTTAGGCCTTGCAAGATAATTCTCACTGCCATTGTTAAAGAAAATAAAATCTCCAAACATTTTTACATCCTGCATATTAGGATTGGTACCTGTTGTATACATATATTTAAACAGTGTTTTAACGTCACTGTTTATATAATCTGAAACTTTACTATCCTTAAAGTCTTTCGCAAAATTAACTGCACCCTTCTGAATATTAATTACATTCTGTGCCTCGTGTGACAATTCACCATCTTTAAGATATTCATACTCATATCTTACTGCAGCAACCACTCCGTCTTCTCTTGTTTCATAACATTTTACGGAACCTGACTGTTCTAAAAATAATGTTTCAAATAATGGTCTGAATGCAATCTCAATATCTTTATCGTTACTGTTATTAAGACAGTCAAACAGATATCCCTTTGCTTTATATCCGTTTCTTGCCGAGATTTTCTCTTGATTTCTTAGATAAACCAAGATAATAACCTGTTATATTGTTAGATATTCCATTATTATTGAGTGTCTGTATCAAGTTCTTCTGCATAGAACCACCCCAGCCTATATCAACAACAGCAATTTTTCTTACTGAAATCACACTGTTTAAGGTAATTAATAAGATTCTCAAATTCCATACTGGAATTATTAATCACATCTGATTTAATTCTTTGATATAACTTAACAAAATCGGGATTATCCTTTAATTCATCTCTCCTGATATGTCCTCTCAAAGTAAATCCGTATTCCTTGATTACATTTTTCATAATCAGAAGCCTCTAGTCCAAGACTATCCAGAAGCTGTTCCATATTCGTCGTTGACAACAGCGGTGATTCATTAATAACGTACTCTATGCTGTTGTTATTGTGATATGAAGGAACTCTTAAGCTTCGTCGTGATGCCTCAAAATATCTGTCAGAAATCTTTTATCATATCCTAATTCTCTGTATACTTTACGCATTATGAAACCATCTCTTGCCATAAAATATACTTCCTGTATTCCTTCTTTTACAAGATCCTCATACATCCATTTAATAAAAGCCGTATAATACCGGACCGAATCTTTCATATCCAAAATTATAGAAATAATCCTCATCATATGAATGGTGATTACTTAAAAATGCACTTAAATATGCATCCTTATCCGATTCAATATCAAATTTTCTTTTTCAAGTCTGTATGTATTAGTTTTAATTTTACAAGATGAAAGTCCTGATTTCTTTGCCGCAACATAATCTGCCATAAAATTATTTCCGACATGGCACATGTTCTTACAGCCGTATTCTGACTTCACGTATTCATACAATTCACCACTTGATTTTGTTTTTCCTATCTCATTGGATACTATTAATGCCTCATATCCCTTTATTCCATTATTATCAAGAATTGACTGTATAACTTCTCTGCTAAGGTACATATCAGATATAAAAATACTCTTTTTATCTTTTTACAATTCTATTATATATATCAATCATGTCTTTATTAACTGTACACAGACTATTCTCATACTCTATCTCATTCAACATGAGCTTCTGCTTATTATCTTCATTATTCGAATACATAATAGTATATATATCTTCAAGTGATACCTCGCCTAAAGCCTGTCTTGCAATTCTTTCTGCTCCGACTCTGTTTTCATAGAAACTATCGTCTCTCATGCATTTTCCCATGAGTCTGAAAAACATCTGTTGGCTTAGGTACATCTCTTTTTTTATAAGAGTATCAAATATATCAAAATGATATCTCACTATATTTTTCAAGCCTATTTTCTAATTGTTTATATGAAATAGTCTGAACATCGTCCATTATCTTTCTAATTGTGGATTTAATCATCAAATTTTCTCCATCTCGTTTAATTAATTTATAACTTTTGCCTTATTAACACACTTTGATTTTATCTTATAAAATAAAGATGACATATTAATCTTTACGAATCCAATCGCTTTACCCATAAATATACATAATGGCACATTGCGCATTCTCATTGGTGTAGCAGCTATTGACAATACCTTAGATTCAATTCTGCCTTTCTTAATAGCTGTATAACTAAGCTTGTCGTTCAATATATCTAAAATCATTCTCTTCTTGTCTGCTTTGCTGTTATTACTTATTGATATCTCCCCTGCACACACTGTACAAGTCTTGAAGCATAATATCCATATATAACACTGAGAATCTCTCTGTCTTTAATATTCCAGTGGCGGTACACTCTTATAATATGCTCAAACTGTTCTTTTTCTCTTCTTATACAGCATGCTGTCAAAAACTGTAGTAGTTTCTGGAGCCTGGTCTTGAACGAAAGAAATGATATCCGGCATTACTACATATAGCAACCTTATCAATATCCATAATAACTTCCATATTAAAATGTAAATCATCCACTTTAAACTAAAATCTTAAATTATTGCCTAATATATAATCTGCCTTATATAACTTATTCCAAGGTACAGCCATCATCATATTATCAAAATAATTGTGCAGATTACCTCTTTACTAACTCCTGTAATTATAATTCTTCTCAGGTGTTGAAACACTGTAACTGTGTGCTGCACCGTTTTCAAAAATACTCCATTGTATAACCAGACACAACCAGCTTAGCGTCTGTTTTTATAGCAGTATTGTATAATGCTTCAAGATAATCCGGCTCAAGCCAGTCATCTGAATCCGGAAAATACAGCCATTCTCCCTTAGCTATATCAATTCCTCTGTTTCTTGCACTTGGCGCACCACCGTTTTGTTTATGTATAACGCTTACTCTTTCATCTTTCTGCGCATATTCATCTGCTATACTTCCGCATGAATCTGGTGAACCATCATCAACTATTATTAACTCAAAATCCTAAATGTCTGATCAGTATACTATCTACACATTTTCTCAAGTAATTCTCTACTTTATAGACAGGTGTTATAACACTTATCTTTGCCATAATACTTCCCTCTCATTATATAATTATTGTCTGTCAATCTTACATTATATACGCATTTTTGATTTATTATCAATATTCAATATATTTTTTAAAAATCAAAAAATCATTTTTAAAGAATTAATAAAAAATACACGAGGCGTATCAAATGAAACGCCCGTGCATTCAATAATGATTAAATGTTATAGAGTTAAACTATTATTTAGTAGTTGTAACATTCATAACAGTACTTCTTGCAACATTGCCATCAGCATCCTTAACATCAATATAGAATTCTCTGTCTCCTGCTGATCCTTGCTGTCCATGTTATTGTATTATTGCTACTGAAGTTCTGTACAAGTCCCCCATATCTTTGTTGTCTTGTTGTATACAACCATCTTATATGTGTATCCTGCTTTTTCCTCCAACACCTTCTGCTGTAAATGTAATTTTTTCTCCAGTCTTAGATGTATTAGAGCTTACTGTTGCCTTAACTGAAAAGCCAGTTAGCACTTCCATTACCAATAGTAACATTAAGAGCTTTGCTTCTTGTTACATTACCATCAACATCCTTAACATCAACATAGAATAATCTTGTTCCATCGCTTCCAGCTGATGACTGGAGTTTTTAAACTTGATAATGGACATATAACAGATTATCAGAAGGGTAATACATATTGCTTTAATTATTATGGAATATCTTACTGGACAAAAAGGAAGACAGTGCAAGATTAAGAGAAGACTTTGCACAGGTATATAATGAAGAGCCGGAGGGCAATGATTATTTCTGGGAGTTTATTCCACTTGTGCTTCGCAAGGAAAGATATGCGGTAGAGGTAAGACCTTGTGAGAAATCAGATATTATGGAGATAGATAATTTTTATGAGCTGGTACAGTTAGATTCTTCTTATAAGGATTATCCGGGACAGGAACAGTAAATGCAGATATAAAGGGAAGGTGAATGTCTATGATATGTTATAAGGGGAAAGGTTCTTACAGTTGACAGTAATGATACAGTAGCCGGTTATCTCGTTGAGGATAAAGGAAGAATTGTGTATGTTGGTAATGAACTGCCAGAACAGTATAAGAATGTGCAGACAGTTGAACTTGGAAAGAAGGTGCTGGTTCCGGCATTCGTAGATACACATCAGCATATGGCATCATTTTCTACATTTCACGCAGGACTTAATGTTATGGATGCAGAGTCCAATGAAGAGATTGCACAGATGGTTAAAGAATTCGTGCAGTCAAGCGGTAATAAAAAACACTTATAGCATTTGGTGCGTCACCATATTCAGTTAAAGAAGGAAGACTTATAAGCAGGGAAGAATTAGATAAGGTATGTCCTGATAAGGAAATCATGGTTGTCAAATATGATGGACATGCGTGCATAATTAACAGCAAGCTTCTTGATAAAGCTGAAGGGGGAAAGTAAGTAAGTTGAGAGGTTATCACGAAGATACAGGCGAGATGAATCAGGAGGCATTCTTTGAATGTTCTAATTACATTACCAATTCACTTTCTATTATTGAACTGTTTAAGAATATGCAGAGTGCCATTGATTTTCAGGCGTCTCATGGAATTGGCTGTATTCATACTGTAAGTGGTGGGGGGTTTTACAGGCAATCTTGATATTACATTTGACAAAATATTTGCAAAATCCTTAACGAATGGATTTCAGGTAAGAGTATTTCCACAGTCAATGAATGTTGATGTCGCATTAAAGAGAAAACTGCCAAGAATAGGCGGGTGTTTTGAATGTGCGCTTGACGGATGTTTCGGTTCACACGATGCAGCTATGAATGAACCATATATTGATTCTTTTTTAGGCGGTGACGGAGTACTTTATTATGATGATGAAAAGGTTATTGATTTCTGCAAGAAGGCTAACAGAGCCGGACTGCAGATAGAGATGCATGCGATTGGGGATAAAAGCATTTGACCAGGCATGCAGGGCGCTTAAGGCAGCACTTGACGATTATCAAGAAAAGATCGCAGACATGGAATTATACATGACTGTCTTCCAACTGAAAGAGGGAATAAGATATGCAGGGACTATAATATACAGATGCCTGTACAGAGTGCTTTCATTAACTGGAAACAGGAACCTGATGAGTATCTTGAAAGTATTATGGGTAAAAGAAAGAGCAGAAAGACTTAATCCTCTCAGAACATTTAATGAGAATGGAATAGTTGTTTCGTGCGGTTCTGATGCTCCATGTATCACCGGATCCTATCGTATGGATTGACAAAGCTGTTAATAATATGAATCAGTCTAAATGATATCGGTTCAAAAGGCTTTAAGGATCTCTGTAAATCATGCTAACATTTACACCATCAACAAGTACTTCACCCTGTGTAGCGTCATACAGTCTCGGGATAAGATTAACAAGACTGGATTTACCTGAACCTGTGCCACCTATAACACCGATTGTCTGGCCTTTCATAGCCTTGAAATTAATTCCTTCAACTGAAGGTGCACCTGAACCACTGTATGTAAGTGAAACATTCTTAAATTCAACACCTGGCTGTTCTTCCTTAGCTACAGCTTCCTTAACGCTGCCATCTGCCATTCCAGATGTTACATCGAATACAGACTCAATTCTTCCTGCACATGCAAGTGCCTTAGTTATTGTAATGATAAGATTGGCAAGCTTGATAAGTTCAACTAATATCTGTGACATATAATTGTAAAGTGCAACGACCTGTCCCTGTGTAAGCGCACCGGCGTTAACTCTTACTCCACCAATCCATATAAGTGCAATTATTGATACATTTACAACAACATAAGTAAGCGGATTCATAAGTCCTGATATCTTACCAACATATTTCTGTAATCTGTTAAGGCTTTCGTTATCGTTTTTGAAACGCTTAATCTCATCCTGTTCCTTATTGAATGCTCTGATAACTCTCACACCGAATTTGGCGAAAAACTTATTGCCACAGTTGGTTTAAGAGATATCGTAGTTGTTGATACTAAAGATGCAACTCTTTACAACTAAAGAGAATGCAGGCGGGGAAATCAAGCAGGTACTTGCAAAGCTTCGTGAAGAAGGAAAGAATGAGTATCTGTAAGAAGATAGTATGAAGATACATATGCTTAAAACAAGGCGTTTGGAGGAACTATAATGACAAAGGAACATGTCAATACTAATCATACATTTGCGATATGCGCTTATAAGGAGAGTCCATATCTCGAAGAGTGTATTACATCACTTATGGAACAGACTGTAAAGTCAGAGATATTTATTGCTACATCTACACCTAATAAGTATATTGACGACATAGCAGCAAAATATAATTTAAAAGGTGTATGTCAATGAGGGAGAAAGCGGAATTACACAGGATTGGAATTTGCTTATTCTAAAAACCACAGACAGATTATGTCACTATAGCTCATCAGGATGATAAATATGCGCCTGAATATGTAGAGAATCTGTTAGCGTATACAGCTAAAACTAAAAAAAAGCCGCTGCTTTTCTTTACCGATTATGCAGATAAGAAAATGGCGAGATTGCAACAACCAATAAGATTCTTAAAAGTAAAAAGAATAATGCTTTTCATAATGCGTCCAAAGGCAATGGGGAAGCAGATTTATAAGAAGAAGAGTGTTATCGCTTGGCTCACCAATATGTTGTCCATCAGCAACATATTACAGACCTAATCTTATGAAGCAGGTATTCATTAATGGATTCAGAGCTGATGAAGACTGGGAAGCATGGGAGAGATTATCAAAGCTTAAGGGAGACTTTATATTCTGTAATAAGATACTCACATATCACAGAATACATGAGGACTCAGAGACAACTAAGATTCTTAATGATAATAAGAGATTCTGAAGAAGATTACATTATGTATCAGAAGTTCTGGCCCCAAATGTATTGCTAAAATGCTTACTAAGGCATACAGCAAGAGTGAAGAGTCTAATAATATGAAGCAGGGATAGGAGTTAACGATGAAAGAATACGATGAGGCAACCCTTAAAAAAGGTACAGCAGACAGAGATGGAAATTCTTAGAGATTTCATCATCAAAGTGTGTGACGAGAATAATCTTACATGGTTTGGTGATGCCGGATCGAGGAATCAGGGGCAATAAGACATAAGGGATTCATTCGATGGGATGATGATATTGATGTAATGCTTCCTAGAAAAGATTTCGACAAGATGATTGAAGTTATTAAAAGAGATTACAGCGATAAGTATTCAATTGCCAATGTTGAAACAATGAAGAATTATCCATTGATGACAACAAGAATTATGATGAAAGGAACAACATTTATAGAGGAACCTCTTAAGAATATCAAATGTGATCTTGGAATATTCCTTGATGTGTATCCGCTTGATAATATATCAGATGATGAGGAAGAACTTAAAAAAGCAGGCTAAAGCTGCCTTTTATTCTGGAGCAAGCTTTTATTCTCAGACATGTTGCGTTCCCGGTACTTCCTTATAAGGGAGTTAAGGCTAAGATAACACATATTGCAACAGCAATTATTCATGCCGGACTTGTTGTGTTCAGAATTTCACATAACTGGATTGCTGGCAAATGCTTAAAAGATTGCATCAAGATATAATGATGTAGATACTAAGAGAATGGCATTCTTATTTGATACAGATCCATATTATCATATAATGTTAAAGGATGAGATATATCCATTACAGATGTATGATTTTGAAGATATTAAGATGCCTCTTCCAGCCAACGAAGATGAGAAGTTAAGAAATATGTATGGAGATTATATGCAGCTTCCTCCAGTTGAAAAGAGAAAGAATCATTACCCATATAAATTGGAATTTAAAGACTAAGAGGTATATATGAATATTATTTCAAGAATAATGGGTGTGGATAAGACACCAGAAGATAAGTACAAATATATCTGGTTTACAATGGGAACAGCATGTTTCGCACTTGCCACACTTGTTATGACAATTGTTATAAGCCGTTTCTTAGGTGAGGCTAAAGCGGGAATGTTCTCGATTGGTCTTTCAATTGCACAGTGGCTTGTTACAATAGCCTATTTCGAAATAAGAACATATCAGGTTACTGATGTTAAGAATGAGTATCCTTTTGGATATTATTTCACTTTAAGACTTATGATGTGTCTTATAACATTTCTGGCAAGCATAGTATACGTTGTATTTAACGGCTACAGTCCGGAGAAAGTTACTGTTATATTGCTTGTATGTATCTATAAGATACTTGATTCGGTAGCTGATACATTTGAAGGTGAATTCCAGAAAGAGGAAAGAATAGATATGTCCGGTAAATCAGAGTTTTACAGGATATTCTTCAGTATACTGGTTCTTGTTGTAACAGTAATTATAACAAGAAATCTGATATTCTCTCTGATATGTATGAATGTAGTTGCATTGCTTATAATTCTGTGTCTTGATGCATCTGTTGCAGCAGGCAGGGTTAAGATATGTATTGTCAGGGATTACAGAAGAGTTTTCGTACTTTTTTTAAAGTGTGTCTGCCTCTTGCTATAAGCACATTTTTTAAGTAACTATATTATCAATTCATCGAAATTATCTGTTGACAGAATGTTAGGTGATGCAGCAACCATTGTTGACATTTAACAGGGTATCAACTACAGATGGAAGACTTTTAAGAAGGCTTGTAAGAGATTACAGGACAAGAGGAGCATCTGCAAAGAAGACTCTTTCGATGTGGGAGTCTGTAAGAAGAGGTGAAGAGAAAAAAAACATCTTCCCATTCCATGGGAGCAGGCGGATGTTATGTTTAACTCAGCAATGCCATATGAACCATGCGTATTAAAACCATTCGTTGAGCCTATACTTTTTCAGGTAACAGAAGCTGACCCTGAATATCAGGAAGCAAACAGACTACTTAAGTTCATGAACTATTTCCTTCCATGCGGCTACGAGAACGTACCAATCGATTCTATATTACGGGAATTCGTAGGCGGTGGCTGTTTTAAGGTGTGATGAGGACAGTTATTATATGAAATACACCATTGGAGCTGCCTGTCTGTGGCACAAAATTTCAGTATTCCTGCGCTTAGCAGGAGTAAATGCCGCTATCTACAGAGTCTTTTTACAGTGCCCAAAAGCAAACGCACTATGTTTGAACGAGCTTTTGGGCACTGAACTTATGTATATAGCGACATTAACTCCTGCTAAGCTCGCCATAATTCAATTTTTGTGCCACAGACAGGCAGCTCCAACGGTGTATATGATATATTCTAGCCTGGTATAAATTGGACTTTAAAGTAGTGATAGGCACAGAGGAAGTCCAAAAGAGATGCAATTTAATACTGGATAAACACAAACACACCTGCGCTTAGTGCTCTGGGTGTCTGCTTTCCAAGGAATTCCTGTATTCTCTTGACATCTCGAAAAGACTGGCGACATAGCCTGGGGTCTTTTTTGTCAATGTTATCTTTTGATTGTTTCAAGCATTTCAATATACTGTTCAAGAATGTTGATGATTGCAGAGCTGTTAGTCAAACATATCTGTTCCCACATTTCAGGTGAAGAAGCTGCAACTCTTGACATGTCACGAAAGCAACCTGCGGCAAGTAACTGCATATGCTTTTCTTCGTCATCATTATCTGATACTACATGAACGAGTGCAGTTGATAAAAGATGTGGAACATGGCTTATGGCGGCTACTGATTTATCGTGTACATGATAGTCCATGACAATAGGGTTCATGCCAACATCTGATGCAAATTGTTTCATGAATTCGATTTTTTTTCAGGCTTGGTTTCTTTGGTCGGTGTGATTATGTACCTTGCACCTTTTTATAATTGATGAACTTGAATTTTCATAACCTGTTTTTCGGAGCCAGCCATAGTATGTCCACCAATAAAGCGGTCATTAAGTCCCAATGAATCTGCTGCTTCATGTATGATAGTCTTGACACTCCCAACGTCAGTAATTATGCAGTCCGGACTGGCAATGGCTTTTAATTTTGTAAGATATTCTGTGATAGTAATTACCGGTGTGCATAACAGGATTATGTCACACTGTGCAAATGTTTCGTCTACCGCAGGAGCAAGCGACATCAACAATACCGTCAGCAACCGCAGCGATTACTGGTTCTAAATGTCTGCTTGTGGCAGTTATATGATAATCCCTGCCACTTTCTTTAAGGGCATGGGCTAAGGATCCTGCAATGAGTCCGAAAACCTATGAATCCAACCTTTGTCTTCATATGTTATAACCTCCATGTAAAAAATATTAATATTCATGCGAATAGTGGTATTTTAACACTTTAAAGCGATAATGTAAAGACGGCTATTTAATTGACAAATTAAAGTGATGTGTGTAGAATGTTTTTATGCGTTTTTAAGGAGGAATGTGTTATGTCGGCAGTATATAACCACAAAACAGTTGAAAAGAAGTGGCAGCAGGTATGGCAGGATGAAAAAGCCTTTGCTGCAACTAATGATTATTCAAAACCAAAGTATTATGCACTTGTGGAGTTCCCATATCCATCAGGACAGGGGCTTCATGTAGGTCATCCAAGACCATATACAGCGCTTGATATCGTAGCAAAGAAAGAGAAGAATGCAGGGATATAATGTTTTATATCCAATGGGTTGGGATGCATTTGGTCTTCCAACAGAGAACTATGCTATTAAGAACAAGATTCACCCTAAGATAGTTACTAAGAATAATATAGATCATTTTAAGGACCAGCTTCAGTCAATTGGTTATTCATTTGACTGGGACAGAGAGATTAATACTACAGATCCTGATTATTATAAGTGGACTCAGTGGATTTTCCTTAAGCTTTTTAAGGCCGGACTTGCATATAAGCAGGAGATGCCTATCAACTGGTGTACTTCATGTAAGGTAGGTCTTGCTAATGAAGAAGTAGTTAATGGTGTATGTGAAAGATGTGGTTCACCTGTTGTCCGTAAGGTCAAGAGTGAGTGGATGCTTAAGATTACTGATTATGCAGATAAGCTTATAGAAGGACTTGACCATGTCGATTATATCGAGAGAGTTAAGACACAGCAGAAGAACTGGATTGGACGTTCTACAGGTGCTGAGGTTGATTTTGCAATTGCTGGTAAGGAGAGAGTTAAGAGTATAGATACAACAAGATGCAGAGCATCCTTGCGATTAAGAACTGGGATGACAAGCTATAGAAACCAGGCTTCAAGAAGTCGAGATTTCAGAGGCAGGCTTTGAACCACAGGTGTGAGATTCTGACAGGGCTTGGGCACGTTTAATCAATGGCAGAAGTTCAAATGGTATAAGTTACTTATGAGCTATGGGTACAGATTACTATCAAGCGGCTTGAACACTCACACGATGAAGACGGGAGTTTACTTGAAAATTTGGCTTCTTTTATCATTCCAGGTTTGGCGGCAAAAGGGGGGACTGATTGAAGAGTTGATGTTGAGGCAATCATATCACATTCGCAGGAACATTTAAAGACATGATGATAATGACCAGCAGACACACAAATTCAATAAAGATTTAATCCGAGGAATAAGCCATCAGGTTTGGACAATAAAGGTGGCAAATCATTCAGCTGATACCAATT
>VOFJ01001556.1_pt1 | contig 24580 bp, 44 predicted proteins | sample 5384081 | NCBI WGS metagenome assembly VOFJ01 (sample SAMN12384729, study PRJNA508395) | human gut metagenome | isolation source: healthy gut I | host: Homo sapiens | reverse complement strand
TGTTGTACTTCGTTCAGTTACGTATTGCTAATTCCAGCATCAGCAATACCCAGCCGGATAAAAAATGTGATCACAATAGCGCTGTAAATGACAGCATGATTTCTCTGTAATCTTTGGCAGTAAGATAACCTCATTGCATTCCAGGTGACGGTCAGCTCTCAAAAAGCCACAGACACAGCAAAGCTGTCCAGAAGTCCTGCTCCGGAAAAGATAAGAAAAAATTCCATACAGAAATCCTGCCGGCCACCAGCATGATCCCTGTAGAACCCCAGAAAGAAGGCAATACCATATCATATTTTTCTTCGTACAGCATATCTGCAATAAATCTGATAACTACCATAGACAAAAAACTGGTAACTGTCAGGGAAAACAAAAGGGTATACGTGATCATACACACCAGAAGTTCCCGGCTGTGTCTGTTGCCTCCTGTTTTATCACAAAGATACATAACACCAAGAAGCAATACAATTCCAAGAAGCATTGGACCGGTACATACGACTCCCGCATATCCGTAAGCCCTGAAGGAAGCAAAAAGTCCCGTCTGTTAAACAGTTTTTTCAGTTTCAAATCCGATTCCAGCCATTCTTTGTATCACCTCCTCATAAAGCTCCCGGTACAGACGGATCATGCGTTCCTGTCTGTAATAAGCCTTTACCCGCGCCTGTCCATTTTTTTCCCATACGAAGCCGCCTTCTTCTGGATTCACATTTTCTCCATGGCAAAAGAGCCAGTCCGTCACGATACATAGGTGCCACATAATAGCCTGCCTTTCCATATACATCCTCTTCCTTTCCTTCCAGAAGTTCCCGACAGCGACCGACATCTGTGGTAACACAGGGACGTCTTGCGGCAAAGGATTCCAGCACAGACAGGGGCTGTCCTTCTGAAATGCTGGTAAGGATGGTAAAATCCAGTTTCTCCATATATTTTACAATGTCCACACGCCCTGTAAATATAACGTTTTCCAGCTTCAGCTGTTTCACCAGCTCGTAACACTCCTGTGCATATTCTTCATCATCGACTCCTCCCATAATGTGAAGGCGTACATTTTTTACATGTGCAGACAGTTCAAAAAAAGCGTAGATCATGGTCTTGATATCTTTGATAGGAGCAAGCCTTACTACTGCTCCAATATCCACCCAGCCATCCTCTTCTTTCAGGGGGGATTCCAGACAACCTGTCATAGTCGATCCCATTTTCGATAACCCGGCACTTCCCAGGTGCACAGCCCATCTGAATCTGAGTGCGCATTGCATTTGTAAAAAGACAGGTCACACGAAATGCCCTCTGATAGATCATATCTGACAGCATATAAAAGAAAGCAATCCACTGTTTCTTAAAGGATGGAACCACCCACTTGGCACGGATGATCTCCTCCTCTCTCTCCCTTGTATAAATTCCATGTTCTGTAAGAAGAACATCCTTTTTCTGTGCAACATAACCGCCCAGACAGGCCAGAAGTCCGCCGTAACCAGTACATATGGCATGGTAAACATCTGCCTCTGGCACTTCACTTCCCATAAGATACAGAACCGGAAGGAGCATGGAACGCATCGTGTGAAAGGCATCTGCAAAAGCAATATACGGATACTGTTCTTTACAGATTTTTTATAAGGAGGATCAAGAGAAAGTCTCACTTTTCAAAAGCCATAGGGTTTAAATGTTTATCATGATACAAGGGCTGAACAACGTCTCCCCAGTCCGGACTCCTCATCTGCATCAGCTCACTCAGACTTTCTAGTTCTTTTTCGGAAAAAATATGGGACATTTTCCCCTTTTCTTTCACCTGGAGAAGCATCATCCAGAAAAACCTCATGAACCTCCCACAACATTCTCTGGAGTTCATAGACAAATTTTCCTCTTTTTTTCTGCATTTGCCCCAATAACCCAGAGCACAAATTCATGCTCCCATCTGATTGATATACTGGTGCATCCAGGTGGAAACCCCACCAAATACATAGGGATAACATCCCTCCAAAATCAGACAGATTTTCACTGTTTTCTCCTTTTTATCTGCATTTTCAATACATATGTTTATGTTACCAATAGTAAAGACCTTTTTGACACTGCTGTCATTATATTTTATTCGAACTCAATGTACACATCTTCCTGTTCTGCGTTCAGCAGATACAGATTCCCAACCTGAGTAAAGTCTCCACCAGTCACACGCACCGGAATTCCTTTATTCATTCTCACCATCAGATACGCCTGATCGTAAAAATTCCCCAGATGAAGATGCACTTCCCTTGTCTGTAATGTCTTTCTCTACAGTCAGGGCACCATATCTTTCAATGGCACCGGATAACTGGGAGCCTGTAAGATTTCGGGTGCCGGTGCTGCTTCATTCAGCCAGGTCATGTACTCATCCAGACGGTTTTTCAGCTTTTCCCCAGCCAAGGGCAGCGCCTCTGTCCTCATCCAGAAGGTCATCCGGATGCATAAAATGTGTGTTTACAAAATGCATATTTAATTCAGACAATGCTGCCATCTGCATATAATCATCAAGGATGGCTCCGGAAATGATTCTTGGCTGTTCTACAATACCGTCATCTGCCACTTCAAATTCCTGCATAAGCATAGTCTCCGGAAAAATAATTGCTAGCAATAGTACGGATCTTGGGATACAGGGCCCAGCAGTTTCCGTCCCTGCTTCTGACAAAACATTAGAAGGAGGAACATAGACCGACATCATGGTAGTCTCCGGGAACATTTTTTTCCAAACCGCGTAAGTTCCTCCATTGCTTTTTCCATTGCAGATTCTTCCATGTTTTATACGGAAGAACATCTCCATAATCTGTATCACCCAGACACAATGGCTGATGGTTGTAACCGTGATAACCCTAATTCACCACCCTGATGAAGGACCATATTTCCAAAATACTGGAACCGCTGGTGCATCATCCTTCGTTCCGTCTCTCCGTCTGTTTCATCTTCATAATTTTCAATCATCACTCCGGTATATTAAGTCCATATTGGGATGCAAGATTCAGCATATCCGGCCACCAGATATTGGAATAAAATTCCTGCAATACTGGTGCCATAATCCCGTTTACGTATTCCATCTCCATTTGGAACAGGGGATGGAAAATCATCCAGATAAAAGACAGATCCGTTAATCACCGGATATACCCCCACATCTGTCAGAAGACTGTAAGATGCAGCAAAAAGCCTCTGTAAGCTTTTTCATAAAACCCAAAATTATCTACTACAAACTTTCCGTTTCCATAAGCGGCTTCCCAGATCAAAGGAACGCCTGACGTATCATCCGCCCAGGCGTATACCTTTTTGCACGCTGGCTCAGCTCCACTGCCCAGGCCGATTCATATCCATCTGTGATCCTGTATGCCTTTCCGCCTCCGATGAGAAACTCACTGTCGAAATAAATGCTGTTTACCATGGCTTCTGTGAAACCTGAGGATACGATTCAAGCTTCTGCTCAATAAGAGATACATAAGTATCCTTTTGAAGAGTAAGGGCGAACATGGCACTTCCGCCCTTTTTTACCCAGTCGCTGATCTTCAGCACATTTTCTTTCAGCGGACTTAAATCGCTTAAAAGAACGACCACAGTCTCTCATAATCAGACAGATCATCCGGTATACTTTCATGATTTACATCAACCAGATCAGTACCCACCTTCATGTCCTTAAAGATCTGTTCGAACTGGATCCACGCCATGGTGCTGTTCGCCTGACTGCTGTCTGTAAGAACAAGGCAGGTTGGCTTTTAGTGTCTTTACTGCGGTTTCTTCCGTAACCACTTTATCTGCATCCAGATAAGTCAGTTTCTTTGCCTTTTCCCAGGACAGACCAGAGCGTTCTGCAAACAGAATGGCTCCTATAAACAGAAAAACAGCCCAGGATCACCAAAATTCCCTTAAATTGAAAAGCTTTCACTTTTTTGATCCATCCAGCCAAAATCCCAGTGCCTCCTTTCCTCTGGAAGAAAGATAGATATGCTCTTCCTTCAATGCCTGTAAGCTCTGTTTCAGTTCTTTCCCATTTTCCGTTCTGCCAGATACCGAATTTTCCAGATCCAGTATTCTTCACCTCTGTGCCAGTTCTGATCCATGATTTTCAATACTTTTTCTGCCAGGAAAAAATCTCTTTTGCACCATAAGATTTTCCATCATGCAGACACAGGTATGGAGATTCACCTTTTGATCCAGCTGTTTTAACAAAAGCTGGGTATACTGGTTTCTGTAAATCTGTTCCATCTGCTTCTCCATAAAGCCCTGACTCAGATATTCTTTCAGGAAATCACAGTACTCCTCCAGAACAACAGGATCATCTGGATCATTCGTATATTGTTTCTCAATTTTTTGTAATCTGTAATCATATTCTTTGGACAGTTCCACCATGGCTGTGATCGCATAATGGACTACCTCCACATCCTCATTCATTCGTGCCTGCTTTAATAATTCCACATATTCTCCCTGGTTATCATTCAGAACGTTCATGATCAGTTCCCGGCGCCTGGAAGGGTCATTCAGAAGAAGGGCCTCCTCCAGAGGAACCACATCCCTGTCATTTTTCCTCCAGGGCCGGAAACATGTTCTTATAGATTTCCTCGTTAACCCTGAGCTTTTCAACCCCCCCACCTGTTTTCACCTGGTCCGTACCGGAAAAAAAGCTGAAAATGTATAAGCAGGACACACCCGGTCCCCAGACTGGTACAAATACGGCAAGAGACAGCATGTACATCTTTACCTTTAGAAATCCTGTGCGTATTCCCTGACCAGATCAGTATGCAGATTATCAGATGAATCGCCAGTGCCGTGATTCCAATTGCTGTTTTTGTCATAATTCCACTCCTGCTGTCTCTTTTCTCTGCCGGAACATCAAGCACCTTTCCCTCAAATCCATTTCTTTTCAGACGTTCAAGGATGACTGGCAATGCCTTGTCATCTGCCTGGGTCAGGATCAGATACAACTCCCCTTCCGAGAAATACCACGGATATCGTTTTCGGATACAGCTGTCCAGTGCCTCATCCGCATCCTCAATGGTCATATTCCCATACTTCAGTTTCAGAAGGATATAGGATGCCATCTTCTGCTCACGCATAGAATGCTGAAGCTCCAGGCTTTTTCAAAGTATTCCGGCTTTAGGATCCTCGTATTCTCTACATATTTCTTATATTCCGTGGCTTCCTGATATTCAAGGGCACGTAAAAAGTGATGTTTCTACCAGACCACATAAAATCTGAAACAGATTCATATAGTATAAAGTCAGCTGTCCGTTTTTACCTCCTGAATACAGATCAGCATCACCAGACTGCCTTCTTTCCTGATACCAGCCATATACATGGGATAATCTTTTTACGAAATCCCGATTTGCCCATAATGCCCTGCCCTTTTTTCCAGGGTTTCCAGGGCAAGCGTATACTCGCTTAATCTGACAGAAGCAGAGTACATTCCCTGAGACTTGGGAGATGCAGCTCTCCAGCCTGCCATAGCCGTTTTTCTGACTGAGGGAATAAAACGCAAAGGTTTCATTCTCCAGAACCTCTTCCATAATGTGCATAGTTTCAATAAACAATTCCTCTGGCTGTACAATATCCAGCTTCCTGGTAATGTCAAAATCTTTCCAAAGCTGTCCTTACTGCCCAGAATTTGTTTTTTGTATCTTTTTTTGTCCTGAAGGGTCGCCTGATACAGATCACGCATAAAGAGAAATTTTTCCCGGATCAGCTGATTCTCCTCTGATATAAATTCCAGATTTTCCCTGTTTTCATTCGCACATAACCACACACGGCACCTGCAGCAAAAAAAAAGATAAATGGTATCCAGTTAGCTGGTTCGTAAAAAAAAAAAAAAGGGTATACCACTTTGTTCCCTGGCTTTCATATGCCAGAAGCAAGGATACTGCCTGGGCTGCTGCTCCGGCAATTCCATATCCCAGACCGTAAAGACTTCCAAACAAGACAATAAACACAAGACGCAGATCAATCATCTTAAACTGAGCCTGATTTCCCAGAAGACGCTGCAAAAATTCAAACGCCAGAAAGCAGACCACAAACTCACATACCCGCAGCCATCTTTTGGTTCTGATTGAAAAGCCTGGTAAAACCAGCTTGCTTTTTCTCCATTGTTTTTGTATTCTTTATACATTTCCGAAATATGATCTAATACTGAAATCTTTGGAAACCAGTTATAGTTTGTTCGGATCTGTCTGTCGTCTTCTTTTATTTTCTACAACGGCACTGCTTTTATAGATAATGGAAACCCAGGGGATAAAACCTTTTTCAGTTCTTCGGTCACATCCCCTGAAAACAGATGTCAAATACATCTGGCACATTCAACACCTCTTCCTCATCATTCCAGTTGTCAAAAGCTTGTACACCAGTTCTGCCAGATCCATAGAATATAAAAAGCAGGCTTTTTTTCTGCTCCGGAGCTTCCTGAAAAAACAGCTTCTGGCTCTCTTTCGAAGCTTGGAAAATTCTGTAAAAAAAATCTTTTTTTATAGATTCCGGAATATAAATAGGGTACCCGCAGTATTTTTACCTTCAGACCGTACAGTCCCGCATAGCGTCTGCACACATCCTCTGCATTTTGCACCAGCAGGAGTCTTGCCTGTTGGCACATCATACATTCCCTCTGGTCCTGTCACGTAAAGGAAATGACTTTGAACCCCTTTCCTGCAGTATTGCAGGAGCTTACGCAGATTCTCTGCTTCCCTTCCAGTTCTCCATGTAAGGTCAGATAGTTGGAAAAAGTATACCACAGCTTCAAATTCGTATGTTCTGAAAATATCTCCAAGTTCCAGTTCCGTCCTGGGAAATGGTCTGGAAATAAGTTCCCTTCTCCGGACTGTCTTTATCATTTTATTTCCAAGTACCATTACCTGACATTCTGGAAATGCTTCTTCTACAAATTCTTCTGTCACATAACCGGTATTCCCGGCCAGCAAAACCTTCATATCCTTCTCTCCTGTTATCCTTTAGAATCTCTTCTGTCTGTTTAGGATACCTTATTTCGGTCAAATATCCTATTGACATTTTTACGAAATTTTTTCTGAATTTTATATAGTTTTTCTTTCAAATTGCAGACGCACTTCTTCAAGCTTTACCTGGGTGCTGATGTCCATTGTGGTTTTGTGTCTGATTGCCATGGGGCTATATGGAGTTCTCTCTTTTTTGAAAAACATTATCTGAAAAAGCTTTAATGTGAAATGTGCCCAGGAAAATCCGGCACATTTTTACAGAAAAAAAGGAAGGGGGGACGCGGCACCTTTCACACGTCTCCCTTCATTATTTACGATAATTCTTCTGCCAGTTTCGTCAGCCATTTCACTGCATTCTCTACATTCTCTGAATTAGCGAGAACTCCGATCTTAACAGGCTCATAGGTCACCTCAAGTTCCTCTTCCAGTTCATCAGAATCAATGGTAATGCTGTATTTGTCATCCTGCTCCCCAAAGGCCTGATAGACATCCTCTGGCAAAAAAGCTCTGTCAGATCCATAAAATACTCATCTTTGAACTCAAAACCGTCCATATAATCTTCGGAACCAACAAGCACATCTACTGCCCTGGCAGATACTTTGGTGGTAAAGGCCATCTGGCTGTAGGATTCCAATGCAACTCCGTCTTCACCGGTACGCAGGCTTTCGTCTACTGTGACGATTTCATATGGATCATCCTGGATTCCCAGCACTTCCTGTACCTTTTCTTCGGCTTCCTCCTGCTTCGTTCCGTAGGAGTCAATTACCATAACCGTAAGAGCTGTATGGATCTTGGAATTTTCGTAAAGATCTTTTACAAAAAAAGGCTATGGCGATCACCGCCACAATGGCTGCCATCTGTGGCTTATAATAGCCCCAGATATACTGAAGCTTTCCCTTCCAGCCCATACTGGCAAGCTTCATTTTCTCAAGTTCACGCTTCTCTTTCTTAGTCAGATCAGTCTCGTGTTTGTAACGGATGTCGTTCTCGTCAATTTTCTGCGGTTCTTCCTGATTTTCGTCTTTTAATTCGATTCTCATACATTCTCCTGTGTTCTGTAAGGAAATCCTAGGTCTGATTCCTGCCTCTCTGATCGATCCAGGACTTGCTGTCTTATGTAGTCCTTACCTCTGATTTTCTCTCTGTGATAGTTTTATATTGTAACACGTTTTATATATTTTGAACAGGTTTTCCGAAAGAAAGTCACAGTTCTTTCACACTCTTTATTCCTGTTCACGATCTGCCCCACAGCTGCAAGACGTTGCCAGGAAATTGCAGCTTTCCGATTGCTGTTCCAATATCATCTTTGAAGGTATCTCATTTTTCTCTAACTTCTTCACGCCCTCAGCCAGCTCCCGTCCAGTCTTGCAAGCAGTCTGGCATTGTGATAGGCCATCCGGAGAGTCAGACAGGTTCGTCCCAGATATTTGGCCCCATCCGGAGTTTTCATACAGGCTAGTGCCAGATCGGGAATTCCCGGGTTCTGAAGGCAGATTGGGATTAAAAAGCTGAATGGAATGGTTATAATACTGAGGAATGGCAGCCTTGTAGTCTGACTCCAGTATTCGTCTGGTCTGCTGTAAGGCTCCATCAAAAAGCTGTACCCGCATGCCGCTCTCCCTCACTGCGGAAGGAAGCCGCTGCACATTTTCCTCATCATCAAAAATATGTTCATACTGAGGCACCACCGGCAGCTTGGTATCAAACACCAGATCGGAAGGATTTTCCACATAGGAAGCCCTGGGTGGAAGATCAGTAATTTTTATTTTTAAAAGTGAGTAGTCTGTATAAAATCCTTCCAGATACCATTTCTGTCTGTCCGGTACTACATTTGGAACAAAATAAGCATAAATCGGCTGATAATACTGATTAAAGAGTCCTGTATGAAAAAGGGCATATTCTTTCTCTTCCCTGTACTTTTCCTTCCTCATACAGTCTGCGGAATGTATTTTCCAGATAGCCTTTCAGGATCCCGTTATCCCCGGAACTGCCCAAAGCTCCACTTCTCAGGGGATATTCTGGCCAGGTTCTGGATCTGCCGGTTATAATTACCGCAGTAGGTAAAATCGAATAGGTTCATGTTAACCTCCTGTCCTTTTTTCTTCTCTTCCCTTACATTTTATTGTGGAAAAAGACTGACAGAACTGCCAGTTTTAAGATTCATCTTCGGCCCGCTGACCTTGCTTAAAGGGTAGCACACAGTTAAAAAAAGCACAAGGAAAAGCGTTCGTCTCTTTGCGACAGGATCTGCCAGTAATATTCCGCGAGCTGTTCTTTTTTGTAAGTATAACAAACCATAACCTGCCTCAAACTTTCCATTGCGCCCCAGATAAATTTTCCTCCTATAATAAAATATAACATTTGGCAATCCAGGAGGTGTTTTTTTGAAAAAGACGGCTACTACTCTTCCGGTCAGTTTGCCCGGATGGCTGGAGTAACACTGCGGACCATCCGCTATTACGACCAGCACGATATTCTGAAACCTTCTCTTGTATCCGAATCCGGCGCAAGATTTTATACTGACACTGACTTTGCAAGGCTGCAGCAGATCCTGCTGCTGAAATATCTTGGATTTTCCCTGGAGGATATCCGGGAGATGACTATCGAAGACCCGGACAGCCATTTTATGCTCAATGCCCTGAATGTACAGCTGAAGCTTGTACAGGACCGGATTGAACAGATGCAGCTTGTGGAAAAAACACTGAAAGATACTGCCCAGGCCATTTCTGAGGAGCATACCGTGGACTGGAGCCGTATGCTGGACCTGATCCATCTGACTGTCATGGAAAAAAAGTCTGAAAAATCAGTACCAGAATGCTTCCAACATTTCTTCCAGGATCAACCTGCACAGTCTTTATTCTGTAAATCAGGAAGGCTGGTTTCCCTGGGTCTGCCAGCAGTGCCAGATTCATGAGGGAATGAATATTCTGGAGCTTGGCTGCGGTGACGGAGCTCTCTGGACCCAGAACTTATCAAAGCTTCCAGGGAACATACACATTACCCTTTCTGATATTTCCGAGGGAATGCTCCGTGACGCCAGGCGTGCCATTGGCGGAGAAGATCCCCGTTTTTTTCTTTCAAGGCTTTTGACTGTCACACCATTCCCCGAGAATTGGCACTTTTTGATCTGGTCATTGCCAATCATGTACTTTTTACTGCGACGACATTGGAAAGGTGTGCAAAAAATGTAACAAAAATCCTGAAGCCAGGCGGACGTTTTCTTTGCAGTACCTACGGTTCCAGACATATGCGGGAGGTCAGTCTTCTGGTCCAGTCTTTCGATGAAAGGATTGCCCTCTCCGCGGATAAACTGTACGAACGCTTTGGCAGGGAAAATGGGACGGATATCCTTTCCCCTTATTTTCAGAAGATTACCTGGAAATCCTATGAAGACGAACTGATTGTTACCGATGCGGAGCCTTTAATTTCCTATATTCTCTCCTGCCACGGCAATCAGAACCAGTATCTGCCAGACCGTTATAAGGATTTTCGCGCCCTTGTTAAGAAAAAAACAGAAAATGGGTTCCATATCACCAAGGATGCAGGGGTATTTCTTTGTGAAAAAAGTAACAAACTTGAAATAATTGTAAAAAAGGTCTTGAAGGTAACGTAAGGTCACCTTTTTATAATATAGTTACAGACTCAGGTCCGGGGGCAAACAAATGCTGCCCAAAATCCGGCAGCATACATGAACGACTATGAAATCATGCACCTGACAGCATAAATCAGATATTGTCCACAATAAAATCCAACAAAGGAGAACGAAATTATGAAGGGAATTATTTTAGCCGGTGGATCCGGTACCAGACTTTACCCATTGACTATGGTCACCTCAAGCAGCTGCTTCCAATTTATGACAAACCGATGATTTACTATCCGATCTCCGTTCTGATGAACGCGGGAATCCGGGATATTCTGATCATTTCCACTCCACAGGATACCCCACGTTTCAAGGAGCTTCTTGGTGACGGCCATCAGTTCGGCGTATCTCTTACTTATGCTGTACAGGAAAGTCCGGATGGACTGGCACAGGCCTTCATCATCGGAGAAGAATTCATCGGTGATGACACGGTTGCCATGGTTCTTGGAGACAACATTTTCGCAGGACATGGTCTTAAAAGCGTCTGAAAGCCGCTGTTGAGAAAATGCAAGAAACAGGAAAAGGTGCCACTGTTTTCGGCTACTATGTCGATGATCCGGAGCGCTTCGGCATCGTGGAATTCGACCAGAACGGAAAAGCTGTTTCCATTGAAGAGAAAACCGGAAAAGCCAAAGAGCAACTACTGTGTAACAGGTCTTTACTTCTACGACAACAAGGTTGTAGAATATGCAAAGAATTGAAAACCAAGTGCCCGAGGAGAATTGGAGATCACAGACCTGAACCGTATTTATCTTGAAAAGGGACAGTTAAATGTAGAACTTCTTGGACAGGGATTCACATGGCTGGATACCGGTACACATGAGAGCCTTGTAGACGCAACTAATTTCGTAAAAACAGTGGAAACCCATCAGCACAGAAAGATTGCATGTCTTGAGAGAAATTGCTTACTTAAACGGCTGGATTTCAAAAGGAGAAGTTCATGGAAGTTTACGAAATGCTGAAGAAAAACCAGTATGGTCAGTATCTCTTAAAAGACGTCCTAGATGGAAAATATAAACGTACTTCACTAAAAACTTATATTTTTAAAATGATAAGATCAAAAATTAGAATTTTAAAATGAAATTATTGTTACCGGCGGTGCCGGATTTATCGGAAGCAACTTTATTTTTTCATATGTTAAAAAAATACCCGGATTACCGGATCATATGCCTGGACTGCCTTACCTATGCAGGTAATCTGTCCACTCTGGCTCCTGTTATGGATAACCCGAACCTTTCCGTTTTGTAAAAGAGAGCATCACAGACCGTGAAGCAGTTTACAAATTATTTGAAGAAGAACATCCGGATATGGTTGTAAACTTCGCAGCAGAGAGCCACGTAGACCGTTCCATTGAGAACCCGGAAGTATTCCTGGATACCAACATCAAAGGTACTGCTATCCTGATGGATGCCTGCCGCAAAAAATACGGAATCAAACGTTATCATCAGGTTTCCACTGACGAGGTTTACGGTGATCTGCCATCTTGACAGACCGGACCTGTTCTTCACAGAGGAGACTCCGATCCACACAAGCAGCCCATACAGCTCTTCCAAGGCTTCTGCTGACCTTCTGAGTACTTGCTTACCACAGAACCTATGGACTTCCTGTATCCATCAGCCGATGCTCAAACAACTACGGGCCGTATCATTTTCCGGAAAAACTGATTCCGCTGATGATTGCAAATGCACTAAATGATAAACCGCTCCCAGTGTACGGCAAAGGGGAAAATGTGCGTGACTGGTTTTATGTAGAAGATCACTGCAGAGCGATTGATTTAATCATCCATAATGGACGTGTTGGTGAAGTCTATAATGTCGGCGGACACAATGAGATGAAGAACATTGACATCGTTAAGATGATCTGCAAAGAGCTTGGAAAACCGGAAAGCCTGATCACATATGTAACAGACCGTAAGGGTCATGACATGCGTTATGCGATCGACCCAACCAAGATCCACAACGAACTGGGCTGGCTGCCAGAGACAAAATTTGCAAAGACGGTATTAAAAAGACAATTCAGTGGTATCTTGATAATAAGGAATGGTGGGAAACAATCATTTCCGGCGAGTATCAGGATTACTATGAGAAAATGTACGGCAACCGCTAAGGAGGGCTTTTTTATGAAACTGTTTGTAACAGGTGTGGCCGGTCAGCTTGGTCATGATGTAATGAACGAACTTAACAAACGCGGATACGAAGGGGTAGGCTCTGACCTTGCCCCTGGAGTATAGCGGAATTCAGGATGGTACAGCAGTCACCACAATGCCTTATGTTTCTGTAGACATTACAGATGCTTCCGCTGTGGAAAAAGCCATTACAGAAGCAGGCGTGGACGGCGTGGTGCACTGTGCAGCATGGACAGCTGTAGATGCTGCTGAGGATGAGGACAAACAGGAAATCGTCCGCAAAGTAAATGTTCTTGGTACTGAAAATATTGCAAAAGTCTGCAAAAAGCTGGGCATCAAAATGATGTATCTTTCCACAGACTATGTATTCGACGGTCAGGGGCACCACTCCATGGGAGCCAGACTGTAAAGCCTACAAGCCTCTGAATGTTTACGGTCAGACAAACTTGACGGAGAGCTTGCAGTTTATAACAATGTTGACAAATTTTTTATTATCCGTATTGCATGGGTATTTGGAAAAAATGGCAAAAATTTATCAAAACCATGTTAAATGTTGCCAAAACGCATGATACCTTAAAGGTTGTCAACGACCAGATCGGTACTCCAACCTACACCTATGACCTTGCCCGCCTGATGATCGACATGATTCTCACTGACAAATACGGTTACTATCACGCAACCAATGAGGGTGGTTATATCAGCTGGTATGATTTCACTAAGGAAATCTTCCGTCAGGCTGTTGAGCTTGGACATACCGAGTATGCCGAGGATAAAGTAACAGTTCTTCCTGTTACCACCGCTGAATACGGAGTTTCCAAAGCAGCACGCCCATTTAACAGCCGTCTGAACAAAAAGAAGCTGGTAGAAAATGGATTCACCCCTCTTCCAACCTGGCAGGATGCTCTGGCAAGATATTTAAAGGAAATCGAATTCTAATTCACAAAACAAAGCGCAGTCAATTTCAAAATCAATTGACTGCGTTTTTTCTTTATAAGTCAAAATCCTGAACATTATTGACTCCAGGATTTCATAGTTTTTATTTACTTTCTTCTGCCTTCCTCTCTGATGTCCCCAAAATGGATTTCATCTATCTGTTCTTCTGATAAGGGCTGGCACTGTTTTTCCGCTTGTTCTTACTTTTCCGTCTTTTCTGCGGCTTTCTCTTGTTCTCGCCATAATAATCTTCCAGATATTCCTCAATCACATCTTCCTCGTCCACGCCATACTCATCCAGAATCTCATCAATCTCCTTGTCATCTGCATCAGACAGATCATCATCTAAATCATCTTCATACTCTTCCTGATACTTTCTGTACTGCTCCCTGGAAGGATTCTTTTTTATCATCACGCTCTTTTTTCCCTCTGCGCTTTGTCTCGTTTTCAACCTCCTCCCAGTCAGCTTCTTCCCGTTTCTGTCGTCTTTCTGGTACTTTTACCCAGATCCTCATCTTCCTCGTCATCGTAATCATCGTCATATTTCGGCTTATTAATGGCAAACTGGATCAACATTCCCACAAGGGCGAACCCAATGGAAAAAAATAATTCCAAAAAGGAATTTCCTCCATTTTTGCCAGCTTGGCAGCAGAAAAGCCACTTAAGATACCACCCAGTATACTGGTTCCCACAATGATCACTTCTCTTCATAGCGAAGCGCCAGCATTCCAAGACCTACTCCCACCAGAAGACAGATGAAAAGCTGAAAGAAGTAGTCGGATGGATTATATACACAGTAAGCGTCAGCCCGATTCCTGCTCCCATAATAAAAATACCGGCCTTAAACACTGCAAAGGAAAGAATGGCAAGTACCAGTCCTACCCCGATCATTCCCACTGCATAATACACTTTTTCTCCGAATCCGATCTGATGAATGGCAAATAATCCGATTCCTGCTCCAATGAGAAATCCAAAGATCATCATCCAAAATCTTAAAAGACGGTATCCGAGTACACAGTTCATAATTCCAAACACAAGCACTACTCCAAATAAAACCATGGACAAAGTACCTGCGATCTGCATATCCCGAACTCTGTATGCAATATTCATAATATTTTTTAAAATATCAACCATATCTGTTTATACCTCTTCCTTTTAAAACATATAATAGATAGTTTTCATATTTTCCAGAATTCCATAATGATACTCTACCTGACTCATTCCATATATAGTCATATAATATCTTGCAGCCTCTCTGAATGGCATCTCCGTTGATCCAGTCTGCTCTGGCCTGTTCAAAAGCTTCCTGCGATAAAAATTTAAACCTTACTACTGCAGCCCCATTATTCAGCCTCATCTGACAGTATGCCAGGATCTCCTGATAGTCATAACTGTCAAAGCATCCCTGGTTCAGCACATAAAAATTCATATCTGTTGCAGAAACACGCCGGAAACCGTAAATTCAGCAGAAGGGTGTATGAGAATCGCAAGGTCGTAGTAGTAGCTCAGGCCTGTTTTATCAGTATGCGTTCTTTCGAACAAATCCGGCAATATTGCGGTTACATGAAGTTTCCGCTCATAATAGTAGGGATCAATGCCGGGTTTAGTCTAACTTTTATGGGTAATACGCATTATGCTATAGAAGATATGGGAATTATCAGATGTATTCCGGGAATGACAATTATATCTCCTTCGGATGCAGGGCAGGCATTGAAAGCATTTTATGCTTCGTGGACATTAAATAAGCCTGTCTATATTCGGTTCACGGGAGGTTTGAATTGTCCTGTGATATATGAACAGGAATTCAATTATCAGATAGGAAAAGGGATTCGTCTCAGAGAAGGAAATCAAATTCAAATCATAGCTACGGGAAGTATGGTTGATAGAGCTTTAAAAGCTGCTAAAATATTGGAAGAAAAGGGGATTTCGAGGTAGATGTAGTGGATATGCATACAATCAAACCTTTGGATACGGATATTTTGAAGAAAGATGTGAAATTAGTGGTGAGTGTGGGAAGAACACAGTATCATTGGAGGGTTGGGAAGTGCGATAGCAGAAGCGTTAAGTACATATTCTGTTCATGCGCCCTGTTACGTTTGGGGATAGGAGATTACTTTTCCCAAGTAGGAGAATACGAGTATTTGTTAGAACAACATGGTTTGTCTCCGGAACATATTGCAAATACGATTGAGAATAATTTATGAAATATATTTTAAACAAATAATTTATAACTATCATGGATTTAAATAATAAAATTTTTGAAATTGTAGCTAATGTATGTGAGGTAGAGGTTGCCTCAATTACAGAAACTTCAACTATCGGTGATTTTCCTCAATGGGATTCTGTCGGGCATCTGACTATATTGACAAATATTGAAGAAGCTTTCGATATTACCTTTGAGCCAGAAGAAAATGATGGATATCGAAGATGTTTAACGATATTATCGAAGCGGTAAAGGATAAATTGAAGTAAGGATGAAAATTTTAGAAGAACAAATCTGCCAGATAGCTCTTAGATCACCGGATAAAATAGCGGTTATTGCAGGAAATCTTAATGTTTCTTATAAAGAGCTATGGAGACATGTTCTGAAATCGGCATTTTATTTCAAGCAAATATTAAAATTAGAACAGGGATCACGTGTTTTATTATCGGCAGATAAAAATATTGAATTTATATATAGTTATTTAGGTGCTCATTTGGCTGGAATGGTCTGTGTTCCGGTAGATCCGAAATTAATGACTTGCGTTTGGAAAGGATATTATCCTCTGCTTTACCGGATTATTGTTTTGGAAATCTCAGGAATTTTAAGAAAAACACTTCCTTTTCCAACCCTCGAGGTTATAGAAGCTCATGACCCGATTGAATTTCCGTTTCCGTCTTTAGAAGCCATTGCAGATTTACTTTATACAACCGGGACTACCGGTATGCCGAAAGGGAGTAGCTTTGTCTTTTTCGTAATTTATCGGCAGCGGCCAATAATATAAACTCTTTTATAAAAAAAACACTTCTGAAGATATAGAGTTATTGGCTCTGCCTATTAGTCATTCCTTTGGTTTAGGGAGATTACGCTGCGTTTTATCCGTTGGTGGAACACTTGTTCTGTTGGGCAGTTTCGCCAGTATGAAGAAATTTTATGGAGAGATGGAACGGTGTAAGGTGACTGGATTTGGAATGGTCCCAGCTAGTTGGGCTTATTTTTGAAAAAAATGAGTGGACGAAAAATTGCTGATTTTGCCAAGCAGTTACAGTATGTTGAAATTGGAAGTGCTTTTTATGTCTGTAGAAGAAAAAGAAGTGCTTAATGGATTTATTGCCTGCTACGCGGATATGTATGCATTATGGTTTAACCGAAGCTTCCAGAAGCACTTTTTTATTGAGTTTCATAAAGACAGGGCGTATTTGGAGTCGGTCGGACGTCCTTCTCCTGGAGTGGAAATTAAGGTTTTTTCTGATCAGGGTAAAGAGGTACCGGAAGGTGAAGAGGGGGAATTATGTGTAAAGGGCGATCATGTCTGTCATTCATATTGGAATACAACAGAAGCTATTTTTAGAAATGATTTTAACGGTATTTATTTTAAAAAACCGGAGATTGGGGATATATCCGTAATGGATATGTATATTTAAAAAAAGCAGAAAAAAAGAAATGATTAATGTCGGAGGGAAAAAAGTAAGTCCGATAGAGGTTGAGGAAGTATTAAATCAAATCGGGGAGTAGAAGAGTCTGTCTGTGTAGGAATGGCTGATCCCGGAAATGTGTTAGGAGAAGTTGTTAAGGCTTTTTGTGGTTGTTTCCGACGAAAATTTATCGGATACTTCGATATGCTCATATGTGCAGTCAAAACTCGAAAATTATAAGGTACCGGTTTGTATTGAAAGAATCAAAAGAAATTCCTAAAACTCCTTCCGGAAAAATTCAGCGTCTATTATTAAAAAAATAATTAGCATTTAAAGTATGGAAGATATTGGTAAGGTAACTGCCCTTATAAATGAAAATCCTTATTCTCCTGATACCTATGGTTTATATTTGGAAGCTTTACAGGAAGAACTGATCTTTCAATATGAGAATAATGAAATGTACCGGAGATTTTGTGAAAGGAAATCATTCAATCCTTATCACAAAATTGAGTCTATTGCGCAGATACCGCCTATTGCGGTAAGTGTGTTCAAGGAATTGGGTTTTCAACTTCGTTCTGTTCCTCAGGAAGATATTAAGTTAGCTTTTACAATCATCTGCAACTTCCGGAATTCCCAGTACGATCGTTGTAGATAAAATCACTTCCAAAAGACAGGCAAAGGTTATGGTGAAGGTTATTCAAGACTTTATTGGTAAAGAACGGAAACCTTTCCTTGTAATGGATATTGATCCAAGATCAGCATCACGGAAATTGTTAGAGCCCGTTTTGCTGCGGTAACCGGATATTTGAATTTTGCCAGCAAAGTCGGTTATTTTTTTAAAAAGCGGATCAGAATAATGTTTCTTATTTCGATATAGAAGATATGCAACGCTATGTTGCAGAAATAAGTGCAGATCAACCTGTGGTTGTTTTTGGATTTATTATATTTTATATTCTAATGTCTTAAAAGTCTCTGCAAAACCAACATATTAAGATTCAATTACCCCAAAATTCGAAAATTATTCATATTGGGGGATGGAAAAAAAAGATGGAAAATGAAAAGATCAGTAAAACACTTTTTAATAGTCAGTTAGCCGATAGTTTTGGAATTACTCCTGAAGATGTAATCGATATATATGGTTTTACAGAACAAATGGGACTCAATTATCCGGATTGTTTGTGTGGATGTAAACACACATCTGCTTATACAGATGTCGTGGTAAGGGATGTAGTAACTCAGGAAATATTGAGGCCGGACAAGAGGGAAGATTGGAATTTGTAACACCGGTTCCTCATTCCTATCCGGGTAATGCCGTATTGACAGATGATTTGGGGGTAATAGTAGCAGGGGATTGTCCATACGGGCGTTCAGGTAAGAGGTTTAGGGTGTCGGGACGTTTGAAAAAAGCAGAAATTCGGGGTTGTGGGGATGTTTTGTCAAATAAACTTATTTTCCAGAAGTCGAATGTAAAAAGAAGAAAAAGAGGATTGTTCTTTAGAGATTCAATATTTCAGACATGAATTGCCTGCTGCTAATTCTCCATTGGAATCGCTTCGGCAGATTATTGATCAGTTAAAAATGAACAGACTTGGCTGAGTTCTCAACCCATTGAAGCGCTTATAGGACTGATCGGAAAAGTTGCACAAAAAATGGAACACAGATTCTGCTTATGCTTTTTTGAAGGATAAGGGACTTTTTTTTTTTTCGAGTTGGTGTAGTACGAAACATCTGTATGAAATTGCAGAATTGGGGCTGCGGGGAAATTTAAATTATATGGATGATTTTTATCCTTTTCCCAACTCTGATAAACATTATTCTGAAAGCAAATCCACGGGGTTTGGTTTGCCATTGGATGGCTGGAAATGTGCAAATACTCGGACTTTTTTGCTTTAGTACAGACCATTCTGACGAAGAATGTTAATTTGTTGAAAGTTTCGGCTAAGGATGGAGGTGTATTTTCAACATTATTACAAGCTTTCGAAGGAGAGAGTTTTACAACAGAATCAGGATATACCGTCTTGGGGAATGATTTATTAAAGACGATAGCTGTCGTCTATTTTTCCAAAAATGCAGTTTCTTTAGGAGAGGAAATGTCAAAATCTGCCGCTGTTCGTATTGCTTGGGGAGGGAAAGAGGCTGTGGAGACCGTGGCTGGCTATCCGGCTCCTTTTTGATAGTGAGACTGTGGTCTTCGGTCCGAAATTATCTTTTGCTGTTGTAGCAAAAGAAGAATTGTCTTCATGGCAAGAGGCTAAAAAATTGGCTCGAAGAGTGTCGGTGGATATTTCTGTTTTTGATCAAACGGGGTGTGCCTCCCCGCATAATTTATTTATAGAAAAAAAAAGGGTTTATTTCACCAGAACAGTTTTGTGAGATTTTGGCTGAGGTTATGCCTAAAACAGAATTACAGATTCCCAAACCCCCCGAGTGTCTCCGGAACAAATAGCTTCTGTGCATTCCGCCAGAGGAATATATGATTTTAAAGGGAAAGTATGGGGAGATGAGAATTTGTCCTGGACAATTTTATATGCTGAAGAAAATGAATTATCCAAGCCCGTCTATTCAAGGGTTATCATGGTACATGCGATAGATGATATCCGGGATAGTTTGAAGCATGTGGATGAAAATATACAGACTATAGGATTGGCAGCCTCGCTTGAAAGAGCGAAAGAATATGCTACCCAGGCGACTGCAATGGGGGCTGCCAGATGCCCTTCTATTGGGCGGATGCTAAATTTTGAGATGCCGTGGGATGGTATCATTTTAATAGACCGATTAATAAGATGGAATACATTAGCAGGTCCGCTGGTTTAACTTCTTTTTACCTGTATCTAAAAAAGAGGGAACCTTTTTGAATGCTTTTAGGAAAAATATAGAAAAAATTGGAAATATAATAAGGGGAAACTAGACATTTGGCATTATTCTTTTTAATCATAACAAATATTGCTTTTTATCACTGATTTTTAGGAATGTATTTGATTATATTTGTAATGATTTTTTAATATTTATTTTATTTAAATTTATTGCAAGGGCTCCGTTTATATCATGCTCGTCATTTTCTTTCAGGAGGTATGTATCATTTTAAGATATTGAACTTTACCTTTTATGTAAATAATTTTCAAGTTGTTTTAAAATGTAATATGAATTAAGGTTACTCAATAATAAAGGGAGATTATAGCAATAGTTTGAAAAATGTTTATATCAAAGGATTCGCTTTTGCTGGGAACTGTTTATTGTGGTTGGAAAAAAATAGGGCAGAAATTAATATCAGTTATTGAAATAAACAAGCTGGGCGATATCCTGAAGGAAGATAATGATAATTTTAGAGCTGTGATATTCTTATAATGCTATCTATCTTATTTCCGATAAATTAAAAACCTGTTCATTAATATATTTCTGCCGGAATCAAGAATGGATAATTACAGATTAAGCTGGACAGGTATTGCCTGAATATAAATATTTATTTGTAGTAGATAAAGTTTTATATGCATAAAACAGTTATGGAATTACCTGATGGTTCTTTCCGGATGTTCGGTTTTTACTTTAGGGCTTCTGAACAATCAGAAAAGAATTAGTGAGAAAACCGACTCAAAGTAAAGATTGTGGAATAAATAACTTTGATCTAAGATCTGAATTTTGATTTTCTTGTATGTTGAAATTAGATAAATACCTTACCAGTAGCTATGTTAGAAATTTCCTGTTGCTTTCATCAGGAACATTCCTAGCTCAATTGGTTCCTGTTATATTTTATCCTATTGTTTCGCGATTATTTACGCCTGCTGATTTTGGTATTTTAGCAGCAATAAATTCAATTGCTACTATCGTAGCAACAATCGCAACCGGAAAATATGAGACAGGTATATTGATTGCTAAGTCTGACGGAGCAGCAAGTAATATATGGGGCTTAGTGATGTCTTTGTCTATACTACTTTTATCCGTTCAATTGTGTATATTTTATATTTTTGTAGACTTCTTTTGCGAGATTATTGAATAATCCAGGTATTGTACACTACTTCTATATCCCTTTTATTTCCGCTTTTGCAATAATTATTTATCAGTCTTATAATGAATGGTGTGTGCGAAATAAATATTTTAAGAATTTATCATTCAATAAAATTGTTAATTCTTCTTCCGTCTCAGCTATAGAAACGATTATGGGGTTAACAAAAGTATTGGGAGGGGGTGGATTAATCGTAGGAGATTTAGTTGGAAGGCTTATTTCAGCTTTCAGTTGTTTATATCATGGACTGAAGAAAGACGGAAATCTGATTAGGTACGTTTCTCTGAAACGAATGTTATTGTATGCTAAGCGCTATATAGATTGTCCGAAATATGTGATGCCCGGACAGTTATTGAATACCTTGGGTGTGGCGATGCCTGTATTCGTTATTGGGGCATTTTTTTTCTCAACAAGAAGTTGGCTTTTTTCTATGGCCAATATGGTGATCCTTTTGCCGGCATCTGTTATCAGCCTGGCTATGCGTGATGTATTTAGACAGAAAGCAAACGATGATTTTATCAAAAAAGGGAAATTGTAAAATGGTTTACCTTAAAAAACGTTGTTGCCATTGAGCGTGATGTCATGTGTCGGTTTTTCTCATTTTATATTTTATGGCTCCCGTATTATTCAAATTTGTATTGGGTGAGCCGTGGATGGAAGCTGGAATATATGCTAGAATTTTAATACCTGTAGTGGCCATTTCATTTATTTCCGATGTACTGGGCGCTACATTTATTGTTGCTGAAAAAATGAAGTGAAGTATGTGCTATATTGGCAGATTTTTTTTTTTGTAATGACGTTGATTCCTTTGTTCATTGGAGGATATTGTAAAAATATTTACCTGCTTTTATATCTGTTTATGATATGTCGCGCTTGTGCGTATATTGTAAATATGTTTTTTTTAAGCTATCATTTTGCAAAAAAATTAGAACTGCGACGAAATTTATTATTTTACTTTTTTGTTGTCAGATAAAATTATCGAAATAGTATATATGATGAGAAAATATAATGGAATCAGTAAATATAGTAGATCTATAGAAAATACGAGGTTTTATTGTATATAGATGATTATTAAATCGTTATATTCTAAAAAAATTTTTGAGATATATCTGAAAATATAATAATGATGGCCAATAGTGGGGAAAAAAATTATTTATAGTAATTTTATTGTTTCTATTGTTATTGTAATTTATAGGATAGTACTGGATTATTCTTATGTAAGTATAGTTTCGCCATTATATTCTTCAAATGGCTTGATAAATTTCTATACAATTACAAATTATGTTATTTCATGGCTATTTTTTGTTGAGTTTGATTCCTTTTTTATCTGGCAATTAAATAAGAATCATTCTTTTTCCAATAGTGTCCTGTTGATTTTTACAGCGATATCTATGATTCCTACTACAACATTAATTGCATATATGAACTTAGAAGCAAAATTTGTAATCCTAAATTATATCTATTGGTTTTGTTTTTATGTCTATAATGCTCTATTCCCACAAATAAAGATTAAGAATAGTTTCAAAACTAAGAAATTATTTTATGGTATTTGTTTCCTTCTGTGTTTTACCGTTGTTTATATTTCCGGAAAATATACTGGTTTCAGATTTCATTGGAATATAGTAGATGTATATGATCTTCGTTTTGAGGAACGGAATTGAATATTAATATTCTATTGCAATATTTGCATAATGCAGCTGGAGTACTTTTTGCCTATAATATTGATATATTTTATTTTAAATAGAAATAAGATTGCATCTTTCTTATTAATGACGATAATTTTACTCAATTTTGGTATTGGGGACATAAATCTGTATTGTGTTTTTCTTTTGGTATTGACTGTAGTTGGTTTTTATTTTTATAAATATCGCCGTACTGTATTTGTATTTAGCTTCTTTGCTGTTATAAATTTAATCGGTTTCCTTTGAATTTATTGTTGTAAAAACAAATTTCATTGGGGCAATTATAAGCTATAGACTTTTGTTTCTTCCTGCTCTGCTAAATTATCATTATTATGATTTTTTTAAAAATAATGAACTGGATTTCTTTCGGCAAAGTTTTTTGAGATGGTTTAATATAGAATCTCCGTATAAAGACAATATCGCTTTTTATGATTGGGGGATGTATTATGGTAATTATGAGATTAGAGGTAATAATGGATTATTTACTGATGCATATTATAATATGGGCATTATGGGCATTATTTTATTTCCTTTGATTTTTGGTATTTATATTAAGATTGATTGAATCTGTTTCTAAAGGTATAAAAGAGGGGATGATGTTTGTTGTCGTTTTTCCGTTGGGGTGACTTTACTTAGTACAACATTCACAATAGCTTTGCTTAATAATGGTATTATATTGATGATGATAATGCTGTATTTTCTTCCCCGACGTAATATCGCCTGATCCTATTATTTCTTTCATAAGCGTTTATGGATTTTACAATTGAAAAACAATATATTATCAAATTATTATTCAATAATTTGCAGCTGGATGTTACCTGAAGAAGTCGGATTAGACAAAAAATTATAAGTTTCGTTATGAAAATAAAGTATTAGAAATTAATGATTCTTTCTTTGTCAGGATCGACCAGGTGATCAACTTCGTGTTCCGGGGCAGATAATCCGATGGCGAAGGTGCTGCTGGCAAATCTCCATTACGCTGACGCCGGGGACGGTGACGATCAACGTAACGCCAGAGGGGATTTACGAAGTCCACGCCTGACTGACGGGGCGGCGGAAGGGCTGCTGTCCGGGGCTATGCCGCGGAAAGTAGCAGAGCTTTCGGTGAAAAATTCGATTTTATGGTATTGAAAGGGGGAGTAGCATATGCATTATATGATTATCGCGATAATGATGGCAGTGATTGCTGTTATCGGTATGATGCTGCAGCGTGTTTTCCAGGGCCCGACGGTGTACGACCGGATGAATGGCCTGGGTGTAACGGGTACTGATACGACCCTTTTGATCATTCTGTTCGGTTATCTGGACGGACGTCCGAAATGTAATAATGGACATAGCCCCTTTCTTATGCTATTTTAGGCTTTGTCCGTTCAGTGATCATAGCGAAATATCACAGGAGGAAGTAAATTCACCCCTCTATGGAATTTTAATCGCAAGAACGTTGCACTTCAAGAGTGGAATTTAATTCTTCCTATTTTTTCCCTTATAATTCTTTATACAAACATGGTTGATTCCTCCCAGCGATAAGGAGCCATTATGAATAAACAAAAAACATTTAAATCTGGAAGCAAAGAATCCTCATTGAAACCATGCTCAACGAACACCATAGTTTTAAAGTCAGCAATACGTGAAAAAGAAATT
>VOFJ01002061.1_pt1 | contig 24621 bp, 51 predicted proteins | sample 5384081 | NCBI WGS metagenome assembly VOFJ01 (sample SAMN12384729, study PRJNA508395) | human gut metagenome | isolation source: healthy gut I | host: Homo sapiens | reverse complement strand
CCATTACCCGAGCCTCTCCTCGAAATGCCAGCCGATAATCTTCAAGCCGGACATTTTCCACAACTTCCGCAGCCGGACACCTGTACTTCATCTGCTCCAGATTCATGTTGCTGCTGCCATAAGCGAAGTAATATCTATCTTCCATTTTTTCTCACCCTATCTGACTCCTTCTGTCCTTTGATTTTCTTCAGACACTCATACGTGCTTTTATCATATCTCCACGCAAGATCACCATCCAGATTTGCCAGCAAATGTTTTCGGACATTTTTATATTCGTCTCCAATTAACCCAAGTCTCAATAAAAAATGTACGAAATGTAAATGCCGGATTTTCTGATATCAGTGTCTTTTTTTTCATCTGTGTAGATCTCTGATTGATCGCCTGTGCGGAAATGGCTAATGCCAATGTAATGTTTGCTCTTACCTTTCCTGCATGTAAGTGTGCTTTCAAAACAACGCCATTCCAAAGTTCCCTTTTTGAAAACACAGCATGAAGGTTTAACGCATAATAACGGGTATGATCATAATGGGTATGACTTCCATCCCTGCCTCCATACCAGACATTTCTTACTCGGTCCATAGTGATTGATCTATTTGGTATTTTTTTCAGATTTTCTCCAATACATCCGGTCGCACCCTCTGGCAATAACTATTTGCTCTTCTTTCCTGCACTTTTAATGCTTTGAACAGGATATCTTCCTTTGCGTACATAATGGTTAGCGCATTTTTCAGACTCTGCGGTGTATGGTTCGCCGCATCTACATGAACATGCTGACCACAGGACTCATTTACAAAACCTCCATGCCGTCGCAGACAGCGTACTACTTCCTGTAACTTACCCATTTCATCATAGGATAATTTCGGTGATACCATCTCTGTTGAATATTCTCTGCCTGCGTCTACAATTCGACCGTATACTTTCCGTTGTGTATAAATGCTCCCATCAGACATAAATTTCCACTTTTTTTTTCCTTCCAAATCTCTCACTGACCAGATTCCGTAAGTAGTGCCGTCATAATATGCTTCTGTTCCAAACATTTCAGCAACAACTTCTGCAAAAGCACTTTGTCTGGTAATCCCTGTCATTTCGATTTCTGTGCCAAAGTATTGGTCTTTTATACCGATCATGCCTAATGGATTCCTTTCTCAGACACTTCCTGTTCGTTGAGTTCGAGTCTGCCTTTTGTAATAGGTTGCCAATTGCCTCGATAACATTGACAGTCACCCCGTTTCCAGCCTGTTTATAAAGCTGTGCGTCAGAAGTGCAGTCTATGATCTTATCAATCTGCCAGTCATAATAACCCTGCAGACGCAAACATTCCCTCGGAACTAACCTTCTTATTCTGCCGTGATACAAGATGCCATGACGATCGGTTGCAGTAATTGTGAACATCGGTTCTTCTGGTTCTTTCATGCGTCTGCCATTCTGACGGACATTTTCTTTGGCTGGTGTAAGGACTGCTCTTGCCCCATCTTCCCTTAATACACCGGAACATTCTCCTTTGTATTTGTGGATTCCGCATTGTCGGGTATTAAGGCTTCTGCATTCTTCAGTTACCAGTGGTGGCGTAGACAAATCTACAAAATGAAGTGTTCCCTGTTGGATACCTGTGGTCAGGGGTGTGTTGCTATCTGATGTCCGACTCTTCCTCTCCTGCTGTTGAGATTCGCATAGCCTAAATCGATGCTGTCACCCTCTCTTGCAAGTTTGTAGCCGAGCTTTGTATTTTCTTTAATTGGAACACCCACATCATATAATCCTGTCTTTCCACCCATTCCTCCTGCCTGTGATGTCAGGGTACAGCTTAATCCTTTTGGACTGTAGACTCTTTTTCCCTGACTTCCTGCCCGGATTTGAACAAGAGCTGCTCCATTTGTTTCTGGTTCAGGTAATACTTTTCCGGCACATCTGAAATCAAGATATCCGACAATATACACCCGTTTTCTTGCTTGGGGGACTCCGAAATCCTTGCTGTTAAGCACTTTCCATTCGACATGGTACCCCAGTTCAGAAAGCGTACTGAGGATGGTACAAAACGTCCGGCCTTTGTCATGCGATAACAAACCGGGAACATTTTCAAGGATAAAATACGAGGGTCTTTTTAGCTTCAAGAATCCGGGCAATTTCAAAAAAAAGAGAGTTCCTCTTGCATCTGCAAATCCTTCTCGCTTTCCGGCGATAGAAAATGCCTGACAAGGAAATCCTGCACAGAGTAAATCAAAATCTGGCATTCGTTCTGGTTCGATTGTTCTTGCGTCATTACAATACCACTCCCCTTCTGTGTCAAACAGCAATCGGTAGTTCTTATCCGCATAAGTATCCACCTCACAATGTCCGACACAGACAAAGTTTCCTGCCCGTCTTAAGCCTTCACGGAATCCCCCGATTCCGCTAAAGAGATCAAAAATTGAATGGTTGCGGTTATCAACCTCCTTTGCTGATAAAAACAGGCGGCATGATCTTTCTCATACCGCCTGTTGGTTTCTCTGTATCTGTTTGTTACCATTCTGTTGGTTCTTCTGCTTTGGTTTCTTCTTCCGGTTGAGTTTCCTCGTCCGGTTCACTTTCTTCTTTCAGTTCGGCTTCCTCGTCCGGTTCGGTTTCCTCGTCCGGTTCGGTTTCCTCGTCCGGTTCGGTTTCCTCGTCCGGTTCGGTTTCCTCATCCGGTTGAGTCTCTTCTTTTTTCAGATTCTCCGGTTGCAGGTTCAGCTTCTTCCATGCTGTCTTTGTTCTGCCATTCGGCCTCTGCCTTTTCCAGTGCCTCTTCGATGATCTGAATTAAGAAGTCTTTCTGTTTCATGCCTTTTTTGCGATGACTGTTTTTAATCTCTGAAATAATTCCTCTGATACCTGTACTGCGATTGTTCTTGCTGTTCCCATGCTCATTTCTCCTTTTCCTGCAAGTCTTTCAAAATGTTCTTCGATGACCTGCTGTATAAATTTCTGTGTGCTGCTTTCTGTTAGTTCAATCTCTTCTCTTACTTTTTCGTGTAAGTCCTTCGGGATCTTTCCGCATATGTTCTTCATCTCTGTCATAGCGTTTCTCCTTTCCGTTTCGCTACACACAACATACTCCAAAGATGCATGGAAAGCTATTCACAATACCTACCAAAGATATCGATGCTGTTTTTTGCTCCTGCCCCTAGCAGATCCAACAATGTATGTATCGCACAATCATAGGCCTCACCCCCCCTTTACATATTTTCCATCTGAGATAGGAAATCCATCATCTGATCCGGGATATCCTCAGACGGTGGATTTGTTCCACTTTGTTCCGCACTGCCACAAATGTTTAATTCCCGAACACTTTCTTTGATCGTCTTTTGATGATCTCTTCCATCCACTTTCGATCCTCTTTTTCCAGAATCGCCCGAACAAGGTATTGGTTTTTCTGTCCTTCCGAACGCTCTGGAATTTCTCCCATGCTTTCTTATGTTCCGGATTTTTCAGGTTTGGACGGAACGAATATACCGGACGTGTCATTTCGCCCACATCTGCTCTACAATCCGTTCATATCCGGCAGCGTTCGCATGGACGTCCTCGATAAAAACAGGGCGGCAAATCGCGTCCTGTGCGGTCACGTGGCGTTTTAAAATCGCAGAACCTCCACCCATAAATACGCTCGGCACCGCCCTGAGATCAAACCCGATTCCGTTACCGCAGACAATATTCTTTCGATGTATTTCCGTCCGTTTTCCTGTATGACAACTCTTGCATCTTCTGCCATGCTGCAGGTTTCCCCACGAAGTACCCGTTCGATCTGTGTTTCCGTTACAGACAGTCCGGTATTTCTCCTCACCTGTTCTGCCGTCTCATCAATCCACCGGATCACACCCAGTTCCAGACTCCTGCAGGTTGCCGCATTCGGAACACCATTATCCAGTCTCATCAGATCAACCGTCCAGCCACCAACATCCACCAGAAGAACAGATGGTTCATTCTTCAGGTACTCTGGATGCAAAGCAAGCGCAGAGTATCCCTGTGGGAACAGTTTCACATCTTTTATTGTTATCTCATATAATTCACTTTCATATAAAAAATCGCACTGGCTGCTCTTTTCCGCAACAGATACTCCCTGAATCCATGTTTCTCTCTTCCAAAACTTGAAAGCGGAAGTCCGACAGCCAGAATTACCTCTGTCTTTCGTTCCGCTTTCCGATGCTTGATTTCTTCCGCAATGGCTGCCAACGTCAGCAGATAATAATTATCATTGGACGTTTTATTTTTTACCAGTGTCTGTCTCCCTGTACCACAGACATAATACTTTTCCCTGATACTGCAGAACATTCTGCATGGTATACGGCTCGTAATCATACCTGATAATTCCACTTGGGAAAGACACTTGTCTTGTTTTTATTGCATAATAGCCATGATCAATTCCTACTATCATCACAATCACACCCTTCTTTCATTTTTTTCGTCTGGCATAAAGCCAAGAACCCTTTTTCTGCTGCAACGGATCGTTGCAAAAGTGCCTGTTTTGAACACTTTTCTAAGTTTCCACACCCCAAAACCTGCGGAAACTCTGGAGTTCTCATACCGCTGCTGCTTGAGGAACACTCCCTGTTCTTTTCCCAGCCGGTTAAAAAAATATCCCTCTTCCGGCGGCTGTCCAGCCTGTCCGGGAGAGGGATATATCGCAATGTTCCTTTTGAACAATGGCCTGTCTTTTTATTTTTATGAGATGTTCTTCCTGCTTTTGTAGCATGGAGGAATACTCATCTTCCGTCAAAAATTTCCGGATATATGCTCCTTTTTTCCCCAGCGTGTTATCTGTTTTTAACATCTCTATTTCTACCATGTAATGGGTATCCGGATGATATCTGGTTTCACATAAAATGCTTTCGCCTTTGATATAATCTGATTTCACCGCCTCCCTTGCTGCCGCTAAAAGTTCATGGATACTTACCTCCACCTGCATCACCTCCTTCAAAAATAGCGAAAGAAAAAGCAGACCCCTTAATCGAAGTCTGCCTCTGTTGGATATGGTAATCCTCTCTTCTTATATTTTAAATCAATCATTTTTCGGAGCTTCTCTTTTTCTCTTTCGTTGGCGCATGCTTTTGAAATTCAACCAGCCATCTTTCTAATCTTCCATCATCATCGATCCACGTATCGTTTTCGTATTCCCATTCATCTAATAACTTGATTAGTGCATCCAATGGTTCTTCCACATCATCGCCAAACTCTTTCCATAAATTTAATCCATAACTTTCCAAGCCAAAGAATTCTGTTAGAAAAGAAAACCTCTCCATATCCCCCAATGTCATCTTTTTTCTGCCCGTCAATAATTCCTGATCCCTGCTGCCACAGTAACTCAAGAAAATCTTTTTTTTCTTTCTCACTTTCGCTCATAGATTGTCCCCTTTCAGAAATAATTCTTTATTACGAAACATTATAAAATTTTAACTCATTAGAATCAATATATATGTTTCCAAATAACGAAACTTTCATTTTTAAGGAGAACGTATTATGCAGAAAATCAGACCAGATATGGATATCGGTAAAAATATTCAATCTCTCAGATACAAAAATAATCTAACGCAAGACCAGGTCATTGCAAAATTGAATCCATGGGTATTGTCATATCTAAAAGCACTTATGCCAAACTGGAAACAAACCGCATGAACATCAAAGTGTCTGAGTTAGTCGCTCTGGCAAAGATCTTTCATACAGATATCAATGCATTCTTTGACGGGCTGCTGTAATTCGACATTCACCTACTCCCTGTGTGTATATAATAATCTCTAAAAAAGAACTAGTCTATATTCTTATCGGATATAAACCAGTTCTTTTTTTTTCCATCTATATTATTTTTTTACTATCTATATTAACCATTCAATATTCCCCTACTACATACACATATTTTTTTTTTTCATTATCTGTGCATACAGTACCTATATTCTCTTCCACATCAACTGTATACACTCTATATACAGGCTATCTTGTTACACCAGTTTACATCCAGCATCAGGAAATTCTGCCTGATGTGTCAATGTAATGATCAGATTCAGCTTTGCTTTCATTCCAGTTGAGTACTCTTTTATAGAATTTATCCAGTGGAATCTGATATTTTTCACACATCTGAAGAAATTTTTCTTCTTCAAACTTTGGATACAATTTAGCAAGAACTGCCTCAACATCTTTCCCTTTCAAGTAACCACTGAATCCTGCTTCTGCCAGGACAACTCCCAGCTTTTCTTTCTCTTTCTCGCCTTTAACTCTTGCGGTGTTTTTCCATGAATCTTTATCTCGCCGCCATCATAAGAAATGAGTCCTAGCACTGCCTTGAACACGGTACTCTTACCGGCTCCGTTCTCTCCGACCAGACCAGTAATTCTTCCTTTTTTTCTACATTTAACGAACAGTCTAGCTGAAATTCGCCGTAGCTTTTTCTTTACCTCTTTGATTTCTAACATAATTATTCGTCCTCCATGATGAGTTCAAACAAGGAGCGGATCTCTTCCCCTTTCATTCCGCAGCGTCTTCCCTTCTGAATCGCCGCTTCCAGATCCGCCTCAACTTCTTTCCTGCGCTCTTCTTCCATCAGCTGTATGTTCGAAGCCGCTACATACGTTCCTTTCCCATGAACTGTGACTGTCATGCCCTCTGCTTCCAGATTGTCATATGCCTTTCTTCACGGTAAGTGCACTGATCTTCAGCTCCTTTGCCATTGTTCTCACAGATGGCAATATATCATTTTCTTTCAACTCTCCGGAGATAATCTGTGCCTTGATCTGCTCCATAATTTGCTCATAAATTGGTACCATCGATGTATTATTGATTATAATCTTCATATGTTCCCTCCTGTTGCAAACAGTATATAACAGCAGCATCACTGTTGTCAACTGTTATATACTGTTTGTTTTTTGTAATTTTCAGGGCATTGTTTTATTGTATTACTCCGTTATCCAATATCCCCCAGCATGTTGTAAACTATTTTTTTTCTTAAAACATAAAAGAAGTTTCTAATACAAGCTTTTCATCTTATATCAGAAACTTCTTTCTTCATTTGCTCTATTTCATTATAACCTTGCAATGTTTCTTATTACTAAAAAATCGCCACAGCCTCATTCACACTCTTCACACCCAGCAGCTTGATTCCCTTAACATCCTTCACCGTCTTCATGCACACTTCCGGAAGGATACATGTCTCGAATCAAGCTTCTTCGCCTCAGCCACACGCTGCTCCGGCATATTCACCGCACGTACCTCACCACTCAGACCAACCTCACCGAACACGATCGTTTTTCATCGATCGGACGATTCCGGTAACTTGACACAAGTGCCATCACGATTCCTAGATCGATTGCCGGCTCATTCATCTTGATTCCGCCCGCAATATTTACATAAGCATCGCAATTTCCAAGATTCATACCAAGTCGTTTTTCAAGTACTGCCATCAGAAGATTCACCCTGTTATAATCTGTTCCTGCTGCAGTTCTTCTCGGCATACCAAAGTTCGTTCTTGCAACTAATGCCTGAATCTCCAGAAGAATTGGGCGTGTTCCCTCCATCGAACAGGCTACAACAGAACCGGATGCATTCTCCGGTTTTCCACTCAGCATATATTCGGATGGATTCTCTACTTCTACAAGTCCATTCTGTCTCATCTCAAAGAACACCGATCTCATTCGTAGAGCCAAAACGATTCTTCACAGCTCTGAGGATTCGGTAAGATGCATGACGATCTCCTTCAAAATAAAGTACCGTATCCACCATATGTTCCAGCACACGGGACCAGCCACGGTTCCTTCTTTTGTCACATGGCCAACAATGAAGATTGGGATACATAGTCCCTTCGCCAGCTGCATAAATACATTCGTAGACTCACGGACCTGGGAGACACTTCCCGGTGCGGAATTCACATCTTCACTGTACATCGTCCGGATGGAATCAATGATCACAAGCTCCGGCTTCTCTTTCTCGATCACGCTGCGGATAATCCCCAGATTCGTCTCACACAAAAGCAACAGATTCGGCTGAATTCACCCATACGGTTTGCACGAAGCTTGATCTGAGTCTGAGACTCTTCACCTGAAATATATAAAATCTTCTGCTGCTTCGCCATCCTCGGGCAGACTTGCAAGAGCAAAGTTGATTTTCCAATTCCCGGATCTCCTCCTCCTACCAGAACGAGTGACCCCGGCACGATTCCACCACCAAGAACCCTGTCTAATTCTTTAATTCCAGTCTTATTCCTTGTATCATCATCCGCGGAAACGTCTGTGATTGGAACCACTTTCGCTTCATTCACCGCTCGGCTGCTACCGTCGTTCCTTTCGTGATGCCACTGTCAATTCTCTCCTCGACAAATGTATTCCATTCCTTACACATTGGACACTGACCGAGCCACTTCCCGGCTTCCTCATGCCCACAATTCTGACAGAAGTAAACTGTTTTTCTTTCCTTTTGCCATTCATAATTTCCTTTCTGTTCGAAGCAAGCGTAATACAGCTTGCCAGGTTTATAGATTAGAAAAGGGAAAGGCGCATCTTGCAATTCCTTCCCCTCTGTTTTTACACTACTCTTTGTTTCTATCCGAATCTGACTGATTAGCATTTGACAACTTTGATTGCAGCACTCTGATCTGCGTTAAGTTCAACACTTACACTTAATTCTTCCGCTTAAGTTTGTTCCCATCTTACCTGCAGACTCTCCGGCGATAAATACTTCATATTCGCTCTCCGGCTCAAGTTCCAATGTAAACTGTACGTCTTCCGGTGCGGAAACGGTGAACTCAACTTCTGTTTCTGTCTCTTTGAAGTTCTCTACTGTACTTCCTGAACAGACTCATAAACGAACATTCCATTTTTCTCCAGCTTTGTAATCTCCGCAAATGTCTTTACTTTATAAAGATCTCCTTTAAATTCAAATCCGTCCTTCTTTGTCTTGATGCAAGAGTGTAATCTCCAAAGCTTAATGTTCCGTCGTTCTCTGCACGCAATAATTCTTTCACTGTTGCCATTTTTAATTTCCTCCTGGGTATATATATGTTCCTATTATATACTACTTAAAATAGTTTTTCTATAGATTTTATTTATTCTTCACATTTACAATTCGATGTGATTTTTAAGATTCTGTCTTCACAAAATGAATTCCCTTTTGGATGCTCCTGCTGCCACATGATCCCCTTCCTGAATCTCTCCGTTCAGGATCGCATCTGCCAGCTTATCCTCCAGTTCTGTCTGCAATGCACGGCGCAGTGGTCTTGCTCCGTACTTCGCATCCGTTCCTTTCTCCACAATGAGAGTCTTCGCAGATTCACGCAGTTTCAGATGAATATTCATCTGTGATTCCGACGTTTAGTAAACTGATTGCATAACAAAGAAACGATTTTCTTCATCTCTTCTTTGCCGAGTGAATGGAATACAATAATCTCATCAATTCGGTTCAGGAATTCCGGACGGAAGATCTGTTTCACTTCGTCCATCACATTCTGCTTCATCTTCTTATAGTCACTCGCCGGATCTTCTTTTGTCGCAAATCCTAGCTTCTTCGGTTCAACAATTGCTTTCGCACCTGCATTTGATGTCATGATAATCACAGTATTAGAAAAGTCAACCTTTCTCCCCTGAGAATCTGTAATATGCCCATCGTCCAGCACCTGAAGAAGTACATTGAACACATCCGGATGTGCTTTCTCAATCTCATCAAACAGAATCACGGAATATGGATGTGTACGCACCTGGTCACTGAGTTGTCCACCTTCTTCATGACCGACATATCCCGGAGGAGATCCGATCATCTTGAAACGGAATGTTTCTCCATATATTCTGACATATCAACACGGATCATTGCATCTTCTTTCCCAAATAATGCTTCTGCCAGTGCTTTTGATAATTCTGTCTTACCAACACCGGTTGGTCCCAGGAACAGGAAAGAACCAATCGGGCGCTTCGGATCTTTCAGTCCGACTCTTCCTCTCTTCACGGCCCTTGCAACTGCGCCGACAGCCTCGTCCTGTCCGATCACTCTCTTCTGAAGGACATGCTCCATTCTTCAGACGCTGGGCATCACTCTCTGCGAGCTTACTCACCGGTACTTTTGTCCAGGCAGACACCACTTCTGCAACCGCATCTACAGTTACCGGTGGGTTGGTCTTCGCCTGTTTCTTCCTCAAAGCGTTTCTTCACTGAGTCTAATTTCTTCTGCACTGCATCCTGTTCTTTCTGAATCAGGGACGCTTCTGCAAAATCTCCCCGTTCAACGCTCTGTTCCTTCTGCGAAGCAAGCTCTTTCACTGCCTGTTCTAACTGCTTCAGATTCTCTGGAACCTCATACCCCTTCAGACTCACCTTTGAGCATGCTTCATCTAAAGCATCGATCGCCTTATCCGGAAGATTCCGGTCTGTGATGTAACGCTCTGACAGCTGTACAGCTGACTCCAGTGCCTGTTCTTCAATCACAACTTTATGGTGCGCTTCGTATTTCTCTTTCAGGCCTTTTAAGATCTCAACACACTGCTCCTGTGTCGGCTCTTCAATCGTCACCGGCTGGAATCTTCGTTCAAGTGCTGCATCTTTCTCAATGTACTTTCGATATTCTGCAATCGTGGTAGCACCGATCAGCTGCATCTCACCTCTCGCCAGTGAAGGTTTCAGAATGCTGGATGCATCCGATCGCTCCTTCTGCTCCTCCGGCACCGATCATCGTATGGATCTCATCAAGGAATAGAATCACATTTCCACAGGCCTCTACTTCTGAGATCAGGCCTTTCATACGCTCTTCAAACTCACCACGGTACTTTGAACCAGCGATCAGTCCCGGAAGATCCGGACTGTAAATCTTCTTATCTTTCATCTTCTCCGGAACCACACCGGATGCGATTCTCTGTGCCAGTCCTTCGATGATCGCTGTCTTTCCAACACCCGGTTCACCGACCAGGCATGGATTATTCTTTGTCCTGCGGCTTAAGATCTCCATCAGACGATAAATCTCCTGGTTTCTTCCTACCACAGGATCCATCTTGCCTTCTGCTGCACGCTCTGTCAGATCCGTGCAGTACTGCTCCATCATAGCTCCGCTGCCACGGTTATCATCCTGCAGTTCTTCCTGATAGATCTTCGGATCGATCCCTGCTGCATTCATGATACTTTGGAATAATTTCTGAAGATTTCACATTCAATGTGATCAGAATCTTCGCTGCCACACAATCCACATCACGGATCATCGCAAGAAGGAGATGTTCTGTTCCGATTTCCGTTGTACGGAGTCTTTTTACACTCCTTCGCACTGTTCTCTAACAGATACTGGAGTCTCGGGCTCTCTTCTAATCTCTTTCCTTTCGCTGCCGGATGTTCTTCTTCCGGAGTGATCAGCTCATCCATCAGCTTCAGGATCTTCTCCGACTCTACTCCACTGTTCGCAAGTACCTGTCCTGCCACTCCTGTATATTCTTCTCTCAATGCCAGAAGCAAATGTTCTGTTCCGATATACGGATGCTTCATCTCTCTGGCAGCTCTAGCCGCATACTTAAGCGCATGCTGCGCCGACTTTTGTATATGAAATCTGCATATATATCTCCCTTTATGTTTTTCTACTTCTCTGCTACCGGTTCTCGTGCAGCTCATACTCGTCAAATATCTCATCTACCAGCCCATGAACCTCCTGCCGTGAGATATTCTTGCAACGCCCTCGCGCAAGTACGATCCTTAACTGCTCTTTCATCGCTTCGAGCTGCTGAAGTTTATCTACATCAACTGCGATCACCGCACCTCTGCGTTTATCCGGACTGATATATCCTTCCCGCTTCAACACATGATACGCTTTGTTCACAGTATGCATATTCACTCCAACCGTATCCGCAAGCTGCCTGACAGATGGGAGTGAATCCCCTTCCTGAATATCTGACATAGCAATACCAAGAATGATCCAGTTACACAATTGAATGTAAATCGCCTCATCACTGTTGAAATCAACTTCTATCAGCATACGCGTAGCCCCTTTCTCTTTCGTGTAAAACAGATCTCCTGCTGTCTTCTGTAAAATCGTTACTGCTCACACGATGTGCGACCAGCAACGCATCTCGCCATTTTAAATCGCCTTTGGCGATGGGGCGAGATGCATTCAAGTCAAAACACGCATCCTCCGTGTCAATCAGCGGAGTGATTGACACGGGAGTGAACAGTAACGTAAAATCAGCCGCAGGGGATATTTTCCACTTGTTATATCTATCCTAGCACAACCTCTTGTTTTGATTCAAGCAAAAACGCAGAAGAAAAGGAAGGTTTTCTTCCTCTTCTCCTGCGTAAAAAACAGCACTATTTTATTTCTCAGGAAATATAATCTCCATTCTTGTTCCTTTTCCGTACTCACTATCCACCTGAACTTTCGCCCCGTGCAGAATTGCTCCATGCTTCACAATCGACAGTCCAAGTCCTGTTCCACCCCGTTCTTTCGAATGACTCTTATCAACTCTGTAGAATCGTTCAAAGATTCTATCCTGATGTTCTTTTTTGGAATTCCGATCCCTGTATCACTCACGCGGACTTTCGGTCCTTCCAGTGTATTTCCTACCCAAATGGTTATATTTCCATTTTCTTTATTATACTTTTACAGCATTTTCTGTAATGTTATAGATCATTTCATCCGTAATCTGACGGATTCCATGTATTTTTCACAGATTCTCCTGTCAGTTCCATATGAATATTCCGCTGAGCCGCTGTAAGAGAAAGACGACTGACAATTTCTCTCGTCAGTTCAAATAAATCTACATCTTCTTTCTCAAGCTCAACAGATTCGTCATTCTAGCTTTGATATTTTAATAATATCTTCAATCAATGTCAAAAGCCGACGTGCCTCCTTATAAATTGTCTCAGAAAAATCTCGGAATATCCTCCGGACGCACGAGTCCATTCATCATGATCTCTGCGTATCCGGAAATCGAAGTGAGCGGAGTTTTCAGCTCATGGGATACATTTGCAGAGAATTCTTTTTTACGCATATTGGCCACAGCTTCTTTTTCTTTATTCTGCTTATCCATAGCTTCCAAAAAGCGGGGTCATCTCCTCATATACAACATTATCCAATGGGTTTTCCAAATCCGGATGAATTACAGGTTCCATCAGTCTGTTTGTCTGCCATTTTGCAAGAAACCAGGCAAGTACAAGTCCAATGGATTCCAATCCCTATAACCACCGGCAAAATATTCAATGAAGTCCACATCAGACTATCCATTGATTTTGAAACACGGAGAACGTTCCCATCATCCGAGAAGAACCGCATAATAATACAATTCTTTGCTTACGGTATCTGACATACGGATCTTCTCGCCTGTCCCATTCTTCAAAGCCTGTTGTACTTCGGCTCTGGTCTTATGATTCTCCATCGTACTTCCATCATTTCGAATCATACAGAACATCTCCCGTAGATGCGATCAGCGTCACTCGCGTTCCCTGATCCACATCATCCAGCTGTGCAAGATACTCTGTTCCTGACAGATCGACTGCCCGTTTGATATACGCTGCCTCCTGTTTAATCTCACCCTCAAGGATCTTCAGGTTCCGCTGATACACAACAACAGACATGATCAGATATATCGGAACTAAAATTGCAATCAGTATAAACATCATGCTTTTCTGAATTCGTTTTCTCACTTTCTCATATCCTCCGGACTTGTATTACACTTCTCCACCGATCCGATATCCAACACCACGAACTGTCTTGACCAGACTGCCCTGCTCACCTAACTTCTGGCGGAGTGTCCGGATATGAACATCAACCGTTCTCGTCTCTCCATCAAAATCATATCCCCAGATCGCTGTCAGTAGCTGGTCTCTTGTCAGCACGATTCCCTGATTGCGCATCAATTTCTCAAGAAGTTCAAATTCCTTCAATGTCAGCACAACTTGCTCGCCATCTACTTTCACTTCATGTTTCTTCGTATCTAAGCTGATTCCTCCAACAGAAAGTTTCGTCTTATCCTGTTGCTTTCCACTTCTGCGAAGCACTGCTTTGATTCTGAAATCAGCTCCATCATACCAAATGGTTTCGTCACATAATCATCTGCACCGGAATCCAATCCCACTACCTTATCATACTCTGACCCCTTCGCTGTCACCATGATCACAGGGATATCCTTTGTCTTTGATGAATTTTTTCAGTTTCTTAAGAATCTTCAAGTCCATCTTCCCCTGGAAGCATAATATCAAGCAAAACAAGCTCGGCGTGTCAAACGCCAAAGCCTCCATAAATGCTGTCCCGTCTGCGAATCCTCCGGCTTCCAGTCCGGTTGTCTCCAGAGTGTAGATTACAAGTTCGCGAATGTTATCGTCATCTTCTACACAAAAAATCATATATTTCTTTCTCCTTCTAATGCATTACAGCACTATCCTTATGCACTCCGGTAATTGCAAAATTCTACCCACTCGGCAATATTTGTCGCATGGTCTCCGATTCGCTCAAGATACTTTGTAACCATGATAAAATCAAAGAGTTTTCTTCCATCACGGCCATCAGCCTCACGGATCAGCTGAATGATCTGATCCCGATCTCATCAAAATAATCATCAATCTCATCATCATCATTCATGACTGTACGTGCAAGCTCCAGATCTTTTTCTCAACATATGCTGTTACACTGTTGCGAACCATCTTGCTTACGCCTGTTGCCATCGCTGTCAGCTTATCAAGATCCTCATCCATCTTCTCCCACTTGGAGGAAATGATGATCTCCGCGATATCAGAAGTCTGATCTCCGATACGTTCCATATCTGTGATCATCTTAAGTGCTGCTGAGATTCTTCTAAGATCTCTTTGCAACCGGCTGCTGCTGAAGCAAAAAGTTTCAGACAAAGTCTCTCGATATCTTTTTCAATCTGATCGATCTCTTCATCTTCCTTGATCACAACCTGAGCCTGTTCTGTGCTGCCGTCCTTTAACGCCTGTGTTACCTTTTGCAATTGCTGCTTCACACAATTCACCCATATGTGTAAGCTGTGTATCCAAAAACTGCAGCTGCATATCATATCTGTTCCGCATAAATCAACCAAACCTCCCTGTAATATAATCTTCTGTTCTTTTATCCGCCGGAATGGAGAACAATTTCTCAGTGTCATTATATTCAATCACTTCTCCTAAAAACAGAAAAATGCTGTGTTATCTGATACACGGACAGCCTGCTGCATATTATGTGTTACCATAACGATAGTATAATCTTTTTTCAGCTCCATCGCAAGGTCTTCAATCTTCGATGTAGAGATTGGATCAAGTGCGCTTGTCGGCTCATCCATCAGAATTACTTCCGGCTCAACCGCCAGTGTTCTTGCGATACAAAGTCTCTGCTGCTGTCCACCGGAAAGTCCGAGCGCACTTTTTATTCAGACGGTCTTTGAGTTCATCCCAAATCGCTGCCTGACGAAGGCTTCGCTCAACGATCTCATCCAGCTGAGATTTTTTTCTTGATTCCGGCAATTCTCGGTCCATAAGCCACATTGTCATACACACTCTTTGGAAATGGATTTGGCTGCTGAAATACCATTCCAACACGATGACGCAGTGTGATCTCGTCCATTTCCTTGAAAATGTCCTTACCGTCGAGCAGAACATTTCCATCAATCTTACAATTTTCCACCAGATCATTCATACGGTTCAGTGTCTTCAGAAATGTAGATTTTCCACATCCGGAAGGTCCGATAAATGCAGTGATCTTATTCGCCTCGATCTTCATATTCACATCTTTGAGTGCATGGAAGTCTCCATAATGAAGATTCAGATGGCTGATATCAAATTTATAATCATTTGCTTTTTTTGCTTCCATTTTTATTAATTATCCTTTCTACATGCCAGTCAACGAAATGATTGACATAGAAATTATCAGTTGGCTTCCTCTTTCATTTTCTGTCTTTAGTTTCCTGAATTTTTCTTATTAATGTGTCGGCTCAATGCATTTGCACCAATGCTGAACAGCAGAACAAGAATCATCAGGATTGCTGCTGACAGGTTTGCAAGATTCGGATCCTGTCCATTGATCTGAAGTCCCCAGATCTGCAAGGACAATGTCTCTGCCGGACGGAAAATATTCAGCGGGCAGGTTGGGGGATGTCAGATTCCAGTTGTTCCAACGCAGATCTGTTCCTGATCCTGTTGTATACAGAAGTGCTGCCGCCTCACCAAATCCTCTCTTCCTGCTGCCAGGATGACACCTGTCATGATTCTTGGGATACACGCCGGGATCAACACATGATAAATGGACTGCCATCTTGTTGCTCCAAGTCCAAGACTTGCCTGCAGGTAATGTCCCGGCAGACCATTGATCGCGTCCTCTGTCGTTGTTGTGATAACTGGGATCGCCAGAATGGAAACTGATAATGCTCCTGCGAGAAGACTTTTTCCAAGTCCGAAAAACACAAAAATACCAGATATCCAAACAATCCAACAACAATGGACGGAAGCGAAGAAAGTGTCTCAATACAGATTCTTAGAAATTTTGTAAGAAATCCTTTCTTCGCATACATTGCCAGATAGATTCCGGCTGTCACTCCAAGCGGAATGGAGAATAACAGCGAAATAAATACTAGATAAATTGTATTGAACAACTGGTTTCCGATGCTTCCTTTTCTCGCAAAGGCAAACATCTCCGGTGTTGCTCCTGTAAATCCTTTGATAATTACATAAGATGCAAATCCAATCAATAATGTAAAGAAGAACACTGCGATCAGATAAAAACACGCCGGTCATTATTTGATTTATTCCACGCGCACGCTGTACTCGATTCATCTATTTGCTCCCCCTTACTCTTTGTCTTTCTTCGGTCTTGAAAAATAATGGATCAGCAGGATGAATAACAGAGATAATAAGAACAATAACAATGCCATTGTCCAGAGTGCTGTCTTCATCTCACCACCCTCCGTTGCATTTCCCATCTGTGCTGCGATTTCTGTAGTCAAACTCTTTGTTGTGGAGAATAATCCCTTTGGAAGAGCTGTTGTCTGTCCAATTACCATTGCAACCGCAAGTGCCTCACCGAATGCTCTCGCAAGTCCGAGAATAATTCCTGAAAGAATTCCTGAACCTGCTGCCGGAATGACAACTTTATAAATGGACTGCCATCTTGTAGAACCCAGTCCGTAGGCTGCCATACGGTAATCTTTTTTGGCACAGAATGAATGGAATCTGCCGCCCACATTACTGATGGTTGGGAAGATCATCAGTGCCAAAACAATCCCTGCCGCAAGAACTGAATGTCCAACCTGTAAATGAAATACTTTCTTAATTGCCGGAATCAGGACTGTAAGTCCAACCCATCCATAAACAACTGATGGAATTCCTGCGAAAATTTCAACGATTGGTCTGTAAAACTTTTTCTCCGAATTTCGGCGCGATCTCAATCATAAAGATTGCAGAACCTACTGCAAATGGAGTCGCGATCAGAAGTGCCAGCACCACATGTACACAGAGAACCCACGATAAAGATCAATGCTCCGACAGTTCCACCACCCTGTGCATTATCTTCCGGGTTCCAGTCTGTCGATCCTAAGAATTCAAATATGGAATGACCAAATATCGTAAATGTACCGGATCCCTTATATATAAGGAAGGCTCCGATACAGATTGTGATGGCAATAACAAGCAAACCGCCCGCTGTCATCAGTCCTCTCCATGCATACTCTTTTGTAAACATGTTTTGTTTCTTCATATTTTCACCTTTTTTATCAGTGAAATGTACTGCTGTTCTGATTTTTTCCGGAACACGCAGTACATTTCATAGCTTTTCACTTTATGCTATTAGTGCTCTGTTGCAGTCATCTTAGATGCAACACCATAACCAAGTTTCTCCATCTGAGCGCCATATTCATCACCTGTGATATAATCAAGGAATGCTTTTGTCACTTCATTTGGTTCACCCTTTGTATACATATGTTCATATGTCCATACAGGATATTTACCGCTGTATGTATTTTCAAGTGTTGGCTCAACATCATCAATTGCTACTGTCTCAACACCTGCATCTCCTGTCAGATAAGAAAGTGCTACATAACCGATTGCTCCGTTTGTACTCTTTACATTTGTAAGAAGAACTCCGGAATCATCTGTTTCCATGGATGTGTTAGAAGCTTCTTCGTTTCCGCCCAGTGCATATTTTTAAATGTTGCTCTTGTACCTGAAGACTCAGGACGTGTTACAAGAACGATATCCTCATCCGGTCCTCCAACATCTTTCCAGTTTGTTGTCTTTCCTGTGAAGATGGAGATCAACTGCTCTTTTGTAAGACTCTTAACACCTGCTTCTGCAACATCTTTGTTTACGATCGGTGCCATAGTTACAACACATACCTGATGATCTACAAGCTCTTTTTGCTGCTGTCTCATCCAGTTTATCTTCTGCTGCCACATCAGAGTTACCGATATCTACAGTTCCTTCTGATACCTGCTTCAGTCCTTCTCCTGAACCGCCTGCATCGATTGTGATAGATACATCCGGATGATCATTTAGAAACGAATCTGCTGCATCATCAGCAAGTGGTTTCAGTGCTGATGAACCGGCTGCTGTGATTGTTCCGCTTAATGAGCTGTCACTGCTCTCTGTATTTGTATCTGCTGCATTATCTGAAGTTTCGTTTGATGAACTTCCACATCCAACTGCCATTGTTGCTGTCATACCTGCTACTGTAAGTAATGCGATAAACTTTTTCATTTTCATGTTAATTATCTCCTTTACATTTCATACACATTTCTAATCCCACTGCATTTTTCTTTTTTTTATTTCCTGCAGCCATTTATGCTTCCCTCAAGCACAGTACATATGTTACGTAAGAAATGTAAAGTCTGAAATCAACCAAATGTTAAGTTTATGTAAAAACAACAACGGGTGTTTTTCGGATTTGTGCAGATCCTAAACGGAATATTTTTTTGTATATCAGGAAAACACTTTCCTAATATACAAAAAAGAGAGGCCTCAACCTCTCTCACAAATCATCTCTTTATCTGAAGCAAACACATAAGGACTACGCCCAGAATCAGACCACCGAGAAAACAGACAATATATCCAAGAACCACCTTTCGATTTCCCCTTTCACAGCTTGTCTTCCTGATGTCATTATATGAAGCTTTCTGCGAAAATATTCCTTCTAATCTTCAAGTGTTCCCTTGCCCAACGAATCAGCCATAGAATACTCCCAGGTCAGCAACACTCCCATGATCACACCGACAATATTGATTCCTGCTTCATCCCACTGACAATGTCTTCCTACGATCAGAACCTTGTGTGCCTCATCTGCAATTGCCAGGATCGTACAAAGTCCGAATACCGCACACGCCGCTTTCCAGGCTTTCATCACATTCTTCATTGCCGGAACCAATAATCCTGATTCTATGAAATAAACGATAAAGTGTGCCCATTTTCTCAGATACATATGCACATAATCCACACTGTCCTGTGGAAAAAAGTGCTGTTGGATCCATTCTGCCATCGGCAGACTGGTTGCCGCTGTCTGTGGTCCATTCTGGCTTGACAAAACTAAAAAGAAGGATCAGCCGGATGATTGCCGGCAAAAATGAGATCATCGTCAATTTCCTGTTCTTCGCTCTATTCGTTTTCTTATTGCTCTTCAAAAATCTACTCTAACTGATATACTGCTTTCTTTTTCGCTCATTATACCATGTAGAAATTCTTTGTCCAAATTTCATTTCTTGTCTTACTTATACGTTAAACAAGTAATTCGCAATCCCATACATCTACGCCACTGTCCTGGAACACGCCATGCAGACGTTCATGCAGCTGCTTTGTCACATCTTTCTTTAGAATCACCTGAATGAATCCGCCTCCACCGGCTCCTGATATAAACTTCCCATCGATCAGGTCTTCACATACAAGAAGGATCTGATCGATACAGGTATTGGTTGTACCGGCATCCAACATACAAGATAATTTCCAATGTTGGTTTAAAAAGCTCAGCAAATTCGTCAATATCTCCCTGCTCCAGTGCAAAACGCATTAACACGGCGATTGCCTTCATCTCCTTTAATGCCTTCAATGATTCTGGTCTGCTTCCGATATAGCCACCAACCACATCACGCAGCAGATTTCTTGCGAGACGCCTCTGACCAGTATAAATCAATGCGAAACGTTCTTTCAGTTCTTTCTTTCCCTCTTCCGGCATTTCTATCTTCTCTACAACAAGATTCTGGGCGATCCCCGGTTTTGTTGAGATCAGTTTAATTCCTTCTGTCAGTCCGCCAACCTGATCCTGCCATCCGCCTCCGGTACTCATGATCTGCTCCATACCAAGGACAACATCATAGATCTCTGCATCTGTACGCTCCTGACCAAGAAATTCAAAGATTCCCTTTACGCACGCTCCTGATAAGATACTGCTTGTTCCAAGTCCTGATCCTTTCGGTACTCCATAAACCTGGGTAGAAAGATAGATTCCTCCTCCCATCCGCTTTAAAATCTCCTGAAGATCTGCTTCTTCCTTGACCGGGATAATTCCACAGGCAATCAAAGCTGCTTTATGCAATGCAAATGAATCATATGGATTATGACAATCCTGGATCTCAGCTGCACTGTCTACAGTTGTATAGACTCCGATATCCTTACTTTCAAATTCCACATGAAGCTCATCTAATCTCTTCACCGTGATCTGTACCGGATAGATTCCTCTTAATTTCATTGCAAGCATTAAGAACTACTCCACCCTTTTCATTACAATGTGGTGGTGTATCCGTCCAGCCTCCGCCCCAGTTCACGCGGACCGGAAGGGCGATATCAACCTGATCTTTTACAATTCTATATCCTGCACTATCCGGAAGTTTCTTCTCTGCTTCTTCATAAATTACTTCCTGGATTGTTCCAAAACAGTCATTCTCAAGTGCATCATAATGCAGATCATCATAAATCGTTCTTGTCTTTTTTTCATATAACAGGAGACTGCATGATAGATTCGAATCTTCAATGAGAAATCTGCTTCTGCCGCATCTTCCATCAGTAACTTAAAAGATTTCTTTCGATATTCCACGCTTTCCAAATATCTTGAGTGCATCCGCATAATACATTCCCTGCTCCAGTTTTCTAATGAAACACCTTGCAAGAATACGGTTTTCAAGAAACCTCTCCTGATCACAGGATGCCTCAATATCTGCTGCATTAAAACTGGAATAGAGGCTCATGCGTTCAGTCTCACGCCATCTGGAAATCGCTTCTTTTGTTGCAGTACCATGTGCCATCTTGTAAATGATTTCAGCCATATCAAGTGCATCTTCCCAGTCATCACACACCGGATAAAGATCTGCAAACCACAGATAGGTCTCTTCTCCTTTCCAGAGTTCTTCTTTCGTCACTTTATTCTGAGCCATAAACTGATTCAATGTCGTGCCGAGAAATGAAACCTCTCCCGGATATTTTCCTTTCGGATTATCTGGTACACCATAAATCCTGATTACTTTTTTCCCACCTGTCAGTTCAATTCCGTGCATAACAATCTGTTTTGGAATCTTCCGGTCCATAATGCGCACATGGGAAAGAACGGTTCCGTCGCCGACCTCAGAATTGCCAAGAATATAACAATTCTCCAGATATGCTTCTTTTCCTATCTTCGCACGGCTTCCTACATAAGCATTATGCGCTGCAAATCCTTCTTTTTGCACCGCTGAATTCACCTGCATCTTCCAGTCCAGGGGAACTCGTAATCCTGCACATCTTTTGTTACAAGACTTCTCAATTCCCTTGTTGTTCCGAAATGAATAAATTCCGCCGGTGACAGACACAACAGCTTCATTGAGAAATGATGGATCGCATTCCAGATCTGTGTCCTGCATTCATGCAGTGCCTCATTGAGCTGTCCTTCTGCTGCCTCTTTATAGAAATCTTCTAATGTAGAATCATTTGCAAGCGGATATAAAAAAATCCCCATAAAAGCTGATCCTTGCTTCTTCATTACAAAACTGCCTGAATTTCTTCTCGTCTACCTTGCCCCCTGTTGAAATCAGACGGAACAGTGCCTGCAACAGTGCGCTGCCAAACAATACCGCACCTGTATCAAGATCTACATTTCCTGCCTTATTGACAGCTCCCATCTCGCAGACGCTCTTCTGTCTGTTTATGAAGAAAGCACTTTACATAATCATGTCCGTCGTTCAGAAATACGCCATGATTCTTTCCTGTAGCTACCGGCTCTTTAATGGAAATTGCTGCTGCTCCGTCAAACTGCGCATCGATCTGAAGCGGATTAAACAGAAGCAATACATCCCCTGACAAAACAAGCATTCCTTCCTGAATCCTAGATGGAACCCCTGACATCCCTACAATAAACTCATCAAATAAAGTGGAACTTCTTCCATCCGGCAATTCTCTTGGAACCGGTGAGAAAAGCTTGCCGATTGCAGAATACTGCGGCACTCTCTTACTGTCACCACCTGAATGAATCACAAGAATTCTACGATTCTTAAAAGGATTCTCTCTCTCAGGCTCCTGGTCTGCAATATAACGCATCACCTGAAATGTAGCGCCTCCTGATCCCACACGTTTTCCCTCCGGATCTGGAAGAACCGCATACGTTGTCTCTTCCGGAAGAAGACCTTTTTCCAGACGGTTCTCGATCTGATTCCGATAAGCCGTTGCCTGTGCTTCATTTGATGCTGTCAATATAATATAATCCCATTTGATAAAGCTTTTTTTCCTTTTAAACTTCTTTCATAATCTTCCCAGGAATCCGATAGGACTGACGCAGGAAGAGATTATTTATCTTCTCGTATTTCATTTTCTTACCCCTTATCTAACCTTTTCTTTTTCTTATCTTAGTTAAACGTTCAAATGACATCCAATACTAGGATAACACACATTTTATAAAATTGAAAGTAATTGCAACCCGAGTAGACGTTTTTCTATATCAGAACAGTAACGAGAACACGACTTTTTCATATACAAAAAAGAGCTGTGAAAAACGAAATTATTTTCTATTTTTTTCACAACTCTTTTCAAAAATCAGTTTAAAATGCTCTTATTGCTGTGTAAAATCATTATTCGCTGTTGGTGCTACCGCACTTTCCTGAGCACTGATAGACTGAACTGTCTCAGAAGGTGTATACGTTTCTGTCGGATACAAAAAATGTATGCATCTGTGTACTCATGTCATTCAATGTAACCGGAACTTCATAGAACACACCATCAATCTTACCGGAAATAGAATACCTTTGGAAATGCATCCATTGCTTCCACCTTGTATTCTGTGATTTTACTTAAAAGACGAAGTACTTCGCTCTCTAAATAGTTTGTATTAATTTTTATCAAGCATGCTCTTGGCAATATCGATCTTTTTTCGCTTTGTCAAGCTCCTGTGCTTTTGAGAAAATCTTAAAGAGAACCGTTCTCTGTCTTTCACTTCTCTTATAATCTCCTCCTTCTGTATAACGGATACGGCTAAATGCAACCGCCTGTGTTCCGTCTAATGTATAAGTACCTGCTTCTGTAATGTGTGCAGAAGATGTTCCCCTGATTCCATTAAGCTCATCAATATAACCATTGATATACTTTTTTTCTTCTTCTTCTGTAATATCCTGCTCGATTCCATCCATATCATCAACCAGTTCTGCTACATTCATGAAGTTAACTGTAATATATTTCTGAATATCCGGATCAAAGTTTGTATTTAATGTATCCATTGCAAGCTCTGGTCCTCCGAAAAGAGTGTGCATGTGTGATCTTATCCGACCATGACCTTCAATCTGTACATAACAATCTCTATAGACAGAAGCAATATACACTTTTTTATTTGTATTATCTACATTTACCACCATCAGGGAGTCTGATCTTGTTCCCTTACCAAGATTATTTTCCCTGAGTCAACTCAAAAATAGCAAATGTCTCCTGATTCACTTCCGGCTCTTCTTCTACTTCTTCCGGCTCTTCTTCCTCTTGCACTACCTGCTTTGTCTCTTTTCTTTGGCTCTTCCTTTTCCTTCTTCTTTCCGCAACCGGAAAAAGAAGCAACTGCAAAGATGCAACGATCATAAGAACTGCAAGTATTCTTCTCTTTTTCACCTGAATTTTCCTCCTTCTCTCTGTCTTATCTCCATATTGATACGAAAAAGTTTCTCGTTACTGTTCACACGATGTGCGACCAGCAACGCATCTCGCCATTTTAAATCGCCTTTGGCGATGAGGCGAATGCATTCAAAACAAAACATGCCTCCTCCGTGTCAATCAGCGGAGTGATTGACACGGGAGTGAACAGTAACAGTTTCTCTGCATATTTGCAAAAAATGGCTGTGTTTCATCAACAAACACAGCCATTTTTAGCACACTTTAATTTAGAAAGCTATAGAAAATCCTCAGTTCTCGCCCGAAAACGGTTCTTTCTGACATTTTTCACCGATTTTTCTCACCCATCTTTACCAATGTCTCTGCACCGGTTGCACTGTTTCTCACCAGATCTTCATCCGTCTGCACTTTTCCCGGCTCTGTCAAAAGAACGACTGTAGACCCACCAAACTCGAACATTCCTTTTTTCTTCTCCCCGGTGTACAACAGATACTTTCTTTTTTATGATTCTTAATCCGTCCAACCATAAGAGCACCAACTTCCATCTGCAAAACGGTTCCCAGTTCTTCTGTCTGTACAAAGACAATATTCCCTTGTATTCATCTTGTAAATCGGAGCATAGTCATTTGCCACCGGATTTACT
>VOFJ01001932.1_pt1 | contig 24657 bp, 38 predicted proteins | sample 5384081 | NCBI WGS metagenome assembly VOFJ01 (sample SAMN12384729, study PRJNA508395) | human gut metagenome | isolation source: healthy gut I | host: Homo sapiens | reverse complement strand
ATACAGCGTGTATGTGATCCTTGCACTCAGCCTGATCGTGTTTGTGGCAAGCTTTGTCTATCTGGTAAGTGTAGCAGGGCATAAAAAGATCAGGAACAGGTGCAGGGAAGTTTTCTTTGCAAAGTACCGGCCGATGTGTTTACTGTCATATTTTTAGCAAAGAGAATCAAGTCTGGCAGTGGGCATTTCATTGCTTGGCAATGCCGGAAGTCCTGACAACTATGTTTTTTATGCAGCGGCAATGCTTTTTCTGCTTTTATGTGGCGGATGGCTGGCACTTGGGTATCTTCTGGATTTTGCAGTGCGTATCAAGCTTGGAAAGTGGTGGAGAAATACACTCATCTATAAAGTGCTCCGTTCGATCTACCGAGGCTGGAACAAAGTGGGCGAGAATAAGTCCATCCTGTGGAAAGGGCTTGCGATTTTTCTTGGCGTAAACTTTTTGGAAGTTCTGATCTTTGTTGTGTTTGGTGTCGATTATTCTAAAATCATGATCGTCTGGTTTGCAGAGAAAGCTGTGATCCTGTTTGTGGGCGGTGAGGTCTTAATTCAGATGAAGAGACTTCAGGAAGGCGGAAAACATATCGCAGAGGGCGATCTGGATTATCAGATCAACACGGAACATATGCTTCCGGCACTAAAAAGAGCATGCGGCAGATTTAAACCGCATCAATGAGGGGCGTATCCAAAGCGGTAAATGAGAAAAATGAAAAGCGAGCGTTTCAAGACAGAGCTGATCACCAATGTCTCGCATGACATCAAGACACCGCTTACCTCCATTATCAACTATGTGGATCTGCTGGAAAAAGAGGAGATCCCAAATGAGAATGCAAAGGAATATCTGGAGGTTTTGGAACGTCAGTCTGCGCGCCTGAAAAAGTTAATTGAAGATTTAATAGAAGCGTCCAAAGCGTCAAGTGGAAGCCTTTCCGTGAATCTGGAAAAACTCGAGGCAGGGGTGTTCCTCGTGCAGACTGTAGGGGGAATTTAAGGAGAAAACGGAGAAGAACAAATTAGATCTTCAGATCAAAAGCCGGAAGAACCGATTTATATTATGGCGGATGGCAGACATTTCTGGCGTGTTATTGATAATTTGATGAACAACATATGCAAATACGCACAGCCGGAGACAAGAGTTTATATCAATTTAGAGCAGACCGGAGAAAAAGTGCAGATTACATTCCGCAACACATCCAGATATCCGCTGAACATTTCCAGCGAGGAACTGATGGAGCGGTTTGTCCGTGGAGACAGTTCCAGAAACACAGAAGGAAATGGTCTGGGCTTGTCGATCGCAGGAAGCCTGATGGAACTTATGCATGGAAAAATGCAGCTTTTCGTGGATGGAGATTTATTTAAAGTCGTTCTGGAATTTGACCGGTGCGAAGTTTCATAAAAAATATTTTTGTGATAAAATAAGTGTCAGGACGAAAGAGGTGGACAAGAATACCTTTTTATATTATAGAATTGTAGGAATTTGGCATGAGACAGCAAAATCAGAAATTAACGCATGTAAAACATGAATTTGATCCTATTTTTGATGAAAATTCAGAGATATTGATTCTCGGAACACTTCCTGCTGTGAAGTCGAGAGAACAGAATTTTTATTTATGGACATCCGCAGAACCGTTTCTGGAAAGTCATTGCGGCACTTTTGAAGAGCCTGTGCCGGAGAAAATCCCAGAGAAAAAGGATTTGCTGTTAAAACATCATATTGCGCTGTGGGATGTGATCGCAGAGTGCGATATTGCAGGTTCTTCCGACAGTTCCATCAAAAATGTTGTTCCGGCGGGAGCTGTCTGTGATCCTTGACCATGCGCCGATCAGGACAATCTATGCTAATGGTGCGAAAGCATATGACCTGTATCAAAAGTATACTTATCCGGTCACTGGCAGGGACATCCGAAAAACTTCCTCCACAAGTCCGGCGAATGCGGCGTCCCAGATGGAGAGGGGCGCTTTGGGGCGTGGCAGGAGATTTTGAAAAAACACGATACTGACTCGGTAAGTGAAAAATAATTGCGTCACAATTGGTCGCAGATATTAAGATATAAATGGAGATATTATCATGCACATCGACAGAGAAGATATGCTGGAACTGACCAGAAGAATGACGATAGCAAGAAACTGTTTTAACCGTGTAGCGGGTGCTTATATGGATGAGGAAGGATTCATTGACGGCTCGTTCAACACCCATTTTTTAAAGCTGTCTCCGGCAGACAAAGAGAAAACAGCTTGCAATCGCCAAGACAATCCCATATGCAAAAACCAATGAGCAGTTGAAAAATTACAGGGTTGACAGCAGACAGAAGAAACCGGGAAGTATCTGGCATCTGCTGACGGCATTGAGGGACTGCGAACTGAAAAACGATGCACTGTTGTATTCATTGTATGAATATATCGGGGAACGCTATGTTGTGGATAAACCTTACACAATCGAGGTTTTTCTGTGGAAACTATGATGTTCCGGTAAAAGGCGCAGACAAGGAGAGCCAGTGGGAATCGGAGGAGGTTTATCGTTTTCTGGTCGTGGCGGTCTGTCCGACGGTAGGAGAATATGAGGCGGGCATGCCACAGGCAGGTTTTTTATTCCCAGCTTTTGCGAACAGAAGTACGGATCTGGAAGGCGTTAATATTTTTGCAGAAGATGGGGCGTGTGAAAAACTGGCAGGAGTGCTGGGACTGTAAATAGGGATCTGACTCAAAATTGTATTGATGTAGAAAGAGATTTTTTTTATTGTGTAAATGTGTAAACGATTACATGCAACAAAATGAAAAAAGAGAATGCCATGATGAAAAAAGGCGAAAAAAAGCAATAATATCCTAAAAAACATACAAAAATCAATGGAAAATATTGTTAAAAATGTAGAAATGAATATGTAAACGATGACATATTAAGCAGTAGGATGTATAGTGTAGCCACAAAAGAAAATAACATCATAAATTTAAGGAGGAAAATTTATATGAAAAAGAAAAGTTGTTTCGATGTTATTAGTTACAAGTATGTTGGCAACACTGATTACAGGTTGTGGAAGCACAGATACAAAAGATAGTGCTGATGCAAGTACAACAGACAATAGCGTTTCTGCAGGAACAGAGACAGCAACGGTTTCAGAGGGAGGTTCGGATGAAGTTGGCACACCGTTTTCTGATACAGTAAAGATTTCACTAATGAATTCCAAACCAGAAATTACAGATGCGTTGGAAGCAGGTGCTGAAACATTTGGCAAAAGGAATACAATGTTGATATAGAAATTTATGAAACAGATTCTCCGGGTGATACAATTTCACAGAAATATGCAGCAGGAGATGCACCAACAATTGCAATTTTGGATCTTGCAAATGTCAGAGATCTTGCAGGTGATAAAATATTAGATCTTTCAAATGAAAAGTGGTGTGAAGTTGGTGGAAGCACAATGGGTGGAATTGTCGATGGAAAAGTATATGGCATGCCTCTTACTGTTGAGGGAATGTGTATTCTTTATAACAAGACAGCTATCGAGGATCTTTTAGGAAAAGAGTTTGTTGCAGAAGATTATACAACACTGGATGAATTTTCAGCTTTGCTTGATGAATTGAAAGCGAAGAGGAATGGAAACACCTTTTGTATTGAATGCAGAAGATTGGTCTATCGGACAGAAAGGTTACCAGTTTATATATGATTATCAGGATGGAACCGAAGAAGGCGCAATGCAGTTTTTGAATGATGTACATGATGGAAAAACAACATTTGAAGACAATGATGTAGTTAACAAAGTATATGATGCGTTTGATCTGTTTATTGAAAACAATATCAACAAAGATGATCCACTTGCAAAGCAGATTATGATTTGAATGCAAGCTATGTTGCTGAAGGAGATGCAGACATTCTGGTTAAACGGAACATGGGCTTGGCCTGATTTTTTGAACCATATGCAGTAGATGGTAATGAGTACGATGTAATGCCATTCCCAATCAATGATCAGGAAGGCTCCCAGGGAAAAATCGTAGCAGGTGCAACTAAGTTTGCAGTAGTTGACGCAGTAGATTCTTCGGAAGAACAGCAGGAAGCTGCAAAAATGTTCCTTAACTGGTTAGTATTTACAGATGAAGGACAGGATACATTAATTAATCAGTGCGGTATGGTTACAGCATTCACGAATATTTCATTAGAACCAAACAACCCATTCAACGTTGGATTAAAGAGATACATTGACAATGGAATGACAATTGATGGAGCAAATTATATGCCATCTGATCACAGAAGTGTACTTGCAGCTAATATGCAGGCATATCTGGATGGAAAAAATGACACGTCAGGAAATTGCAGAGAAGTTAGATGAGTATTGGACAACCAATACACCTGTAAAATAATAGGAAGACAGGATGCCGGATGAAATAAAATCCGGCATCCGTTTAAGGGAGAATACGTATGAAGCAGAAATTAAGCAAAGGAAGAAAAAGCATATTTATTTTTGACATTTGCAGGAATCGATGCTTTTCTTTTTTCTAGTAACAGTCATCCCGCTGATTTATGGAATATATCTTACATTTACAGATTGGGATGGAATATCCAGTCAGGTTAATATTGTAGGATTAACGAATTATGTAGGAGCTTTTAAAGATACCGCTTTCTTTCGGGCACTTGGCTTGACGGTGGTCTATTCGGCAATTTCGGTTATTACAATTAATCTGATTGCGTTTTGCATTAGCTTATGTTCTTACAAGTGGAATAAAAGGACAAAATTTTTTTTAGAGCAGGATTTTTCACACCAAATTTAATTGGTGGTTTGATTTTAGGATATGTATGGCAGTTTTTATTCAGCAGAGTATTAGTAAATTTATATGATATTATACCAGTCGGAATATTTCAAAAAGTCCTGGCTGTCATCACCGGGTACTGCATTTGCAGCATTGATCATTGTTACAACGTGGCAGTATTCAGGTTATATGTTATTGATATATATATCAGGATTTGTTGGAGTGCCAACGGATTTGATTGAAGCAAAGACGAATTGACGGAGCAACAGAGAGTATTATTACAAAGAAAATCAGATTACCATTAATGGTACCGTCTATTGTGATCTGCCTGTTCTTATCTATCACAAGAACATTTAAAGTATATGATCTGAACTTGTCATTGACAGCTGGTGGACATATGATTCCACGAAAACTGGCAGCTATGCATATATATATACAAAGGCATTTGAAGAATATCGTTATGGAATAGGTCAGGCAGAGGCACTTATTTTTTTTTATTCCTTGTAATGGCACTTATATCCCTGACGCAGACATATATAGGAAAAGAAACGGGAGGTCGAGATGTAATATGGCAAAAAAGTGAACTTAGAACATCAGCCTAGAAAAGCATCGAGTGTAATAAAAACAAGTATTGTCAGTGTTATATTTATACTCTATATGTTTCCATTTTTTGCTTGTATTGGTAAACTCTCTAAAAAGAAAAGTAAATATTGTAAAGCATCCATTACAGATTTTGGATGATGCAGGACTTCAATGGGTGAATTATAAAAATGCAATTGAGAAAATGGACTTTATCCGTTCCTTTGGAAATAGTTTCATCATTACCGCAGTAAGTGTCGTATTGTTAATCGTTTTTTTTCTTCTATGGCAGCTTATATTTTTGTGAGAACAGACTGGAAGGCTTGTAAAATAAGCTTTTTTGCGATGATGGCATCTATATGGTAATCCCATTTCAGGTAATCATGATTCCACTGGTTTCCATATATGGTGGAAAACTTGGAATTTTAAATTCAAGAACAGTATTGATTTTAATGAATTTTGGATTTGGTACAAGTATGTGTACATTCATGTGCCATGGCTTTATAAAAAAGTAATGTACCGATCGCATTGGAGGAAGCAGCACGTATTGATGGCTGCGGACACATGGTATTTTCTTTAAAATAGTATTCCCGTTAATGAAACCGATCCTTTCAACAATTGCAATTCTTGAAGTGCTCGGATTGTGGAATGATTATCTTCTGCCATCTCTGGTTTTAGGCAAAAAAACTTGTATACGCTGCCATTGGCTATTCGAACTTTCTATGGGACATTTACAAACGACTATGGTAATATAATGGCAGGACTTACACTTTCTATTATTCCAATCGTTATTGTGTATGTTTTTTTTTGCAGAAATATATTGTTGGTGGAGTTATAGCAGGTGCTGTGAAATCATAAATTATAGGGGAGAATATTATGGCAACAATTAAGGATGTAGCAAGAGAGGCAGGAGTGTCAACCGCCACAGTTTCACGTGTGCTGAATAAATCAGGCTATATGAGTGAAGAGGCGGTTAATAAAGTAAACAAGGCAATGGAGACATTAAGTTATCATCCAAATGCAGTTGCCAGATCTCTCGTAAGAGGAAAACATAATAGTATAGGAGTTATGTTTCCATATTTATCAATTCCATTTTGGGCAGAACTTGAAAGCGAGTTAGAGCAGGTGGCAGAGCGCAAAGGCTATAGTCTGATGCTTGCAGTTGCACCTAATGATGCAGAAGCATATATTGAAAAGTTTGAAAGCATGCGTGCCCGTATGCCGGATGGAATTATAACTTGTTATATCAAAGATACAGAAGACTATATTTGCAATTCAGAGACACCGACAGTGATTTTGGGAAATACATCGTATGGACCATCTGTTTCTTCAAATGATGAACAGGGAGGATTGCTTTGTCGCAAAACATTTGATTGCGAAAGGTCGCAAAAATATCGTGCACATAAGTGGAGAGCTTGGAAGTAGAAGCTCAGCCAATGCAAGAACATATGCTTTTTATGAAAGAGTGCGAGAAGGAGCATATCGCATATAAGGTTTATGAAACAAAAAGATCACAATATTTGAAAATGGATTTTGAATCAGTGATCAGTAATGTTTTTTATGAAAACGAACATTTTGACGGAATATTCGCAAGTAATGACATTTTTTAGCAAAGACATTGCGTTGCAACAGCACTCTCGCTGGGATACCGTATACCAGAAGATATTCGGATTGTAGGATATGATGATATTTCATTAAGCCGATGGATTTATCCATCACTTACAACAATCCATCAGGATAATACAAAGTTAGCGGAAATAGCAGTAGAAACATTATTAAAGGAACTGGAAGGAGAAGAAGTACCTGATAAGCAGGTTCTTCCAGTCAGATTAATTGAAAGAAAAACAACATAATATAAAGGAACATAAGTTATGGGAAAAAAAAGTGTTAACAATGAAATCATGCTAATAACATATGCGGATTGTATGGGAAATGATTTGAATGATCTTGAAAATGTTCTAAACAAGTATTTAGAAGGTGCAGTTGGAGGCTTGCACATTCTTCCATTTTTCCCATCATCAGCAGACAGAGGTTTTTGCGCCAACTACCTATAAAGAAGTGGATCCAGTTTTTGGAACGTGGGAAAATATTGAGCGGTTAAGCAAAAAATTTATCTTATGTACGATTATATGATCAATCATTTGTCGATAGAGAGTGATATTTTTAAAGACTTTATTCAAAAAAAAGATGATTCAAAATATAAAGACTTTTTTATTCGTTACAAAGATTTTTGGGATGGTGGTGAACCTACAGAAGAACAATTAGGAAAACTTTATAAAAGAAAAAACAGTCCCTATATTACAGTGACATTTGCAGATGGAAGTCAGGAAAAACTTTTGGACAACCTTCAGTGAGTATCAGATTGATATAAACTGTCAGCATTCAGAAGTAGCAAAACAATTTATGAGAGATAACCTGACGTTTCTTTGCGAGCATGGCGCATCACTGATCCGTTTAGATGCATTTGCTTATGCATCTAAAAAAGGCAGGAACAAATTGCTTTTTCATTGAGCCGGATGTATGGAACTTAATGGATGAATGCAAGGAAGTATTAGAACCATACCATGCACAACTTTTTACCAGAAATTCATTAACATTATTTTATTCAGAAAAAATTGGAAGAAAAAAGTTATTATACATATGATTTCCAATTACCAATGCTTTTATTAAATGCGGTACACTTTGGAAAAACAATGTACTTGAAAAATTGGTTGAAAATATGTCCTAGAAAACAGTTTACGACTTTAGATACACATGATGGCATTGGAGTGGTGGATGTCAGATATCTGATGCCGGATGAAGAGGTATTAGCAACAAAACAGAAAATATTCGAGTTAAATCCGGATATTACGGAAGTATACATTAAGGCAGATTTTGAAATTAACTTTAAGAAATTTGATACTTACCAGATTAATTGCACCTATTATTCTGCGTTAGGCGAGGACGATAATAAATACTTGATTTCCCGTGCAGTGCAGTTCTTTACACCAGGAATCCCACAGGTATACTATGTAGGACTTTTTGCTGGAAAGAATGATTTTGAACTTTATCACAAGACAGAACAGCATAGGGATATTAACAGACATTATTATTCACTGGACGAAATTAAAACAGAATTTGAACGTCCGGTTGTACAAAAAATGAATCGGTTAATGAAATTTAGAAATACACATCCTGCTTTTGATGGACAATTCATGCTCTTGAATTCAGATGATCATTCCTTTGCATATCAGATGGGAAAAGGATGTTGAATACACAGAACTTTATGTTGATTTTGAAACTTTTAAATGGAATATCATTTATTCTGAAAATGGAGAGGAAAAAGATGTTTATTTAAAAAGGAAAAACAGAAAAAGAGGCTAGATTATGAGTAAGATAATTGTAATATCATCAGATGCTATGGTCGGCGAGGACTTGGAGTACTTTAAGACACTTCCGAACTATAAGAAGTATATAGCAGGAGGAGGAGCAGAGATAAAGAATGTTTCATCTATTTATCCAAGTGTGACATTTCCGGCACATGTGACAATGATGACGGGTTTGTATCCAGATAAACATGGGGTATTTTCCAATATGCAGTTAATCCCGGGAAGTGATCCGACACCTTGGCAGTGGAATTATGATTTTATTCATGGAACAGATATATTCCGTGTTGCAAAGGCTGCAGGCAAGACGACCGCTGCTGTGCTATGGCCTGTGACAGCATTTAATCCGTCCATTGATTATCATATTGCGGATTACTGGGCGCAGGGAGTTGACGATACGAATGAAAAGGCTTTTGCAAGAGCTGGAGCCAATGAAGAGGTATTGGAGATTATCCGGAAAAAAATGAATATCTTTTTAAAAGGGGTAGAGCGTGAACATCCACAGAGAGATGAATTTGGAATAGCATGCGCAAAGCAGATATTGTAAGAAAGTTTGCACCGGATTTGCTACTGGTTCATCCGGCAAACATTGATGCAGTACGCCATGAAAACGGCGTATTTGGACCTCATTTGATGCCGGCGATTGACGCATTAGACCGCTGGTTAGGAATGATCTGTGAAGCGGCAGAGGAAGCTGGAACGTTGCAGGATACAGATATTTTTTTATCGTAAGCGATCATGGGCGGAGGGAAGTACGCAGAAATATTGAAATTAATGTATTACTTCAAGAGCATGGTTTTATACGTCTTGCTGAGGATGGAAGTATTGCAGACTGGGATGCATATTGTCTGTCAAACGGCATGTCTGCATTGATTTTCCTGAAAGATAAAACAGATAAGGCATTATATGATCGTGTTTATCAGTTGTTGAAGGACTTACTGAAAGAAGAAGTATACGGATTTAGCAGAGTATATACGGAAAGAAGAAGCACGTAAGGAAGAACATTTTGGTGGTGAATTCTCATTTGTTCTTGAAACAGATGGATATACGGCATTTGGTGATTATTACACAAGACCTTTGATCCGTGAACTTACAAACAGCGATTATCGTTTTGGTAAGGCAACACATGGGTATTTACCGCAAAATGGACCTCAGCCAATTTTATTAGCAAAAGGACCAGATATAAAAAATGGAGTTGAATTAAGTGGAAATCATATTGTAAATGAAGCTCCTACATATGCTAAAATATTTGGTTTGGAAATTCCAGGGCAGATGGAAAGCCGATTATTGAAATTTTAAAATTAAAAAGTCAAAGATTAGAGATGTGATGTCATGGGATTTGCAAATTTCTGCGAATTTTATGCGGAATTCACTCCAGTTACCATTGCAGTACGCTTAATCTTCGCAACAGTTTTAGGTGGTGTGATCGGACTTGAAAGAGCAACAAGGCATCACACCGCTGGAATTAGGACATTTGCGTTTGGTCTGTTTGGGATCAGCTATTTCGTCCGTAGTAAATATATATATGGTAAATATTAGTGGAAATGCAAGTGGTGATATAAGTAGAATTCCAGCACAGGTAGTGAGCGGAATTGGTTTTTTGGGCGTTGGCACGATTATCATTACAGGCAAAAATCAGGTAAAAAGGATTAACGACTGCAGCAGAACACTTTGGGTGACAGCAATGCTTGGTATTGTGCTCGGCGTAGGTATGTTGAATGCAGGTATTATTTCTTTTATACTTATTATCATTACTGTACTTGGAATAGCACAACTTAGCCGTTATCAGGAAAAAATATAATCGTTTTATTGATTTGTATTTAGAAATAGACAAAAATAAAATAGGTTCTATTTATGAATTCATTAATCAGAATGAATATGAAATATGTTCTATCGAGAAGAAGAAGGACAAGACATTGCGTGGTTCTGAGATTGTCTTGCTTTTAGCAGTAAATTTAAAGAAAAAGAACAAATCATGCAGAGATATTAGCGGCATTAAGTCAGATTGAAGGCGTTCATTATATGGAAGAACTTTAAATTTATAATATCCGGGGAAAACTGTTAGGTATAGGAAACATCTTATGCTTAACAGTTTTTTTGTTGACAATTTTAGGCTGTTATTCTAAAAATACTTAGGAACCGAAATAATTAAAAAGAGAGGACAAACACATGGAAACCGGAAAAATGATAAACCGCATCTCAATCGTCTGCGCAGACGTTCTTTGCAGATTCAGACAAAGCTGGGAATCAGCGGGGCGCAGGGAAATGTTCTTGACTATATATTGATTGAATCAGAAAAAGCATTCTGTCTACCAGAAGGAGATTGAGCAGGAGTTTGGATTGCGTCCGTCCACGGCAACAGAATTGATGCGTTCTATGGAGCAGAAAGGTTTGATCAGCCGGATACCGGAAGAGTTTGACGGGCGGTACAAACGGATTGTTTTTTTTCAGGAGAAGGCAACGGAGATGAAAGAGGCGCTGCGGCAGGAAATCGAGGAATCCGAGTGTCTGCTTTTATGTGGAATCAGCGAGGAGGAACAGAAAGAGTTTATGCGCAATGCGGGAAAGATGTTACAAAATCTGGATTCCCTGTAAAAGCTGACCTGAATAAGAATTAAAAGAGAAAGGAAGAAAACAAAATGCAGGAAAATGAATTGATGGGCAGCATGAAAGTTTCAAAGGCAGTCGCAAAAAATGGCGATACCGAGTGTGATCAGCAGTCTTGTGACGGTTGTATACAATATGGCGGACACGTTTTTTTGTAGGACAGACCGGCGATCCGCTTCAGGTGGCGGCAGTCAGTCTGACAAATCCGATTTTTATTCTGTTTATGGCGTTTGCCAATATGTTTGGAATGGGTGGAAGTGCCGCGGCATCCATTGCGATGGGCGAAAAAAAGGATGACAAACGCATGAAAAATGTGTCAGCGTTTGTCACCTATGCGTCACTGATCGTGGGCATTGCGCTGTGTGTGATTTTAATGGTAGGAATGCGTCCAATCCTTTTGAGTATTCGGAGCCAATGAACAGACCTATGCGTTTGCACAAGGATACACATTTCATATCGCATACGGGGCACCGTTTATCATCTGGTCGGCTGCGGCAAGCTTTGTCGTGAGGGCAGAGGGCGCAAGCCGGGAGGCGATGATTGGAAGCATGATCGGAACAATTTTAAACATTACGCTTGATCCGCTCTTTATCAGTGGATTTGGCATGGGAGCGACAGGTGCGGCAATTGCAACAACAATCGGAAATGTGTGCGCCAGTGCCTATTATCTGTGGTATTTTGTGAAAAAAAGTAAAGCATTTTCCATTCATTTTAAATATTTTACCTGTAAAAACTGTGTTTTAAGCAGTGTCTGCATGATGGGATTCCCAACAGCAATTTTTTCGATGCTGATGAGTGTTTCCACGATTGTATTAAATCAGATCCTCGTGGCATATGGAAATGCGCCGGTTCTTTGCGATTGGGATTGTATTTCTAAAGCGAACATGTTTATCACGTTTTTACAGATGGGAATTGCCAATGGTGTGCAGCCACTTTTTGGATACAATTATGGGGCTGGGAACTGGGAACGTTTTGTTACGGTGGAACGCTATACAAAAAAAAAAATGCTGTCTGATCGTTGGAATTTTGGCGACCGCGCTGTTTTTTGTTTTGCGTGAGCCAATCATCCGGCTGTTTATCGACGATCAGGAAGTCGTTGCCTACGGTGTGCAGATGCTGTCTGCCTACATGATCTCAGGAAATCCGGTCATCGGTATTTTATTCGTCAACATGAACTGCATGCAATCAATCGGAAAGGCACTTCCGGCAACGGTTCTTTCCGTGATGCGCCAGGGCTTGTTGCTCATTCCACTGCTGTATCTGTTAAATGCAGTGCTTGGATTGCAGGGCGTTATTTACGGACAGGCGTTGACAGATTATTCCGCTGTGCTATTATCAATGGTGTTATGGAGAAGTATGCGTCAAAAAATCTGACGAAAAGGAGCGCCTATGCGTACAAAAACAAAATTATCATCTGCTCACATTTCATACCACGACAGTCGCAATGGCGATGGAAGATTACTGTCATGAGCATGGGATACCGGGAAGGATGATCCCGCCGCCGCAGGAGATCTCAGCAGGGTGCGGGCTTGCGTGGCGTATGCGCCCGGAGGAGTATGGGCAGGAAAAAAGACAGAATCGAGGAATCCGGCATCAAGGTAGAGCGTCATGTGGAGTTGATGTTATAATAAGGGAGCGTCAGAAGAATGCGGATATCTATTTAGAGACGAAAAATAATGATTGAAGGAGAATAAAAAGAATGTTAATTCAGGGAATCCATCATGTGTGCATCAAATGCAGAAAAAGACGAAATTGAAAAGGTGAAACATTTTTTTACGGAGATCTGCTCGGACTGCCGATCCTTCGTTCCTGGGGAGAACCGGAGCTGGAAGGATTTATGTTTGAGACAGGCGATGGTCTGGTGGAAGTATTCACCAACGCGGAGGAGGAACTGCCACAGGGCAGTATCAGGCATTTTGCCTTCAAAACAAACGATGTGGATCAATGTGTGAAAATTGTCCGTGAAAGTGGATATCAGATCACCTTGGAGTCCAAAGACGTGGTGATCGCTTCAAATCCGCCATTCCCAATCCGTGTTGCTTTTGGCATCGACCGGTTGGCGAAGAGATTGAGTTTTTTTCAGGAGAGATAATCTGGCATGCTCAAAATAAACAATACTGGCTATATACACAAAGCCAATTTTGCGTAAGATATGGGGTAAGGATCAGGCAGGTTGAGTGACTGATCTGAAAAACTTACAAGAGGAGAACCTTATTATGAGAAATGAAAAAAGTTTACAAACTTACTCTGACAGCCTTGATGGTCGCATTATCCTATGTCGTATTTACGTTTTTGCAGATTAAGATCGCACTTCCGGGTGGCGATGCAACATCATTGCATCTTGGAAATGCGGTATGCGTATTAGGTGCATTACTGATTGGCGGTGTATATGGCGGTCTTGGCGGTGCAATCGGAATGACGATCGGTGATTTACTTGATCCGGTTTATATCATTTATGCACCAAAGACTTTTCCTTTTTAAAATTCTGTATCGGTCTTATCACAGGGCTCGTTGCACACAAATTGGGAAAAATTTCCCACATCCAATGATACGAAACATGTATTTAAATGGACATTGATCGCATCTATCTGTGGCATGGTTTTTAATATGATATTCGATCCACTTGTCGGATATTTTTATAAGAGAAAGTCATTATTGGAAAACCGGCAGCAGAAGTGACACTTGCGTGGAACATTACGGCAACCAGTATCAATGCAGTGCTTTCCGTGATTGCAGCCGTTGCAATCTACATGGCACTTCGCCCGGCATTACGAAAATCAGGGCTGTTCATGACTATAAAATAAATGCATTGCCATAAAAAAGATATATGTTAACATATAGCCTGTTGCTTTTATAAGTAATTGCAAAAAACTCCTATAAAAAAGTAAATATAATTTTTCACAATTTGTATAGCTTAGGTTAGGGTTTTTGTGATTGTGTATTAAAATGAAAAAAGGGAGAAAAACAAAATGAAATTAACAGGCAAAAAAATCAAATCCATGCTTCTTTTGCATGATGCTTACTATGGCAATGGCAATCACAGCAGTTGGATGTGGCAGCAAGACAGAGAATACAACAGATACTCAGAAAAATACAGAGATATCAATCGTTAATACTGAGTCAACTGTAGAGACAGAAGCGGTTGCAGAGACAGAGAGTGTGGATGCTGCTGTGGCGCAGGAGATCATATTAGGCGAAGGCAGTGTCAAATTTACTTTTTATCGTGGTGGATGCAGATGGAAACGAGACAAACTTTGTGGTCAGCACAGATAAAGAAACGGTCGGCGACGCTTTGTTAGAGCTGAATCTGATCGAAGGTGAAGAAGGTGATTATGGTCTTTATGTAAAGACTGTAAACGGAATCACTGCAGATTATGATACAGACCATACTTACTGGGCATTCTATGTAAATGGAGAGTATTCAAACACAGGTGTGGATTCCACTCCGGTGAACGAGGGCGATACTTACGAGTTTAAGGTAGAAAAATAATGAAGCTGAAAACAAGGGAAGTGGCAATATTCGGTATGCTGGGTGCTTTGATGTATGCATCAAAAGTATTTATGGAATTACTGCCGAATGTACATTTACTTGAGTTTTTACCATTTCTTTTTACACTTGTTTATCGGAAAAAAGCACTGTACCCGATTTACACGTATGTATTATTGAATGGGTTGTTTGCGGGATTTGCGACATGGTGGATACCGTATCTGTATCTCTGGACGATTCTTTGGGGCGTGACCATGCTTTGCTCCCACAAAAAATTCCGAAAGAAGATACAGCCAATTGTGTATATGATCGTAAACGCATGTCACGGATTTTTGTTTGGAACACTCTATGCCCCGGCGCAGGCAATTCTTTTTGGACTGAGTTTTAAAAGGGGGATGATCGCCTGGATCATTGCAGGATTGCCGTGGGATTTTGTGCACGGTGTCAGCAATTTCTTCTGTGGAATATTGATTGTTCCGATTGTGACACTGCTACGGAAGTTAGAGAAACAAGTGGGATGAGAAGCGTATAGAATTATTGTGGATATTTTCAGAAACGAAAAGCGGAAGCTGTCTTAAAACACAGCTTCCGCTTTTCGTTTTATTCTTTATCTTTGGCGATCGGCAGAGTGAAAATAAACTCTGTGCCAACGCCCTCTGTACTGATACAGTTGATATTTTCTCCATGAGCCTGAATAATTTCTTTTACAATGGAAAGTCCAAGACCGGTGCCGCGCTTGTCTTTTCCGCGGGAGGTCGGTTTTGTAAAATCTTTCCCAGATTTTTTCAGACTGTCTTTGGGAATACCGATTCCGGTATCCTTGACCGAGACAAATACTTTGTCGTTCTTCTCGGTTGTCTCAATCGTGATCGTGGAATCCTGATGACTGAACTTGATCGCATTGTCGATCAGATTGTAAAGTACCTGTTGGATTTTGCTGAAATCAGCAGTGACAAACAACTGCTCACCGGAGAGAATCAGGTTGAAGCGGATATGTTTGTTGGCGCAGATTCCCTCAAAAGTCAGGAGCGTTGTCTTGATCGTCTGGTTGATATCAAAATCCGTCACATCCAGCATAACACCATGAGAACCAAATTTATTTAATTCCAGAAGACTTTTTTGTCAGCTTATTTAACCGCTCTGTCTCAAAAAAGGATGATATTTAAATATTTTTTCCTGCATTTCGACCGGGATAGTTCCGTCTAACATCGCTTCCACATATCCCTTGATCGAGGTGAGCGGGGAGCGGAAATCGTGTGAGACATTGGAGATAAACTTTCTCTGATCTTCCTCTAACGTGTTCAACTCATTCGCCATATAGTTTAAGGATGCGGCGAGATAACCAATCTCATCATTGGAGTGCACGTCGATCTTGGCATCAAAATTTCCTTTGGAATATTCGTCTGCCGCATGGGTGATCTTGCGGATCGGAATATAAACTACATATGTAAATAATGCAAGTACGACAAACGCTGCGGCAAAAAGATCAGAGCCAGTGTTGTGTATGCGATCGCGGACAGACTGTTTGCAGATGCGGTCAGATACGATTCTGATTTGTGGATGATCACATAGCCACGCACTTTGTAGTTGACAGTGATCGGGGAAAATACACTCAGCATATTTTCCTGAAAATAATCGTAAAAAGTCCCGACACGATAATAGCGGTTGCCGAAGTCTGTCATATCAAAGTCTGGAATCGTTTCTTCTGTAGTCTCTGTGGCAAAGAGTATTGATCAGAATCTTTCCGTGTGTATCCACGATCCAGATATCTGCGTTCAGATAAGTGTCCAGGGCACTGAGCTGCTCGTTGATCTCATCTAACGTCATGGAATTGCTGAAATAATTCTGCGCATAACTGGATGAGATCAGGGCAGATTCCCGGTATAAATTCTGAGCCTCTTTTTTTTTTTCAAGGTGCTGGAAGGTGAGGTGGTAAGTGAAGGTCGCAATGATGAGAAAACCAAGCAGGCCAAAAAGCAGATAACCACCTAAAAGCTTTAAGTATAATGTACGTTTCATTTAATCTCTGACCTCAAATTTGTATCCAATTCCCCATACCGTAGCAAGGCTCCAGTTCGCATGGTCTTTAATCTTTTCACGGAGACGTTTTACATGGACATCCACCGTTCTTGTATCACCGATGTATTCATAGCCCCAGATATGGTCTAAGAGCTGTTCTCTGGTGAAAACATGATTTCGAGAGGAAGCAAGAAAATATAAAAGCTCCAGTTCCTTTGGCGGCATATCGACGGCCTGCCCCATGTAGATGACGGAGTAGTTCGAGGGATTGATGACCAGATCTTCATATTTGACACATTTCAGATCCGGGATCACTTCCTCGGTTTTCACTGGCTGATAACGTCTTAACACGGCTTTGACGCGGGCAAACAAGTTCCTTCGAATCGAAAGGTTTCATCATATAATCATCCGCACCGAGTTCAAGACCTAACACTTTGTCAAAAATTTCACCTTTTGCGGAGAGCATAATGATCGGAACATTTGCCTTTGCACGTACCTCACGGCACACCTGATAGCCGTCGATTCCAGGTAACATCAGATCGAGCAAAATAAGGTTTGGATTATACTGCTCAAATGCGGTCAGTGCTTCCTCCCCATCGTTTACAATCTTTGTGTCAAAGCACTCCTTTGTGAGATAAAGGGAAATCAGCTCTGCAATATTATTATCATCATCAACAATTAAAATTTTCTGTTTCGCTGCCATATATCCTCCTTGTTTTGCGAAGCAAATCCTATTTTACAAAGTAAAATTTAACCTCTGTGTGAGGAGAGGATTTAGCCTCCTTGTTATTTAAATTCGGCAATTGTTACACCGGCATCGCCCTCACCGTATTCGCCAAGGTGATAGGACTTCACATGTTTCTGGCGTTTCAGATAAGTGTGCACGGCATTCCGCAGTGCACCGGTTCCTTTTCCATGTACGATGCGCACGGAGCCTAAATGGGAAAGATAAGCGTCATCGAGATATTTATCCAATAAAGCAATCGCCTCATCTGTGGTTTTTCCGATGAGGTTGATCTCCGGGGAGATCGTTGCGGATTTGCTCATGCGGATTTTTCCGGCTCCGGTTTTGTTTGCTTTGGCACCGGACATCATCGGGGAATCCTCGTCGATCAGGATCAGGTCATTGATATTGACAAGAGAGCGTAAAATTCCCATCTGGACGTAAAGGTCGCCTTTCGCGTTCGGAAGTGTGTGCACGGTTCCTTTTAAATTCATGCTGATCACTTTTTACAGTGTCGCCAATCTGAAGTTTTTTCGGGACTTTGTGGTTTGGAACAGCATTTTTTTTCTTCTGGTCGGCAAGCTTTTTCTGGCTCGCATTCATCTTGTCACGAAGTCTGGTGCGCTCTTTTTTCCATCTCGCTCATTGGAGCATTTGCTTTGCCGTATTTGTTGAAATTGCGGATCGTTTCATCGGCGACATCCTTGGCTTCTTTTAAGATGCTGTATGCCTGCTCGTTTGCCTCGCGCAGAATCTTGTCGCGGCTTGCATCCAATTTTTCCTGCTTTTGCTCGAGACGCTCTTTTTAAGGACTGGATTTCCTGTTTATAGCGGTTGATCTCAGCCTGTTCTTTTTCGATGGTCACACGGCTTTTTCGAGATCGGCAAGGAGATCTTCGAAGTTTTCATCATTTTTCACTGATGCGGGTTTTGGCATCTTCGATGAGGTCTTTGCCAAGACCAAGTTTTTCCGAGATCGCAAAGGCGTTACTTTTTCCCGGAATACCGATTAAAAGCCGGTAAGTCGGACTTAAAGTTTCAACATTAAATTCACAGCAGGCATTTTCCACGCCCGGGGTGGAAAGAGCAAATACTTTCAATTCACTGTAGTGAGTGGTTGCCATGGTGCGCGCGCCATATAAGTGCAACTTGGATAAAATGGAGATCGCAAGGGCGGCACCTTCCGTCGGATCGGTTCCGGCACAAAGCTCGTCAAAGAGAACGAGCGAACGGTCGTTGACCTTTTTCAAAATACGGATGATATTGGTCATATGGGATGAGAAAGTACTTAAGCTCTGTTCGATACTCTGCTCATCTCCGATGTCGGCAAACACTTCCTCAAAAATTCCAAGCTCCGAACGCTCGGAAGCCGGAATATGAAGCCCGGACTGTCCCATTAAAGTAAGAAGTCCCACGGTCTTTAAAGAGACAGTTTTACCACCGGTGTTTGGACCGGTTACAATCAAAAGCTTGAAATCTTTGCCGAGCATGACATCGATTGGAACCACTTTTTTCTTATCGAGCAGTGGGTGGCGTCCTTTCTTAATATGAAGATATCCCTCATTATTAAATGTCGGTGCAACACCGTTGTAGGTCTGTGCATAAGCCTTTTTGCAAAAATAAAATCAAGTTCTGCCAGAATCGTATAATCCGCAAAGAATCTGTTCAGAAAAATTAGCGGTCAGACTGCTCAGGTTTTCTAAGATTTTTTCGATTTCGTCTTTTTCTTTTAACAGAAGTTCTTTGTATTCGTTATTCAGATTCACGACCGCCATCGGTTCAATGAAAAGGGTGGAACCGGATGAGGACTGGTCATGCACCATGCCGGGAATCTGGGATTTTGCTTCGGCTTTGACCGGCAGACAGTAGCGACCGTCACGCATAGTGATCACAGCGTCCTGTAAATAGCTTCTGGTGGTGCTGTTGTTGATCATGTTGTTCATCTGGGCACGGATCCTGTCGTTCATGCCACGCATGGAGCGGCGGATGGAACGCAGTGTGGCTCGCATCGTCGGCAATCTCATCCTCTGCGGGAATGCAGCGCTTAATCTCGTCATAGAGCGGTGTCAGCGGTTCGATTTCGGTGAAAAATCCGGTCAGTGAATCGTCCGGGACTTCCTCTTTTTCTGAGCGGGAAAAATGCTTTTTTACACGCTTGGCAGCCTCTAAGAGAGAACAGATCGAAAGCAGTTCTGCGGCACTTAAGGAGGCACCGATCTCTAAACGTTTCAGCGAGTCATTGACACTGTGCACGCCGGAAAATGAGAGGTTTCCACAACGGAACAGACGGCTTAATGCATCCTTCGTCTGGAGCTGAAGCTGCTCAATCTGGGCTTTGTCTGTGATGGGACGCAGTGCAAGACAGCGTTTTTTTGCTTCCGACTGCATGCGTATTCAGACAGCTGATTTAAAATTTTTATTATATTCTAAGGTTTTTAAAACTTTTTCATTCATAAAACAAAAAGTACTCCATCATCGTTTTAGCTGATCAGTTTTTATTATAGACCAAAGTGAAGCTGATGAAAAGAAGAGTTTGGCAGGAATTGCGCAAAAAAAGAAAAAGTATTGCAAGCGTATGTGTTTCAATTTATAATATAGATTGGTATGATTTTTCATGTATGGATCAAAAAAGTAAAAAACAGATACAAGCTTGATTGCATTTGAAGGTGCGGCAGGAATGTCACTGCCTGGAAAGGAATATCATGCAGGAAAACAAACAGGATAAATATGAATTTATCAGTGAAAAAATAAAGGAAAAAACCAGTGAATAAAAAGAAACTGGTATATCACGTATGCTTTGTCGTACTTCTGGCAGTTTTATTTGGAATTGTGGCGAGCGTTACGTTCGTGCTGTGCCAGCCGAAAATAGATGGTATGCTTCATCCGAAGGAAGATCCGACCACCACGATCCCAAAAGATGAACCGGAACAGGAGACGGAAACGGAAGAACCAGATACAGAGACAGAAACAAACGAACCGGATTCTGAGGCTCAGATTGTGTATGAACAGCTTACACTGGCAGATTTCCAGACATTGCAGAATGAGATGTATGCGATCGGAAAGCAGGCAAAACAAGTTTATCGTGGCAGTGACAGGGGTCAAGAGCAATACGGACTGGTTCAATAATGCCTATGAGAGAGCAAGGGACAGGGTTCCGGTATTATTATTGCGAAACAGTGGTCAGGAACTGTTGATCCTGACTGAGAGAAAAAGTGATCGCAGAAGCGTCTTCTGTCTATGTGACCTTTGTCAATGACACATCAGTAGAGGCTTCCATCAAGAAATACGATGGAAATACAGGAATTACTGTACTCAGTGTTCCGGTGGATGAGATCGACAATGATACCATGAATCTGATCTCAGTCGCAGTGCTTGGCAACTCGCTTGCCATCACACAGGAACGCTTGCGCTTGCGGTTGGAAGTCCGCTTGGAACGAATTATTCCATTTTGACAGGAAATATCACTTCCTCTGCTTATTCCATTTCCACAATTGATGCGAATTATGATATTTTCACAACGGATATCGTGGGAAGCAAAAACGGAAGTGGGGCACTTATCAATTTAAACGGCGAAGTGATCGGTCTTGTCACACAGGGATACAGCAGTGAGGGCGATCAGAATACGCTGACAGCAAATTTCTCTATTTCAGAATTGAAACCGGTGATCGAGATGTTGTCCAATAATAAAGATATTCCATACATCGGTCTGGAAATCACTACAGTTACCAATACAATCGCAAAAGAGAATGATATTCCAAAGGGCGTTTATATTAAGGAAGTAAAAATGGATTCGCCGGCGATGGCAAGGACTGCAGAGCGGTGATGTCATTACAGAGATTGACGGGGAAGCGGTGATCTCGGTTGATGGATATCAGACAAAATTGCTTTCCCTCACACCGGGCGATGTGGCGGAGGTCACGATTCAGAGACAGGGAAATGATGGTTATACGGAGATTAAATGCCCTGTAACGGTCAGTGTTTTACAGTAATACAAATACATAATTTGGAGGTAATAATTGTTATGAAATATATTGAAAGTCTCCGCGAAGGCGAGAGGATTAATGAGATTTACCTGTGCAAGACAAAACAGTCTGCGCTGACGAAGGCAGGCAAACCTTACGAAAACGTTATTTTACAGGATAAAAACAGGAATCCTGGATGCAAAAAATCTGGGATCCGGGTTCTGTTGGAATCGATGATTTTGATTCGTTGGATTACGTTGCTGTTATGGGAGATATCACAAGTTTTCAGGGGAATTTACAGCTCTCCATCAAGCGTGTCAGAAAAGTGCAGGAAGGGGAGTATGATCCGAAGGATTATCTTCCGGTCAGCGAAAAAAATATTGATGAAATGTATGAGGAACTGTGCGGTATTATCCGTTCGGTGAACAATCCATATTATAAAAAACTGTTAAGCAGTTTTTTCTTAGAGGACAAAGAGTTTGAGAAACGTTTCAAATTCCACTCCGCGCGAAAACCGTTCATCATGGTTTTGTGGGTGGATTGTTAGAGCATACGCTCAGTGTGACAAAAGCACTGTGATTATTTTGCGCTTATTATCCTATGTTAAACCGCGATCTGATTGTGACTGCGGCGATTTTCCATGACATCGGAAAATTGGAAGAATTATCTGTTTTTCCCGGAAAATGATTACACAGACGAAGGACAGCTGTTAGGTCATATTATGATCGGGGCAGAGATGGTCGGAGAGCGTATCCGCACGATCGAAGGTTTCCCGATCCGCATGGCAAACGAATTAAAACATTGTATTCTCGCACATCACGGAGAGCTGGAATATGGTTCGCCGAAGAAGCCGGCACTTGCAGAAGCGCTGGCACTCAGTTTTTCTGATAATGTGGATGCGAAGATGGAGACGATTCGTGAAATTTTTACAAATGTACCGGAGAATAATGTGGAGTGGCAGGGATTCAACCGTCTGCTCGACAGCAATATCCGGAGATCCAGTCTGAAATAGGAAAGAAGAATGAATAAAAACGATATTATTACATTGAAGATTGAGGATATGGGAATTGACGGAGAGGGCATTGGAAAGATAGATGGCATGACTTTTTTTCGTCAAGGATGCCGTGATCGGGGATGAGATCGAGGCGCGTATTACCAAGCTGAAAAAGAATTATGGCTATGCGAGAGTGGAGCAGATCCTAAAGTCGTCTGAGTTCCGCACGGAGCCAAAATGTGAACTGCACAGGCGCTGCGGCGGCGGCCGCCAGATTCAGGCGATGGACTATGCAAAACAGCTGGAGTTTAAGGAGAACAAGGTAAAAAAATAATCTGGTACGCCTCGGCGGATTTCATGCAGACTTTGTGGATTCTGTGACGGAGCCAATCGTTGGCATGGAGAGTCCTTACCGTTACCGCAATAAGGCACAGTTTCCAATCGGAAAAGATAAAGATGGAAATATCATTGCAGGGTTTTTACGCCTCGCGCACGCACAGCATTATTCCGGTAAAAAGACTGCATGCTTGGCGTGGCAGAGAACCGTGAGATTTTAGATGCAATCCTTTCCTATATGCGTGAATGCCACATAGAACCCTACGATGAGACAACCGGAAGAGGGCTTGTGCGCCACGCGCTGATCCGCTATGGTTTTACGACAAAAGAAGTCATGGTATGTCTTTGTCATTAACGGCAGGAAACTTCCGGCACAGAATGTGCTTGTGGAGAAGTTGCAGGTAATTTCTGGCATGACAAGTATTTCCATTAATATTAATCAGAAGAATACGAATGTGATCCTCGGCGAGCAGACCGAGACTATCTGGGGACAGTCTTACATTACGGATTACATTCATTTAAGAGACTGCATGAATTTTGAGCGGACTGGAAAAGCAATCTCCTATCATATTTCACCACAGTCTTTTTATCAGGTGAACCCGGAACAGACCGAGAAGCTTTACAGCCTTGCGTTGGAGTATGCAGGACTTACCGGAAAGGAGTCCGTCTGGGATCTGTACTGCGGAATCGGAACCATTTCTTTATTCCTTGCCGGAAAAGCAGGGCATGTGTATGGAGTGGAGATCGTACCACAGGCGATTGCCGATGCAAAGGACAATGCAAAGCGGAATGGATTTTCCAATACCGAGTTTTTTGTTGGAAAAGCAGAGGAAGTATTGCCGGAATTTTTTATGCGGAGCATAAAAATGAAAAGAAACAGATATGCTTTGCACCCGGATGTGATCGTGGTTGATCCTCCGAGAAAAGGTCTGCGATGAAAAGTGTTTAGAAACGATGCTTCTGATGAAGCCGGAACGCATTGTTTATGTGAGCTGTGATTCTGCGACACTGGCGAGAGATCTTAAGGTGCTGGCGGAAGGCGGATATGAGGTGAAACGTGTCCGGGCGGTGGATCAGTTTGCGCATACAACACATGTAGAGTGCGTGACATTACTCCAAAGGAAAGATATCTAAAAATCCTTGAATTTAGGCACTTTGTAGAGTTTTTCAGCTTCAACAGGATTGCTGAAAATCACAAGGCACTTTGCTATTGTAGGTAGAAGAATAGCGGTAGCGAGTGGGTAGTCAGTTGCAATGGCTGGCTACCTGCTTTTTTATTCCGGTAACTTTATTCAGCAAAACAAAACCAAAGGTCGGTCTGTTAATGATTCCAAAGACCTGTGGTGCATATATGTGGTTGACTGCAATCAGGTTGACCGTTTTATATATTTTACAGAAATCTCCCCTGACTTTTTAGTAAAAAAAGACACTTCATAAACAGTTGACATTCGATAGAAAGTATGTATGCTTTAAAATAACAAATAGTGCAAGATATGAGTGGGGAAGCCGGTATGGGAAGAGAAAAGAGAGGGAAACAGACACTTAGGAAAAAGATGATGGTTCTTATGCTGATCAGTGCGATGTCAAGTATCCTTGCAGTGGTGATTGTGTCATATATGACAATCCGAATGATACGGAATGACAGTATTCAGGAAAGCATGCAGATATATCTGGAACAGATAACGCGGGAGACGGATAGTGCTTATTATGACATGATCAGTATTGTCAACCAGATGAGTCCTAGCGGACTTATAGGAAACGTGGTAGAGTCTTATTTAAGTGCTGAGGATAATTTTGACAAGTATACGGGACAGAAATCACTCAGAGAAGAGCTGGTAAAGCTA
>VOFJ01002281.1_pt1 | contig 24682 bp, 21 predicted proteins | sample 5384081 | NCBI WGS metagenome assembly VOFJ01 (sample SAMN12384729, study PRJNA508395) | human gut metagenome | isolation source: healthy gut I | host: Homo sapiens | reverse complement strand
CAAGTTACGCTGTTGTAAACATCTTCTCGGCGCGTCGATCGAAAAAATCGAACTCATGGAACGGAGAGAATAATCGGGCGATAACGTTTTTGCAAAACGATTTGCAGACAGCGTCACGAAAATTCTTTACGCCAAATTGGGGGCAAATATTCCAAATCTGATTTTAACCGAAAACGGTTTGATTTTAGGTTGCCTCAAAAACGCGCCTTTGACGTCGCGACGACGAGTTCCCTTTCGAGCGGAATATAAATTTCCGAAGCCCAGGATAAAGCCGGAATTAACAAACGAAAGAGGCTATAAGCCGATTATCGGCATTTTCCGGTGAGGACCCCAAATTTTATCTCTCTTCAACAATTTCAAGGGTTTTTTCTATCAGACGGCAAACGAATTGCCCATAGATGTGAGACGAAAGAGACCTGAAAAGCTCTATCGCATAATTTACGATTTATATTTCAATCCGTGGCCGATAAAGCCCCTGAATATCGCGGGCGAAGTGAAAACTGACTTTACGTTTTCGATTATCTCACCGTCGGCGGAGAAAAGACGTATTTCGACACGATCGCCGAAGGGCAGGACGCGTTTCTACACTTCGCGGACGTTAAAAAGGGGTTCGACTTAAAACAAAACAACTCCTCGACAAAATTAACGGACTTATTAAGAAAAACACCAAAAGCTTCAAGGCGAAAAAACGAAAAAAATTTCGTCTTGCCGAAATTTGACGAACTTAAACTAAAAGGCGAGTTTATCACGGCGTATATATCTGGCAGATTAAAGAGGGCGAAAGCGAAGTTACCGTCGAAAATTATTACGACGATATGAAGCCGATGAAGATCACGCTCGACAAAAACCTCACGCCGAGCAAAACGCGCAGAGGTATTTCAAAAAAAAATACGCCAAAGAAAAAACGCGCCCCTCGAAATAATAGTCGTTCTGGGCAAAAAAGAACAGACCGAAAAAGAGCTTGAATATCTCTTGATTCCGTCCGTCTCGAGCTTTTAAAGCGCGCCGCCTTGAGGCCGTCGTCCAGATTCGTCACCGCCGCGCCCATCGGCTGCGGGATGTTCAGCTCGAGCAGCAGCTTTTCAAAGCAGTCGCGGTTTTCCGCGCGCTCGATCGCGGCGCAGTCCGTGCCGATGATCTGCACGCCGCGCGTCATGAGCGGCTGCGCCAGATTGATGGCCGTCTGGCCGCCGAGACTGGCGATCACCTGATTGGCCTGCTCCTCGTGCAGGATGTTCATGACGTCCTCGGGCGTGAGGGGCTCGAAATACAGCTTGTCGGCGGTCGTGTAATCGGTGGAGACCGTCTCGGGGTTGTTGTTGATGATGATGGCCTCGTAGCCCGCGCGCCGGATGGTCTGCACCGCGTGGACGGTGGAGTAGTCAAACTCCACGCCCTGACCGATGCGGATCGGACCCGCGCCGAGCACGACGACCTTCTTCTTGTCCGAGCGGCGCGCCTCGCTCTTTGCGCCGGGGGCATAGGTGGAGTAGAAATAGGGGATGTAAGCGCCGGTGTGGCTGGTGTCCACCATCTTGTAGGCGGGGTAGAGCCCCAGCTGCACGCGCTGGGCATACACATCCTCCTCGCGCACGCCCCAGAGCCGCGCGATGTAGGGGTCGCAGAAGCCCATCTGCTTGGCCTGCTTGAGCGTCTCTCCGTCGCCCTTGTGCGTGCAGAGCGTCTGCTCCATGTTCACGATGGTGCGGATGGTCTCGAGGAAGAACGGCGTGATCATCGTCAGCGCGGCGACCTCGTCCACGCTCGCGCCCAGACGCAGCAGCTGCGCGACGGCAAAGAGGCCGTCGTCACGGAACTGGCGCAGGTACTCGGTCAGCTCCGCCTTGGTCATGTTCTGGAACTTCGGCAGCCAGAGGTGCTGCGCGCCGATCTCCAGTGAGCGGACGGACTTGAGCAGGCACTCCTCGAGCGTGCTGCCGATGCCCATGACCTCGCCCGTGGCCTTCATCTGCGTGCCGAGCGTGTTGGCGGCGGTCGAGAACTTGTCAAACGGGAAGCGCGGCAGCTTTGCGACCACGTAGTCCAGCGACGGCTCGAACGCGGCCGTCGTGTTGGCGACGGCGATCTCGTCGAGGTTCATGCCGACGGCGACCTTGGCCGTGACGCGCGCGATGGGATAGCCGCTGGCCTTGCTCGCCAGCGCCGACGAGCGGGAGACGCGGGGGTTGATCTCGATGAGGAAGTACTCCGAGGTCTTGGGGTTGAGCGCAAACTGCACGTTGCAGCCGCCCTGGATCTTCAGCGTGCGGATGATCTTGATCGCGCTGTCGTTGAGCATCTTCATGTCATGGTCGCTGAGCGTCATGATCGGCGCGACGACGGCGGAGTCGCCGGTGTGCACGCCCACGGGGTCGATGTTCTCCATGCCGCAGATGGTGATGGCGCGGTCGGACGCATCGCGCATGACCTCAAACTCGATCTCCTTATAGCCCTTGACGCTCTTTTCGATCAGCACCTGATGGATGGGCGAGAGCTTGAATGCCTGCATGCCCAGCTCGACGAGCTGCGCCTCATCGTCGGCAAAGCCGCCGCCCGTGCCGCCGAGCGTAAACGCCGGGCGCAGCACGACCGGATAGCCGATGGCCGCGGCCGCGGCCTTGGCCTCCTCGAGGTTGTAGGTGATCTGCGACGGGATGACCGGCTCGCCGATGCTCTGGCAGAGCTCCTTGAACTGCTCGCGGTCCTCGGCGCGGCGGATGCTGTCGCTGTCCGTGCCGAGAAGCTCGACCTGGCACTCCTTGAGCACGCCCTTCTGCTCGAGCTGCATCGCCAGATTCAGACCGGTCTGGCCGCCGATGCCCGGGACGATCGCGTCCGGGCGCTCCTTGCGCAGGATACGCGCCACATACTCCAGCGTCAGCGGCTCCATGTACACCTTGTCCGCGACGGAGGTATCCGTCATGATCGTGGCGGGGTTGGAGTTGACGAGGATGACCTCGTACCCCTCCTCCTTGAGCGACAGGCACGCCTGCGTGCCGGCATAGTCAAACTCAGCGGCCTGACCGATGACGATCGGGCCGGAGCCGATGATCATAATTTTCTTCAGATCCGTTCTTTTGGGCATGTGATTTCCTCCTCAGTACGTAAAAGGTTCTGTATGTGATGTATTTTTGTATGTAGGTGTAAGGCGCTCAGACCTGTGCGTCCTGCCAGACGACGGCGCCGCCGCAGACGTTGCGCACGCACCGCCCGTAGACCGTCTGTCCGGCGAAGGGCGTGCTCTTTCCCATGGAGCAAAACTGCGCCGGGTCGATGCAGTAGTGCGCGTTGAGATCCCAGACAGCATAATCGTCCGCGCGCAGCGGAAAGCCGAAGCGCTTTCGGGGGTTGACCGCCATGAGCTCCACAAGCTTGCCGAGCGTCAGCACGCCGGTGCGCACAAGGTGGGTGTAGAGAATGGGGAACGCCGTCTCGAGACCGACGATGCCCATGGCGCTCCCGGCGAGGCCCCTGGCCTTTTCCTGCGCGCTGTGCGGCGCGTGGTCGGTCGCGATCATATCCACCGTGCCGTCGAGGATGCCCTCGAGCAGCGCGTCCCGGTCTGCCTGCGTGCGCAGGGGCGGGTTCATCTTGAAGCTGCCGTCCTCGCGCAGGTCGTCCTCGGTCAGCACGAGGTAGTGCGGTGCGGTCTCGCAGGTGACGTCCAGCCCCTGCGCCTTCGCCCGGCGGATGAGCGCCACACTCTCCTTGGTGGACACGTGGCACATATGATAGGCAGCCCGTCTCGCGCACCAGCTCGAGATCGCGCTCCAGCTGCCGCCACTCGCTCTCACTGCTGATGCCCTTGTGCCCGTGGGCGCGGGCATACGCGCCGTCGTGGATGTAGCCGCCGTGCAGGAGGGTGTTGTCCTCGCAGTGCGCGGCGATGAGCTTGCCGAGGCTTGCCGCCTTGCGCATCGCGGCGCGCATCACATCCGCATCCTGCACGCCGCTGCCGTCGTCGGAAAAGCCGGCGACGTAGGGCGCGAGCTGCTCCATGTCCGCAAGCTCCCTGCCGCCGCGGTGCGCGGTGATCGCGCCGTAGGGCGTCACATCGATGACCGCATCCGTGCGGATGCGCTCCAGCTGGGGGGCAAGCGTCTGCAAACTGTCCGGCGCCGGATCCAGATTGGGCATGGCGCACACGCGGCAGTACCCGCCGTGCGCCGCAGCAAGCGTGCCGGACGAAATGGTCTCCTTATAAGAAAAACCCGGCTCACGGAGATGTACATGTACATCTACGAAACCAGGTAATACCACGAAAGAAGAAATATCAAGTTCGTCACCGGCAATGCTGCCGCTGCCAAGAAAAACAGAATCACGGTTGCCGGAAAAAAGATCCCACCCAAATGCCTGCACATTCTCTGCGGCCGCAACCATTTTTCCTCGCCTCATTTCTGCCGAATCGCAAATTTTTGATATAATATCACAAAAACACCCGCTCTGTCAACAAATCCCGCGGCTTTGCGCGCCGTCTTTTTGCACGAAAAATTCCGTCATTTTCCGCCCCGTGTTGACACGCATCTCTGCGCCAAGAACCGAATACAGACAGGCTCGGCGGCGCGCCCATCCGGGCGCGCCGCCGTGTGCTTCAGAGCAGTTTCAGGATCCCATCGCCGTCCGGCCGGCCGGTGATGTCACTTTTTGTTTTTCGCGTAAATGCGCTGCGGCACCGCGTTTCTATATTGTACGCAGAAACAAAATGATCTCTGTGTGAATTTAAACAAAAAATCGCTATGTAATTCATGTAGGTTTGATAATTGTTTCTGCGGAAAGTATATGATATATTTGAATTACCTTTTGAAGGGAGATAGAGAATATGAAAAAACAATCAAATGCAGCAAAGTTTCTCGCTGTTCTGCTTGCTGTCATTCTGGTCTGCTGCATCGTCCAGAATGTCGTGCTGACCGACGGCGGAAACGTGCGCATAGAAGATGTAAGCTGGGTCACTGATGACGGTGCCTATCTTGCGGCGCGCATTTTCATACCTGACGGCGTGACCGCCGATGCCCCCGCACCTGCCGTTGTCGCATGCCATGGGTACAACAACACGCTGGAAGTTCAGGAAGTCAACTGCATTGAGCTGTCACGGCGCGGCTATGTTGTGATTGCTCTGGACGCATATGGTCACGGCAACTCAACCGCCGCCATCGGTCAAATGACGGATGACGATCTTGTTGACGGTGCTGCCGACGGCCAGATTGCGCTCGACGCCGAGGGCGATGCCGCTGTTCAGGACGGCGGTGTATACAGCGCGCTGCAGTATCTGGGCACGCTTCCGTTTGTCGACCCGGAAAACATCGGCCTGGTCGGACATTCCATGGGCGGATATACGATCCAAATGGCCGCAAACCGTGCGCTGTGCAAGCAGCAGGCCGGGGCAGATGTCGTCGTGCCCAAGACAGTCTTCATCATGTGCGAAGCCAACGGCATTTCCTACGATGATTTTTCCGTGAACGTCGCCACGCTGACGCCCGAATTTGACGAATTTGCTTCCGGACACTGGGGGATCACTATCCCAAGCGAGGCAAACACATCCGCCAAGATGAAGTCTCTGTTCGGTCTGGACGAACAGGCAGCAGACATTACATATAACGAGTTTTATACCGTCGGCAGCGAGAAAACGCTGACCAGAACGGAAGCGATCGACGCCGGCAAAGAGAAAACGCTGCGCACGGCCTATTTCCTCAAGGGCCGCACGCACCCCGGTGCGCACAATTCGTTTGCCGCAGAAGAATACATTCTGGATTTTATGAATGTGACGCTCAAAGCCGGACAGCCGGACGGTATTCCGGCGTCGAGCCAGATCTGGCTGATTAAGAACATTGCCGGTCTGGTGTGCCTCATCTGTTTCTTCCTGCTGGTGATCCCGGTTGCAGAACTGCTGCTCAGACTGCGCTTTTTTGCCACGATCGTCAGAAAGCCTTACCCCGGTGTCTCTCTCCAAACCGGCAAGTGCAGATACTGGATTCTGTTCGTCATTGGCATGCTGCCAGCCGCGCTGTCCTTCTTCCCCGCCGTCGGTAACCCGATCTGCGTCAAATTCATGAAGTTCAATAGCGCGATCCCGTGGCAGAACACGAAGGCTTTTCCGATGCCGATCGTAAACGGATTTGCTCTGTTCAATGTTATCTGCGGCGCTGCCGCCCTGCTGCTGTATGTTCTGTTTGTCCGCAGGCCGTGGAAGCGGACCGGAGATCACACAGTCGCACCTGTATCCGGGGTTTCCTTTGCGGATGTCATGAAGTCGCTTCTGCTTGCCGCGGCAACGTTCTTCTGCGTCTATATGACGCTCGTACTGGCCGCATATTTCTTCAAGGTGGATTTCCGGTTCTTCACGCTGAGCATCAAAACCATCGATCCGCTGCGACTTGGCATGCTGCTGCGATATGCCCCCTTCTTTGCCGTGTTCTATGTGATCAACAGCCTCACATTGAACGCCTCCGTCGCCGTGTCCGGCAAGAAGGAATGGGTCAACACCCTGCTCTGTGCCCTTGAAAATGTCGGCGGCCTTCTGGTAATCCACATCGTGGACTACGCCGGAATGTTTACCAGTGGCACAAAACTGCTCAATGGCTATTCCTCCATGGGCGGGAATTCGGCGCTGGCCGGCATCCTGCTGTGGGGTCTGCTGCTTGTGCTCCCGCTCGCCGCGATCATTGCCAGACGGCTCTATAAAAAGACCGGGAACTTCTGGCTGGCCGGATTTATCAACACATTTCTGGTTACGCTGTTTGCCGTTTCCAACACGGCAATCAGCAACGCGGTATTCTGATCTGCCAGTAACGTTCAGGCAGCCCATCTTTTTGGGCTGCCTGAATGGTTATTGATTCTCCGGGAAAAATAAAGTATAATGATTTTATATTACTTTCCCAAGGAGAACATATGGCGATCAAATGGATGGGCAGATACCGCGACTTTGTCTCGGCCGTGGTCAAACACAGCAACCAATATAACCGCGTGGCAAACGTCGATTCGGTATCCTTCGAGGACAAAACCTTCAGCAGCATTGAGTGGCAGATACTTGAATATGTATACGAGCATCCGGACGACACCGGCAACATGTCCGTAATATCCGAAGCGCTCGGCCTCGCGGCCAGTTCCTTCTCGAAAAGCACCGCAAAGCTGGTTCGTCTCGGGCTGGTCGAAAAATATATGGTCGACGGAAATCGCAAAAACATCATCCTTCGCGTCAGCGAGGAGGGCCGGCACTGTTACGATTACATTGTGGAAAATCAGATGAAGGCGCTGTTTCTCGATGCCTTTGCGCAGCTCGACTGCCTGGACGACAAGCAACTGGCCGCTGTCGTTTCTGCAATATCCACGCTCGGGTATCTCCCCGAAACACCGACGCAGAAAAAAGCCGCTCCGAAAAAACTCATCCGTATCGAATAACATCCGCGCTGCTGCACGAATGGGCAGCCAACTGGTCGGACGTGACGGACTTTGAATTCATCCCGGTCATCAGCAGCCGGGAAATGCGCGAAAAAATGGTGCAGGAGGCATAACGCCCGCGCCCCATAGAAAAGCCTGACGCTACAGCGTCAGGCTTTTTTCATTTCAAATCAGACGCAAAACCCTGTCGCCGTATTCGGCGCAGGTCGCGCCGTCCGGCTGTCCGGTGATGACGACCGGGCAGGCGTTGAGCGCCGCCTTGAGCCGGTCGGCCGCAGCCGCGCGGCCGATGTGCCGCAGCAGCATGACCTCCGCGCGCAGGATGCTCTGGGGGTTTGCATAGTCGCCCATGCCGCGCTCGATCATGCGCGGCCGAGCCGTGGATGGCCTCGAACATGGCGTGGCGGTCGCCGATGTTGGCGCTGCCCGCCGTGCCGACGCCGCCCTGCAGCTGCGCGGCCTCGTCGGTGATGATGTCGCCGTAGAGGTTCGGCAGCAGCAGCACCTGAAAGCCGCCGCGCACGCGCTCGTTGACGAGGTTCGCCGCCATGATATCAATGTAGTAATCATCGACGGTGATCTCGGGATAATCGGCGGCCACCTCGTGGCAGATGGCGGTGAACTTGCCGTCGGTCTTTTTGAGGATGTTCGCCTTCGTGACGACGGTCACGCGCGTTTTGCCGCTGCGCCGGGCGTAGTCAAACGCCGCGCGGGCGATGCGGCGCGTGCCGGGGTCGGTCGTGACCTTGAAGTCCACGGCCATGCCGGGCAGCTCCACGCCGCGGCTGCCGAGGGCATATTCGCCCTCCGTGTTCTCGCGGAAGAACGTCCAGTCGATGCCCTGCTCCGGAATGGTCACGGGGCGGACGTTCGCGTAGAGGTCGAGCGCGCGGCGCAGCTTCACGTTCGCGCTCTCGAGCCCGCCGCCCATGGGCGTCGTGGTCGGGCCCTTGAGCAGCACGTCACAGGTCAGGATTTCCGCGAGCACGTCGTCCGGCACGGCCTGATTGCAGGCCATGCGGTTTTCGAGCGTGAGGCCGCGGATGCGCCGCAGCGCGATGCTGCCGCGCGCGATCTCGTCGGCGAGCAGCGCCTCGAGCGCGCGCACCGCCTGCTCCATGATGATGGGGCCGATGCCGTCGCCGTCCACGAGGCCGATGGTCACGGTCGCCTTGTTCGTATAATCCACCTGCTCGGCGGTCATCGCCGCAACGCGGGTCTGCTGCTCTTCGAGCAGGGTGCGAAACGCCGCGCAGGCGCGGTCGATATCGTTCATAGCGCATGCTCCTTTGTATAGTTGAGCAGTCCGCCGGCGAGCAGAATGGCCTGCTGCCGCTCGGTGAGGCTGCACACGACGGGGTAAGCCTTGCCCGTGGCCGTGTCCGTGAGGGTGAGTGCACCCGCCGCCATACCGGCGCGGATGTTGTCGATGCGCAGGTGTGCGCCCTGCGCCAGCGCGTCATAGTCGGCGGGGTCGGCAAACGTCAGCGGCAGGATGCCGGCGTTGATGAGGTTGGCCACATGGATGCGCGCGAAGCTCTTGGCCACGACGCAGCGGATGCCCAGATACATCGGCACGAGCGCCGCGTGCTCACGCGACGAGCCCTGCCCGTAGTTGCTGCCGCCGACGATGATGCCGTCTCCGGCCGCCTTGGCGCGCGCCGGGAAGGTCGGATCGCAGACCGTGAAGCAGAATTCCGACAGCTTCGGGATGTTCGAGCGATACGGCAGGATCTTCGCCCCGGCGGGCATGATGTGGTCGGTCGTGATGTTGTCGCCCACCTTGAGCACGAGCTCCGCCGCGAGTGAGTCGGCAAAGGGCTTGCTGCGCGGGAAGGGGCGGATGTTCGGCCCGCGCAGGACCTCCACCGCGTCGGCCTCGTCCGCCGGGACGGGCGGCAGCACGGCGCGGTCGTCGATGCGGAAGCTGTCCGGCAGCGTGACGGCGGGCATCTCCCCGAGGGTCTGCGGGTCGGTGATGCAGCCTGTGAGCACGGCGGCGACCGCCGTCTCCGGAGAGACGAGGTAGACCTGCGCGTCCTTCGTGCCGCTGCGGCCGAGGAAGTTGCGGTTGAACGTGCGCAGGCTCACGCCGCCGGAATTCGGCGAGAAGCCCATGCCGATGCACGGACCGCAGGCGCACTCAAGCAGGCGCGCGCCGCTGGCGAGGATGTCCGTGAGCGCGCCGCAGTCGGCAAGCATGGTCAGCACCTGCTTCGATCCCGGCGAGATGGACAGGCTCACGCCCGGAAGCGACGGTCTTGCCGCGCAGCAGCGCCGCGACCTTGAGCATATCCAGCAGGGACGAATTCGTGCACGAGCCGATGCAGACCTGATCGACCTTCGTGCCGGCAAGCGCCGCCACGGGCACGACATTGTCCGGGCTGTGCGGGCAGGCGATCATGGGCTGCAGCTTGTCGAGGTCGATGTCGATGACGCGGTCATAGTACGCATCCGGGTCGCTCTGCAGCGGGGTGAAGTCCGCCGCGCGCCCCTCGGCCGCGAGAAATGCGCGCGTCACGTCGTCCGACGGGAAGATCGACGTCGTCGCCCCGAGCTCCGTGCCCATGTTCGTGATCGTCGCGCGCTCGGGCACGGACAGCGCCGCGATGCCCGGACCGCCCCACTCGATGATCGCACCGACGCCGCCCTTGACCGACAGGATGCGCAGCAGCTCGAGGCTGATGTCCTTGGCGGTGACGAACGGGCGCAGCGTGCCGGTGAGGTTGACCCTGAACATTTTCGGCATGGTGATGTAGTACGCGCCGCCGCCCATGGCGACCGCGACGTCCATGCCGCCCGCGCCGAAGGCCAGCATACCGATGCCGCCGCCGGTGGGCGTGTGGCTGTCCGAGCCGATGAGCGTCTTGCCCGGCTTGCCGAAGCGCTCAAGGTGCACCTGATGGCAGATGCCGTTGCCGGGGCGCGAGAACCAGACGCCATGCTTTGCGGCCACGGTTTGCAGATAGCGGTGGTCGTCCGCGTTTTCAAAGCCGGACTGCAGCGTGTTGTGGTCGACATAGGCCACGCTCAGCTCGGTCTTTACGCGCGCGATGCCCATCGTCTCGAACTCGAGATAGGCCATCGTGCCGGTCGCGTCCTGCGTGAGCGTCTGGTCAATGCGCAGGGCGATCTCGCTGCCGGGGGTCATGTCGCCGTGCAGCAGATGTGCGCGGATGATTTTTTGAGCCAGTGTCTCACCCATGGAGATCCATCCTTTCGATCATACTTTTCTTTGCGTGGATTGTGTGTTCGGTCGTGAGCGCGGCGGCCGCATCGGCATCGCCCGCGGCGATGGCCTCATAAATGGCGCGGTGCTCTTTGACCACCTGCGCCGTGCGCTTGGCGTCGGCAATGGACGCCTTGCGGTAGCGGCGGGTCTTGCGGTGCAGCGGCACGAGCGTGTCGCTGATGACGGCGTGGCCGCTCATGTCGCAGATGATGTCGTGAAACTGGTCGTCCATCTCGCGCAGGTGCTCGGCGTCGCGCTTTTCAAAGTAAAACTCCTGCAGGTCCAGAATGTGCTGCAGGCGCGCAAGACCGTCGGGAGTGGCGTTTTTCGCCGCGTAGTACGACGCGAGCCCCTCGATCTTGCAGCGGATGTCCATGATGTCCACCAGATCCTCCGCCGTGATGCCGAGCACGACCGTGCCCTTGCCGGTATCGGCGATGAGGTGCTCCTGCTCGAGGCGGCGCAGCGCCTCGCGGATGGGCGTGCGGCTGACGTTGAGCTGCTCGACGAGCCGCAGCTCCGTGAGCACCTCGCCGCGCGGGTAAACGCCCTGTATAATGTCGGATTCCAGCCGCTCAAACACCTGATCGGCCAGCGTAACAGTACGGAAATCTTTCATGCTGCACCTCCTGTCAGACCTGCGCGAAGCGGCCGGGCGCCAGCTCCGCGATCTTGGCGTTGAGCTCCTTGGCCGAGATGACGGTCTGGCGGCCATCCTCGTATTCCGCGTCCACCCAGCCCTTGAGCGCAAGCACGAGCGGGTCGTGCTTGTCGATCTGCGCGTCTCCGGTCAGGCGGTAGTTCTGGTTGATCCAGTAGGCGATGCCCGCGAGGCCGGAGGTCTTGCCGACCTGCACGGACGCCGGGCGGTTGAGGAGCTTTTCGGTGTCGAAGATCGTGTAGATCTCCGCGTCCTTGAGCAGCCCGTCGGCGTGGATGCCGGCGCGCGTGGCGTTGAAGTCGCGCCCGACGAACGGCGTCATCGGCGGGATATCATAGCCGATCTCGTGCTGGAAATAGTCCGCGATCTCGGTGATGACGGTCGGGTCCATGCCGTCGAGCGAGCCGCGCAGCGACGCGTACTCGAACACCATCGCCTCGAGCGGGATGTTGCCCGTGCGCTCGCCAATGCCGAGCAGGGAGCAGTTGACCGCGCACGCACCGTAGAGCCACGCGGTCGAGGCGTTGACGACCGCCTTGTAAAAGTCGTTGTGCCCGTGCCACTCAAGGCACTCGCTCGGCACGTCGGAATACTGCTGCAGGCCGTAGATGATGCCCGCCACGCTGCGCGGCAGCGCCGCCTCCGTGTAGGGGATGCCGTAGCCCATGGTGTCGCACGCGCGGATCTTGACCGGGATGCCCGCCTGCCGCGAAAGCTTTTGCAGCTCGTTGACAAACGGCACGACAAAGCCGTAAAAATCGGCGCGCGTGATGTCCTCCAGGTGGCAGCGCGGCACGACGCCCGCCGCGAACGCATCCGCCACGGTCGCAAGATAATAGTCCATGGCCTGACGGCGCGTCATCTTCATTTTCTTGAAGATGTGGTAGTCGCTGCAAAGCTGACGAGGATGCCCGTCTCACGGATGCCGAGGTCGCGCACGAGGCGGAAATCCTCCTTCGTCGCGCGGATCCACGTCGTGATTTCCGGGAACTTCAGCCCCAGCTCCATGCACTTTTCGAGCGCCTCGCGGTCTTTCTTGCTGTAGATGAAAAACTCCGTCTGCCGGATGATGCCGTACGGCCCGCCGAGCCGGGAGAGATACTTATAGATATTGACGATCTGGTCGACCGTGTACGGCTCCACGGACTGCTGCCCGTCGCGCAGGGACGTGTCCGTGATCCAGATCTCCTCGGGCATATTCATCGGCACGCGCCGGTGGTTGAACGGCACCTTCGGCACCATGCCCTGAGTATAAATGTCGCGCTGGAGGTTGGGTTCCGCTACATCCTGGAGCGAATATTTATACGCATTCTGCTCCAGCAAATTCGTCTTTCCGGATATTTCAAGCATAGCAGTGGGACTCCTTTCCGTTGCTTTGTATTATTGTATACAATTATACACACGCTGCTTTTCTTGTCAATAGAATTGTTCACAAATTTCCGCTTGCTTTCCGGGCGGAAGCTGGTATAATACAAAATCGTTCAAAATTGAACTATTTTCAGGAGGTGACCGCCGTGCTCACCGCATCGCAGGTCTATACGTACACGCGCCGCATCCTCGACGCCTACACCGTCGTCATGCAGCCGCTGAGCGCGGAGCTGGACATGGCACCCAACGCCGTGGACATTCTGCTCTTTCTGGCCAACAATCCGGGGCTGGACACCGCGCGCGACATCTGCACATACCGCCGGCTCAAGCCGGGCATCGTGTCGTTTCACGTCGACAAGCTCGTGCGCGAGGGGTATCTGCTGCGCGCACGCGACCCCGGCGACCGGCGGCGCTGCCGCCTCGTGTGCACGGACAAGGCCGCGCCCATCATCGCGCGCGGGCAGGCCCTGCAGGAGCAGTTCAGCGCGCAGATGTCCGCGGGCGTCGCGCCCGACGCGCTCGAGACGTTCCAGCGCTGCCTGACGGCGTTCGCGCAAAATCTGGACCACATCGCACATGGGGAGGCACTCTGAATGCAGCAGGACAAAACATTTCTCGGCACGGAGCCGATCGGACGGCTCCTGCGGCAGCTCGCGATCCCGACGGTGATCGCGCAGCTCGTGAATATGCTCTACAACATCGTCGACCGCATCTACATCGGCCACATTCCCGAGGTCGGCAGCGCCGCGCTGACCGGCGTGGGCGTGTGCCTGCCGATCATCCTGATCGTGTCGGCCTTCGCGTGCTTCACGGCCTCCGGCGGCGCGCCGCGCGCGTCGATCTACATGGGGCGCGACGATATGGACAGCGCCGAAAAGACGCTCGGCGGCTGCTTCACGATGCAGATCGGCATCTCCGTCGTGCTCACGGCGGCGCTGCTGCTCTGGGGGCGTGACGCGCTGCTGGCCTTCGGCGCAAGTGAGAACACCATCGGCTACGCCGCCGACTATCTGCATATTTATTCGTTCGGCACGCTCTTTGTCGAGCTCACGCTCGGCATGAATGCCTTCATCACGGCGCAGGGCTTTGCCAAGGTAGGTATGTACACGGTGCTCATCGGCGCGGCGGCGAACATCATTCTCGACCCGGTCTTCATCTTCGCGCTGGGCATGGGTGTGCGCGGCGCGGCGCTGGCGACCGTGCTCTCGCAGGGGCTCTCGTGCGCGTGGGTGCTGTCGTTCCTGTGCGGGAAGAAGGCGTTTTTACGCCTCCGGCGCCGGAACCTCTTCGTCTCGCCTAAGCTCATCCTGCCGTGCGTGGCGCTTGGTCTGGCGACGTTCACGATGCAGGCGAGCGAGAGCGTCATCTCCGTGTGCTTCAACGCCTCCCTGCTCAGGTACGGCGGCGACATCGCCGTCGGCGCGATGACGATCCTCACGAGCGTGATGCAGTTTGCCATGCTGCCGCTGCAGGGCATCGGACAGGGCGCGCAGCCGATCACGAGCTACAACTTCGGCGCGAAAAACACCGCGCGCGTGCGCGAGACGTTTCGCCTGCTGCTCAAGGTGTGCCTGATCTACTCGGTCTCGCTCTGGGCGTTCATCGAGCTCGCTCCCGGTCTGTTTGCGCGCATCTTCACGCCGGATGCGGCGCTCATCGCCTTTACGACGCGCGTGCTGCGCATCTATTGCGCGGGGCTGTTTTTGTTCGGCATCCAGATCGCCTGCCAGATGACGTTCGTGTCCATCGGCAGCGCGCTGTGCTCGATCATCGTGGCCGTGCTGCGCAAATTCGTGCTGCTGCTGCCGCTGATCTATCTGCTGCCGGCGCTGCTGTCCGATCAGACGACCGCCGTTTATCTGGCCGAGCCCGTCGCGGACGTGATCGCCGTCACGTGCACCGCCATCCTGTTTGCGACGCAGTTTCGCAAGGCGCTGCACAAGCTCGAGGCAGGCGCGTGACAGACTGCGAAGCACGCTGCGGATGATTCAAAAATTTGAAACAACGTTATGAAAATTATGAATCGTCCGCAGCGTTGACAACGGTCGTCCCGGCGCGTACAATGGCGTCAAATTTCTTCCGAGAGGAGCTGCAAGCCATGCGTCACACGTTCTTTGCGCGTCCCTGCAATGCCGCGGCCAAGTGCGCGGTTGGCTCGGCATGCTCTGCGGCGAATACCGACAACAACAGCATCCTTCTGCTTACCATCGACACTGTGCTTGCAGTGTCGATTTTTGCTATACTCAGCATTCTGGGCATCGCACCGCCAGCAGAACGAACCAAACCGGTATTCGCGGGATAAGCACGACTTGGTATACCAGGAGTCGGCCCCGACCGTTTTGGTCGGGGCCGATTTTTTGTTGTATAGAAAAACGGACAGAAAGGAAATCTGTTATGGAAAAGAAAAAAGTTGGATTCGCCAGCGGCATCGGCTTCATCCTCGCCGCCGCCGGCAGTGCCGTGGGGCTCGGAAATCTCTGGGGCTTTCCGTACAAGACATCGCAAAACGGCGGCGCAGCTTTCGTGCTCATCTACGTCGCGTGCGTGCTGCTCATCGGCTTCGTGACGATGCTCAGCGAGATCTATCTCGGCCGCCGCGCGCAGGCAAACCCCATGACCGCCTACAAGATGATCCACAAGAACCTCGGCTGGTGCGGACTCGTGGCGATCGTGATCCCCGCGTTCATCATCTGCTACTACTCCGTGCTCGGCGGCTGGACGACGAAGTACGCGCTCAACTCCTTCAGCGGCAACGCCGGCATCGTCGGCACGTTCTCCGTCAACACCGGTGAGGTCATCCTCTACACCGCGATCTTCCTCGTGCTGAGCATGATGATCATCATGGGCGGCGTCAAGGACGGCATCGAGAAGGCGTCCAAGGTGCTCATGCCGGTGCTGTTTCTGATCCTCGTCGCCATCGCCGTCTACGCGCTGACGCTCGGCAGCGGCGTGCGTGAGGGTCTGAGCTTCTACCTCAAGCCCGATTTCTCCGGCATCACGTTCAAGTCCGTGCTCGTGGCCATGGGTCAGGCGTTTTACTCCCTGTCGCTCGGCATGGGCATCATGATCACCTACGGCTCGTACACCGGCAAGGAGGTCAACCTCGTGCGCTCCACCGCCATGATCTGCATCTTCGACACGCTCGTGGCGCTCATCGCGGGTCTGGCGATCTTCCCGTCGGTGGCGCACTTTGACCCCGCGCTGCTCGGCAGCAGCAAGGGCGTCGCGCTCATGTTCATCATCCTGCCGCAGGTGTTCGAGTCCATGGGCGGCGTGGGTCAGGTCGTGTCGTTCGCCTTTTTCGTCATGGTCGATATCGCCGCCATCACCTCCGTCGTGTCGCTGATCGAGGTCGTGACGCAGTTCGTCATCCAGAAATTCCACGCCCACCGCAAGCGCGCCGCGCTCATCGTCGCGGGCGTCTGCTTTCTCGTGTCGATCCCGATCGGCATCTCGCTCGGCCATGTCGCCATCCTCGAGGAATCCAGCCCCGCGCTGTTCGGGCTCGACTGGCTGACGTTCTTTGACGAGGTGACCAACACCGTGCTCATGCCCGTGTGCGCGCTGTTTTCCTGCATCGTTGTCGGCTGGTTCATCACGCCCAAGCGCGCCGTGGCCGAGATCGAGGCTGGGGGCACACCATGGCCGGCTGGCTCAAGAAGGTCTACGCCGTCATGATCCGCTTCGTGACGCCGGCGCTCATCCTCATCGTCGAGATCGGCGGCCTGCAGAGCGAGATCGCGGCCGGCAACACCGCCGTCATCGTCTTTGCCTACGCGCTCGTGGCGCTGTGCGTGGCCGCGTATTTTGCCTTCTTCCGCAACAGAGACACCGGCACGAACGCCGACGAGAAGCTCTCCGGCGATTACCCCGTGTGACACGCGCGATGCGCCCAATACCCCGGCATTGTTTTTGACAAGCTATACACCGGTGTGGTTTTTTGACCATACCGGTGTTTTTTGTATGACAAACTCGTTAAAAATCGAGCAACTTTCAGTTGAAATACCGGCAAAAAACAGGTATAATAACAATGTCAGTCAATCTGACAAACATAGCAGACAGGAGGCACGCCCATGTCGATGCAAGAGGTGCGGGAACAGAATATCGCACTCGTAACGCAGACGGCGCTGGCGTGTTTTGTTGAAAACGGCATTGAAAAGACGACCATCCGCGACATCGCGCAGCACGCCGGTCTGACCGAGCGCTCGGTCTACCGGTACTTTGCGGGCAAGGATGAGCTTGTCATCGCGGCGGCCTACCTCTACTGGGACAGGGCCAAGGAGCTGGCCGCGCAGTCGCTGGCAAAGCAGCGGCGCAGGGGCATGACCGGCATCGAGGAGATCCGCGTGCTGCTGCGCAGCTATGCGGGGCTGATCTTCACCGACCCCGCGGGCATCCGCTTCTCGCTGGATGCGGAGGTCGCGCTGTGCAACGCCGGCCGGCAGCACGCGGTCATCAACCGCCCGCCGGAGCGCTTTGAGGTCGCCCCCGGGCCGATCGCTGCGGCCATCCGCCGCGGGCTCGCCGACGGGACGGTCGATCCCGAGGCCGATGTGAAAACACTCTATTATAATACGTACGATTCGATCCTCGGCGTCATCCAGCGGATGTCCGTCGGCGTGCCGAGCGTGCACGAGCTGGACGGGCACGCTCGCATCGACGCGCTGTGCGAGCAGTTCACGCGCGCATTCGCGGCGCCGCCCAAGCAATAAGGGGACAGGGAACACCTTTTAAATACCACCCTACATTGAAGGAGGAAACGGCATGGCAAAAAGACCGAATATTCTCAAGCTGGCCACGAAGATCAGTCTTGAGAGCATGACGTACATGGGCATCACGTATGACGATCCCGAGTATAAGATCCTCGAGCCGATCATCGACGATGACATGTGTGCGATCATGATGCACGTGCGACTGGAGACCAACCGCACGGTTGAGGAAGTGGCCAAGCGTGCAAGAAAGAGCGTGGAATTCACGCAGGAGCAGCTCGACAAGCTGTGCAAGACCGGCGCAGTCCGCTACCGCTATGTGGACGGCAAGCGCTGCTACTTCTACCCGATCTGGGTCCCGGGCATCATGGAGGGCATCCTTGCCAACCGTGAGCAGTGCGACAAGTATCCCGTGCTCGGCGAGAGCTTTGAGGCATACACCCGCCGCCGTCCGGAAATGCTCGCGCCGATGCTCGACTCCGGCAAGACCGGCATGTTCTTCATGCGCGTCATGCCCGTCATGAGCGCCATCGAGAACGACTCGCACGCCGCCTCCTATGACGAGGTGCGCACCCTCATCAAGAACGCGACCGCCATCAGCGTCGGTCCGTGCTCCTGCCGCCGTGCCCGCCGTCTCATGGGCGAGGGCTGCGGCCACCTCGAAGAGGATATGTGCATGTACCTCAACGATAACGCCCGCTGCTTCTCCGAGCAGGGTTATCACCGCCTCGTGACCAAGGAAGAGGCGTATGAGATCCTCCAGCGCGCCGAGGACAACGGTCTCGTGCACGAGATCAACCAGACCCCCGGCTTCGAGGACACGAACGCCATCTGCAACTGCTGCGGCTGCTCGTGCTTCGCGCTGCGCATCGCGGAGCTGTTCCGCACGCCGCGCGCCATCCGCTCGAACTACATTGCCCGCGTGGATAAGGAAAAGTGCGTCGCCTGCGGTCAGTGCGTTGAAAACTGCCAGACCAACGCGCTCAAGCTCGGCCAGAAGCGCTGCGCGACCGATCCGCACATCTCCGATACCTACGATACCGACGCCAGCGTGCCGTTCCACCGTTCGAGTTACAACCCCGAGTACCGCACGAACCGCTCCGACGTCATGCCCAGCGGCACCGCCCCCTGCAAGGCCGAGTGCCCGGCGCATATCCCGGTTCAGGGCTACATCAAGCTCGCGTCCCTCGGCCGCTACACCGAGGCGCTGGAGCTCATCAAGAAAGAAAACCCGTTCCCGGCCGTCTGCGGCCGCATCTGCAACAAGCGTTGTGAGGACGCCTGCACCCGCGGCAGCATCGACGATCCGATCGCCATCGACGACATCAAGAAGTTCATCGCCGAGAAGGATCTCGAGGCCAGCACCCGCTTCGTGCCGAAGATGCTCAACCAGATCGGCCGTCCGTACCCGGAGAAGATCGCCGTCATCGGCGCCGGCCCTGCCGGTCTGAGCTGCGCGTACTACCTCGCCGTCAAAGGCTACCCCGTGACCGTGTTCGAGAAGGAGTCCGTGCCCGGCGGTATGCTCACGCTCGGCATCCCGAGCTTCCGCCTCGAGAAGAACGTTGTCAACGCGGAGATCGACGTGCTCAAGGAGCTCGGCGTGGAGTTCCGCTTCGGCGTTGAGGTCGGCAAGAACATGACGCTCGACGCGCTGCGCGCGGACGGCTACAAGGCGATCTACCTCGCCGTCGGCGCCTCCAAGGGCACGCCGGCCGGCTGCCCGGGCGACGATCTGAAGGGTGTGTTCACCGGCGTCGAGTTCCTGCGCGCCGTGAACCTCGGCAAGCGCCCGACCATCGGCAAGCAGGTCGCCGTCATCGGCGGCGGCAATGTCGCCATCGACGTCGCGCGCGCCGCCGTGCGCCGCGGTGCGGATGTGACGCTGCTCTACCGCCGCAGCCGCGAAGAGATGCCCGCAGCGGACGAAGAAGTCGCCGAGGCCGAGGCCGAGGGCGTCAAGTTCCGCTTCCTGAGCGCCCCGGTCGAGATTCTGGGCGAAAAGGGCAAGGCCACGGCCATCAAGGTCGAGACCATGACCCTCGGCGAGCCCGACGAGAAGGGCCGCCGCAAGCCCGTCGGCACGGGCGAGTTCGAGACGCTTGCAGTCTCCGCCGTCATCTCGGCCATCGGCCAGCAGATCGACCTGTGCGGCATCGACGCCGGCTCGAAGCTCCAGCTCGGCAAGCGCGGCACCGTGCTTGTTGACCCCGCAACGTATCAGACCGCCGAGCCCGACGTGTTCGCGGGCGGCGATCTTGTGACCGGCCCGAAGTTTGCCATCGACGCCATCGCCGCCGGCAAAGAGGCTGCCGTGTCCATCCACCGCTTCGTGCACCCCGGCCAGAGCCAGCTCATCGGCCGCGACCACCGCGACTACAAGTCGCTCGATCCCGCGACCGTGGCCGTGCCGATCGAGAGCTTTGACAACACCCCGCGCCAGCACGCACATGACGGCTCCGCCGAAGAGGCGAAGAAGACCTTCCACGATCTGCGCGGTGTGTTCACTGAGGAGCAGATGAAGAAGGAGACCGAGCGCTGCCTCGGCTGCGGCGCGGTCGTCCTCAACGAGGACCAGTGCATCGGCTGCGGCATCTGCACCACCAAGTGCAAGTTCGACGCCATCCGCCTCGAGAAGGTCAACGACACGCACGGCCGTGAATACTTCCGCACCCTGCTGACCGTGGCCGGCAACACCCCCGCCGCCATCGGCCGCCTCGTGCGCAAGACGCGCGGCAGATAAGGAGCAGCGCCATGCATGAGATCGGTGTGGTGCGCGCCATGGTCAAGACCGTCACCGACTACGCGGCCGCCAATCAGATCGATGAGATCTCCGAGATCGTGGCCGACTGCGGCGAGCTCTCGCTCGTCATTCCGGAGTACGTGGAGGAGCTCTATCCCCCCGTCGTGAAGGGCACGCCGCTGGAAAACACGAAGCTCATCGTCAACATCGTGCCCGGCATGGCCGAGTGCGAGGACTGCGACGAGATCTTCAATGTCATCGAGTGCAACGGTTATTGTCCGAACTGCAACAGCTTCAACAAAACGGTGCTGTCCGGCAAAGACTTTACCATCCGGGAGATCCATGTCCCGGAAGAACGTAAACCCGGGTCTGTGGAGACCTAAAAAATAGAAGGAGCGTATTCAATGAACGAAAAGTACAACGCATTGTTCACCCCCTGGAAGATCGGCAATGTCGAGATGAAAAACCGCATTGTCCAGTGCTCCATGGGCGGCACGTCCCTGTTCGGCTGGATGGAGCCGAACCACTTCGACAAGGAAGCAGCTTACTTCCTGCTCAACCGCGCACAGGACGGCGTGGGCCTGATCCTGCCCGGCATGCAGTGCATCCGCGATCCGCTGGGTATCCCCGGCCGTAAGTGGCTGTACCAGAACGACCAGATGTTCAAGCAGCTCAAGGAGTACATGGTCGAGTTCCACAAGACCGGTGCAAAGCTCTTCATCCAGCTCGCCGCCGGCATGGGCCGTTCCATGGCGATCAACGGCTGGATGACGATGCTGGCCAAGAACAACTTCCTCAACAAGATCGCCAGCCCCATCGTCGACGTGCAGTACATCTGCGCCTCCGCTTCCGAGGTCCCGAACCGCTGGAAGGAAGACGTCATGTCCCGCCCGCTGACCGTCAAGGAGATCCAGGACATGGTGCACGCTTTCGGCAAGACCGCCAAGAAGCTGCGCGCTGCCGGCGTCGACGGTGTCGAGATCCACGCTGTCCACGAGGGCTACCTGCTTGACCAGTTCACCATGGCCAACTGGAACCACCGCACCGACCAGTACGGCGGCTCGTTCGAGAACCGCTTCCGCTTCCCGGTCGAGATCGTGCAGGAGATCAAGCGTCAGGCCGGCGCCGACTTCCCGGTGTCCCTGCGTTACTCCGTCGTCTCCAAGACCAAGGCCTGGGGCAAGGGTGCAATGCCGTACGAGACCGACTTTGAGGAGTTCGGCCGCGACATGGCCGAGTCCGAGAAGGCTGTCAAGTACCTCGAGGAAGCCGGCTACGACATGTTCAACTGCGACAACGGCACCTATGACGCGTGGTACTGGGCACATCCGCCTCAGTACATGCCCGACAACTGCAACCTCGAGTACGTCGAGCACATCAAGAAGTTCACCAACTGCCCGGTCGTCTGCGCCGGCCGTATGGACCCCGTGAAGGCTGCCGAAGAGATCGCCGCCGGCCGTCTCGACGCTGTCGCCATCGCGCGCCAGAACCTCGTTGACCACGAGTGGATCCACAAGATCCTCAGCGGCCACGAGGACGAGATCAAGCCCTGCATCCGCTGCCACAACGGCTGCTTCAACATGTCCAAGTTCAAGGGCACCGCGAACCTCCAGAGCATGGATGACTCCCTGCACCTGGCTCGCTGCGCGCTGAACCCGACCACCATGCAGCACAACAAGTATAAGATCGTCCCGACCCGCAACCCGAAGAAGGTCGCCATCATCGGCGGCGGCATCGGCGGCATGGAGTGCGCGCTCGTGCTCAAGCAGCGCGGCCACACCCCCGTCATCTTCGAGAAGACCAACGAGCTCGGCGGTCTGTTCCTCACCGCTTCCGCGATGAGCTTCAAGGAGAACGATAAGGAGCTCATCCGCTGGTACCTCAACGAGGTCGCCAAGGAAGGCATCGACGTCCGCTTCAACACCGAGGTGACCGACGTCAACACGCTCGGCGGCTTCGACGACATCATCGTCGCCAGCGGCTCCATCCCGCGCACCATGCCCTCCATCCCGGGCTTTGAGAAGACCCTCACCTTCACCGAGCTTCTCAAGGACAAGAAGGAAGTCGGCGACAAGGTCCTGTTCATCGGCGGCGGCCAGTCCTCCTGCGAGGCGGCTTACGACCTCGTGCTGCAGGGCAAGCACCCCATCATCGTCGAGTACGCGAACGACCTGATCGCGGCACAGGCCACCTGCCTTGCCAACACCTCCTTCCTGCGTGACGCGATGGAGTACCACAAGGTCCCGACCTACCTCGAGTCCACCGTGACCGAGATCAAGGACAACGGCGTCACCGTCAAGAACGTCAAGACCGGCGAGACCTTCTTCGTCGAGTGCGACAACGTCGTCAACGGCATCGGCTTTGTCCCGACTCCGGTCGGCGGCAAGGACAACAAGCAGGTCTTCCGCGTGGGCGACTGCGTTGCCATCGGCAACCTGCGCACCGTCATCTGGCGTGCCTGGGACGTCTGCATGAAGATCTGATCCCATCTCTGTAAACGCGAAACTCCCTCCGGAAATCCGGAGGGAGTTTTTTGCTGTCAGAAAGCATTCCTTTTGACACAGAAATCGCCCCCGAAAGCCGAAGGCTCTCGGGGGCGTCGTCTCTGTTTGCGTCTGTTTCGCTGTGTCCGGCTCACTCGCCCTGCGCGCGCAGCCAGCCGCTCGCCACGCCGGGGTAGTTCGTGATGATGCCCTCGCAGCCCCAGCGGTGGAGCTGCTCCAGACCCGCCATGTCGTTGACGGTCCAGACGTTCATCTTCACGCCGTGCTCCTTGCAGTCGCGCACGTTCTCATCCGTGAGCAGTTCGATCGGCGGGTGGTAGCAGGCGAAGCCCGCCTGCTCACAGTAGTAACCGGGGAAGCCGCCGATGCTGTCCTCGAGCACGAGCGCGCCGACCTCGACCGCGTTGCCGCTGATCTCGAGGATGCGGCGCAGCGAGAAGTGGTTGAACGACGAGAACATGACCTTGTGCTCCAGACCGTAGCGCTCGATGGTGGCCCAGATCTTGCGCTCGATGTCGTGATAGTAGATCTTGTCGGTCTTGATCTCGATGTTGTGCCCGACGGTTTCGCCGGACGCCCACTCGCAGTATTCGTCGAACGACGGGATGCGCTCGGGGCGTATTTGCCCGCGAAGCGTGCAGCGGCGTTGACCTGCCGCAGCTCGTCAAACGTATGCTCGCAGATGCGGCCGGTGCCGTCGGTCGTGCGCTCCAGGCGCTCGTCGTGGATGACGACGAGACGGCCGTCGCGCGTCTCATGCACGTCCATCTCGATCGCATCGCAGCCAACCTTGACCGCCTCGCGGAACGAGAGCATCGTGTTTTCCGGATAAGCACCGCTGTAGCCGCGGTGTGCCATAACTTTCATGCAATTGTCTCCCTTAATAAATGAGATTCGGTATCAGCATCGTGATGCCCGGAATGTACGTCAGCAGCAGCAGCGCAATGAGCAGCGCGATGATAAACGGCACGCACTCTTTGATAAATTCCTGCATCTTGCAGCCCGTGATGGACACGCAGGTGAACATCATCGAGCCGAACGGCGGGGTCAGACCGCCGATCATGATGTTGACGTTGCAGACGATGCCGAAGTGCACCAGATCGATCCCGGCGGCCTTCACGATCGGCACCATGAGCGGGGCGAGGATGATGAGCGCCGCGCCGCCCTCGAGGAACATGCCGACGATCAGCAGCACAACGTTCATGACCAGCAGCACGAGGAACTTGTTGCTGGCAAAGCTCGTCACGGCGTTGAGCAGCATGGTCGGGATGTTCTCCCAGTTGAGGTAGTAGCCGAACACGGTCGCCGACACGATGATGAGCATGACGGTGGCAGTGCCGGAGATGGTCTCGCGCAGGATGGGAATGAAGTGCTCCTTGCGCAGACCCTTGTAGACGAACTTGCCCACGATCAGGCAGTAGAGCACGCCCACACCGCCGGCTTCCGTCGGCGTGAAGATGCCGAAGCGCATGCCCATGATGATGCCCAGCGGGAAAAACAGCGCCCAGAAGGACTTGAGCGCCTGGCGGCCGATCTCGCCGAGCGTCGCACGGCGCGGGCGGGACGGCGCGTAGCCGCGCTTTTGGAGATGATCGCCACGGCGATCATCAGCATCACAGCCATGAGCAGGCCGGGGATGTAGCCGGCGGCAAAGAGCTGACCGACGGATGCGCCGGCGATCAGGCCGTAGACGATGAGGTTGATTCCGGGCGGGATGATGGGCGTGACGCACGAGGACGCCGCCGTGATCGCGGCGGAAAAGCCCTTGCTGTAGCCGCGCTTTTCCATCTCGGGCACGAGCAGCTTGCACTCCATGGCGGCGTCGGCGTTGGCCGAGCCGGAGCAGCCGCCCATGAGCATGCTCAGCAGGACGTTGATCTGCGCAAGGCCGCCGGGCAGGTGACCGGTGAGCGCGTCGGCAAAGTCCATCAGCCGCGCGCTGATGCCGCCGTAGTTCATGATCGAGCCGCACATGATGAAAAACGGGATCGCAAGGAACGGGAACGACTGCGTGGACGTGATGAACTTCTGCATCAGCAGGTACGGCACGGTCGTCGTGTCAATGAAGCC